>LNFM01012813.1_pt1 | contig 10882 bp, 15 predicted proteins | sample 596031 | NCBI WGS metagenome assembly LNFM01 (sample SAMN04254537, study PRJNA301005) | activated carbon metagenome | isolation source: dual media filters at the Ann Arbor, Michigan drinking water treatment plant | place: USA: Ann Arbor | reverse complement strand
CGGGCCTGGTCCACGGTATCCACACCCGTCATGTTGGGGGCCATGTCGGAAAGGACAAGGTCCACCGGCTTGCCGCCGAGCAGGGATTCCAGCTCGGACAATGGCCCGTCCTCTCTGAAATCGCCGTGAATGAACTCCACCCCGGCGATCGGGGGCATGTCCAGGATATCCAGGGCGACCACGCGGCCCTTGTCGCCCAGGTCGCGGCGCACCACCTGGGACCAGCCGCCGGGGGCGGCGCCGAGGTCCACCACGACCATGCCGGGCTTGAGCAGGCGGTCGCGCTCGATCAGCTCTTCGAGCTTGTACGCCGCCCGCGAACGCATGCCCTCGGCCTGGGCCCTCTTCACGAAGGGGTCGTCGAAGTGTTCCTTGAGCCAGCGGGGGCTGCTTTTGCTGCGTGCCATGGAGCGGCCTGGCGGCCATCCGGGAAGCGGGAGTGGCCGACATGATACCCTACGCCCCCTTTTGAACCCGTCCGGAACGTCATGGCCGCCGCCCTCAGCAATCCCCAAAAGCGTTACCTGCGCGGCCTGGCCCACGACCTCAAGCCGGTGATCCTGGTCGGTGCCAAAGGCATCACCGACAACCTGGTCGCCGAGACCGGCCTCGCGATCGAGCGCCACGAGCTGATCAAGGTGCACGTGGCCGCCGGCGACCGCGAACTGCGCGACGAATGGATCGGCGAGCTGTGCACGCGCGCCGACGCCGCCCTGGTCGCCCGCATCGGCAACATGGCCGTGCTCTACCGCCGCAGCCAGGACAATCCGCTGATCGTCCTGCCCAAGGCCTGAGCCGCCCCGCCGACGTGCAGCTGTCGCAGGAAAACCCCGACTTCGTCTACGTGCTGCGCGGCATCAGCGCCGACGGCGTGCTGGTGAACCAGGAAACCCTGCGCACCAGCTTCGTGCTCACGCCGAATCAACTCGTGCAGGACTGGCGTCCGGTCTCGGTGGACGAGCTGCAGCCCGAGGACATGGACGCGGTGCTGGCGCTCCAGCCGGCGCTGGTGCTGCTCGGCACCGGGCCCCGCCAGCGCTTCCCGTCGCCCGCCGTGATGGCCGCCCTGCTCACCCGCGGCATCGGCATCGAAGTCATGGACAGCGGGGCTGCCGCGCGCACCTTCAACGTGCTGGCCACCGAAGGCCGCAAGGTCGTCGCCGCCTTCCTCGTCCCCGGCTGAAGCCCGCCTCGCCAAGCCCTCTGTAGGAGGGCCTTCAGGCCCGAAGCCCTTCACCCAAAAGCTTCGGGCCTGAAGGCCCTCCTACAGGGGCGGGAGGACGGTCAGGGGATCAACCGGCTTGCCGTTGCGGCGGACTTCGAAGTGCAGCATGTCGCGGCTGGTGCCGCTGCGGCCCAGTTCGGCGATGGGCTGGCCAGCGTTGACCGCCGTGCCCTCCCCTACCAGGCGCTTGCGATTGTGGGCATAGGCCGACAGCCACTCGTCACTGTGCTTGACGATGATCAGCTCGCCATAGCCGACCAGGCCGGCGCCCGAATACACCACCACGCCGTCGGCGGCCGCGACCACGGCCTGGCCCGCCGTGCCGGCGATGTCGATGCCCTGGCGCTTGGGATCGCCGGCGGCGAAACGGCCGATCAGCTGGCCACGGGTGGGCCAGCGCCAACCGTCGGCACTGACCACGGCCGGCACGACCGGGGACGAGGGCACCACCACGGGCGTGCCCTGGATCGTGCCCGCACCGGCGCCGGCGACGGGGGTCGGCGGCGGCGCCACCGGCGGTTTCACCGGCGCGCCGGACACCGGCGGCGTCGCCGGGCGGGTGGGCGTCGAGACGGTTTCAAAGCCCTGCGAGCCGGCGGCAGGCCGCGGCGCGGGCATGCCGGTGACCGCGGCTCCGCTGGACGGACGCTGGCCGGCGGGCGCCAGGCGCAGGGTCTGGCCCGGATAGATCGTGTAAGGCGCCGGAATCCGGTTCAAGGCCGCCACTTCGCGGTAGTCCAGGCCGTGACGGAATGCGATGCCGTAAAGCGTGTCGCCGGCGCGCACCCGGTACTCGCCGTCGCGCGGCGGCGCCTGCACGCTCCGCTGGGGCGGCGTCGACGGGCGCGCGCCTTCGCGCTTGACCACACGCGAATGCCCGCAAGCGGCCAGCAGCAAGGCGGCGAACAGCAGGACCAGGGCGCGGGCAGTCATCTTCGTCATCCCCGCATGTTCAACCACAGGATGGCGCCCAGGATGACTGCAGCCACAATCCAGCCCACGGTTTCGATGTAGCGGCGCAGGTGCGGCTCGATCCGCGGACCGCCCCAGGCGACCAGGCCGGCCACCAGCAGGAAGCGCAGGCTGCGGCCAATCAGGGAGGCGATCGCGAACGGCAGCAGCGGCATCGCGGCGGCGCCGCCGGCGATGGTGAACACCTTGAACGGGATCGGCGTGAAGGCCGCGACGAACATGATCCAGACGCCGTAGCGGGTGAACTGGTCCTGCACCGCCTCGTACTTCCCGAGGTAGCCGACCCGTTCGATCCACGGCATCACCGCCTCGATGAAGAAGTAGCCCAGCGCATAGCCGATCAGGCCGCCGATCACCGAGGTGACCGCGGCGATCACGCCGTAGCGGAACCAGCGCTTCGGGTGCGCCAGCGCCATCGGCGCCAGCATCACGTCGGTGGGCACCGGGAAGAAGATCGATTCGATGGCGCTGATGAAACCGAGGTACCACGGCGCCCGTTCGTGGGCGGCAAGGCGGCGGCAATAGTCGTAGAGCGGACCGAATACTTTCACTCAGAGCGTTCCAGGCAGCAGGGGGACGAAGACGACGGCGCCGAGGTCTTCCTGCACCAGTTCGCCCTCGATCCGGCGCACCCGCAGCAGGCGCTGGCCGCTGGCGCCGCCGATCGGCGCGACCAGGGTACCGCCCTCGGGCAACTGCTCGAACAGCGCCGGTTCCAGCGCCGCGGCGCCCGCGGTGACGATGATGCCCGGGAACGGCGCGTACTCGGGCCAGCCCGCGCGGCCGTCGTCGTGCTTGGTGCGGATGTTCAGGCCCAGGTTGCGGAAGCGGCGGCGGGCGACCCGCAGCAGCTCCTCGATGCGCTCGACGCTGTAGGTTTCCAGCCCGAGCGTCGCCAGCACCGCGGCCTGGTAGCCGGAGCCGGTGCCGACCTCGAGTACGCGCGAAGGCACGCCGTGCTCGATCAGCGCCGCGGTCATCCGCGCCACCACCCAGGGCTGGGAGATCGTCTGGCCATTGCCGATCGGCAGCGCGGTGTCCTCGTAGGCGCGGCTGGCCAGGGCTTCGTCGATGAACAAATGCCGCGGCACGGTGCGCATCGCGGTCAGCACGCGCTCGTCGCTGATGCCGCCCTCGGCGCGCAGGCGCTCGATCATGCGGTCGCGCGCGCGCGGCGAGGTCATGCCCAGGCCATGGGCGGCTGGCTGGGTGTGGAATCGCGGGGTCATGCCTTTGCTTTCATGCCTTCGCCCAGCCCGCCGACCCAGCTGGCCACCTTCTCGAGGGCCTGGTAGCGGGTGAGGTCGACGTGGATGGGCGTGATCGAGATGTGGCCGGTGCGGACGGCGTGGAAGTCGGTGCCGGGGCCGGCGTCCTGCTCGGGGCCGGCCGGGCCGATCCACCAGAGCGGGCGGCCGCGCGGATCCACCTGCTCGATGCAGGCTTCGGCGCGGTGGCGGTGGCCCAGGCGCGTGACCTCGTAGCCGCGCAGCTGGTCCCACGGCAGGTCGGGCACGTTGACGTTGAGGATGGTGTCGGCCGGCAGCGGGTCCACCAGCAGGCGCGCGGTGATCTCGAGCGCGGCGCGGGTGGCGGTGTCGTAGTGGCGCGCCGACTGCTCGCTGGTGACCAGGGACATCGCGACCGCGGGCAGGCCGAGGAAGCGGCCTTCCATCGCCGCGGCGACCGTGCCCGAGTAGATGACGTCGTCGCCGAGGTTGGCGGCGGAGTTCACGCCGCTGACCACGATGTCCGGATCGGCGTCGAGCAGGCCGGTCAGCGCGAGGTGGACGCAGTCGGTGGGCGTGCCGCCGACGCGCCAGACCCGCGGCGTGATTTCCTTGACGCGGATCGGGGCGTCCAGGGTCAGCGAGTTGCTGGCGCCGGAGCGGTCGCGGTCGGGCGCCACCACCGTCACGTCGTGGCCGGCGGCCCGGAGGCCTTCGGCCAGCACCCGGATGCCCGGGGCTTCCACGCCATCGTCATTGCTTACCAGTACGCGCATTCGGGGTCCCGCGGAAAGGACACATGATAGCGGATGCGCCCGGCCCCGCGGCCACCTTGCCATCACCGCGCGGCGGGTTAGTCTTCCGGGATGAAGCGCAAGCCGCCCCGTCCACCCGTCGTCGCACCCGAGGACGTCGCCCTGTTCCGCGCGGCGATCGGCGAGGTGCGCGAGCTCGCGCCGCCGCCGCCCGCCCCGGAGCGGCCGCGTCCGGCGCCCCTCGCGCGGATGCAGGCGCGGGACGAGGCCCTCGCGCTGGAACAGTCGCGCACCGCCAGCTACCTCGAGGCCACCATCGACGCGGCCGAGGCGCTGGCCTACCGCCGGGACGAGGTCCCCGAAAAGGTGCTCAAGGCGCTCAAGCGCGGCCAGTACAGCCTCGGTGGCGAGCTGGACCTGCACCAGCTGCGCGCGGTCGAGGCCGAGCGCTGGCTGCGGGAGTTCCTGCACGAATCGCGCGCGCTGGGCCATGCCTGCGTGCGCATCATCCACGGCAAGGGCCTGCGCACCGCCGAAGGCGGCTCGGTGCTCAAGGCGCTGGTGGACCGGATGCTGCGCCAGCGCGGCGACGTGCTGGCGTTCGCGTCGGCCCCGGAGGCGATGGGCGGCACCGGCGCGGTGCTGGTGCTGCTGGCGAAGAAGCGGCCCGGCGAGCGCCTGGGCCTGGGCTGAGGCCGGGCCTCAGCCGCGCGTGACGTCGGCGACCTCGCCCAGTTCGGTGAGCAGGCCCGTGGCGTAGGCGCCCGGCGCGAGTGCGAAGCGCAGCTCTAGCTGGTCGTCGGCCGGCCACCGCCAGGTGAGTCCGTCCACCCGCACCCGAAGCGCACGGCGCTCCTGCTTCAGGCCGGCCGCTTCGAGGCCGGCGCGGAGCTCGGCGTAGGGCTCGACCGCGGCGGCTTCCAGCGCGCGCACGGCGTCGCGCGAGCGCAGTTCGCCCACGCCCCACTGCGGGCCGGTCGGGTGGATGTCCTGGGCAATCGCGCGGGCGCGGGTCGCATCATCCAACGGCTCCGGGCCGAACACGCTCTGGCTGCCGTCGAGCATCCAGACCTCGCCTTCTTCGCCGCTGGCCCAGGTGCCCGCGGTGATGCGGGCCGCCAGCACGGCGTTGAAGATTTCCGAGCGCGCGGCCGAGAGCAGGATCGAGCGCTGCTCGCGCGGCACGCGCTGGCCCGCGAACATCCGGCGCGCGGACTCGACGTTGTCGCCCTCGCGGCCGAAGCGCTGGACGCCGAAGTAATTGGGCAGGCCCTGCGCCGAGATCGCCTGCAGGCGTGCCTCGATCGCGTCGCGCGGGCCGGTGACGTCGCGCAGGCGCAGCACGAAGCGGTTGCCCTTCAGCGCGCCCTTGGGCAGCTTGCGGTTGTGCCAGCTCGAGGCCAGCACCCGCAGGTCGTCCGTCACCAGGCCATCGAGCGAGGGCGCGACGCGCTTCGGGAAATGCACCGAGAAGCGCTGGCGGGTCAACGCGTGGCGATCCTTCATGCCGGCGTAGCCAACGCCCATTTCCTGGATGCCGGCCCAGCGTGCGATCTGCTTGGCGGCGAAGGCGGTGTTCATGCCGCGCTTCTCCACCGTCAGCAGCAGGTGCTCGCCCTCGCCCGTCGGTTCGAAGCCGTCGATCTCCTCGACCTGGAAGTCCTCGGGCTCGACCCGGAAGCGGGCCTGCAGCACCGGGGCGCCGTGCGCGCGCGGCAGGCCGCTCATGCCCGCACCAGCAGGGCCACGGCCATCGCCGCGAGGCCTTCGCCGCGGCCGGTGAAGCCGAGCTTCTCCGAGGTGGTCGCCTTGACGCTGATCGCATCGACCTCAACGCCGAGGTCACCGGCCAGGTGCGCGCGCATCGCGGCGGCATGCGGCGCCACCTTGGGCCGTTCGCAGACCACGGTGACGTCGGCATTGCCGACCCGCCAGCCGCGCTCGCGCAGCAGCTCGCCGCAGTGGCGCAGGAAGGTGCGGCTGTCTGCGTCCTTCCAGCGCGCGTCCGAAGGCGGGAAATGCACCCCGATGTCGCCGAGCGCCAGCGCACCCAGCAGCGCATCGCACAGCGCGTGGATCACCACGTCGCCGTCCGAATGCGCGACCACGCCCTGGTCGTGCGCAATCCGCACCCCCCCGAGCACGACATGGTCGCCCTCGCCGAAAGCATGCACGTCGTAACCCTGCCCCACACGGATATTCGTCATTTGTATTTTTGACCACGGATTGACGCGGGAAGAAGCGGATTAAAGCCGATCAAGGCTTCGAGAACCCACCCGACAGCAGGAACTCGGCCAGCGCGAGGTCGGCCGGGGTGGTGATCTTGAGGTTGTCTTCGCGGCCCTCGACGAGGCAGGGCCGGAGGCCGAGGCGTTCCATGGCCATGGCTTCGTCGGTGATGCGGAGGCCGGCGCGCAGGGCGGCCTCCAGGGCGCGGGTGAGGCCGCCGCGGCGGAAGAGCTGGGGCGTCAGCGCGCGCCACAGGCCGTCGCGGGGTTCGGTGGACTGGCTCTTGCCGATGCCGTCGGCGCGCTTGAGCGTGTCGCGCACCGGCGCCGCCAGCAGCGCGCCGACCGGGTCGGCCTGGCCGATCTGCAGCAGCCGCGCCAGGTCCTCCGCGCGCAGGCAGGGGCGCGCGGCGTCGTGCACCAGCACCCACTGGTCGGCATCCACGGTGGCGGGAAGCGCGTGCAGGCCCGCGAGGACGGAGTCGGCACGCTCGGCGCCGCCGACGCAGGTGATCACCGGCTTGCCGCCGATTTCGCGCCAGCCGGGCCAGTCGCAGTCCTCGGGCGAAAGCGCGACCACCACGCCGTCGACATCGTCATGCGACAGCACCGCCCGCAGGCTGTGCTCGATCACCGTGCGCCCGGCCAGCGGCAGGTACTGCTTGGGGCGCTCGGCGCCGAAGCGGGTGCCGCGCCCGGCGGCGGGCACGATCGCCCAGGTCACTCTTCCGGCTCCGCGTCGGCGGGCCGGGCGTCACGCTCGGTGTCGCCGCGCCGGGGCGGCGGTCCGGCCGATTCGACCACGCGATAGAAGGTCTCGCCCGGCTTGATCATGCCCAGTTCGCTGCGGGCACGGTCCTCGACCGCCGCCTCGCCGGACTTGAGGTCCTCGACTTCCGCCGACAGCGCATCGTTGCGCTGCTGCAAGCGCGCGTTCTCGCGCCGCTGCTCGGCGACGCGCTCTTCCAGCACCCGCGCCTCGCCCAGCGCGCCCTCGCCCCACCACAGCTTGAACTGCAGGCCCGCGAGGACCAGCAGCAGCAAGGCGGGAGCCCACCAGCGGCGCAAGGGCGTCGGCTCAGCGCTTGAGGCTGGTGAAGGCGTCGCGGCCGGCGTAGCGGGCCTTGGCCCCCAACGCTTCCTCGATGCGCAGCAGCTGGTTGTACTTCGCCACGCGGTCGCTGCGGCAGAGCGAGCCGGTCTTGATCTGGGTGGCCGTGGTGGCGACCGCGATGTCGGCGATGGTGGTGTCCTCGGTCTCGCCCGAGCGGTGCGAAACGATCGCCGCGTAGCGGTTCGCGTCGGCCATCGCGATCGCTTCCAGCGTCTCGGTCAGCGTGCCGATCTGGTTGACCTTGATCAGGATGGCGTTGGCCACGCCCTGGCCGATGCCGTCCCTGAAAATCTTCGGATTGGTCACGAACAGGTCGTCGCCGACCAGCTGCACCTTGTCCGAGAGTCGCTCGGTCAGCAGCTTCCAGCCGGCCCAGTCGTTCTCGGCCATGCCGTCCTCGATGGTGATGATCGGGTACTGCGCGCTCCAGCCGGCCAGGAAATCGACGAACTGTTCCGGCGTCAGGCGCTTGCCCTCGCCCACCAGGTTGTACTTGCCGTTCTCGAAGAACTCCGAGCTGGCCACGTCCAGGCCCAGCAGCACGTCTTCGCCCGCGCGGTAGCCCGCCTTGCCGATCGCCTCGAGGATCACTTCGATCGCTTCCTCGTTCGAGCGCAGGTCGGGCGCGAAGCCGCCCTCGTCGCCGACCGCGGTGCCCAGGCCCTTGCCCTTGAGCACGGCCTTGAGCGAATGGAAGATCTCGGTACCGCAGCGCAGCGCTTCGGCGAAGCTGTCGCAGCCGACCGGCAGCACCATGAATTCCTGCATGTCGACGTTGTTGTCGGCATGCGCGCCGCCGTTGATGATGTTCATCATCGGCACCGGCAGCGCGACCTCGCGGCCGCCGGCGAGGTGTGCCCACAGCGGCTGCTTCTTCGAGGCGGCCACGGCGTGGGCGTTGGCCAGGGACACGCCCAGCAGCGCGTTCGCGCCCAGGCGGCCCTTGTTCTCGGTGCCGTCGAGGTTGATCAGCTTGGCGTCGAGGCCGGCCTGGTCGCCACCGTCGAAACCCTTGAGTGCGTCGGCGATCGTCGTATTGACGTTGGCGACGGCCTTCTTCACGCCCTTGCCGAGGTAGCGGCTCTTGTCGCCGTCGCGCAGCTCCACCGCCTCCTTGGTGCCGGTGGAAGCGCCCGAGGGCACCATCGCGCGGCCGAAGCTGCCGTCGGCGAGCGTGACTTCCGCTTCCAGGGTGGGATTGCCGCGGCTGTCGAGGATCTCGCGGGCGTGGACTTTAGTGATTTTCATGATTGGCAGCTTCCATCCAACTCAAAAGGGATTCATTGGGTATGCAGTCCGCGTCGGTGGCGCTCGCCACCAGCTGCATTGTTTCGACAATCGCCATCTTGCGCCGCAACTGTTCGAGGTAGGGCTGGCCTGGCAGGCCTACTTCGACGCCGTAGGCGCCCAGCGCCTGCAGCGCCGTGCGCGCCGCGACCTCGCGCGACGCCCTGTCCGGCCCCGACGCGGTGACCGCGCGGACCAGGTAGCGGCGCGTTACGTCCAGCAGGGCCGCATCCAGTCCTCGGGCGACGATGAGTTCCGGAAAGCGACCGTCAAGATCCGGACGCCCACTGATTGCGCCTGTCAGGCAAGCCTGGAAAGGCGCATACGCACTGGAAACTTCCACCAGCAGTTCGGCCGAGCGCGCCTCGACCACCTGCCGCGCAAGATCGTCCGGAACGTCACAACGGATCGACGCCAGAGGCGCCAGGGCGAGGTCGGCCACGGCAGTGCGGACCCGGTGATAACCCGGCAGCTGCTGCTCCATCGAGCCGGGGGTGGCCGCGGACGACTCACCGGCACCGTACTCGCGCAGGCCAGCGAGCAGTCGCAGGGCCTGCTGCGCTGGCTCGCCGTGCGCCGCACTGACCTGTGCGAGCAGGTCATCGCGACTCATAAACAGCGCCGGCGATTGCTCGATCAGCCGCGCGAACGCCGGCGTTCCGGAAAATTCTTCGGCAACACGCGCCATCTCCACGTCGTTCAGCCTGGCCTCAACGCAGGCGGCCAGCGGCGCATGGGACGCCTCGAAAGCACTCATGAGCTGCGCTCCCGGCGCGATGGGCGGCTGCGCGCAACCTGCCGCGACAATCGTCACCAGCAACATGGCGAATCGACGGAAAATCACGGCCACGCCTCGGCCCGTCGGACGGAGTTGCCGTGGCCACCGGGAACCCCGCGAGCTTGATTCCGGGAGGACTGGGTCATGGCGTGGCCGCTGAACTGCGGGACTCATGGATCAGGATGTCCGAGCGGATCGCCTGGAGCTGGCGGGCAAGCCGCGACCGGGCCAGGGCCAATGTCGCGCGCAGCACGATGCCCAGCACGCCGGCGCCCAACAGCACCAGCATGATGGCCAGCGGCAGGCGATGCGCGTCGTGGAAAAATACTTCCCGCGCGATGGAGGTGAATATCCACAGCGCGAATACCGCCAGCATCGATCGCCGGATCCAGTCGCGCACCTCGTCCAGCGCGGCCAGCTGCGCCTCGAGCAAGACCACCTGCGCGGCGACCTCCGCGCGGGTGCCGGACCGGGGGCTCTCGGTTCCGGTCGGGCGCACTGGCGACAAGGGGGATGGCATCGGCGTGCGTCGCGGACTCAGGCTGCGATCGCGCCGAGCACGAACAGGCTGACCGACATCAGGATCAGGAAGCCGCTCAGGCACAGTCCCAGCACGGCGAACAGGCGCTTGCGTTTGCCGACGAACAGGCCGGCAAAGCCGAGCGCCAGCGAGACGAACACCATCACGATCGAGAAGATCATCAGCAACCCGGCGAAGATCGCCTCCGGCGACTGCTCGTCGACGCCGCCCGGCGTGCTGGCCTCGAGATACCCGGCGTAGCCGAACACCGCGAGCAGGACCAGCCCGAAGATCAGGACGAGTGCGAACGAGGCGATGCCCAGTCCGGAATGCTTGAGCGGCGGTTCACCGACAGGGGGCAGCGCGTTCATTCCATCTCCAGGAAGGGGCGGGACTTGGTGATCCGGTCGATCTCGAGCAGGGTCGAAAGCAGCGCTTCCATCCTCGGCAACGGCCAGGCATTGGGGCCGTCCGACAGCGCCTTCTCGGGCTCGGGATGGGTTTCCATGAAGATACCGCTGATGCCGACCGCCATCGCCGCGCGCGACAGCACCGGCACGAACTCGCGCTGGCCGCCGGACTTGCCGCCCATGCCGCCGGGCAGCTGCACGCTGTGGGTCGCATCGAACACCACCGGGCAGCCGGTGTCGCGCATCACGCTCAGCGAGCGCATGTCGGACACCAGGTTGTTGTAGCCGAAGCTGACGCCGCGCTCGCAGGCCATGATCTGGGTGTTGCCGGTGGCCAGCGCCTTGTCGGTGACGTGCTTCATCT
>LNFM01012812.1_pt1 | contig 10882 bp, 6 predicted proteins | sample 596031 | NCBI WGS metagenome assembly LNFM01 (sample SAMN04254537, study PRJNA301005) | activated carbon metagenome | isolation source: dual media filters at the Ann Arbor, Michigan drinking water treatment plant | place: USA: Ann Arbor | reverse complement strand
TGATTGCGAGCTCCGTGGCACCGGCCCGACCCCGCTCGCGAACTCGCTGCAGGCCGTCGAGGACTACCTGACGCCCATCAAGGCGTGCGACGTCGCCGCGAGCGGTGGGTGCCGCAAGTACAACGTCATCTTGCTCACCGACGGCGCCGAGAGCTGTCAGGGCGACCCGGTGGCGGCGGCCGCCGCGCTACGCGCCAAGGGCATCAACACGTTCGTGGTCGGCTTCTCCACGCTCGCGTCGGAGACGGCCCAGCTCAACGCCATCGCGGCGTCGGGCGGCACGGGCACGGCCTTCCTCGTCGGCAGCGAGGATGCGCTCGCGAACGCGCTCGCGACCATCGTCTCGGGCTCGATCGTCTTCGAGACGTGCAACAACCTCGACGACGACTGCGACACCCGCGTCGACGAGGACTTCCCCGAGAAGGGTAACGCCTGCAACGACGGCGAGCTCGGAGCCTGCCTGGGGACGGGCACGCTCGTGTGCAACGGCGCCGGTACGGGCCTCTCGTGCATGATCACCAATCCGGGCGCGACGCCGATGCCCGAGGTCTGTAACGGCCTCGATGACAACTGCAACGGCGCCATCGACGAGGGCATCACCTGCACGCCGGGCTGCGTGCCGACCAACCCCGTCGATCTCTGCAACGGCATCGACGACGACTGCGACGGCCAGTTCGAGGAGGACGATCCGGTGGTGGGCACGTCGTGCGGCACGACCGACACGCCTCCTTGCCGGCTGGGCTCGAACCAGTGCATCGGCGGCGAGATCATGTGCGTCGGCCAGATCGATCCGACGACCGAGCAGTGCAACGGCATCGATGACAACTGCGACGGCGTCCCCGATGACAACGCGATGTGTCCGGCGGGCACGTCGTGTGTCGAGGGCGGCTGCCGCCTCGCCTGCATTCCTGGCGAGTTCCCGTGTGCGCCGGGCTTCAAGTGCGAGGAGGGGTTCTGCGTGCCGAGCGCCTGCGCGGCGTGCACCCCCGACGAGATCTGCCAGAACGACATGTGTATCGACCCGTGCGAGGGCGTGACGTGTGGCGCGATGGAGGAATGTCGCTTCGGCACCTGCGTGGACTGCGACGTGCTCGGCTGTCCCGGCGAGGAGATCTGCGTCAACTCGATGTGCCAGGTGGACCCGTGCGCGGATGTCGACTGCACGGTCGGTTGCGACACCGAGCTCGGTTGTAGCTGCCGCGCCGGCGCGTGCATCCCGAACTGCGACGACGCCCTCTGTCCCGAGGGCCAGGCATGTCAGCCCGACGGCTCGTGTGGCGCGAGCTCGTGCGCGGGGGTCGAGTGCCCCGACGACCTGATCTGCATCGACGGTACGTGCAACTTCGACCCGTGCGGCCCGGTGACGTGCCCGGCCGGCGAGGCGTGCTCGGAGGGCACGTGCGTCGAGGACCCGTGCAAGCTGGTCGAGTGCAGCACCGGCTTCTCGTGCGAGGTGCGGAACGGTGACGCGATCTGCGTTCCCGATCGTCCCATCGTCAAGCAGGAGCTCATCCAGCCGACCGGTGGTGGCTGTAGCACCGGCGGCAGCCCGTCGTGGTTGCTCGTCCTCGCGCTCGGCCTCCTGCGCCGCCGGAGGTCCGCGTGATGCGCGCCCTCGTGATCGCACTGGCGCTCCTCGGAGCGTGCAAGCTGAACCCGTACGACCTGTCCGGCGAAACCGACGGGGATGGCAGCGATAGCGATGACATGGGTGACGCCACCGGCGACGCGGGGATGGATGGCACCGGCGACGGCGGCGTCATCGATGGTCCAACGTGCACGGAGCTCGGCCCCGACGACACCTGCAACGAGATCGACGACGACTGTAACGGCGTCGTCGACGACAACTTCGACAAGCTGAACGACCCGAACAACTGCGGCGTTTGCAACAACCGCTGTATCGGCGACGGCTCGACCCTGACCTGCGAAAGCGGCGCGTGCATGTTCGAGGCGTGCCTCCCGGGCTTCGCGGATCTCGATGCCAACCCGCTGACCTGCGAGTACCAGTGCCCGTTGTTCCCGCCGCGCGCGGAGGACTGCAACGGCTTCGACGAGGACTGCGACGGTGTCATCGACGAGGATCTCCCCGCCCCGCCGACGGGCCAATGCCGCGTGACGGCCGGGACACCCTGTGCGGGTACGACGATGGTCTGCGAGACCCGCGGCACCGAGACGCGGTGGTGGTGCGACTACAGCGACGAGGTCGAGTTCGACCCGAGCGTTCCGAACGGGATCGTCCTCGTCGAGCAGCGCTGCGATGGCGAGGACGGCAACTGCGATGGGCTCGTCGACAACAGCTTCGTGGACCTCGGACAGGAATGCGACAACGGCGGCATCGGGGTGTGCCGCGATGTCGGGGTGCGGCGGTGCGACACGGCGAACCCGGCCCAGACCACCTGCGACCTCTCGGTGCTCCCCGACGCCCAGGCGCCGGGCGTCGAGGCGTGTGACGGACTCGACAACAACTGCGACGGAACGGTCGACAACGCGACCGGACCGGACCGCGTGATCGACGCGATGAGCCACATCACGGTCGGCGGCCAGGACTACTACATCGATACATACGAGGCGTCTCACCCGGACTCGACGGCCACGGCGACGGGCGTCTCGGCGGCCCGGGCGTGCTCCAAGCCCGGCGTCCTGCCCTGGCGCAGCGTGACCTTCCAGGCGGCCCAGGCGGCCTGCGCGGCAGCGGGCAAGGTTCTATGCACGGGTCCGCAGTGGCAGACCGCCTGCGAGGGGGCCGCAAACACCACGTACCCCTACGGAAACATGTTCTCGGGGGCCCAGTGCAACACGGAGCCGTACGACCCCGTGCCCGGCGGCGACAACGACGACGTGATGGTGCCAACCGGCAGCGCCACGTGTGAGGCCTCGACCGGGGTCCAGGACCTGTCGGGCAACTTGCGCGAGTGGACGGACGACATCACGGGCATGTCGGGGGGCCAGAGCATCGTCGTCCTGCGCGGTGGTGCGTACGACACGCCCGCTGTAGGTGCGGCGTGCGATTTCCGACTGTCCCGTGGCGCCGCCAATGTGATCGAGGCGACGAACGGCTTCCGCTGCTGCAAGGCGACGGCGCCATAGCACTTCAGTTACGATGCTCCCTAATGAGGAGCAGGGGCTCGATCTACGCGCGTCGCGCGGCTGTATTTGCGTTCGTCGTAGCTGGGGCGCAAGCAACCGCGACCGTCACGCAAGTGGACGGGACGATCGTCCCGGTCATCAACGACACGAACGAATGCGATGGCGCAGGCTCCGATGACCTGCAGACCTGCTTCAACCTGCTCGAAGGCGTGGCGCCCCCCATGGCCACCGCGATCGACGCGGTCGTCGATGCCGCGCAGTTTCCCGAGGTGTTCGTTCCGAACCTGACGATCAACGTCACGTTCCGCGACATCGCCGAGGGCGCCGGCTTCGAGAACAGCTTCGGTTGGTACAACGTCGGCGACGACGTCCTCACACCGGCGGGCCGAGCCGTGAACTTGCACCCGATCCTCGGCTGCGGCGTCCCGATGATGGCATCCGGCAACGCGACGACGCACACCGGCAACCCGGCGTTCTACGTCGTCAACGCCGAGTCGAGCAACGCATCGACGGCGAGCGTCAACTTCGCCTCCGAGCAAGCCGCCGGCCGCTACAAGGGCGGCTTCATCGCCTTCTACCTCATCACCCCCGAAGGCAACCCATCGTCTGACAACTGCGGTGACTTCAAGAACGGCTCCGACGGCAACTCGCTCTTCGGCCGCATCTACTTCACGCAGCGCGACCTGAACAACGACGGCGACTTCGTCCACCACCTCGTCTATTCGTCGAAGGTCGTCGCGAACCGCTTCTACTTCGGCTTCGAAGACCTCTTCCGCGGTGGCGACAACGACTTCGAGGACATGGCGATCCAGACCGTCGGGCTCGCGCCGCCGTGCGTGCCCCAGGCCGAGGTCTGCGACGGTCAGGACAACGATTGCGACGGTCTCGTCGATGCGGCCGACCCGGACCTCACGGGCGATGAAGTCGCGTGTCTCTGCGATGGCGTCGGGATCACGTGTCAGGGTGGTCCGCGCCAGGGTGACTGCCGGGCGGGCCAGACGCAGTGCGTGAGTGGCGCGCTCGTCTGCGTGAGCACGACGAGCCCGACGGCCGAGACGTGCAACCTCGAGGACGACAACTGCGACGGCACCGTCGACAACGGGATCCCGAACGGCGCGGCCTGCGACGGTCCCGACGGCGACCTCTGCAACGAAGGCTTCTTCCAGTGCGTCAACGGCACCACCCAGTGCAGTGACACGACGGGCACGAACATCGAGATCTGCAACGGCCTCGACGAGGACTGCGACACGCGCATCGACGAGGGTGTTGCCGACATGGGCTCGTGCGGCACCGGCACCGGCGAGTGCAACCCCGGCACGCTCCGCTGCGTGATGGGCGGGTTCCAGTGCGTCGGGCAGACGACAGGCACGCCCGAGATCTGTAACGGCCTCGACGATGACTGCAACGGTGTCATCGACAACATGCCCACCGACGTCGGCGCGAGCTGTGGCGTGACGGGCACCGGCGAGTGCTCCCTCGGCCAGACGGTCTGCTTGAACGGCTCGCTCCAGTGCGCCGGCGAGCTCGGCCCGACGCCCGAGCGGTGCAACATGCTCGATGACGACTGCGACGGCACGGTCGACGAGATGGTGGTCGACGCTGGACAGCCGTGCGGCTCCGGCACGGGCGAGTGCGAGCCGGGCGTCACGCAGTGCGTGATGGGCATGTTGATGTGCACCGGCGGTCAGGGTCCGGTGCCCGAGACCTGCGATGGCCTCAACAACGACTGCGACGCGAGCGTCGACGAGGAGGTCCCGACGGTCGGTGACACGTGCGGCACGGGCGGCATGGGCTCGTGTAGCGCCGGCAGCATCCAGTGCATCTCCGGCACGCTCAGTGTGTCGGCGGTACGAGCGGCGGTACGGAGACGTGCAACGCCGCCGATGACGATTGCGACGGCGACATCGACGAAGGCGACCTCTGCGACGGTGGCATCTGCCAGAACGGCACCTGCGCGAGCCGCTGCATCCCGGGCGAGTTCCCCTGCCCGCCCGGCACGAAGTGCCAAGGCACGCCGCCGAACGACTTCTGCGTGACCGATCCGTGCGCGAACACGCCCTGTCCGAACGATGCCGAGGGCAACGCGCAGACCTGCATCGATCAAGGCGGCGCGGGCGTGTGCGTGTCGCTCTGCTCGACGCTGCCGCCCTGCAACAACGGCACGGTGTGCCGGGGCACGGATGGCATCTGCGTCCCCGATACGTGTCAGTACCTCCCCGAGAAGTGCGCCGATAACGAGCTCTGTATCAACATGCAGTGCGTCGTCGATCCGTGCATCGGTGTGACGTGCGAGGCGAACCAGTTCTGCCGCGAGGGCGCGTGCGTCGGTAGCTGCCAGGGCGTCCAGTGCCCCGCGAACCAGGAGTGCCGCGACGGCGTGTGCGAGAGCACGGGCTGCGATCAGGCCTGCACGGGCACCGATGTCTGCAACCCGGAGACCGGCAACTGCCAGCCCACGCGGTGCGACGGCAGCATCGTGTGCGGTCCGGGCATGATCTGCGAGCCGCTCAGCGGCGACTGCATCTCCGATCCGTGCACCGGCGTCGAGTGCCCGGCCGGCCAGATGTGTAACGGCGGCCAGTGCGGCGACACCCGCGAGGGCGAGCTCGTCACCACCGGTGGTGGCGGCGGCTGCAACGCGGCGGGGAGCGACGAGCCGCCGTATGGTGCGGCGCTCGCACTCATGATCATCTTCGGACTCCGCGCGGTGCGCCGCCGGCAGCTCGTGACCGTGGCGACGTCCGCGGTGCTGGCGACGGCGCTCGGCGCATCGGGCTGTGGCGTGAACGACTACTGCCTCGGCGAGGGCTGCAAGATCGCCAATGGCGACGGCGGCAGCGATGATGGCGATGGCGGTACGAGCGATGGCGATGGCGGCACGATGGACGACGGCGGCATCCCCGCCTGCGATCCGGCGACGGCGCGGCCCGAGGTCTGTAACAACCTCGATGACGACTGCGACGAGCTCATCGACGAAGGCATCAAGGACACCGACGAGCTGAACTGCGGCACGTGCGGCAACCAGTGCAACAAGCCCGGCGCGGTGACGCAGTGCCAGACGGGCTCGTGCGTGATCACGGGTTGCTTCCCCGGCTTCAACGACGCCGACGACGACATCGACGACTACACGACGTCGAACGGCTGCGAGTACCAGTGCTTCCAGAGCAACGGCGGCGTCGAGGCATGCGACACGCTCGACAACGATTGCGACAACCTGTTCGACGAGGGCATCGACGTCTCGACCGATGTCCAGAACTGCGGCATGTGCGGCCGCGAGTGCGACTTCTTCGCCGCCGACGAGACGTGCTCGAACGGCATGTGCTCGTTCGATCCGGCCACGGACTGCGACCCCGGCTTCATCGATGCCAACAACATGCAGGCCGACGGCTGCGAGTATCAGTGCACCCCGACCGGCGCCGAGACGTGCGATGTGCGCGACAACGATTGCGACGGCCGCGTCGACGAGGGCTTCGACCTCACCATGGACGAGCAGAACTGCGGCCGCTGCGGCAACGTCTGCAACATCCCCAACGCGAACGAGACGTGTACGGCCGGCGTGTGCGGGTTCAACCCCGCCACGGACTGCGCGCCCGGCTTCACCGATGCCGACGGCAACCCGCTGAACGGCTGCGAGTACTCGTGCACCGTCACCAACGGCGGTACCGAGTCGTGCGACGGCGTGGACAATGACTGCGATGGCGTCGCGGACGACAACGCGACGGGCGTCGGGGTGGCGTGCGCGGCGACGACACCGCCGCGGGGTGCGTGCGTGGCGAACGGCATGACGGTCTGCTCCGGCGGGACCCTCATCTGCGCCAACGCCACCCAGCCGACAGCAGAGGTCTGTGACCTCGTCGATCAGGACTGCAACGGCACGGTCAACGACGGCGTCACGCAAGGCTGCTACACGGGCACGGCGGGCACGAGCGGCGTCGGGCTCTGCCGGCCCGGCACGCAGACCTGTGGCACCAACGGCATGTTCGGGACCTGCGTGGGGCAGGTCACGCCGGTGGCCGAGGCCTGCAACAACCAGGACGACAACTGCGACGGCCGCATCGACAACCGCGATGCCGCCGGCAACCCGCTCCAGCAGACCTGCTACAGCGGTCCGGTCGGGACGGCGGGGGTCGGCATCTGCCGCTCCGGCACCCAGACGTGTGCGTTCGGTTCGTTCGGCACCTGTGTCGGTGAGGTCCTGCCGACCACCGAGGTGTGCGGCGATAACCAGAACACCGACTGCGACGCGAACGACGATGCGGCCGAAGGCTGCCTCACGCTCGCGGCCGAGCTCCGCATCGACGGCGGCAACGCGGGCCAGTTCCACACGTACGACGTCGTGCTCGCGCGCGGCGGTTCTCCGGTGGGCCGCACCGTGTACGCGGCGTACAGCGAGCTCAACGCGGGCAACACGGACATCATCGTCCGCAGGTCCACCGACGGCGGTCTCACGTGGCCGGCCGCGAACACCGTCAACATCACTTCGGCCGTGGCCAACGCGGCCGTCAAGCCGGTCATCGCCGTGACCCCCGGCGCCGCCAACGACACGGTCGTCGTCGCGTATCAGACGGTGAACGCCAGCGACGAGCGCGATATCGCGGTCGCCGTCTCGCAGGACAGCGGCGCGACGTTCCCCGCCAACCGCAACCGCCAGAACCTCGACGCGACCGGCGACTCGTTCAAGCACGCGGTGGCGGTCAGCGGCACGTCGAACATCGTCATCACGTGGGAGAAGCTCGACACGGCCACCCTCAACCGCGACATCCAGACGCGCTCGTCGACGAATGGTGGCGACACCTACAACACCGAGGCGAAGGTCAACACCAGCACGGGCACCCGGTTCGCGGGCCGTCCCACGGTGGTGTTCTCGGGTACACGCGTCGTGTGGGCGTGGCGCGAGCAGCGCGCGGGGGCGACTCGCGACATCTTCGCGGCGTCGGCAGCGACCCTGACGGATGCTCCGACGGGCGAGGTTCGCGTCGACGGCGCGGGCGCTCCGGCCTCCGACTTCCGGGACAGCGACTTCCCCGTCATGCTCGCCAACGGGGCCAACGTGTTCCTCGTCTGGCAGGACACCTCGACGCAGGCGAACGGCGGCTCGGACGTCGTCTTTGCACGCTCGACCAACGGCGGTGCGGCGTGGAGCGCCGAGGCGATCATCGACGACCCCGCCGCCGAAGTGAGCTCGTCGTTCACGCCCGCCATGGCGATCGACACGGCCACGAACCTCGTCACGATCGCGTGGGAGGATCGCCGTCAGGGCACGCAGGTGTTCACGCGTACCTCGACCAACAACGGCGCCGCCTTCGGCACCGCGGTGCGCGCGACGTCGACCAACTCGGGACCGGTCGCGGGCACGACGAGCCTGCCCGTGGTCGCGGCCGCGGGTAGTGGCGTCATCGTGGTGGCCTACCAGAACCAGCTCACGAACCAACGCCCACACGTGTTCACGGCGAGCTCGATCGACAGCGGCGCCACCTGGACCGTCAACGTGACGCAGCTCGACGGCGGGGTCGGCCCTGCCCTCGCGCCGGTCATCACCGCGTCGCGTCCGGGCGCGGACTTCGCTGCCACCGTCGGGTGGACCGACTTCCGCACGGCGCCGAACATCAACGGCGACATCTACGTGCGTGTGAATCGATAGCGCCCCGACCGCCCGCAGTGTAGGGTCCGCGGCATCATGGCAATCGAACGTACGTTTTCGATCATCAAGCCGGATGCCGTCGCGAAGAACGCGATCGGTGGCGTCACGGCGAAGCTCGAGGCCGCGGGCCTCCGTATTCTCGCGTCGAAGATGGTCCGCCTCACCGAGGCGCAGGCCAAGGCCTTCTACGCGGTCCACAAGGACCGTCCGTTCTACGGCGACCTCGTGAAGTTCATGACCGAGGGTCCGGTCGTCGTGCAGGTGCTCGAGGGCGAGAACGCCGTCGCCGCGAATCGCGCGGTGATGGGCGCGACGAACCCCGAGAAGGCCGACGCGGGCACGATCCGCAAGGAGTTTGCGACCAACATCGAGCGCAACGCCGTGCACGGCTCCGACGCCCCCGAGACCGCGAAGGAAGAGATCGCGTTCTTCTTCTCGACCGCCGAGCTGGCGTCGCTCGCTCGCTAGTCAGTTCGAGAACGGCAGCTCGCCGGTGTAGTCCATCTTGCCGACCGGCACGCCGTTGTGGCGCAGGATGGCGTAGGCCGTCGTCAGGTGGAAGTGCAGGTTCGGCAGGGCGAAGTGGTCGAGGTAGTCGCCACCCCGCATCGTCTTGCCGCCCATCCACGAGTGGCCGCAGGCGCGCTCCTCGGCGCCATTGAAGTCCTCGCGCTTGAAGGTGCCGAGGTACTCGATCACCGCCTTCAGCCGGGCGCGGAGCTCGGGGATCGTCTTCTCGGTGTCGGGGTGGCTCGGGGCGTCCTTGCCCGCGAGCTTCGCGACGGTGAACTTCACCTGGTCGCACGCGGCCTGGACCTGACGCGTGAAGGCGTACTGGTCGGGCGCGAGGCGCGCCACGAGCAGCACCTCGGGGTCGAACTTCTTCGCCTCGCCGTGGGCGATCGCCTTGTCGAGCCAGCGATCCATGTTCTTCAGGAGCTTGGTGAAGACCGGAACTGTCGCGTCGTACAGGTTCATGCGCGCCAGGCTACCTCAGGGCTTTGCGATGGTGACCACGACCGGCCGGTGATCCGAGCCGCCGACGTCGATCACCTCTCCGCTGCTCCCGACACGTCCTCCGCCTCCGACGCCGTGAGCCGTGGCAGCTAGGAAGCGTTTGCAGAGAGGAGCTTGCGCAGCGTCTCCTCGAACGTCGTCACGCCGCGGGCCGCGCTGCCCTCGTACGCCACGCGTCCCGAGATGATGCCGGCGTACATCTCCTGGTAGAGGCCGGCCATCGCCGCGGAGATGCCGAAGCTGGTGAACGTGGGAACGACCGCGTCGAGCGGACCGACGACGACCGACACGTCCTTGCCCGTGACGCGGCGGAGGGCGGCCTGGATGTCGTGGCCACTCACGTCCGAGGGACCGGCGAGCTCGATGACACGCTTGGTCCCGGCGGGCTGGCCTTCGACGAGGGCTACCGCGGCGGCCCGCCCGATGTCCTTCGTCGCGATCTGCGGGAACGCGAGCTCGTTGGGGAGGAACGTGTAGACCGTCCCCGTGGCGAGGGTGCCGAGCGACGCCCCGATATTCTCCTGGAAGTACGCCGGTCGCAGGGCGGTCAGCGCGGTGCCGGTGGCGGCGAGCGCGGCTTCGGCGTGATGGAGGGACTGGATCGGCCCCGTGCCGTCCGCGTGCTGGGCGCCGATCGATGACAGGAGCACCACGTGCGGGACCTTGGCCGCCGTGATCGCGTCGACGTACGCCCGGGTGAAGCGGGCCGCATTGGCGAGCGGATCGGGGCTCCGCAGATCCGACGGAATGAGCAGGTACGCGCCCTGGACGCCGGTCAGCGCCTTCCCGAGCGCGGCTGCATCGTCGAGGGCGGCCACGGCGACCTCGGCCCCCTTCTGCTTCCAGGCCTCGCCCTTGGCGGCATCGCGGACGATGACGCGAACGGCCTTCCCCTGCGCGAGCAGGGTCTCGGCGACGACCGAACCAGTGTTTCCAGTGACTCCAGCGATTGCGTACATGGCGAGCTCCTTGTGGAACCCACAATGCGCCTGGCGGCCTGATGTGGGAAATCGATTAAGGTACTAGTCATCATGCACGCGAGTCATGATGCTCTCCGAGGCGTCGACCTGAATCTGGTGCTCGCCCTCGCGGCCCTGCTCTCCGAGCAGCACGTCACGCGGGCCGCCCAGCGGCTCC
>LNFM01012810.1_pt1 | contig 10882 bp, 3 predicted proteins | sample 596031 | NCBI WGS metagenome assembly LNFM01 (sample SAMN04254537, study PRJNA301005) | activated carbon metagenome | isolation source: dual media filters at the Ann Arbor, Michigan drinking water treatment plant | place: USA: Ann Arbor | reverse complement strand
ACAAGATCAGCGGTCTGGGCGGCAACGATGCGCTACTTGGGCGTGCTGGCAACGACGAGATTGACGGGGGAGACGGGGACGACCTGCTCGTTGGCGGCACTGGCTCGGACACCATCAAAGGCGGTGCTGACAACGATGTCATCCTCGGTGCTACTTCACTGACCCTGACTCAGCGCATCAAAACGGATGATTCATGGGAGCCACCTGAAGGCCAGACTGCCTGGATACGAGGAAGTACCTGGGGCATCGGTGTTGATGCGGTGCATGGGCTGATTTTGCCTGGCAATAGCGACGCGGTGCTGGACGATACCCCCGACGTGATGGACGGCGGACGCGGCGACGACAGGGTGTATGCCGGGCACGGCGCAGACACCATCCAGGGCGGGGCCGGCAACGATGAAGTTTGGGGCAACGGCGGCAACGATTTGATCGATGGCGGCGACGATAGCGATGTCATTTACGGCGATGGCTTCGACGGCTTGACCGGCTACGAGAAGGCACCTTGGGCTTTGCATGGCGAGGATTTCCTGGACGGCGGTGCGGGTAAGGACTTCCTCTTTGGGTTAGGGCAAGACGATGCGCTGTTTGGCGGCTTAGGCGACGACTTTTTAGTCGGTGACTATTACTACAGCAGCATGCTCCCGGGTGAGTACCACGGCAACGACTATCTCGACGGGGAAGAAGGGGACGACGAACTTCTTGGCGGCGGCCAGGCCGACACCTTGTATGGTGGTGCCGGCAATGACCGCCTGGTGGGCGACGACCAGACGGACGCGTTGCTGGAACCCTTCCATGGCGATGATTACCTGGACGGCGAAGACGGTGAAGACGCATTGTTTGGCGGGGGACTGAACGACACCCTGTTTGGGGGCGTTGGCGGCGACTCACTTTATGGAGATGACGCAGAGTCTGTGATAGCTGGGCAATTCCACGGCACAGATTATCTGGACGGCGAGGATGGGGACGACTATCTGTTCGGTGGCGGCAACGATGACACTTTGTTTGGCGGTGCAGCCAACGACCAGTTGCATGGAGACGATGCCTCAGTTCGGTTGAGCGGTCAGTTTCACGGAAGCGACTACCTGGACGGCGAGGATGGCAACGACGTGTTATTCGGCGGCGGCGGGCAGGACACCCTGTTGGGAAGTGTTGGTGAGGACCAGCTGCAAGGCGATGACAGTCAATTAGGCGGTCAGTACCATGGCGATGACTATCTGGACGGGGGCGCTGGCGCTGACCGTTTGTATGGCCAGGGAGGCGATGATGACCTCCACGGCGACGAAGGCAATGACCTGCTGCTGGGTGATGAGCGCGAGACGACGCTCGCTGGGCAGTATCACGGCAATGACCTCCTGGACGGTGGCAACGGCGACGATATTCTGGAAGGCGGAGGCGGCGATGACACCCTGATCGGTGGGACGGGTGATGACCAGCTGCATGGCGATGCGCCCGTTGAGCTGCTGGTCGAGCAGTGGCACGGTGACGACTACCTTAGCGGTGGCGAGGGTAATGACACCCTTTATGGAGGCGCCGGCAACGACAACCTCTCCGGCGGGGCCGGCAACGACACCCTGATAGCAGGTAGTGGTGTTGACCATATGGACGGCGGAGAGGGTGACGACCGATATGAAGCCGGGGCCGGCGACACCGTCACCGACACCAGCGGCAGCAACACCTTGACACTGGCCGATGGCGAGCCCTACTCGGTCAGCGCCCGCGGCACCGACCTGTTGCTGAGCTATGGCGATGGCGGCGGCCTGACCATCACGGGCGCATTAAGCGGCAGCATTGCTTCCATCGACGGCGTGGCCGTGGGTGATTGGCTGGAAGGCCGCTTAAACCAAAGCCTGAGTCTGTCTACCACCGGCGACAACCAAACCCTGACCGGCGGTGCCGGAGGCGACCAGCTGACCGCCCTGCATGGCGGAGGCCGCTTGCTAGGCGGTGGCGGCAGCGACACACTGCAGGGCAGTGCGGGTGATGACACCCTGGACGGTGGGACGGGCAATGACAATATGTCTGGAGACGCCGGCAACGATATTTTGCATGGCGGCAGCGGTAATGACGTGATCGACGGAAGCGCGGGCGATGACTGGTTGCATGCTGGTAGCGGCGTGGACACCTTGCACGGCGGCGTCGGTCAGGATACCTACGTGCTGGGCTACGGCATGGGCCAGGTTACGGTGATCGACGACTCGCCGGAAGGCTCCGTTGTCCAGTTGGATACATCCGGCCTGCAGCTGCAAAGCCTGAGCGCCAGGCGTGCGAGCGACGATCTTTTGGTTGAGGTTCGCGGAACGAATACCAGCATGCGGATCAAGGACTACTACGGGGCGGTGCAGTCCTCGTGGATATTCAAGGACGCCGATGGCAATACGCTTTCCGCGCAAGCGGTGATCGATGCGTCAATGCCGGACTGGAGCGACCTGCGGGCCAATTTGATACAAGACTTCAAGGGATGGGCGCGAGGCGATATCGGCGAAAACTATGCGGAACAAGGCTTTGTCCGCCAGGCCGATGGCCACTGGATTCTTCCCGTCGATCCGAATTATTTCAGCAGAAGCGCGTTCTCCAATCAAAGCCGTGAGCTGATACAGCAATATTTGTACACACATCAATCGCTTGCTGACCCTAATGATGTTCGCACAACTTCTTCTTCCTTGGTCCTTGGCACAACTTGGATCAGGAGCACATGGCTTGCCTCCAATCAAGTTATTTCTGATGCGTTGGTGTCTTTTGAAGACGAAGCGCAGACAGCTTCAGATGCGTCCATCGTGCTCACCGCGGGGACCTACAGTTCTTCCAATCAGATTGGCTGGACCGCGATCAACTCCTGGATACAGGATTATTCGGCAACTTACGAGTCTGCGTGGAGCCAGTCGCACGCGTATTCATGGCCGACAGCGGCGCCTACGGAGTTGATTACAGAGCAACGGAGGCTGGTGGAGGCCTACAAGGGCTACTCTGGCAAGGGGGGCGCACTCATCTTCAATGCCCCAACTGCTGCGGCTTTGGCTGGCCCTTTGCCTGGCTACATTCCTGTGACTGTCACCCACAACTATTTCAACTACAACCTCGGGGAAACGACTCTTTCCGATGGGGACCATACGGTGATGGCCAGTCTGCACTCGGCGGTGATTGGTGGTCTGGGTGACAACACTATTTATGGAGCAGGTTTTGCTTATGGTGGCACAGGGAATGCCAGGCTCGTTGGCGGTGAAATTCTGATGGCCGGCAACGGAAATCAGTACCTGGAAAATGGTCGAACCATGGTGGTGGGTGATGGCCATACCACAGTGGTTGGCAAAGCCCGTGGATACGTCGATGAAATTCCGTATCTCGGTAACTACGTCAAAGGCCGTTATATGCAGCCTGATACGCGTATTCTGATCGATCCAAGCAATACAGGCATAGATCTTTTAGTCTGCGATGACGATTCCCAGACTGATAAAAATCTTGATTCGATAGATGATTCAGTTGAGGCTATATACCGAAGCCAAGGTTTTCTGAATGCCCGCGAAAGTTACGCGCACGGCGGCAAATTTTTTGTGGGCGCGGAAGAAGGTTATGGTGGCTACTACAACACCGAGGAAGAAGGTCGACAGGCCTTTATCGAGAGGACTGGTTCCAACGCCTATGTTAGTTATTATGTTCGGCCGCTTAGCGTGTTGCTACGAACGCCGACTTATGAATTGGACCGGTGGGAAGAGTCCAGCAGCTATTACGTTACTCATCCGCTATCGAGCATTTGCTTGGTGGCGAACGACTTTGCAGCCATGCAACCGTACCTGGATACGGGCGTGCTGCCCACCAAAACTGTCAGCTTTGGACCGGGTCTTTCCCTCAGTGACATCACCTTGTCCTGGGGTACCGCTCTTTCACCGTTGGATGGCCATGAACATGTAACCCTGGATTTGCGGTGGGGTGTCGACCAGGGTGTGCAGGTCATGGTCCCGCGCAGCGGCGACCCGATCAACGGATCAGTGGGGCAATTTGAGTTTGCAGATGGTCAGGTCGTGTCAATGAGTGCGTTAGTTGCCATGGCACCGCCGGCCCCAGGCTTCGATATCGGATTCACCCGGATCTACGCTGGCATGGGCCAGCAAACTTTGGCTGCGGAACTGGCGCTCGGCTTTGATGCGGGATCAGTTGAGCTTGCCAATATCCTGGTGCAGAGCGACGGCGTGGATCTTGTCATATCCATGAACAATGGCGAAGACAGCCTGCGGCTCGAGGGCTGGTACGCTGACGAAGACAATACTCCGAATGCCTTGCTGACAGCGAACGGGTCGTTTCTGTCCGCCCAGGAACTCACGCTCAGGGGCTCGACAAGAGATGGCAGCGCCGGAAACATGACTTTGTACGGTGTTCCTGATTTTGGCACCACTTTCATTGCTGGTCCGAACACCACACTGATTGGCCAGTCGGGCAACGATACCTACTTATTTAACGTCGGTAGTGGTTTGGTGCACATCATTGACCCGGGTGGCGGAACGCTGCGTTTTGGCCCGGGCATCACGCCGGACATGGTGAGCCTGAACCTTGGCTCCATACTGCTAACGGTAGGGGATCTGGGAGACGCGATTTACCTTGACGGCTTTGACCCTGCTGAGGCCGATAGCTTCTCAGGCATAGAGAATTTCGAGTTCGCCGACGGTACCGACTTCGAGTTTGAAGAACTTCTGGCACGAGGCTTTGACATTCGAGGCACGGCCGATAACGACATTCTGGTCGGCACCGGCCTTACGGAGCGATTCCACGGTGGCGAAGGCGCAGACCACATGACAGGTGGGGATGGCGACGACACCTACTACGTTGACAACGCGGCCGACATTGTGGTCGAGAAGGCAGAAGAAGGCACAGACACCATCATCACCACTGTCAGCAAGACCTTGAGCGCCAATGTCGAGAATCTGACGCTGTCAGGGGAGAACGCCATCAACGGCACTGGTAACAGCCTGAACAACGAGTTGATGGGCAACAGCGCCAATAACATCCTTAACGGTGGAGCGGGTGCCGACTTTATGGAAGGCGGGGCAGGTGATGACAGCTACTATGTCGACAACGCCGGTGACGAAGTGGTGGAAGAGTCAGGTGAAGGCACTGACCGCGTTATCGCCTCCATCAGCTACGCCCTGGGCGACAACGTCGAAGACCTGCAACTTACAGGCATCGCCAACGTTGACGCCACCGGCAACGGAGGCGCCAACAAACTCACCGGCAACGCTGGCGCGAACGTCCTCAACGGTCTGGCCGGCGACGACCGTCTGCTGGGCGGCTTGGGCGCAGACACCATGTGGGGCGGATCCGGCGACGACCTGTACGAAGTAGAGAACACAGCCGACGTTGTGGCCGAGTTCAGCGGTGAGGGTGTAGACACGGTAGAGGCGTCAGTGACCTACACACTGAGCGCCAACGTTGAGAACCTGATCTTGACCGGGACGGCTGCGACAGACGGCACCGGCAACGAGCTGAACAACAGCTTGCAGGGCAATGCTTCAAACAACACCCTGACAGCCGGGGCCGGCAACGACACCTTGAACGGTATGAAAGGCCTGGACACTCTGATTGGCGGTGTCGGCAATGACACCTACCTCTTCGAAGACGAGGCAGACACCATCATTGAAGAAGCCGGTGGTGGACGCGATACCCTCATCAGCCGGATCAGCGGAGCCACCCTCGCGGCCAACGTCGAAGACGGCATGCTGCTGGGGTCTGCGACCAGCCTGACTGGCAACGACCTGTCCAACGTTCTGACGGGCAACAACGCTGCCAACATATTGGACGGCGGCGCTGGCGCCGACGTCTTGATAGGGGGTAAAGGCAACGACCTGTACATCGTGGACAGCCAGGCCGATACCGTGGTCGAGAACGCCGCCGAGGGCACAGACACCGTGCAGTCCAGTTTGAACTACAGCCTGGCAGACACCCTTGAGAACCTCACATTGACCGGCACAGCCGAAGCCGGCATGGGCAACGTGCTAAACAACAAATTGACCGGCAACGCCGGGTCCAACAAGCTTTGGGGAGGCGCCGGTAACGACAGTCTGGACGGCGGCGCGGGCGCCGACATCCTACTTGGCGGCCTGGGAAATGACAAATACTGGGTCGACTCGTCCGACGACCTGGTGGTTGAAAGCGCCCTGGAGGGCACAGACACGGTCTACGCCAGCGTTTCATACGCGCTTGCGGACAATGTGGAGTACCTGACCCTGACCGGCAGTGCCAACATCAACGCCATAGGCAATGCCGGTAACAACCGTCTGGAGGGCAATGCCGGCAATAACATCCTGTTTGGCGGGCTGGGCAATGACACCTATGTGTGGGGCCGAGGCAGCGGGCAGGACATCATTGCCAATTTCGACGCCGGCAAGCCCTCGGGCGACACGGTGCAGCTTGGTGCCGGCATTGCCGAGGCCGACCTGGCGATTACCAGGCAAGGCAATGACCTGATTCTGAGCATCAACGGTGGCACTGACCAGTTGACGGTTGCCAACTACTTCGAGAACGCCGGCAAGGGTGCCAACGCCCTGGAGAAGATACGCTTCGCCGACGGCACCGGTTTGAACCACGCCGCCGTACTCAGTCGCACAAGCGTAGAGCCAGGCGTCTCGGCCGGTCCTGCTCTGACGCCTGAAGTACGTGCAGGCGACCCCACCGCCCTGTTTGACGCGCCGGATCCGGGCGCCACCCAGACCAGCGATGCCACCACGGCGCCGCAGAGCGTGGCCGAGTCGATTGCCGCGGCGAGAGAGCGTTTCGAGCAGGGCTTGCAGAACCTCAAGTACAGCGTGGACGAGCAGGGCAGCCTGAGCCGCGGCGAGTTCACCGAGCGCAGGGCTTTACCACTGCTGTGGAACTTGCAGGACGCCGTGCTGGACCTGCAGTTGGCCAAGAACCCGGATGGGCGCTTCACAGCGGACATCTCGATGGACAGCCGCGGCTCGCGCGACCTGGGTTTGGCCATAGGCTTGCTCGGCGGGATCAGTGGAATGAACGGGCGGCTGGACCAGGTCGCCAGGCCGCAAGAGGTGCAGCAGTTTGATCTGGCTCAGATGCAGTGAGGATTTGCAGCGGCGGCGGGTTTCGGGCCTGTCCTGAAACCCACGCGGCGACGCGAAGCTGATGGTCAGTGCGGCATGGATGCCGGATCGAGTCCGGCATGACAGCGTGGGGGCCATGTTTTCCCGCCGGGCCGCCCCAAGGGAAAATGCGCCCCCTCGGGGGCAGAGAGCTACGCGAAGCGAGCGAGCGTGGGGGCCTTAATTTTGCCCCTCGGTCAGCGTATCCAGCTGGAACTTGCCGCTTTTGTGCCACAGCCAGGTGTCGGTGTACACCACCTTGCCCATGCGCACGGGTGCCGGAAACGGGGAGGCAGCCTTGATGGTGCGTTCGATTTCGGCAATCACTTCCGGCGCATGGCGTGGCGCGCGCATCCAGTCGAGCTTGGTGACGATGCCGACCTGGTTGATCTCGACATTGATCACGCCCACCGCATACAGCAGCGGCGGCATCTTGCCCTTGTAAATGCGGTCGGCGTTCAGGCCGTAGAGGTGGGTGGCGCCGCTTTGGCGGTAGAGGCGCGGGGTCGGGGCGGCTGAGTTGCGGGCCGAGCCGCTGGGACCGGCCACCGGTCCGATCACAGCGCTGGGCGCAGGATCGGGCTGGGGCTGTGCCACGGGCGCTGCGGGTTCGGGCGGCGTTATGCAGGCGGAGACGAGGGCTGCGACACCTGCTGCGGCCAGGGCCAGCAACCAGAAACGGCGGGGAGTGGGCTCAGACATACGTATCCTTGTGGTTCGTCAGGTCACGGCTGCTATGGTGCAGCTTGACCGGGCAGCGCTTGTCTCAAAAACTGCCTGCCCTGAGACTCAATTATGCGTTCTGCGAGCCTTTGACTGAGGCCGCGTATCAGAGGGTTTATACCGTGAGTCAGCTCAAGGATTTGTTTTTGGCCCGGCTGGCGCAGGGGCCCGCCGTGCTGGTCAGGGTGACCGCTACCGAGGGGTCGGTTCCGCGCGAAGCCGGCACCTGGATGGCGGTTTTTGCCGATGAAGTGGTGGGAACCATAGGCGGCGGCCATCTGGAGCACCAGGCGATGGCTGCGGCGCGCGCGTATTTGCGCGATGGCCCGGCCGAGGCCGAAAGCCGTTTCGTGCTCGGACCTTCGCTGGGGCAGTGTTGCGGTGGCGTCATGAACTTGCGTTTTGTATCAGTCGGGCCGGCCGATGTGGCGGCTTTGCGACAGCAACTGCCGACCAATTTACAGCCGCTGGCCCTGTTCGGCGGCGGCCATGTCGGCCACGCGCTGGTGCAGGTGCTGTCACGCCTGCCGTTTGCGCTGACCTGGATAGACAGCCGCGACGGGATTTTTCCATCGGCATTGCCGGCCGCCGTCAACGCCGAACATTCCGACCCGGTGCAGGGCGCGGTGCGTGGCCTGGCGCCGCAGTCGCGCGTGCTGATCATGAGTTTCAGCCATGCCGAAGACCTGGATATCGTGGCCGAGTGCCTGAAACGCCAGCGCGAAAAGCATGATTTGCCCTACATCGGGCTGATCGGCAGCAAGACGAAATGGGCGACTTTCCGGCACCGCCTGCAGGCGCGCGGATTCAGCGAACAGGAACTGGCGCACGTCACCAGCCCGATCGGCCTGCCCGGCATCAGCGGCAAGGAGCCGGAGGTGATTGCCGTGGCGGTCGCGGCACAGTTGTTGCTCATGGATTCGGCCTGAACTTTTGCCTCAGGCCCTCAAGTTGTATACACTTTCGTGGACAGGTCGCAGCGGAGCCATTTGTGTTCGCGGCCGGAATTCTGCTCAGAGCGCCCGCAGTGGTGAGCAGCTTTGAAAGCTGGGTTATGGAAAGTTACTACCTCGACTGGGCCAACCTGCTGCTGCGCTGGGTCCATGTCATCACCGCGATTGCCTGGGTCGGCTCCTCGTTTTACTTTGTTTTTCTCGATTCCAGCCTGACGCCGCCGGTCGATGAAGACCTGAAGAAGCAGGGCGTCAGCGGCGAACTCTGGGCGGTGCACGGCGGCGGGTTTTACCACCCCGTCAAGTTTGCGGTGAAGCCGCCGCAACTGCCCGGCCACCTGCACTGGTTCTACTGGGAAAGTTACAGCACCTGGCTGTCGGGTTTTGCGCTGTTCACGGTGTCTTATCTGTGGAATGCCGGCACCTACCTGATCGACAAGTCGCTGATGAACTGGTCCTCGGGCGCGGCCATCGGTGTGGCGCTGTCGTTTTTTGTGGTGTTCTGGATGCTCTACGACGGCATCTGCCAGGTCTTTGGCAAGCGCAAGAATGGCGATGCGATTGTGGGCGCCCTGGTGTTGCTGCTGGTCTGCGTGGCGTCCTGGCTGGCTTGCCACTGGTTTGCCGGCCGCGCGGCATTTTTGCTGGTGGGTGCCATGATCGCCACCGCCATGAGCGCCAATGTGTTCTTCTGGATCATCCCGGGGCAACGCAAGGTGATTGCCAGCATCAAGGCCGGCGAGCCGGTGGACCCGGTGCACGGGCAGCGCGGCAAGCAGCGCAGCGTGCACAACACCTATTTCACCTTGCCAGTGCTGTTTGCCATGCTCAGCAACCACTACAGCTTCACTTACAGCCACCCGCAGAACTGGCTGGTACTGATCATCATGATGCTGGCCGGCGCGCTGATCCGCCAGTTTTTTGTGATGCGCCACGGCTACAAGCTGGGACGCAACGGCAATCCCCTGCCTTACGCCCTGGTCGGTAGCGTGCTGATCTTGGCCGCGATCGTCTGGATGCGGCCCCAGCCGGCGCCTGCAGTCACCGCGCTTGCTATCAATTCAGGAGCTGCTTCCCCAGGTCCGACAGGGGCTACAGGCCAAAATGACTATGCAAAACTGCAGAAGGTGATGGAGCAGCGCTGTTACCAGTGCCACGGCGCGCAGCTGCAGATGAAAAACATCCGGCTGGACTCGCCGGCCCTGCTGAGCCAGCACGCGCAGGCGGTGTACCAGCAGGTGGTGGTCAGCAAAATCATGCCGATGAACAACGCCACCGGCATGCTGGACGCCGAACGCGAGCTGGTCCGGCAGTGGTTTGAAGGCGGCGCGAAGACGCCCTAGGGCCCCACACGGCCGCTTGCACCGGTCCGCGCACCTAGGGTTTACGCTGGTGCCAACTGAGGCTGTAAGTTCTGCGTAATTTCGCGTATCGACGCTGGCCCCGTTGCGTGATTCAATGCGATAACGCTGCACACAGCTTGCTGCGGGCAGCGCAGGCAGTCGCCGAAGCGCCGCCGTCGTTGATACCGAGGAGACAAAAACATGAAGCCTATTCATCTGCTGGTTCGCAGCATTGCGATCACCGGCCTCGCGGCCGCCTCGCTGGCGGCAGGCGCTGCCCAGATTGTGGTCGGGCAGGTCGCCCCGCTTTCCGGGCTGGAAGGCACGCAGGCCCGCGCTTACTCCACCGGCATCCAGCTGGCCCTGACCAAAGCCAACAAGGCCGGCGGTGTCAATGGCCATACTTTCACGCTGGTGCGCAAGGACGATGGCGGCCGGCCGGCCGACAACATGGCCGCCACCAAGGCGTTGCTCACCGAAAACCGGCCGCTGGTGCTGGCAGGGTATTTTGGCGACCGCATCATTGGTGACCTGGTGGCTTCGAAACTGCTGGAAACCGAAAACATCCCGCTGATTGGTTACCGCGTCAATGAAATACGCACCGAAACGCCGCTGGTCTACAGCGTGCGCGCCAATTTGCGCGACGAGATCAACAAGATCACCGAGCATCTGGTCACCGTGGGCATTACCCGCCTGGGCCTGTTCTACCCCGACGGCCCCGGTTCGGCCCCCCTGCTCGCGGCCATGGAAGACGTGATGAAAGCGCGGGGTGCCAAACTCA
>LNFM01012808.1_pt1 | contig 10885 bp, 9 predicted proteins | sample 596031 | NCBI WGS metagenome assembly LNFM01 (sample SAMN04254537, study PRJNA301005) | activated carbon metagenome | isolation source: dual media filters at the Ann Arbor, Michigan drinking water treatment plant | place: USA: Ann Arbor | reverse complement strand
CACGAGCGGACTCCACGGGATCGAGGGCTATCCGGGCAGCGCTGTGCAGCGCCGGCTGCTCGCGCTGGGCGAGCCGCGCGCGGTGCTCTGGCTGCACGCGTTGAACCCCTGGGGCATGGCGCACTATCGCCGCGTCAACGAGAGCAACGTCGACCTCAACCGCAATTTCATGGCCGACGGACAGGGCTATCGCGCGGACGACGAGGCGTACGCGAAGCTCGATGGGCTGCTCAACCCCAAGCGCGCGCCCGGGATCGACCTGTTTTTGCTCGGGGCTGGGGTGAGCCTCGTTCGCTACGGAATGAGCGCGCTGCGCAACGCGATCGCCCGTGGGCAGTACTCGTTTGCGAAGGGGCTCTTTTACGGAGGCAGCGCGCCGGAGGCGACGACGCGCGCGATCCTCGGGTTCTTGCCGGAGCGGTTGGCGAAGGCGCGTCGCGTCGTGCACATCGACCTGCACACGGCGCGCGGACCGCGTGGAGACTACGTGGCCTTTCTCGAGAACGGCGGCGGAGACGAGCGCGCGCGCGCCGAGCCCATCTTCGAGCGACGGCTTCGCGCGTGGGAGGCAGGCAGCGCGGACGGCTACGACATGCGGGGAGGGATGCTCCCCGCGCTGATCCGCCGAGCGAAGAGCGACGGCGTTCGATACGACGCGATCACGCTCGAGTTCGGGACGTCGACGGACCTGGCGATCCTGCGCGCGCTTCGCGAGGAGAATCAGCGGTTTTTCTATGGAGATCCTGCGTCGCAGAGCGCGCCGTTGCCGTCCATGAAGAGCGCGTTCTATCCCGACGACCCGGCGTGGCGGCGCGCGGTCGTAGGGCACGCGACGGACATCCACGAGCGCGCGACGCGGCTGCTCGCCACGGGCTGACCCTCGCGGACTGCGCGTGTCGCTTCACGGCAACCGAACGGTACGGAGCGATCGATCACATCGGCCGAGGGACGCACGCGCCGCGGACGCAATCTTCGGCCGCGGAGCAGCACACGCCTTCTTCGCAGAATGTGCGTCCCGGCGGGCACGGCGCGGCACATCGCCCGCCTACGCATGGCCAGCCGCTCGGACAGTCCGTGGATCGCTCGCACCCTGAGCGCCGCGCGAGACATTGGAAGTCCGATCCGCACGTCGAGCCCACGGGACACGCGCCGATGCAGCGACCGCCGCAGCCGTCGGACGCTCCGCAGGCGACGCCCGGCGGGCAACGAGGAACGCAGAGCGTGCATTGATTTCGTGTGTCGCATCCGCGACCGGTGGGGCACCAGCCGCGGCAGGTTCCGCCGCAGCCGTTGGGCTGACCGCACCACGCGTCGGGCGGACAATAGGGGTCGCACTCGCACGCGCTCGCGCTGTTGCAGCGGCTTCCGTCGGGACAACGGCCGTAGCAGCGCCGACCACAACCGTCGTCCTGACCGCACCACGCGTCACGAGGGCAGCTGCCCGAGCATACGCAGGCGATGCCACCGGCGAGTCCCTGGCACCGTTGGCCTTGTGGGCAGGACCCGAAACAACGGCCGCCGCAGCCATCGGACGCTCCGCACGCGCCGCCGGAGGGGCACCGAGGAACGCACGTCGACGGCCCCGAGTCGAACGCTTGCGCCCGCGCATCCGGCATCGAAGCGCTCGCGTCGGTCGCGGTCGCAGCGTCGTGGACGTCGGGCATCGCGCGGTCCGCCGCGTCGTCGTGCGCGTCCCCCGAGTCGTCTGCGTCGCTCGCGTCTCCTGCGTCTCCTGCGTCTTCGCAATGGTTCAGGCACTGTCCGCCGCAGCCGTTGGGCGCTCCGCACTCAGCGTCGATCGGGCAGTGCTCGAAGCAGACGCAGATGCCTCGATCGTCGCGCACCATCCCCGGCGGACAGAGCTCTGGACCTTCGCCGCCAGGGCGGCTGCTGCACTCGACTTCGAGGCATCGTCCCGACGCCCGAGCGCAGAAAAAGTCCGGAGGACAGCGCACGGTCGCGCAAAGATCGCGAACGCAGCGGCCCTCTTCGCAGAAGAAGCCTGTGGGACAAACGACGTCGCTGCACGGTGTTCGACGCGGGCAATACTCGATGCAGATCTGCCCCGCGGGACAGGACCGGTCGCGGCATCGGGGGTGGGGGATACATCGGCCCGAAGCTGGATCGCAGAACGCCCCAGCACCGCAGCGAACGCCGTTGCAGAGGCCGCACAAACAACGGGAGCGACAGTCGCCGTTGAGGCACGTGTAGCCGCTCGGGCACTCGACGCCTTCGCACGGATCGACGTCGCGAATGCACGTTGTCTCGCAGCGTCCCTCGGGACAACTGTTGTCGCAGCCCTCTCGCTCGAACGGAGCGCGAGCGGTCGCCGCGTCCATGTTCCTTGGAAATCCGCCGTCCTCCGCAAACACAGGCCCCGACCCATCGGAAGTCTGCCCGCCTCCCCAGAGTCGTCTCTGGTCGAACGGTCGCCCGTTGCTGCAGCCGCTCAACGCGACGAACGCCACGACCCCAATCGCAAACTCTCTCCGTCGCAACATCCGACAAACCCACCCTTTCAACGGTCCCAATCGACGTCGAAGTCACGCTATCGCATGCGCGGATGGTTTTCAATACAAGCGGTGAATTATGTTCTGGGTGCAATTTCTTCGGATCGAGCCGTGCTGCCTTTGCGCGCCCTTCGCAGTTCAGCGGCTGTGCACTCGGATGTGTCCCACGCCGTCGTAGCTGCCGTAGCGCTCGGCCGAGGCGTACAGCCACAGGTCGAAGTCTCCGGTCTGTGGGAGCGCGCATCGAAACTGCACTTCGTCCGCGGTCGGCTCCGCCGCTTCGCAGTTGGATCCCGCGTCCGACGAGCTGCGGCGAAGGTTCGCGAGGAGCGCGCGACGCCTGGGATTGGCCACGCGAATCGAGACCGTGCCGCGCGCGTCGATCTCGCCTCGATCCGGCTCGCGCAGCTCGAGCTCGTGCGCGAAGAACTCGGGGTCCATCATGGGCATGCGGAGGTACTCGCCCGCGTTCAGCGCCGGCGAGAGCAGCTGCCACCGTGCTTCGTCGGGCCAGTGCCGCACCGCGAACACCCTGGGCGGCGTGAGAAAATACAGCGTGCGATAGCTCTTGTGAAAGACGGTGTCGACGTAGCCAGCGTCCCACGTCGTGTCGACGAGGTGCCATTGGCCGCCGAGGCGGACGGCGTTCCACGCGTGGCCTTCGCCCATGCCGTCGGCGCGAAAGCCGCGGGCGCGGCCGACGATGGTCACCACCTCGAGTCCAGCGGCCTTCGCGATGGCCTCGTACAAATTGGCGTAGCCCGCGCAGACTGTCTTGCGATCGGCCAGCACCGCCTCGGCCTCGACGCTCGTCGGTCGACGCTCGAAGTACGCTGGAGCGTCGTAGGCGATCCTGTCTGCGACGTAGTCGTGAACGGCCTTGGCGAGCTGCCACGGGTCTCGCTCTTGCTCGACGAGATAGTGCGCGACGCGGCGCACCGAACGCTCGGCGCTCGCTGGGATCGACCGCACCGCAGGGTGTAGCCCGTCGGTCCAGGGCCACGGGCGAGGGCCAGGCGTCGGCGCTGACTCCGCGGTCGATGGCGCGGTGTTTTGATTGTGTGTGTCTGTGCTCGGCGCTGCCGTCTGTCCCGCAGGCTCGCCGGGGCGGCGCACGGAGATGGTCGCGGCGCGGCTCTCGATGGGGCGGGTCGCGCGGCGCGAATCGCGCTGGTGCAAGGGGTTGTTGTCGGTGAGCTTGTAGAGCCACTTCGAGCCCGCAGCCGCGCGAAAGAGCGCGCGGCGTACGGGAGCGACCCACGCGCCCGAGCGACCGTCGAGCATCCAATCGCCCCGCGCGTTGAGCGAGACGAACACGCGCTGCGGGGACTTCGCGAGCAGCGGCGCGAGAAACAGCACGCTCGTGGCCAGGGTTCGCAAGACGATGCGATCTGCGGTCGTGAGGATCGGCGGCTTGGGGGCGACCTTGTCGATGCGTGCGCGCCGGGCTCTCAGCCACCGCGCGACGAGCTCCCACCCGACAGGAACCACCGGAAACACCAGCAGCGCCGACGCCACCGCCATGCGCACAGAACCGCCCGAGTGCGCCGCCAACGACGAGGCCACCCACGCGGCGAACAGCGGCGCGACGATCACCACGGCGAACCACAGGAGCTTGAGGGCGAAGGCGACGAGCGTCCCGAGCGCGCGAAGAAGCACAGCGGGGATCGATCGCTTCGCGCCCGGCGCGCGGGGAGGAGGTGAGCTCACGGAACGACGAGCGTAGCCTGTCCGCTGTGCGCACGCTCGGCGGCGCTGCGTGTCGTTCGGAAGCGAAGCTGATACCGTTGTTTACGATGTGCCCGACTGAGGCTGATGGGTTCGACGACCGTTCACACTCGAACCATCAGGCTCAGGCGTCGCTCACCTTTGTCCCCGTTGGTGCTCTTCAGCATCGGCCGGCGATCGTTGTGACGGGGCTGGGGGCGATCTCCTCGCTCGGGCGGGGCGTCGCGCCAATCATCCAGGCCATGGTCGAGGGTCGTGACGGGCTGAGCGAGATGACCCGCTTCGACATCACCGCGTTGCACCCGATTCGGTACGCCGGCTGGCTCCGCGAGTCGTGGGAGCGGCGCGAGCCTGCGTCGCTCGAGAGCTGGGTTCGGGCCGCGGTGCGCGAGGCGTGGAACGACGCGGGGCTCGCCGACGTGTCCATCGCGCCCGAGCGAATCGCCGTCGTGTCTGGCACGACGCTCGGCGAAGAGGGCGCCCTCTCTCGATCGGCCGACTACGCGGCGGACGAGGTCGGCGCACGGGGACCTCGGTGGACGATCTCGACGGCGTGCGCGTCGAGCGCGAACTCGATCGGTCTCGGCCGAGACCTCATCGAGTGGGGAGACGCGGACGTGGTGATCGTCGGAGGCGTCGAGAAACTCGTGGTCGAGATCATGGCCGGCTTCGCTGTGCTCGGCGTTCTCGGGTCGGAGAAGTGCGCTCCGTTCGGTGAGCAAATCGGGACCACGCTGGGCGAGGGCGCCGGGTTCCTCGTGCTCGAGCGCGCAGACCTCCGCGCGACGCGTCCCCGATCGCCCGCCTTTGTCCTGGGCTATGCGCTATCTGGAGACGCGTGGCACGAGACATCGCCGGATCCGCGGGGCTCTGGGCTCGCCCGCGCGATCTCGGCCTGCCTCGTTGACGCGAGCGTCGAGCCTGATGCGGTCGACTACGTCAACGCTCACGCGACGGGCACAGCTGCCAACGACGACGCAGAGTGGCGAGGCATTCGTAAGGCGCTCGGCGCGCGGTCCGCGAACATTCCGGTGAGCGCGAGCAAGGGATTCCTCGGGCACGCGCAGGGCGCGGCGGGCGTCCTCGAGACCATCGCCACGATCGGGTGCATGCAGTTGGGCACGATCCCTCCGAGCCTCCGCGTTGGGCGCGGTCGGTCGAGCGGTCCAGCGGACACGGTCGGCGAGACTGGACGCGCCCGCGAAGGAGTCATCGACGTCTCGCTGTCCAACAGTATGGCCTTCGGGGGCGCCAACGCCGTCGTCGCCGTCGCGCGCCGAGCGACGTCCGCTCGACCCGTCACAGCCCGCTCTGTCTCGATCGAAGGGCTGTCGATCAAGCGGACGCCCGCTGGCTGCCCGCGCGACGACGTCAGTCTCGCCGCGGCGTGTGGCGACACAGACATGCGCGCTCCGGATCCCTCGACGCTCTACGCGATCGCGAGCGCACGCGCTGCGCTCGGCCAGGCGGGCCTGAGGCTGTCGGGGGCGTCCAAGGACCGCACCGGTTTGTTTGGTGCCTGTGTGGGCCCTCCGAGAGCCAGCGTCGAGGAGTATCGAGAGAGCCTGAAGCGGGGCCTCGATCGTGCGAGCGCTCCGGCGTTCGCGCGCACGGTCGCGCATGCGCCGCTCGGCGCCGTGTCCCGCGCGCTGGGCGCTCGCGGGCCGCTGAGCATGGTGGTCGGCGACGACGTTGCCGGCTTGCTCGCGATCGCCTACGCCGCGCGATGGCTCGCGGTCCGCACCGATGCTGACCACATCATCGCTGGCGGGTTCGACGAGCGCCCGCTCGACTCGATGGACGACGAAGGCGCCGCGTTCGCCGTGCTTTCTTCGGAGGGCTCGGGCCCGCTTGTTCGAGGCGTCGCGACGGCAGCGACCCTTCGAGAGGCCGTCGAGCGAGCGCTGAGCAGCGCGTCTTTCGACCCGCGCTCTGTCGATCTCACGCTCGACGCGTCGAGCGACCCATCGATCGCATACGGACTGGAAGCGGGCCTCGAGGTCGCGCTCGACGCGCTGCGAGGCGAAGCGCGAAGGGTGCTGGTCACCGCCGAAGGCCCGCAAGGATCCGTTGCTCTGGTCCTCGAAGCCCGGTAACTTTCGCTCGAGGGCTCGCTGCATGAACGATGGGTTTTCTCTCGCGTTGACTGCGCAGATCGAACGGAGTGAGCAGACCCTCGAGCGCGTGCGTCGGGTGCTGATCCAGCGGTTGAAGGTGGCGTTGCCCCCGGAGCAGATCGATCTCGACGCGCCGTTGTTCGGCACGGGTCTGGGGCTCGACTCTGTGGACGCTGTCGAGCTAGTCATCGCGATCGAGACCGAGTTCGGACTGAATCTACCCGAGGGCACCGCGGGACCCGTCCAGTTTCGGACAGTGTCCTCGCTCCTCGAGCTGATCCTGAATCCCCCCGCGGTCGCGCTCACCGCGGGACGCGTCTCGGCGGCGCCATGATCGCTGCCAACCTCCTCGCGGAGTACAACGCGATTCGCAGCAGCACCGCGCTCGTGCGCGCGAGTCACACGCACGTCGTGCGACTCCACGGCCGCGACGCTCAGTCGGCCGCTCAGTGGCTGCTGCCCTCGCGGCTCTATCTCCGTGACGCTCAGGCGCGTCAGTCACTCTTGCTCGACGAGCAAGGCCGCCCCCTCGCGGACGTCCTCGTCGCGGCGGACGACGCGGACTACCTGTTGCTGATCGATGGGCCGCTCGATCCGATCCCGCACATGCGCGCGCATCTTCGAGGCGATGCGCAGATCGAGTCGCTGAGCGAGACGCACCAGGTGATCGAAGTGCACGGTCCGTGGGCGTGGGAGCTGCTCTCGCAGGTGCTCGGAGAAGACCTCCTCGCGCTGCCGTACCTCAACTTTTTTCGGATCGATGAGGGGCTCTGTGTTCGCGCTGGCAGGACCGGCGAGTTCGGCTACCAGGTGATTGTTTCGCGCGCGGACGCGCAGTCCGTGGTGGATCGCTTCGTCGCTCGGGGAGCGGAGTTCGACCTGGTCGAGGTCTCGCCTCACGCGCTGTCGCTGGCGTCCTTCGAGAACTGGTTCTTCGACGCACATCATGTGGCTGGAGACGTCACTGCGGTCGAGCTGTCGCTCTCGTGGAGACTCGCGCACGACCGCGATTTTCTCGGTCGCGACGCGATCGTCGCCCGTCGGGCCTCGCGCACGCGCGCGCAGGCCTGCGTCCTGGCTGCGGGCGAGGTGTTCGCCGGGGACCGCGTGCTCCTCGCGGGGCGTGACGTGGGGTGCCTCTCGCGCTCTGCGTTCTCGCCGACACGTCAGCGTTGGTTCGCCACTGCCCAGCTCGAGAAGCGGCTCGCATTCGCGGGGATCGACCTCGCGACCGAGCGCGGCGTGGCGCTCCGGACGATCGCGCCGCCGTTGGTCGACAACCAGAGTTTGTACGTGGACCCGCGCCGTCACTCTTACAAGACGCGGCACGAAGTGGCGTTCGGCGTGGCATTTGCCGGGCGAGAGTCGCCGCGATGACCCGCCTCGCCGGGCGTACTATTGTGATCACCGGCGGCTCCCACGGTATCGGGCGGGCCATCGCTGCGGAGTGCGCCCTCGAAGGAGCTCGCGTCGTCGTCGGGTATCGACGGCGCGAGCGCGAGGCGCTGCAGGTCGCCGAGGAGGCGAGCAACGGCTCCATCGCGCTCCCCGTGGACGTGCGTGACGCAGAGAGCGTCGAGCGGTTCTTCAGCAAGGCGCTCGAGAGCTGCGGCGCGATCGACGGGCTGGTCACCTCGGCGGGCATCGTTTCGGACGGATGGCTCGCGACGCTCGCGCTCGCGCAGTTCGACGAGATCGTCTCGACCAACCTACGCGGAACCATGCTCGCCATTCGCGCCGTCCTTCGCCCGATGATGGCGAAGAAGCGAGGCTCGATCGTCGCGCTCAGCTCCGTGGCCGCCGCGCATGCGAGCCCCGGACAGTCGGCTTACGCAGCGAGCAAAGGGGGGATCCACGCGCTCGTCCGGACCGTCGCATCCGAGGTCGCGAGCTATGGAATCCGCGTGAACGCGCTCGTTCCCGGGCTGATCGACGCGGGGATGGTCAAGGCCACGCATCCCGAGCGAATCCGCCGCACGCTCGCGCATGTCCCCATGGGCCGCTTGGGAGAGGGCCGTGAGGTCGCGCGCCCGGCGGTCTTTCTCCTCAGCGACGACGCGAGCTACGTCACCGGACATGCGCTCTTCGTCGACGGAGGGCTCGGCGCGTGATCACGGGCGAGGTCGCGTGGACCAAGCTCGCCCTCGGCGCAGATGCTGTGCAGCTGTTGCTGCCGCATCGACGACCGTTTCTCCTGGTCGACAGGATCGACGGGGTGGTCCTGGGCGACAAGCCGATGCTGCGCGCGCGCAAATGGATCACCGCCAACGAGCCTGTGCTCGAGGGGCACTTCCCTGGCTTCACACTGTGGCCGGGCGTCTACACCATCGAGGGACTCGGGCAGACGACCAACCTGCTCACGCTACTGCGGGTGCTGCTCGAAGGAGCGAGCGCCGAGGGCGTGCCAGCTGAGAAGGTCTTCGCTGCGCTCCGCGCCGTCGACCGAGGCGGTCGGGGAGCGCCGCGGCAGCCCAGCAAGGACCAGCAGCGGCTCTTCGAAGCCCTCGGCGCGCCTCGCAATCGGATCGGCTACGCAGGCGCGATCGACGTCAAGCTCATCGAGCCAGTGTTCGCTGGCTGCGTTCTCGAGTATCGCGTGGCGCTCACGCGATCGGTCGGCAACGTGCAGCACCACGAGGTCGAAGCTCGGGTCGACGATCGACCCGTCGCGAGAGGTTCGATTACCAGTGCCATCCCGTGATTGCCGCCCCCTTGCTGATCGATGGCGCGACGAATGCATGACTCACACTCGTTTCGGAGGAGTCACCTGATGAACGGTAAGACAACCAAGGGCAGCGCGCGCCGCTTCGGGCTCTGCGTGGCGCTGCTCGCGGGCTGCGGACCGACGCTCGGCGCTCGCCAGCAGCTCATCAACATGGCTCGCGCGACCATTGTGGCGAACGAGCCATTGCGGCGCCTCGACCAACCCGACGTCGACGCTCTCGCGTGTCGGAATCAAGGGGAGGTGTCCCAGCTCGCCGCCAACGCCTTTCAAGTACGGATCTGCGGCATGATCCTGGAGTACACGCGCGATGGCCGCGGCCGATATGAGTTCTTTCCCATGCGGCCGGCCGCCGCCCTCGCGACCGGGGATCTAGATTGTCCGATCGAGTCGCTGCAGCCCATCACCGAGCTCTCCACCGTCAGCCGCCGCGTCATCAACGGCTGCGGTCGCCGTGCGACGTACGAGCTGGAGTGCTCGGATCATCTCGGCTGCGCGTGGCGGCAAACTGCAATCGCGGCTCTCGCGGCCCCGCCACCGCCCAACCCGACGGTCGTCCTCGATCGAATGGTCGTGCCGCGTGACCCACCACCGCCTACCCAGGGTGAGCCTCCGCGCGAAGGCAATCCCTCGCAACCGCCTACCTTGCAAGCGCCTGGAGGCCCGTGATGGATCGTCGACGATTCTTGAGCACTTCGACTGCCGCCGCGACCGCCGCGGCCCTCGGCACGGGGGCATCGCTCGAGGGCTGTGCTTCCTCTGGGCTTCGGCTCGATCAAATGCTGCAGGGACTGGACGTCCGCGCGCTCGTCGCGAGGCTGGAGGGCGGAGTGCGCCGCCTCCGTCAGCATCCCGTTGGTTCGATTGTCCGCGGACCTGCGTCGACGCAACCAGCCCTCACCGAGCACGTGCTTCGACAGACGCTCGAGTCGTTGATGGCGCTCGACGTGATGCGCTCTGCGTCGGACCACGGATCGATTCCCCCGGAGTTGGCTCGAGCGCTCGAGCCCATGCTTCCAGCGTTGGATCAATGCACGCACACCCATCACGCCCTGCTCCGAGCGATGCCCGCTTCGCAGCGTCGGCTGTTCGACCAGCGCGTGCGAGCGCAGCCCGACCTCGTGATGAACGCGGTCGAATGGGTCGACGAGCGCGCCGGCGAGCTCGGAGTCCCGACGGACAATCGTCTCCGCCTTCGTGGCGCGGCGCTCACCGCTGGGACGCGTATCCGACGGCAATCCACGGACGCGGTGATCGAGGACTGTGTCGCCCGACTCGATCAAATGGTCGAGCGGTACAACTTGCGTCCTCCGCCCGCGCTCCTCGCAGCCACCGACGCGGTCGCTGCGGCCATGTGGCAGACCCACGAGGCCGGCGCGAACGAGGATCGGCTCTCCTCGCGCCGGGCGAAAGATCAACGCGCCGGCGGTGATCCAACGACTCTCGGTGTCCCGAATTTTGGCGGCGTGCCCGAGCGGTTTGGCACATACGAGGAGATGGCGTCGCCCACAGAGCCCGTGCAGTGGAGCGCGTACTGGGCGTCTCCCGGTGACTGGCATGTGCGCACCGGAGCGATCCTGGCCCCGTTCGGTTTGGTGACCTGCGGAGTGACGCTGATCGTCGGGATCGTGATGCTCGCGGTCGGCGCGAGCCGAAACAACAACTGGGACGGCCGGACGACGGAGACGCCCAGTGCGAGGTGAGCTCGCCTGAACAGGGAACCGGATTTGGGCGCGACAGCCCTGGTATTCGTGAGGGAACAACGCGTACGCTCGCTCGCCTCACGGCCAGAGGTCGAGCCCTCATCG
>LNFM01012807.1_pt1 | contig 10886 bp, 10 predicted proteins | sample 596031 | NCBI WGS metagenome assembly LNFM01 (sample SAMN04254537, study PRJNA301005) | activated carbon metagenome | isolation source: dual media filters at the Ann Arbor, Michigan drinking water treatment plant | place: USA: Ann Arbor | reverse complement strand
CCGATTCCGGCTCCGCGACACGACCGGGAACACCACGCTGCTGGAAGAGCAGCTTCGGATCACGCCGGAGCGCGTCTCGCTGTTGGGGTAGGCCGAAGCGCCGCGCAAACGCGCGACTTGGACAGCTCCCGACACCTGAAACGTGTCGGTTCGCAACTCTCGTCCGTCCAAGGGGGAGATGCAACTTAGGGTCAGCCCATGCCTCGGCTGGTCCCCGAACTTTCCGCTCCGTGCGGTTTTCTTAGTTTTCGGAGTGACTCGGAGGCACTCCGAAATGGCCCTCGGAGTGACCGTTCCTTTGTGGTGGGAACGGTTGCGCGATACCGGTTGGGCCGTTGGGCTGCGCGTGTTGCGGCGCCGGTCGCCCTGCCCGCTGCGGTCATCGGCGGGGTGTTGCTGGTGGGCCTCGGAGTGATGGGCGCCGGAGGCACTCCGAATGCCGAACGGAGTCCCTCCGAGTTCGCGACCACGGACATCCCACCTGGGTACCTCGCCCTGTATCGCCGCGCGGCAGCTGCGACGGAGATCGACTGGGCGGTGCTCGCTGCGGTCGGTCGCGTGGAGACCAACCATGGCCGGTCGACGCTGCCCGGAGTGCACTCCGGAGCGAACTCCGCGGGCGCGATGGGGCCGATGCAGTTCCTCGGCCCCACGTGGGAGGCCTATGGGGTGGACGGAGATGGCGACGCCCGCCGTAACGTCTACGAACCGGCGGACGCGATCCCCGGCGCCGCCGCCTACCTGATCGCGTCGGGGGCTCCCCGCGACTACCGGGCCGCGCTGTGGGCGTACAACCACTCCACCGCCTACGCGGATGAGGTTCTGGCTTGGGCGGAGCGGTATCGCGGGGTCACCGCCGTCGCCGGGAACGGCGCGGGGGCGATTGCCGCCCGTGCGGCACTGGCGTGGCTCGGCACGCCGTACTCCTGGGGCGGCGGCACGCTGTCCGGTCCCAGCCTGGGGTTCTGCAACCGGGCCGGTTGCTCAGGCCTCCACACCGTGGGGTTCGACTGCAGCGGCCTCACCCGGTACGCGTGGGCGCAGGCCGGGGTCGTCCTGCCGCGGGTGACGTACGAGCAGTGGGGCGCCGGCATCCCGGTGCGCGATCCCCGTGAGCTCCTGCCGGGAGACCTCGTGTTCTTCTCGGGTCTCGACCACGTCGGCCTCTACATCGGTGACGGGCGGATGGTGAACGCCCCGGCGACCGGCGAGGTGGTCCGTATCGAGGACATCACCTCAGGCACCCGGGCTTCGACGTACGTCGGTGCCGTCCGGCCCACAGTGGGCGAGGTTCCGCAGTGACCGCGGGGGCGCGTTCGCGGCGGGAGCAGGTGGCCCCCTCGACACCGTCCGCGCCAGCGGAGAGTATGAGCTTTAGAGAGGATCGGTCCGTGCCCTCCGCTGTTACCCACCCCCGCGACGCGCTGTCGGTCTTCCTCGACGCGCTGGCGCTCAACTACCACCGCCAACTCATCCGGTTCGCCCGTCGGCTGACCGACGGCGACGACGAGGCGATCGACCTGTGCAACGAGGCATGGGCCGAGCTGTTCGCTAACCCCGAGCGCATCGAAGGCCTCACCGAGGACGAGGCCTACTGGGAACTGCGGGATCTGGTCCGGTCGGTGTGGCGACGCACACGGCGTCAACGCAACCGCATCCGCCCGAAGGACCCCGTGACGCTGCGGGACGACCCGCTGGTCGCAAGCGACGCGGACCTGGCGTGGCAGGGAATGGTCGACTCCTGGCACTACGCCGCGGTCTTCCACCGGCTCGCGAAGCTCACCCGCCGCCAGCAGGAGGTCATGCTCCTGCACATCATGGGCTCCAACGGCCGAGAGATCGCGGAGATCCTCGGGATCGGGGAGCGCACCGCACGCGACCACCTGGTCGCCGCAGAAGCCGGCTTGGAGCGTCTCGGGATCCAGCCGAAGCGCGGGATCTTCGAGGTGCAGTCCGTCCTCCCACCGGCGTTGCTCATCGGTGCGGCCGCGGCCGATCAGTCCGATGACCCGCTGATCCATGCGGTCGGGGCGTTCAACGACCTAGGCCCCGCGCCTGAGGCCGCCGCACCGCCGCCGTCGCCGCACATCGATCATGTGGTCAGCACGGACCACCTCACTCACGCCGCGGCACCGGGCGCACGGGCCGGCACCGTGGATGACGTGGTCACCGGCATGGGTGCGGCGCTGCGATTGCTCGGTCGACTGCCCGCCGATCCCGCTCACTGGATTCCCTGGGGCCGGTCCGTGCTGGCCGCCGCAAGCGCCCTGGCGATCACCGTCGTCGCGGGCATCGCGGTGGTCTCCGGCCGAGGCGGAGACACGCCACCGCCCCGCCAGGACGCGGCCGGATTGGTCGCTCCGGTGGTGGTCACGGTCACCATGCCGCCCGCCACACCTCCGAACACGGCAGACGACGGCGCGGCGGAAGCGGCGCGAAGCGCGCGTGCCCAAGTGCCGGCCAAGATGGAGCTCGCCCGCGTCACGCGCATCTCAGCAGCGACTCGGCGCACCGGATCGAAGCCCACGGCGTCAAGTGCGTCCTCGCGCTCCGGCGTCGCCGCATCGGCCGCACCGGCACCCGCCGCGCGGACGTCCAAGCCGTCGCCTTCCTTCGAGGCCGCGCAGCAGTCGGAGTTCCGGTGAGGAACGTTCACCGGCACATCGCGGGTACGGCCGCGTTCCTCACCGCGCTGACCGGGGCCACGGCACACGCCGTGGCCGCGGAGGTGACGGTCACCGAGCAGGCGCGGACCCTCAACGCATGGTTCCTCACCCAGGCGCCGGCCCCGCCGGCCACCGCGCGAGTGTGCGTCGTCGACCGCGGAACCGACCTCACGCCCGACACGCAGATCACCGACCGCCGCTGGGTGTGGGGGGACGGTCCCATCGGTGACCTCTCAGCGGACGGGCACGGAACCAACGTCGCGCAGCTCGTCGCCGCGCCTGCCAATGGGTGGGGCATCGTCGGAGCCGCCCCTCAGGTCGGTGTCGTGAGCGTCGGCGTCGGTGCGGAGCAGGACGCCGGCTGGGCGGCGTTGAGCGCCGCCGTGTGGGCGTGCAGCCGCATCCCGGAGGTCCGGGTCATCTCCATCTCGAGCGCGCCGCCTGCCGGATCCACCGCCGAGGCGGACCAGTTCGCAGGGCAGGTGACGCTGGCGCGCGACCGCGGCATCAGCGTCGTGGTCGCCGCCGGTAACCAGGGGACGGCACTAACGGGCCTCGCCGCCGTGCCCGGAGTCATCCCTGTCGCGGCGGCCCGGGCGGACGGTAGCGGCCTGTGCGCCTTCGCGAGCCACGGCCTCGGCGCCCTGGCCGCACAGGGCTGCGGCGTGGAGGCCACAACCACGACGGGTGCGCCGGTTCGCCTCGACGGCACGAGTTTCGCCGCCCCGCAGGTCGCGGGGGTGCTGGCCGCGTTGCGGGCCTACCGGCCGGACCTCGACCGGGACACGGCGGAGCGCCTGCTCACCGACACCGCCCGGAGCGGGCCGGCCGATGTCCGCCTGGTCGACGCATCGGCGCTGTTCGCCGCGGCCGGCCTCCAGACGCTGGTGCGCGAGCCGCCCACCCCGGTCGCGTCACTCACCCGGCGGGGTGCGCCAGCCGCCCGCCTCACCAGCACCGGTCGCACTGCTGTGCGGATCAGCGTTCGCCCGCTCGCGATCGGCTGGCGGGTGATCTGGAGGGGCTCCGGGGTGCGGCGCCTCACGCGGTCATCCCTGGTGGCGGTCCGATCGACTCGCCCCAGGACCATCCGGATCGCCGTCGCCCGCACCGGGACGACTCCCAGCGCCTGGCGGTCCATCACGATTCCCTCGATGGACGCGCCGCGATGAGGATCCTCCGTTGGCTCTCCCTCCCGGTCGCAACAGCGGCGATGGCATCCACGCTCTGCGTGCCCGCCTCGGCCGCGACGTTCACCGTCACCTCCTGCACGGACAGCGTGCCGAACCGAGCCTGGGGATTGAACACGTCCCGCCCGGACCTGCTGGAGGGACTCTTCACCTGCCCACCGGGCACGGGTCGCACCGGTGGACTGGTCGCCCAGGAGCGGCTTGTCAGTCCCTCCACCACGCCGACCGGGAACAGCGTGGAGTGGCGCTTTACGGCCCCCGCCGGCGCGACGGTCACCGGGCTGAGCCTCGACCGGTGGCTCGCGGTCCAGGTGGACCCGGGATGGATCTCCTACATCCGCACCGCGGAAGGACTAACCATCGAGAGCTGCCGCGCGCCGGCCGGACCATCGGTAACCTGTGAGATCGGCGCCGGGACGGCCGTGCTCGCCGCCCCGGACTTCGACCCCGAGACGTTCACCGGCCTGCAGACCACCGGCCTGGTGGTCGGGGTGGCGTGCGACACCGCCAGCCCCGGCGGGTGCAGCAACGGCTCCCCCGGCGCCCCCGGCGCGCAGCACCAGGTCGGCGCTGGGGCGCGGAACATCATCGTCACCCTGAGCGAGAACAGCCCGCCCGCCCTCGACGCGGTGGCTGGCGCCGCGGGCCCGGGGGTCCGCTGGATCGGCGGACAGCCCTCCGTGGAGGTGACCGCAAGCGATATCGGATCCGGTGTTGCGAATGCCCGTGTCCTCGAGGCAGACGGGTCCATGTTCGGCAGCGCTGCCGCGACGTGCGATCAGCAGGCCCGCCCATGCCCCAGTCCGGCGACCCTCAGCGTCCCGATCGACACCCGCGCGCTTCCCGACGGCCCGGCCACGCTGCGGGCCGTCGTGACCGACGCCGCCGGCCTCACCGCCACCGGCACGCCCTGGACAGTGGAAATCGACAACACCCCGCCGGTCGCCCCGACCGAGGACAGCACGGCCCGGCCGTTCACCACCACCCGGCCGATCCCCGTGCAGTTCCCGTCGACGGGCTCCCCCGTGGTCACGGCGACCTGGCGGGTGCGGCCAAGCAACGGGGGACCCGCCATCGCCACCGGCCGGGCGAGCTCCCTGAGCGGCCTGAGTGCCCTCGGGATCAGGATCCCTCGTGTGGGCGACTGGCGTGTCGAGTACGACCTGCGTGACGCGGCCGGCAACGCGGCACAGGGCCTCGTCGGCTCCGAGGTCTTCGTGGGCCCGCCACCGCGCGTCCGTGGCCGGGCGCTGCTGCTGCCCATGCCGTTCCGCACGACACGTTCGCGCTGGAACGTCGGGATCCGCATCGGCGCCACGCTCATCCGCCGCCGCGTACTGGTTCCCGCCAACGCATCCCGCATCCGGGTGCCGCTGCCATCCGGGTCACTCAGCGGCCGCACCGTGACGGCACGGTGGCGACTGGTTGCCGGCGGCCCCAGCTACAGCACCCGCATTCGAGTCCCTCAAGCCCCCCTGCGCTAGAGGAGCAGCCCGTGAACCCCCGCAAACTGACCACCACCGTCGTCCTCGCCGGAGTGCTGGCCGCCGCGTCGCTGGCCAGTGGGGCCCCGACACCGGCCCAGTATCAGTACATGGGTGGCACCGGGTGGGCGCAGATCGAGCCGCCCGGCCCGTGGACGATGGACACGGTCCTCGGCCGGTTCCAGCTCATCGACCAGGCAGCGATCAACGCGCCCGCCGACCGGTACGTCGCCGGGACGCTCGCACAGGCACGCTGGTGCTCACCGGTCGCCGGTACGAACCTCACCCTCATCGAGGGCGTCATCACCGCGTACCACACCACCGTCTACCCGGGGACGCGGGTGATGAGCGGCGCCGGCTTCGACGCCGCCGGCCAGCCGATCCGCGGCACCGTCGCCACCGACGTCCCCGGCCCGACCGGGATGCGGGTCGACGCGATCAACGGCCCGTGCGTCTACGTGCGGGTGCAGGAAGGCACCACCAAGACCACCACGAACCGGCGGCTGTGGGGCCTCAAGGTGAACGCGGCGATCTACACCGACCTGATCAGCCCGAGCGTCACCACCCCCTCCGTGACGTGTCCGGGCACGGCCGGGTGGTGCAATGGCCCCATTGAGGTGAGCTGGAGCAGCGCCGACAACCTGCTCGGCCGCAACGGCACACGAGCCGAGGTCGAGGGCGGCGGAAGCCTCCAACCCGCGGACGCCTACGAGGACGGCACCCACAAGGTCACCGGCCTCGACCCGGGCCCCGACGGCCCCCGCCTGGTGCGCGCCGTCGCCGAGGGCGCCGGCTGGAACCCCGCGGTTGCGGTCACCGCGATCCAGGTGGACCGCACGCCGCCGTCCGTGCCGACCAGCTTCGCCGCCTCCACCGCCAGCGGCCCGGCGCCGATCACCCTCAGCGCGTCAGGCTCCACCGATGTGCGGTCCGGGATCGCCGGCTACCAGTTCACCACCGACGCAGGCCGCACGGTCCGCCGGGACCCGGTCCTGCGCGACACCGGTGCGTACACCGTGCGCGCACGGGCCATTGACCAGGCGGGCAACACCTCGGCGTGGACGGCGCCCATCACCGTCGCGGTCACCCAGGACAGCCCCTCCACCGCCGCCGTGCCCCCGGCGATCCTCGCCCAGGGCCCGCTGCCGGACCTGTCCCGCGCGCAACTCACCAGCATCCGCGGCACCGCCCGCAATCGTGTCTACCGCGGCGAGGTCGTCGCTTCGGTCAAGACCAAGTATCGGCGCACCACCACCATCCGTGGTCGCTTCGGCCTGGCAGTCGCCAAGAACCCGCTTCGCCGGGCGACCGTGTTCCTGCTCACCAGCGCGACCGCCGAGGCACCGGTGGGCATCGCCCAGACCGACCGCAACGGCCGGTTCCGCCTCCGCTTCCGCCCAACCCGCAACGGCCTCTACCAGCTGTGCGCAGTCGGCCGGCCCATGGTCTGCAGAGGCGTCCTCGTGCGCGTCGCCCCCCGGGTCCTCGTTCCGCGACCCACCGCGCGGATCACCGCCGGCGGGTCGCTCCGTGTCAGTGGAAACGTCGTCCCCGGGCCCTGGGCCCGGGGACGGGTTGTCCGGCTGGAGTTCCGCACCCGAACCGGATGGGTAAGCGCCGGCAAGGCAGGACGGATCGACCGCTTCGGCCGGTTCCGCCTCTCATTCCGCCTCCTCGTCCCGCTGCAGACGCGGTATCGAGTGCGGCTCGACGCCGGCCCTCGCGACGCCCTGATCTCCGGGGTCAGCGCGCCGATCGGCCTCACCGTCCGGTGAGGGGCTCAGCAGCTCGACACGTGGATACGTGCCTACGTATCCACGTGTCCACGCACGAAGCCCGGGAGGGAACCGCGTGCTCATCGTGATCGCCAACACCAAGGGCGGCGTCGCCAAGACAACAACGGCCGTTCATTTGGCCGCTGTCCTTGCAGAACGGGGCCGCACGCTCCTCGTCGACACCGACCCGCAAGGCTCAGCGCTCTCCTGGGTTGAAGGTCTCGACGATTACCCCGCCGTCGCCGTGGGGCGGGCCCGCAGCCGGGGGCTCGCGCGCGATCTCGCAGCCCTCGCCCGAGACTACGACTTCACCGTGGTTGACACACCCGGCTCCCGTGAACGAGGCATCGCCGCTCAGGCCACAGGTGGCGCCGACTTGGTGGTCATGCCGCTGGCCCCGACGGCCGCGGACTTCGCAGACGTCCCCAGGACGCTGGAACTAATCGAGGAGTCCAGCTTTGACGAACCACCGGGCGTCATCGCCCTCCTCTCCCGTGTGCGAGCAGGCACGCGCTCACGCAATGAGGCACGAGAGGCGCTCCAGGATCTTGCGGTTCGCGTAGCTGACACGGAGATCCCGCTCAGAGAGTCGATCGCCGGCGCCTACGCGGGAGCCCTGGAGGAGCCGCTCACCTGGCTGTCGTTCGCATCAGAAGTGGTAGGCGGGGGAGTCGCGCGATGAGCGGCGGCCCGGAAGGTAAGCTCCAAGCGGCGGTGCGCCACGGAAGCCGCCGCCTCGAGGAGCGTCCGTCGCGAGAGGTATCCGGGCGGACCCGGGTCTCTTGCGATCTCACGCGGGAGAACTACTTGCGACTCCACATGGCTGTGGCAGAACTCGGTGCCACCAAGATCGGCCTACTGAACGCCTTGGTCGAGATGCTTGACGACGATGACATCCGGGCTCGGCTGCACATCGCCTGAGACGCCACCGACCCCCGTTGTTCGATCTTGATCGCCCGTTCCACGGCGGGGCTGCGTTGCCGCTCGCGGCCCGAAGCATTCTCGCGGGCTCGCGCTGATGTATTCCACCGGACTCGTCGTCGGTTGGTTGTGCCGGTTCGATGCCGGTGCCGGCCGGCTGCACATCGACTTCCGGGACGACGCCAACTGCACCGGGAAAGTGCGCTGCGGACCTCAACTGACGCGCGACAGCGGCACTCCGCTTTTCGCCCTGGCCATGTGGTTCAGCCCCTGTCCGCAGCTGCCGGCGAGGAACGGAGCCCTGTGCGCCCGCGCAGTCGACGGCGAAATGCGGAGCCCAGTCTGCGCGCCGCGACCTTCAACGGGCTCGTTTGCGGAAGTCCGTCGACGAGAGGTCGTGTTGCCGGGATCAACGTCCGCAACGCGACGTCGTGCATTCGGTGACGGCGGCTGTCGCTGACTCGCGACGCGTCGATGATCCGGAACACGAGTCGGACACGGCGGGGCGCGAGTGTCTTGTGAGAGGAACGATGTCTTGCGGCAAAGAGGCGCGCGTGCCGCTCTCGAAACCCTTGGAACGTCCGGTCGTGTCGCGCCTGCTCTCGTGAAAGCATTCGCGCCTCAGGGTGTTGCCGATACTCTAGGTGGACTCGACCGATGTGGGTTCCACCCCAGCCCTTCGCCGCAAGACGAAACCACAGGTCCCAGTCCTCGTAGCCCTCCGCCAAGCTCCAGCCGCTGCACTCCAAGAGCGCGGTTCGCCGGTAAAGGCAGGAGACAGGGAGACGGTTCACGTAGGTGACGAGCCAGGGGTCGAGACACCGCCATGTCGGGAAGACCCAGTCGATGGTGCCGAAGGCCTGTGTGTCCCCCCAAGCCGCCGCGAGCGACAGGTTGGCATCCAGCGCATCCGCCAGCTCATGCAGAACATCGCCGGCGAGCCGGTCATCCGCGTCGAGTGGAAAGACATACGGTGCGCTGGTGTGTTCGAGTCCGGCCATGCGAGCCAACGCCACTCCGCGGTTCGGCTGGCGAACGACGACGACGCCGCTTTGCTCGAGCCAGCGCAACTCTGCCGCTGTCTGGGTGTCGGTCGAGCCATCGTCCACCACGACGAGTTCGCAGGGTTCGCGCTGCGCCTGCACCGAGGCGACCGCCTCAGCGACGAAGCGCCCGTCGTTCCAGCACGGGATGACAACAGCAACACGGCGTTGCGGACTCATTAGGGAGGTGTCTCCATCCGTATCGTCAGGCCACGAACATTCTCGGCCTGCAGAGCGGTAGAGATAAGCGATTGGCGAGCCTTCCCCGGAACCATTCACCCTGGCTTCACACTTCCAGGCGGTGGTCGATCGTCGGAGGCGATCGGCGCTTGAGAAAGGTAAGTCCCAGGTGGTGGCATCTATCAGCGCCGACCTTCGCGCTCTGCCGGTCAAGCACTCCGGCGCGCGCGCTCCACGTCCCTGCGGGGGGCACGCCATGGTCAGCCTTGACCTCGGGCCCGTTTCAGCGGTCCAAGCACTGATCGGCCACCAACAGCCGGACGATGTCCCATCGGACGCTGAGGAAAGGCTCCAGTAACCGGCGTAGTTCCCGAGCGTCAGTGACTTCGCCCGGGCGGTTCCCGACCGAGTAGACCGCAACCTCACCACATGCCTCACCGACCTCGAGAACATCGACAAAGAATGTTCCTAGGGGCGGATCCCAGCCCACCCAGACCTCAGGATTGATCCCCTTCTCGGAGATGCGGTGAAGGCTCATGAGGCTGGATGACCTCTCCATTCGCCGGTGCGGTCCAGCTTCTACACGACGATTGGGCCCGATTTGTGAAGTGAGCAGCCAGCCGTGCAGCTCTACGCTGAGGGGTGCACATGGGGAGGGCTCTTCGGTGAGTCAGGTGGCGGCGCTGCGGCATCGAATCCCTCCCCGACTGCAGGCACAAGCTCGCGACCGAGTCGCAGGAGGCGCCCGGAGAGCTTGGCCGCGCACATCGTGTCCTTCCTCGTCGAATCCGTGAGACGGCTCGAGGCATCGAGCAGCCGGACTACGCCTTGCGCCAACACCAAGACGATGCCTGCCTGCTGAGATCATCAGCTCACCCACTCCTCGGCCGAAGGGCCACCGGGGCAGGCGCCGCTCGGACCCCGAGGATTGCGACGAGGGTCACTTCCGGCGCCCACCCCGACGGCGGGGTCGGCCAGCCCGAGGCGATGCAAGCGTCCGACCCGAGCCAGGGCCGCTACTGAACCGCCAACTCAGTGAAGAACACGTTGGTGATCTTCAGGTCCGTCTCCGCGTTGACCCGCTTCATGATGGCAGCCCGTACGTCTTTCTTTCCTCGGGCAGTCGGCAGACGGTCAGCCGTCTGGGCCTGGAGGACATCGATCACGATGTCTCGGAGTTCGGACTCCACGTCGACATGCACAGGCTCTTCCTTGGGCCCCTCCTCAAGCAGTGATTCGGAGAGGGCTGAAACCTCCAGCGCCAGTCCGACCTTTGCGAAGCGCCGCGCGTCGGGGTCCGCGAGGTTTACGACAATAGTGGTCGGCATCGTGTATACCGCCGCGGGCTCTTTCGCGAGCCTTTTCTCATCAGGCGCTTGCGGTTCCGGCCTGAGCAAGAAGAACGCCGCGCCGACGAGGATGACCAAGACCGGCGCTGCTATGAGGACGAGCTTCTTCATTCCGACCATCCTCGGTCGACGGGTGTCCTCAAGATCATCGGCCGGTCCGCCGCCTTCTTAAGCGGGGTCGGGTGGCGAGTGCCGCCCCGATTCCCGGATGTTCCGGGAGCCGCCGAGGTGCATCACCCGTGCGGGGAGGTGAAGGAGGCGGGACCTACAAACGCCGC
>LNFM01012805.1_pt1 | contig 10888 bp, 10 predicted proteins | sample 596031 | NCBI WGS metagenome assembly LNFM01 (sample SAMN04254537, study PRJNA301005) | activated carbon metagenome | isolation source: dual media filters at the Ann Arbor, Michigan drinking water treatment plant | place: USA: Ann Arbor | reverse complement strand
GCGCGAGCGCGCCGGCTCTTCTCCGATGTTTTGGTGGCACGGGCGTTCTAGCCTGTGGTGTTTGAAGACGTGAAGCGGCACAGGCCAGAAAGCCTGTGCCACAGCCAAACCACCGGCACGCTCGCCATCCCACCTCGCGCGGACCCCTCACCATGCGCACGCTCTCCTGCGCGCTCGTGCTGCTCCTCGCGCCGGTCGCGCCGGCGCAAATCTCGTTCCCGATGGTCACGCACGTTTCCCCGGCGGCCGTGCAGCGCGGCACCACCGCGGAAGTGACGGTCGAGTGCCGCACCAGTTCGCTCGCCGGCGCGTACAAGGTGCTCGTCGAGGGCACCGGCGTGACCGCGGAGGTGCTGCCCACCAAAGCGCCCGCGACCAGCAACCAACTGGTGTGCAAACTGAAGGTCACGGTCGCGGCGCAGGCGGCGCTGGGCGTGCGCGAGTTCCGAATCGCCTCGGACCTCGGCGTCTCGTCGCTCGGCCAACTGCTGATCGCGGACGCGCCAGTGGTCGCCGAACCCGCGGTGCCGTCCACGCAGGCGAAACCGCTCGCGGTGCCGGTGCCCTCGGTGGTGTGCGGGCGCATTCGCGCGCTCGAAGCCGTCGATTACTACTCGTTCACCGCGAAGGCCGGGCAGGTGCTCACACTCGAAGTGGTGTGCGCCCGCGCCCAAGACAAGATTCACGACTTGCAGAAGCACGCCGATCCGCTGGTCGCGGTGTTCGACGCCGACGGGCGCGAACTGGCCGCGGCCGACGACGGCTACTTCGCCGACCCGGTCCTCACGTTCAAAGTGCCGAAGGACGGCACCTACACCGCGACCGTGCGCGACGCGAAGTACGACGGCGACCCGCGCTGGGCGTACGCGCTGAGTGTCACCGACGCGCCGAGGGCCGTGTACTCGTTCCCGCTCGCGGCGAACCCCGCCGCGAAAGTGAAGGCGAAGCCGGTGGGCAGCGCCGCCGGTCGCGGCGAATGGGAACTAACTGCGCCGAACGAGCGCGGGGTGCGCACCGTTCCGCTGCGGGCCGGCGCGCTCGAAACGAACCCGGTGCCGGTGGTGGTCACGAACGTGCCGCTGGTCGAAGAGGCCGAACCGAACGACACACCGAAGCACGCGACCCGCGTGCCGCTGCCGGGCGGGGCGAACGGCCGCATCGGGGCGCGCCGCGACCTCGACCACTACGCCTTCTCCGCGAAGAAGGGCCAACCGGTGCGCATCGAAATCTTCGCGCGGCGGTTCGGCACGCCGCTCACCAGCCAACTCGATTCACAGATCGACGTGATGTCGCCGGACGGCAAAATCCTCGTCTCGAACGACGACCTGAACGGTAAAGACGCGGGCCTCGTGTTCACGCCGCCCGCGGACGGCGACTACGTAGTGCGCGTGCGCGACCTGAACAACAAGGGCGGCGACGGGTTCGTGTACTACCTCGAACTCGACTTCGCGCGCCCGGACTTCGCGCTGAAGTGCGACCCGGCGAAGGCGATGATCGGCCCCGGTTCGCGCACCGCGTGGTACGTTCAGGTGGCGCGCACGAACGGCTTCGCCGGGCCGGTGAAGGTCGAAGTTCACGGCCTGCCGCCGGGCGTGTCGGTGAACCCGCTCACGATCCCGCCGACCATGACGCAAGGATTGCTCGTAGTGAGCGCCGCGAAGGACGCGAAGGTGGACGCGAGCGCGGTGGAAGTGATCGGCACTGCGGAGGCGACCGACGAAACCGGCAAACCCGTGACTTTGTCCCGAACCGCGCTGGCGGTGGAGGAAATCTATCTACCGGGCGGCGGCCGCGGCCGATTCGACGCCGGCATGATGGCGGTCGCCGTCACCGGGCCTTCGGACCTAATCGAGATTCGCGTGAAGCCGACCCGCGTGACGCTGAAACCGGGCGAAGAGGTGAAGATCGAAGTGGAGGTGGCGCGCGGCCCGAAGTACGCGAAGGAAGTGACACTCGACGTGCTGCTGCGGCACTTGGGTTCGGTGTACGGCAACCCGCTGCCGCCGGGCGTGACGATCGTGGACGGCAAGAGCAAGACGCTGCTCGGCACCGGCAGCGTGGGCCACATCACGCTGAAGGCCGCGGCCGACGCGCCCGAATGCACCGACGTACCGATTTGCGTGCAGGGCTTCGTGGCGATCAACTTCGTGGTGAAGATCGGCTACGCGAGCGAAGTCATTTCGCTGAGCGTGAAGAAGTAGTTTTCCCGGACCGGAGAGAAGAGTGGCCGACGTTCTATTCGTTTTGGCACCGGACTTTGCCGACCCCGCGGCCGGGCCGGGCGCGTTCTACTGCCCCGGGTGCGCCACCGTGTCGGGCCTACTCGGTTACTTCCCGCAGTTGCGCGCGACCCTCGACGTGCGCACGGTCGGGTTCTCGCGCCCGCGAGCGGAAGTGGCAGCGCTGCTCGGCCCCGATCACCCCGGGTGCCCAGTACTGGTACTCGACGCCGCCGCACCGGTGCCGGAGGGCGTTCCGGTTCACGCGGCACCGACCGGACGGCGCTACGTCCTCGGTGCCAACGATATCGGCCGCTATCTCGCCGTAACCCGTGGCGTTTCAAGCCCGCACCCGTGACAGCGGCACACGTCGGAGACACGTATGGCGTTGCGCGACGAGCGGCCTTCATACCCGGGGTGGGTGCGGTTCGCGATCTGGGGCAGCACGACCCGCGGACAGGTGATCGCGTACTTCTGGCTCAGCCTGCTCCTCGCGGCGCTGTGCGCGGGCGTCGGCGCGTGGGTCATTTCCGAATCGCCGGTGTTCGCGGTCCCCGGCGCGATCTTCTTGCTCGGCGCGGTCGTTGGAATTGTGGGGGCGGTCCAATACCGGCTCGCGGTGCGCTGGATCGACCGCCGCGGCGGGTGGTAATCTGCAACCGCAGTATCGAACTCGAAACGGCAGGACGCGGTGAGTACCGTTCAACAACTCTTCGACGGGGCCAACGATTTCGCCCTGTGTAACTGCCTGTTCGTGCGCGTTTGCGAAGTTCACGGCAACGGGGCCGACGCGCGCGCGCTGACCGACGAGGAGCGCACGGTGTACCTCGTTTGGGGCGCTCTTGGGGTGATCGAAAACGGCGGGTTTCGCTACCTGTTCGAAAGCGAAGTGAACGGCGACCCGCACTACGCGCTCACGCGGTTCGCGTTCGAAGCTATCGGCTGCGACGAAGCCGTAGCCGCGTTCGACCTCGCCCTCTCCGCGTTCCCGCACCGCAAGCCGCCGCCCGACGCGGGTAAGCGGGTGCGAGCCTACACGCGCCACTGCCCCGGCTTCCCGACGGAAGCGGACCGGGCGTTCTTTGCCGCGACCGGCGCGGTCGAGCGGTGCCTCGCCCGTTGGGTGCGCGCGCACGAAAGCGGCTTCCGGCACCTGCACTGAGGTCACTTCAAGAGCGCCAGCCGTACCGCGTTCAGCGCCACCTTCGCGGTGCGGCTCATCACTTCGGCCCGCGTGCCGATCCAACCCCAGCGCACCACGTCGCACCCGCCGGCGTGCGCCAAGCCGATGTACGCTGTGCCCACCGGGTCCGCGCTCGTGCCGCCGCCGGGGCCGGCGAAGCCGGTCGTAGAGACACCCAAGTCGGTGCCGAATTTCCGGCGCACGCCCTCGGCCATCGCCCGCGCCACCGGTTCACTCACCGCGCCGTATTCGCGCAGCAACTCGCGCGGTACGCCGAGTTCGACCGCTTTCACGTCGTCGGTGTAGCTCACGACGCCGCCGCGGAAGTAGTCGCTCGCCCCCGGCACGAGGCACACGCGGTGCGCCACCAGCCCGCCCGTCAGGCTCTCCGCGGTCGCCAGCGTGCGCCGCTTCTCGTGCAGCAACCGAACCACCACGTCTTGCAGTTCCTCTTCTTCCGCGCCGAACACCAGTTCGCCGAGGCGCTCGCGGATCGTCGCTTCCACCGGCGCGATTTGGGCCTGTGCTTCGGCGAGGGTGCTCGCGTGCGCCAGAATGCGGAGCGAAATCACGGCGTCACTCACCGTGATGCCGACTTCGGGAACGTGCCCGCGGCGGGTGATGTCCAGCAGTTTCTCTTCGACCGCGGACTCGCCCGCGCCGAACGTGTTGATCTTGCGCTGCACGAACACCCCGCCACCGACGCCAAGCGCGAGCAACCGCGGCTTCACCTGTTCGGTGAACATGCGGTACATTTCGCTCGGCACACCGGGCATCGCGACCACGATCGCGCTCCCCACGCGCGCCCAGATGCCGGGCGCGGTGCCGCACACGTTGAAGATCGCGTCCGCACCTTCTGGAAGCAGCGCCTGCACCCGGTTGCGGTCCGGCATGGTGCGGTTCCGCTTGGCGAACATCTCGCGGATGTGCTCGAGGCTCGGTCCGTGTTCGACCAATTGCACCCCGGCGACGGTGGCGATCACTTCGCGCGTGAGGTCGTCTTGCGTGGGGCCGAGGCCACCGGTCGAAATGACGAGGCCCGCGCGCTGCGTGGCGCGGCGGAACACCTCAACGTTGTCGGCGAGGTCGTCGCCGACGGTAGTGTGGAACGCGACCGGCAGCCCGATTTCGGCGAGCCGGCGGCTGAGCCACTGGCAGTTCGTGTCGAGGTTCTGCCCGCTGGTCAGTTCGGTGCCGATGGAGACGACTTCGACCTTCATGGGGAGCACGCGCGCGAAGTGGGCTTGCACGGCGGCGCGCCCGTCGCTATCGCCGCCGGTCCTATGAAAACAACCTATTACCTTGTGCTGGCCGCGGTAGTCGCCGCGGCCGGGGTCACGGTGTACGCGCGGCTGCCCGACCGCGACCCGCCCGCGCCCGCCGTGCCGCTGACCGCGGACGCGCGCGACCTGCGCCGGCTCGAACTGCCGCCGGTGGCGCTGCCGCCCGACGACGGCCCGCCGGACCCGATGCTGATCGCGCCGCGCGGCGCGAACCTGCCGCTGCCGCTGCCGGTTCCGCCCTTGGGTGCGCCGGAACTCCCGCCGGTTACGCCGACCGCCGGCGCGCTCCCGCCGCTGCCGCTGCCCTCGCTGCCGGCCGCGCCCATGATGCCGGCGATTCCCGCGATGCCGGAGTTGCCCAAACCGGTCGCGCCGCCGGCGCTGCCCGTTCCGCCGGCGGTGCCCGAAGCGCCGGCGCTGCCGAAGGTCGAGTTGCCCGCACTGCCGGTGCCGCCGGTACCGAAACCCGACGCGCCGGTCGCACTGCCGCCGCTGCCGAAGCCGGACGCGCCGCCCCTGCTGCCGGTGACGCGACCGGTTCCGCCCGCGCCGAAGCCCGAAGTCGCACTCCCGCCGGTCACACCCGCGCCAGTCGCGCCCGCGCCGAAACCGGAAGGGACGCTGCCGCCTGCGGTGCCGCCGATGCCGGTTCAGCCGCCCGCGCCGAAGCCGGACACGACTTTGCTCCCGCCGGTGACGCCCGCGCCGCTTCCGCCGGCTCCGAAGCCGGACGCGCCGCTCGTTCCGCTGGTGCCACCGGGTACGACCGTTCCGCCGATGCCGGTCCAACCGCCCGCGCCGAAGCCCGACGCGCCGCTGCCGCCGCTTGTGCAGCCCGAACCGCCCGCGCCGCAACCGCTGCCGCGCCCCCAACCGCTGCCGCCGGTGACGACGCCCGCGCCGAGCGCACCGACCGGGAGCCTTGATCCGAAGCCGCACCCGCTTCCCGGCCCCGCGCAACCGCAACCGGTTCTCGGGCCGCCGCCGGGCACGAAGTTCGTGCTGCTGAAGGGCGACCGGCTCATCGAGTGCAGTAGCGCCGCGCCGAACGGCGACGTGTGGGTGGTCCGCCAAGGGGCGCTCGACCGCGCGCTGCCGAAGGGCGAAGTGCAGTTCGTCGGCGACAGCCGCGACGCGATCTACAAGTTCGTACTCGCCCGCGTAAAGCCCGCCGACGCCGCGGCGCGGCTCCAAGTGGCCCGGTGGTGCATGTACGTGGGCATGCGCGAGCAGGCGCTCGCCGAGGCCCACGAGGTGCGCAAACTGGACCCGAAGAACGCGACCGCCGCCGACATGATTCGCTCGCTCGAACTGTCTCTCAAGCAGTTCCCGCCCGCGGACGAGCCGAAGATGAGCGCGCCGCCGCAACCGGTGTACCCGGTCGATCTGCGGCCCGCGGTGCCGCCGATGGCGACGCCGGTGCCGCCCGTGGTGCCGCAGCCGGTCGCGCCGCCGATCCCGCCCGCGAGCGAACCGGACCTCGACGTGCCCGCGGCCGCGGCCCGCGCGTTCCCCGGCCTCGCAATGGCGGTGCTGCAACAGAAGTGCGCCGAGTGCCACGCCCGCCCCGACCACGCCGGTTCGTTCAAACTGGCGCGCGTCGATCTGGAGAACCCGAGCGAGCGCGCGGTGCGCGCGAACGTGCGCGCGGCCGCGGCGCACCTCTCGAAGGACGGCCCGCACCCGCTGCTCGAGAAGGCCAGCACTGCGCACGGTGCGATGAAGCAAGCGGCACTGGTCCACACGGACGCGGCGTACAAGTCGCTGAGCGCGTGGGCGTCGAGTGCCGAAACGTCGACCGCGGTGAAACCGATCCCGCCGGCCGCTGGGGGGGTACCGCAGTTGCTGCCGCCGGCCGCGCCGCTCGCGCCCACACTGCCGCCGGCGGTGCCGGTCTCGAAGCCGGTGGACCCGCTGTTGCCGCCGCTGCCGCCGCCGGGCGAGTTCGGCGCGGCTCTGCCGCCGAAGCCCCCGGTCGCGCCGGGAACCGGCGACGAGTTCGACCCCGCCGACTACAACCGCGAACTACCGAAGCGGTGAGCGAGCGGGGCGCCAGCCGCCCCCACTGAATTCGCCCGCGGGCTCGGCACCCGCCGCGCGTGCGCCTCCGGTTCCGGGCTGTCGGTCCGCGGGAACGCACCGAGCCCGCCGCTCCCGATGCGGCCCGTGGCGCCCGAGCACCGCCGCGCCGCACGACTTGGTGCCCTGCCACGGAAGGGATGAAGCGGCACACTCGTGTGCGCCGCGCGGCACAACGGGTCACTTCTTCTTCGCGAGCGGTTCGAGGGTCGCGATCCACTTCGCGCCCTCTTTCCCCTCCGCGCTCTGCGGGTCGTTCTTCACCAACACGCCCCACAACTCAATGGCGCGCCCGGCAATCGCCGGCCGCTGCTTCTCGTACTGCGACCCGGCCGGGATGCCCTTCGTCGCGTACGCGCTCAGCCCGCGGGCTTCCGCCACGATGCCGCGAATCTGGTCCGCGAGGTCGTCCACTTCCCACGGCCGCTCGGTCTTCCCGTCGTACTCGGTGAGCAACTTCAGCGCGGCTTTGCCCGACGCGAGGTCCGGCCACCGCGCCGCGACGCCCTTGAGTTGCATCAGCCCGCGGAACTGCAATTCCTTGGCCGAAAGCTGCGCCTTCGCTTCGTCGAACAGCGCCTTCGCGTCGTCGGCGCGCGACTTCGCGCCGTCGGGAGTGGCGCGGCTCGCGGGGGCTTTCTTGGCGAAGGCGGCGCGCCGCGGGGCGTCGTCGTCCAGCCACTTCAGCACCTCGGCGAAGGTCTTCGCGGGCGGCATGGTGTGCCCGTGTTCCGGTTCCACCCACACCCGCGTGCGGAGGCCCAAGTCCTTCCAGTAAGTGGCGCGCCAGTGCTCGATCTCGCCGCGGTTGAAGTCGTCTTCGCCGGTAATCAGAGCAACGCTGGTGCGCTCCGTGAGGCGGTGCCGCAGCCACGGTTCGGCGCGCATCTCGCCGCCGCCGCACACGGGGATGACGCCGCCGAAGTATTCCGGCAGCGCGAACGCGACCGCGCACGCGATCCGCGCGCCGCCGCTGAACCCGCCAATGTAGGTGCGGTCCGCGTCGAGCGGCACTTGGCGTCGGAGGTCGTCGAGGCAATCGAGCACGACGCGGGCGCGCTTGGGCGGCGGCACGCCGTTGCCCGCACCGCGCACGCCGACGAACGCGATTCCTTTGTCCTTACACAGTTTCTCGAACACCTTGAACCCGGCGGCGTCGTCGGTCGCGGACACCCACACGATGCACGGGATGGGCTTCTTCGCGTCTTTGCGCTCGGGGAGGAACAGGTCGTAGCTCTGCTTCTTGGAATCGTAATCGGCCCCGCTGAGCTTGGCAGGTGGCTCCGCGAGGCTCTGCGTGTTCGACACGAACGTCCAGTCGATGCGCGTCGGCCCGCTCACCGGTACCGCGGACGTGAACCCGGCCTTCGGCGGCGCACCGGTCGCAACCGACGGGACGGTGAGCGCGAGCAGCGCGAACGCAACGCGACGCATGAGAGTGTTCCTATTCCGGGGTGCGGGCGGCTTGGCACGCTTCGAGGTAGGTGGCTTCGAGATCGACGCTCAGGTGCGTCGCGCCGCGCACGAGCAGTGGCACCGTGGGCAGCGGGAACCCCGGGGCGACGCTGTGGTAGCCCACCGCGTACCGCTCGCCCCCGTCGCGCACCACCGGGTGAACGGCCAGCACCGGTGTGTCCGCGCCCCGCGGCCGGCGCGCGATCGGGTACACGCCCGTGAGGCTGTGCAGGTGCGTGGCCCACGACGGCGGCCCGGGCAGCGCGTCCACAATCACAACGCCGGCCCCGGTTGAAACCAGCGCCGCAGCGCGCACGGCGAACGCTAGCGCCGCGTCCGAATCGGCCTTGTTGTCGGCCCCGACGAACAGCACCGCGCCCGCGGTCTGTCGGCCGTGCCGCGCGTCGAGTACGTTCGCGCCGAGGCGCTCCGTGAACCGCGCCGACGCCACGAACTGCGGCTCCGGCACGGCGACCGCGGCGAACCCCGGTTCGCGCCCGAGGCGCTCGATCTGCTCGGCGCACTCCGCGCGCGACACGCACACCGGCTCCGCCACGAACCGCTCGCCCGCCGCGGCCAGTTGCGCGTTCAGCGCGGCGGCTACCGAGCGGCCCCACGCGCGAAAGAGCGCGTCCCGGCGCGCGTCGTCTTGTGCCCACTCCGCGGCCAGAATCGGCATGCTTCGTCCCTCCGCTCGCCATTCTACTTGGCGCGGGTTTGGTCCCAGTAGTGAATCAGGTCGATGCGGGTCACGATGTCCACCACCGCGCCGTCGCTCGTTGCCAGCACGCCCGTGTAGCCCGCGAGTAGCAACCGGTACGCTTCGTCCAAGTGCGTGTTCACGTCCACCGTCGGCAGCGGGCGCGCCATTACGTCGCCAATGCGCACCGCGTTCGGGTCGCTGGCGTCGTGCATCACCCGCACCAGTGTAACCTCTTGAACGCTCCCAACGGGCTTACCGGCCTCCATCACCGGCAGTTGCGAAATGCCCGTCGCTTCGAGCAACTGAATCGCCTGCTCCGCGGTCGCGTCCGGCGAGATGGTCACGAGTTTGCGCTCGCCGCGCTTCTTCAGCAGGTCGCCCACCGAGTGCGCCGGCGGTTCGGCGAACGCGAGGCCGTTCGCCTTCAGCCACCCGTCGTCGAAGAACTTGCTGAGGTAGTTGCGCCCGGTGTCGCACCCGAGCGCGACCACGAGTTGCCCCGGCCCCAACCGGCGCGCGTAGCGGAGCGCCGCGGCCACGTTCGTGCCGGTGCTGCCGCCGAGCAGCATGCCCTCGCGGCGCGCCAGCTCGCGCGCGACGTGGAACGACTCCGCGTCGCCCACCCGCACCCAGTCGTCCACGTACTTGCTAGAGAAGGTTTTCGGCACGAAGTCTTCGCCGATGCCTTCGACCTTCCACGGCTTCGGCGTGCCGCCCGAAAGCACGCTGCCCTCCGGGTCGGCACCGACGATCTTGATCGCCGGGTTGCGCTCCTTGAGGTACTTCCCGACACCGCTCAGGGTGCCGCCGGTGCCGACGCCGCACACGAACACCGTGACCTTGCCGCGGGTCTGCTCCCAGATTTCCGGCCCGGTGGTGCGATAGTGGATGTCCGGGTTCGCGTCGTTGGCGAACTGGTTCGGCCGCCACGCCCCGGGAATCTCGCGCGCGAGCCGGTCGGCGACACCGTTGTAGCTGTCGGGCGAGTCCGGCGCGACGGCCGTTTGCGTGATGACGACTTCCGCGCCGTAGGCCTTCAGCAGCAGAATCTTCTCCTGCGACATCTTGTCCGGCAGCACGAAGATGCAGCGGTAGCCCTTCACCGCGGCCACCATCGCCAGCCCGACGCCGGTGTTGCCCGCGGTCGCTTCGATGATGGTGCCGCCGGCGCGCAACAGGCCGCGGGCTTCGGCGTCCGCGATCATGGCGAGCGCGACGCGGTCCTTCACGCTGCCGCCGGGGTTCGAGAACTCGACCTTCACCGCGACCTTCGTCTGAAGCCCTTCGGTGAGCCGGTTCAGCAGCACGAGCGGCGTGCGGCCCACCGCGTCGAGGATCGTTTCCAGCATGGCGAGGCTCCCGTTGGTGAGCCGGGGGTGAAACCCCGGCCTGTGCTTCGTCTATCGGATTCTACCCCGAAGGCTCTCCGTGTGCTTGCCGCACCGACGATTGTGCCGTTGGAGCTATCCGTCTAGAATTGCACGAAAGGAGGTGCCCGATGGTCACCCTGTACGTCGGCGGGAAGGCCGTGAAATGGGCCGACGCCGAGCACCTGTTCGCCGACGACACCCTCACCGAGTCGGTCGAACTTCGGAACGCCGCGGGGCGCGTCCTCGGCGTCTTCGCGCCGGTCGAAGACCCGGACTGGGTGAAGGCAATCACCCCGGAGGAAATCGCGCGCCGCCGCGCCGGACCGTTCCTCACGCTCGAAGAGTACCGCCGACAGACCGGTGAACAATGAAGTTCACCGTCGTCTCGTCGCTCCACGCACTTCAAACGCTGACGGCCCTCAAAAACGCGGCCGACGACCCGGCGCGCATTCGCGCCGCCGATTGGGCGCTCCGCCGCGCGCCGCGCGATCAGGGTGAATCGCGCGACCCCGGCTTCCGCGTCTGGTACGAAGACGTGCTCGGCGTGTTTTACTCCATTGACGACGCGGCACTGCGCGTCGAAGTTCTGTTCGCGG
>LNFM01012804.1_pt1 | contig 10889 bp, 8 predicted proteins | sample 596031 | NCBI WGS metagenome assembly LNFM01 (sample SAMN04254537, study PRJNA301005) | activated carbon metagenome | isolation source: dual media filters at the Ann Arbor, Michigan drinking water treatment plant | place: USA: Ann Arbor | reverse complement strand
CATGCGAATCGAGCGTCACCGTGCACAAAACGTGGGCAATATCGTCACGTTTGCGTCACGTTCTGAGACGAGACAGGACCCAGCGATTGCGCTAAGTCCTTGATTTAAATGGTAGGGCGTGCTGGGCTCGAACCAGCGACCAAGGGATTATGAGTCCCCTGCTCTAACCAACTGAGCTAACGCCCCGACCGAAGGCGCAATTGTACGGGTCTACTTGTGGTGGCTCAGGGCATTGCCCAGCAGCTTGGACGTGATGTCCACGATCTGGATCATGCGCTCATACGGCATGCGCGTGGGGCCGATCACGCCCAGCGTGCCCACCACCTGGCCATCGACCTCGTAGGGGGCGCTGACCACGGAGAGCTCCTCGAAGGGCACCACCTGGCTTTCGCCGCCGATGAAGATGCGCACACCCTCGGCCTGGCCGGCGATGTCCAGCAGGCGCATCAACTGTGCCTTCTGCTCGAACAGGTCGAAGGCCCGACGCAGGTGGCCCATATCGCTGGAAAAATCAGAGACAGCCAGCAGGTTGCGCTCGCCGGAGATCACCACCTCGTCCTGCGGGTGTGTCATGGCCTCGGTGCCCACGGTCACCGCCGCCTGCATCAGCTTGGCGATCTCCCCGCGCAGTGTGTCGACCTCACCCTGCAGGCGCTCGCGCACCTGCTCCAGCGTCAGGCCCATGTAGTGGGCGTTGAGGTAGTTGGAAGCCTCGACCAGCTGCGAAGGCGAATAGTCGGTCTCGGTGAAGATGACGCGGTTCTGCACGTCGCCCTCGGGCGAGACCAGGATGACCAGGATGCGGCGCTCACCCAGGCGCAGGAACTCGATGTGGCGAAACACCGAGGAACGGCGCGGGGACATGACCACGCCGACGAACTGCGACAGCGAAGACAGCAGGTTGGCGGCGCTGGAGATGACCTTCTGCGGCTGGTCCGGCACCAGGCTGGGTGCGGTGATCTGCTCGCGCTGGGCAGTGAGCATGGTGTCGACAAACAGGCGATAACCGCGCGCCGTGGGCACACGCCCGGCGGAGGTGTGCGGGCTGGCAATCAGACCCAGCTCCTCCAGGTCGGACATCACGTTGCGGATGGTCGCCGGGGACAGCTCCAGGCCGGAGGCACGCGACAGAGTGCGCGAGCCGACGGGTTGCCCTTCGGCAATGTAGCGTTCCACCAGCGTTTTGAGCAACAACTTGGCGCGGTCATCGAGCATGGGATCATTTTAATGATGTAATTTGCGAATGAACTCCAGATTCCGCCAGGTGGCCCTGATTGGCAAGTACCAGACCGTCGCGGGCGGCAGCCAGGGCAGCCGGGCTCGCCCGGCGCTGGCTGACATCGCCGCCTTCCTGCAATCGCAGGGTTGCGCCGTGGTGGTGGAGGAACAGACCGCAAGCAACGCCAGCCTGGACGGCTACCCGGTGCGCGACCTGGCTGCCATCGGGCAGCAGTGCGACCTGGGCCTGGTGGTGGGGGGCGACGGCACCATGCTGGGCATTGGCCGCAAGCTGGCCAGCTCCGGCGTGCCGCTGATCGGCATCAACCACGGCCGCCTGGGTTTCATGACCGACATCCCCTTCGGCAGCTTCGAGACCGTGCTGCCGCCCATGCTGCAAGGCGAATACGAAGAGGAAAAGCGCCAGCTCATGCACGCCCGCGTGCTGCGCCAGGGCAACTGCGTTTTCGACACCCTGGCCATGAACGACGTAGTGGTCCACCGCGGCAACTCCGCGGGCATGGTGGAGCTGCGCGTCGAGGTGGACGGCCACTTCGTGGCCAACCAGCGCGCCGACGGCCTGATCATCGCCACCCCGACCGGCTCCACGGCCTACTCGCTGTCGGCCGGCGGCCCCATCCTGCACCCGGCGATCGCCGGCTGGGTGCTGGCGCCGATCGCGCCGCACACCCTCTCCAACCGCCCCATCGTGCTGTCCAGCGAGTCCGAGGTGGCGATCGAGATCGCCTCGGACCGCGAAGCCATCGCCAACTTCGACATGCAGTCCCTGTCCGCGCTGCACCACGGCGACCGCATCACCGTACGCCGTTCGGAGCACAGTGTGCGATTCCTGCACCCGCGCGGCTGGAGCTATTTCGACACCCTGCGGCAGAAGCTGCACTGGAACGAAGGGATCACGAGCTCATGAGCCTCAAGCGCATCGTCCTGCGGGATTTCGTCATCATCAGCGAGCTCGAGCTCGAACTCGAGAGCGGTTTCAGCGTGCTGACCGGCGAGACCGGTGCCGGCAAGTCCATCCTGATCGATGCCCTGCAACTCGTCACCGGCGCCCGTTCCGACACCGGCCTGATCCGCGAAGGCGCTGGCCGCACGGACGTGAGCGCCGAGTTCGGCGAATGTACGGCCCTGCTGGGCTGGCTGGAAGAAGCCGGCTTCGACCCGGGGTTCGATCCGGGCGCCACGCTGCTGCTGCGCCGCACCGTGGACACGCAAGGCAAAAGCCGCGCCTGGATCAACGGCAGCCCGGCCACCGCAACCCAGTTGCGAGAACTGGGCGAGCGCCTGTTCGACATCCATGGCCAGCACGCCTGGCAAAGCCTGACCCGCGCCGAGGCCGTGCGCGGCCTGCTCGACGCCTATGCCCGGCTCGACACCAGCGCCCTCACCCAGAGCTGGTTGCACTGGCGGGACACCAAGACCACGCTGGACGAAGCCCGCAAGGCCCAGGACAGCCTGCAGCGCGAACGGGAACGCCTGGGCTGGCAGATCGGCGAACTTGAAAAGCTCGCACCCCAGGCCGGCGAATGGGACACCCTCAATACCGACCACAGCCGCCTGGCCCATGCCCAGGCCCTACTCGATGCGGCCCAGGGGGCGCTGGACGCGCTCGAGGGTGAAGACGGCGGTGCGGCGCACGCCTTGGGCAGCGCATGCCAGACGCTACAAAATCAGGAGCATCTGGAGCCTGAGTTCAAATCGCTAGCAGAGGTCTTGAACTCCAGCCTGGCGCAGGTGGAAGACAGCGTGCACACGCTGCGCGCCTACCTGCGCCGTACCGACCTGGACCCGGAGCGCCTCGCCGAGCTGGACACCCGGATGACGTCCTGGATGTCGCTGGCGCGTCGTTACAAACGCCCGCCGGAAGAACTGGCCGCTACCCTGGCCGGTTGGAAGGAAGAACTCGCCAAGCTCGACGCCGCCGCCGATCTGGCCGCGCTGGAAAGCGCCGAACAGCAGGCCCAGGCCGCCTACATGAAGCAGGCGCAGGCCGTTTCCAAGGCCCGCGCCGTGGCCGCCCCCAAGCTGGCCCAGGCCATCACCCAGGCCATGCAGGGCCTGGGCATGCAGGGCGGCCGTTTCGAGGTGACGCTACAGAAGGCCGAACACCCCATGCAAAGTGGCCTGGAAGAAATCCATTTCCTGGTGGCGGGGCACGTGGGCAGCACGCCGCGCCCGGTTGGCAAGGTGGCTTCGGGGGGAGAGCTCTCGCGCATCGCCCTTGCCATTGCCGTCACCACCAGCCAGCTGGGTACGGCTCAGACCCTGATCTTTGACGAGGTGGATGCCGGCGTGGGCGGTGCCGTGGCCGAGACCGTAGGCCGACTCATGAAGCAGCTGGGCCGCGACCGCCAGGTCATGGCCGTGACCCACCTGCCGCAGGTCGCGGCCTGCGCCGACCACCACCTGGTGGTGGCCAAACAGCGCCAGGGCCAGGTGACGCTGAGCACGGTGACACCGGTGCAGGGCGAAGCGCGTGTAGCCGAGATCGCGCGCATGCTGGGGGGCGAACGCCTGTCCAGCACCACGCTGGCCCACGCCAAGGAAATGCTGCAGTCGGGCAGCTGAACGGGACGGACGCAAGGCCATGGCCATGGAAATCGTCCTTATCACCGGCATGTCCGGCTCCGGCAAGTCGGTGGCGCTCAACGCGCTGGAAGATGCCGGTTATTACTGCGTGGACAACCTGCCACCCGAATTGCTGCTGCCTTTCGTGACGCTGGAGTTGCAGCACCAGGCCAGCCGCGTCGCCATTGCCATGGACGTGCGCAGCGCCACCTCGCTGCCGCAGGTGCCAGCGCTGCTGACCACGCTGCGCCAGCAGGGCATCGCGATCAAGCCGCTGTTCCTCGACGCCTCCACCGACACCCTGGTACGCCGTTACTCCGAGACCCGGCGCAAGCACCCGCTGTCCCAGGCCATGCGCGAAGATGTCGACCTGAACCGCGTGCTGGTGGAAGCGATCGAGCTCGAACGCGAGCTGCTGGGGGCCCTGCGCGAACAGGCCCACGTGATCGACACCAGCCTGATCCGGCCTTCGCAGTTGCAGGGCTACATCAAGGAAGTGATCCAGCTGCCCGGCAGCCAGCTCACGCTGGTGTTCGAGTCCTTCGCCTACAAGCGCGGCATCCCGGTCGACGCCGACTATGTGTTCGATGTGCGCATGCTGCCCAACCCGCACTACGAACCCGAGCTGCGACCGCTGACCGGTCGAGACGAGCCGGTGGCGTCCTTCCTGCGCGCCCAGCCCGAGGCGGGACGCATGCTGGAGCACATCGAGACTTTTCTCATGCACTGGCTCGACGCCATGTCGCAGAACCACCGCAGCTACGTGACGGTGGCCATCGGCTGCACCGGCGGCCAGCATCGCTCGGTCTATCTGGTGGAAGAGCTGGCACGCCGTTTCGCCACGCGCTGGTCCACGCTGCGCCGCCACCGCGAAATCGGCGGCTGAACGAGGCCGGGCTCAGCCCTGCTGCAGCAGCTTGCGCACCGGCGCGGGCAGACCGAGCAGGGGCCACGCCCCCGCCGCCTGCCACCCCCCCTGTGCTGAGGGCTGCACCTTGGCCGGCAACAACACGCGCACCGGGTGCAGGTGCAGATCCTTGTGCGTCAGTACATGGGTGAACACGGCCAGTTCCTGCAGACGATCCCGATAAGCCACGGGCACAGTCGCCTGCAAGGCCTCAAAACTGTCGAACAACTCCAGGCAGTACAGGCCAGCCCAGACACCGGGCGTGGGCCGCTGCCGTAGCCAGACCGCCCCGTCGCGTGTCTGCGCCCACAGAAGCCAGAGCGACTGCGCACTGCGCTTGAGCTTGCGCGTCTTGACCGGGTAGCTCTCGGGCCGGCCCTCGCGCAAGGCGACGCAACTCTGAGCCAGCGGGCAGGTGGTACACAGTGGCTTGCGGGCCAGGCAGACGGTGGCACCCAGGTCCATCACGGCCTGGGTGTAGCGCGGCATGGTCCGCGCCAGGTCGCGTTGCGGCAGCAACTCGGTGGCCTGGGCCCAGAGCGCGCGTTCGTTCGCCCCCACAGACAGATCGGCGCCAAAGCCCAGTGCCCGCGTCAGCACACGCTTCACGTTTCCGTCCAGGATGGCCACACGCTCGCCGAAGCAGATCGAGGCGATGGCCGCGGCCGTGGACGGGCCGATGCCAGGCAGGGTCTGCAGCGCCAGGGCCGTGCGCGGGAATTCTCCGCCATGGACCTTGACCACCTGCACGGCACAGCCGTGCAGATTGCGCGCACGGCTGTAATAACCCAGACCGCTCCACAAGGCCAGAACGTCGTCGAGGGTCGCGGCTGCCAGGGCTCGCACATCGGGGAAACGCTGCAGGAAACGCGCGTAATAATCGCGCACCGTGACCACCTGGGTCTGCTGCAGCATGATCTCGGAGAGCCAGACCCGGTAGGGATCCTGCGTGCCCTGCCAGGGCAGATCCTTGCGGCCATGCCGGGCCTGCCAGCGCAGCACGCTGGAGGCCCAGTCGGCCACCGGCATGACAGGAGGCGGGGAAGCGGGCTGGCGCGGGGGCCGGCTCACGAAGCCAGCAGTTCGGCCGCCACCGTGTCCTTGGGCCTGGTGACGCCCTGTGCGCGGATCAGGTAGGCCGTGAGCTCAAGCAGCTTGGCATCGAGCTGGGCCAGTGCACGGAACTGCTCATTGATTTCGGCGATACGTTCGTCCAGCCCGCCCGCGGCCTGCTGGATGCGGTCGATGGCCTCCAGCCGCCGGCTGAAATTGCGGCGGCGCTCGCGCAGCTGTGCATCGAGCTGGGCCGCGGCGGATTTGCTCCACAACTCGACGTCACCCAGGGCGGCCTGGTAGACACCGCGCAGGCGCGTGGCCAGCGCGCGCACCAGGCGGTCGGCGAACTCGGGCTGGGCCAGACGGAAGGCATTGCCCAGGCCCAGGTACTGCAGATGGCCGCGCTCGACCTGGTCGAGGCTGTCGATGTAGGCTTGCAGCGAGGGCTCGGCCGGCGGTTGCAGCGAAAACCCCTGCTCGGCATTGAGCTGCTTGAACGAGGTGACCAGCATGATCTGGATCTCGCCCATCAGCGACTGCACCCGCCGCAGGTTTTCGCGCAGGCGATCGAAGGTTTCGCCGTAGGATTTCTTGACGCCCAGCTTGAGGCCGGTCTGCAGCAGCGACTGCATGAGCTGGTTCATCTCGGCGCGCAGGCTCTTGGTGCTCAGCAGCGCAAACACGTCACGCAGCAGCTTGAGATGCACCGAGCGCACGGCATGGATCTTGGCGCCGGCGCGGTCGAACTCGGCCTGCTCCTGCGAGATGCGCAGGCGCATGTGCTTGATGACGGCGGCGTTCTTGCCCTGCAGCCCCTTGAGCTCCAGCATCTGCTCGTTGAGGTCGCGACGGCGGATGTTGAGCACCCGGCCCACTTCGAGCTGCAGGTCGGAGATGCCGACCGCCACAGCCGCGCCCAGGATGCGCTGGCGCTGGCCCATGATGCGCTGGGCCAGCGCTTCTTCCAGGGCGGGCAGGCAGCTGGCCTGCAGCAGCTTGGCGTCGTCGGTGACCTTGGCGACCAGACCTTTCTGGGCCGAGACGGGCAGCACCTGGTCACGGTTCAGGCCCAGGATCTCGGCCGTGGTGGCACGCTGCCGGTCGATCTGCATCTGGATCTGGGCCGGCGAGCTCAGCGCGTCCCACAGCGAGTCGATCTTGTTGAGCACCACCAGGCGGGTATCGGTGCCGGCGGCAGATTCGGTGATCAGGTGTTCGCGCCAGATCTCGAGGTCGGACTTGGTGACGCCGGTGTCGGCCCCCAGGATAAAGACCACGGCGTGCGCCTGCGGCACCAGGCTGACCGTCAGCTCGGGCTCGGCGCCGATGGCGTTGAGACCCGGGGTGTCCAGGATGACCAGGCCCTGCTTGAGCAGGGGATGGGCGATGTTGATGAGGGCGTGGCGCCACTTGGGTACCTCGACCTTGCCCTGGGCGTCCATGAGCGGGCTGTCATTCGGCGACTGGCTGCTCCAGAAGCCCAGGGCGCGCGCTTCTTCCAGCGTCACGCGGCGGGTCTCGGAAACCTTCTCCAGCGCCATGGCCAGCTGCTGCGGGTCGTTCACGTCAAGGTCGACACGGGTCCACTTCTCGGGGACCATGCGCCACTCCATCAGCGACTGGGGCTGCAGGCGGGTCTCGATGGGCAGCAGCCGCAGGCAGGGCGGCACCTCGGCGTCGTAGCCCATCTCGGTTGGGCACATGGTGGTGCGCCCGGCGCTGGCCGGCATGATGCGCCGGCCATAACCGGCGAAGAAGATGGCGTTGATCAGCTCGGACTTGCCGCGGGAGAACTCGGCAACGAAGGCCACCATGACCTTGTCCGCACGGACCTGCATTTCCAGGCGGTGCAGGCGCTCCTCGACAGCGGCGTCGAGCAGGTCATGGTCTTTCATCCATTCGCCCAGCAGCTTCAGGCGCAGGGCGAACTCACGCCGCCAAGTGCCGTGCTGATCGAATTGTTCGTTGAAAGACGTCGCCAAGGTATCCCCCTCGCCTATGTATGTTCAGGCCGGATTTTCCAATATAACACCGAGTTAGCGGCGTTTTTTCATGTTTTCTGGCAGCTCGGGCAGAAAAATGTCGCGCGTTGTCCCTGTCGCATGCCCTTCACGGGCGTGCTGCAGACCCGGCAGGGCAGGCCCTCGCGGCCATAGACCATGGCCTCGAACTGGAAATTGCCACGCTCGCCCACGGCATTGGAATAGTTCCTCAGGGTGGTGCCGCCCGCCGCCAGGGCCCGCTCCAGCACCTGACGAATGGCGGCATGCAGCTTTTGCGCCCGCGGCCGGCTCAGACGGGCTGCACTTAGGGTCGGGCGGATGCCGGCCAGAAACAGGGCCTCGGACGCATAGATATTGCCCACACCCACCACCACGTCACCGGCCAGCAGCACCTGCTTGATCGCGGCCTTGCGCGTCTTGAGGGCAGCATGGAAATCCGCGGCATCAAACTCCTCCGACAGCGGCTCCACACCCAGCCCTCCGAGCAGCTTGCGCGCCTGGGGCGCATCCTGGCCTGGCGCCCAGACCACGGCGCCGAAGCGGCGCGGATCGTTCAGGCGCAGGGTTCCGCGGCTGGTGGCCAGCTCGAAGTGGTCATGCACGCCCCGCGTCGGCAGGCTGTTGCCAAAACTCAGGCTGCCCGACATGCCCAGGTGCAGCAGCAGCAGGCCGGGGTCCAGATCGAGCAGCAGGTACTTGCCGCGCCGGCGCACCCCCAACACGCGGTGCCCGGCGAGCCGGTCCACAGGCAGGCCCAGCGGCCAGCGCAGGGGCTTGCCGCACCAGGCCGAGAGGATGCCGGCCCCGCTGATGCGGTCGGCAAAACTCAGGCGTGTGGCTTCGACTTCGGGCAATTCAGGCATGGCAGTGAGCGGGCGGGGAATAGCTGGCTTGGATTATTATGGTTTGATGTTCCCACGTTTACGCATCCTTCCCCTGCTGTTGACGGCCGCCCTGTCGGTCCATGCGCAACAACCGGACCCGGCCCCCACCACCCCGCCGCCCAGTTCGGCCATGGACGGCGAGCTGTTTTATCAGCTGCTGGTGGGCGAGTTCAGCACACAGCGCGGTGAGGCCGGCGTCGGTTATTCCCTGATCCTCGATGCGGCACGCAAGACCAACGATGTGCGGCTCTACCAGCGCGCCATCGACATCGCCTTGCAATCCCGTGCCGGGGACTCGGCGCTGCAGGCCGCACGGGCCTGGAAGCAGGCCCAGCCCAGCTCACGCGACGCCAACCGTTACGTCCTGCAGATCCTGATCGGCCTAAACCGGCTGGACGAAACGGTGGAGCCGCTCAAGCGCGAGGTCACGCTGGCAGAACCCAAGGACCGGGCCATCACCATCACGCTGCTGCCGCGTTACTTTGCCCGCAGCAGCAACAAGAAACTCGCTGCCGAGATGCTCGAGCAGGCCCTGGCCGAGCAACTTGGCAGCAACAGTGGCCTGGGTGCCGCGGCCTGGAGCGCCGTGGGGCGCATGCGCCTGGAAAGTGGCGACAGCGCAGGCGCACTGGAAGCGGCACGGCGCGGCCAGGCCCAGGACGCACGCGCTGAAGGGCCGGTGCTGCTGGCCCTGGCCCTGATGTCACCCCAGCAGCCCGGGGCCGAAGCGGTTGTGCGCAAATACTTGGAAGGCCGGCCCCTGGTGGAAGTGCGCCTGGCTTATGCACGCGCGCTGCTCGACGCCCAGCGTTATGCCGAAGCGGGCACCCAGGCCCAGATCGTCACCAGCGAGAAGCCTGACTACGCCGAAGCCTGGCTGATCCGCGGCACGCTGGAGCTGCAGGACAACCGCCTGGACCCCGCCGAGCGCTCGCTCAAGCAGTTCCTCGAACTGATGCAGGCGCGCCGCAACGGTAACGGGATGGAGGACAGCAACCGTGCACTGGCCCAGGCTTATCTGTCCCTGGCCCAGATCGCCGAAAAACGCCAGGACTACAAACAGGCGGAAAGCTGGCTGGGCAAGATCAGCAGCCCCGAAGACCTGGTGCGCACACAAAGCCGTCGCGCTGGCATCCTGGCCCGCCAGGGCCGGATCGACGAGGCACGCGAACTGATCCGCAAGCTGCCCGAACGCTCGCCCGCGGATGCACGCGTCAAGCTCTCCAGCGAAATCCAGCTGCTGCGCGACAACAAGCTCTACGCGCAGGCCTACGAACTGCTGTCTCAGGCCACCCAGAACGAACCGAAGGACTACGACCTGATTTATGACCAGGCCACGCTGGCCGAGAAACTGGGGCGGACCGAAGAAATGGAGCGACTGCTGCGGCGGATCATTGCCGAGAAGCCGCAGTACCACCACGCCTACAACGCGCTGGGGTATTCCTTCGCCGATCGCAATGTGCGCCTGGGCGAGGCACGCCAGCTCATCCTCAAAGCCCTCGAATTCGCCCCCGATGACCCCTTCATCACCGACAGCCTGGGTTGGGTCGAGTTCCGGGCCGGCAACAAGGCCGAGGCCCTGCGCGTGCTGCAAAAGGCCTACCGCGCCCGCCCCGATGCCGAGATCGCTGCGCACCTGGGCGAAGTGCTCTGGAGCATGGGCCAGCGCGAGCAGGCCCTGAGCGTCTGGCGCGAGGGTTTGCAACTCAATGCGGAGAATGAGACCCTGGTTGAAACGCTCAAGCGTCTGCGCGTCAAGCCGTGACACACCGGCCGCACCTCCTGCTGGCCAGCCTGGTCTGCCTCCTGGCCACCCTGCTGGCTGGCTGCGCCCAGCCCCTCGTGCGGCCGGTAGCTATCGACGCTCAGCCCCAGAGCATCTGGCGTGGCCGCCTGGCCCTGCGGGTCGACCAGCACCCGGAACCGACGTCTTTTTTCGCCAGCTTCGAGCTCAGCGGCCAGGCAGGCGCGGGGGAACTGACCCTGTCCACGCCCTTGGGCACCACGCTGGCGCAACTGCGCTGGAACCCGCAGCAGGCCCTGCTGCGCAACAATGGACAGACCCGCGCCTTTGACTCGCTCGATGCCCTGGCCACCGAGGCCACCGGCACCGCCATCCCCATCGCCGCCCTGTTCGAATGGCTGCAGGGACGACCTGCAGCCGCCGACGGCTGGTCGGCTGACCTGTCGCAGCTGGAAGCCGGCCGCTTGTTGGCCCGCCGCAGCCAGCCCGAG
>LNFM01012800.1_pt1 | contig 10891 bp, 11 predicted proteins | sample 596031 | NCBI WGS metagenome assembly LNFM01 (sample SAMN04254537, study PRJNA301005) | activated carbon metagenome | isolation source: dual media filters at the Ann Arbor, Michigan drinking water treatment plant | place: USA: Ann Arbor | reverse complement strand
CGGTGGACTACACCGAAAACCGCAAGGTGAAGAACTCGCGCCAGGCGCGCGCCATGGCCAAGGGCACCAAGTTCGGCCGCGAATCGCAAGAGGCCGCCTGGCAAAGCGCCGAAGTGGATGCGCTGTACCGTCTGGCCGCGGCCGGTGTGCGCGTGCCACAGCCCTTCAACTTCGCCGACGGCGTCCTGCTCATGGAGCTGGTGACCGATGCCGACGGCGACGCGGCCCCGCGCCTCAACGATGTGGCCTTCACCCCCGAGCAAGCGCGCCAGCACCATGCCACGTTGGTGGGTGAGGTCGTGCGCATGCTGTGCGCGGGCGTGGTGCACGGTGATCTGTCGGAGTTCAACATCCTGCTGGCGCATTCGGGCGAGGATGGCAGCGACGACTTCCCCGTGATCATCGACCTGCCGCAGGCGGTGGACGCCGCTGGCAACAACCACGCCCAGCGCATGCTGCTGCGCGACGTGGCCAACCTCCGCGACTTTTTCGGCCAGTTCGCCCCGGAGCTGCGCAAGACGCAATTCGGCGCCGAGATCTGGAGCCTGTACCAGAGTGGCCTGCTGAGCAACGAAACGCACTTGACTGGCCGCTACGAGCGCGCGCCGGGCACGGTGGACCTGAGCAGCGTGATGCGCGAGATCGACGACGCGCGCGACGAAGACGCAGCGCGGCGCTTGCGCATGGCGCAGACGTAAAGCGCGTCTTTACACCGAGTACCCGTGGGGCCGTGTAAGGAATGCCGGCTGTGGTCGACTCACTGCCATGAACATCCCGTCCCACCCTACCCGCCGCCAGACCATGAAACTGCTTGCACTGCTTGGCCTGGGCTCCCAGGCCGCCGCCCCAGTGGCCCAGGCCCTGGCCGCCACCGACCCCTGGAAACTCAGCGAGGCCGAGTGGAAAAAGCGCCTGACGCCGGCCCAGTTCGACGTGTTGCGCGAAGAAGGCACCGAGCGACCGGGCAGCAGCCCGTTCAACGCCGAGAAGCGCAAGGGCACCTACCACTGCGCGGGTTGTGATCTGCCCCTGTTCTCGTCCGACACCAAATACGAGAGCGGCACCGGATGGCCGAGTTTTCACACGCCACTGGCCGGCGCACTGGGCACCAAGACCGACTACAAGGCGCTCTTTCCCCGCACCGAATACCACTGCGTGCGCTGCGACGGTCACCAGGGCCATGTGTTCAACGATGGTCCCAAACCCAGCGGCAAGCGCTATTGCAACAACGGCGTGGCGCTCACCTTCAAGGCGGCGGCATGAGCGCCGGCTGGATGAGTGGCCTTCTGGCGTCGGTGCTGTTGGCTGCAGGCGCGGCCCACGCGCAAACGGCACCCGTCACCGCCAAGGCCACGTTCGCAGGCGGCTGCTTCTGGTGCGTGGAAGCCGACTTCGACAAGGTCCCGGGTGTGCTCTCTACCACGTCGGGCTACATCGGTGGTACGACGGCCAACCCCACCTACCAGCAGGTGTCTCGCAACGGCACGGGTCATGCCGAAGCGGTGGAAATCGTGTTCGATCCGGCCAAGGTGAGCTACGCCACGCTGGTGGAAAAGTTCTGGCGCACCATCGACCCGACGACCAAGGATCGCCAGTTCTGCGACACCGGCAACCCCTACCGCACAGCCATCTTCACGCACGACGCAGCGCAGGCGGACGTGGTGAAACGCTCGTTGGCGGCGCTGGAGAAAAGCAAGCCATTCAAGGAAGCCATCGTCACCCAGATCGTGCCGGCCAGCACCTTCTATGCGGCCGAGGACTACCACCAGGACTACTACCTGAAGAACCCGATTCGCTACAAGTACTACCGCACGAGTTGCGGGCGCGATGCAAGGCTCGCCCAGCTGTGGGGCCCAGCCAAAAACTAGCCCCGCGGATGGTGCTGCGCCACGATGGTCTTGAGGCGTTCGCGGGCCACGTGGGTATAGATGGTGGTGGTGGAAATGTCGGCGTGGCCGAGCAACATCTGCACCGCGCGCAAGTCGGCGCCGTGATTGAGCAGGTGCGTGGCGAACGCGTGGCGCAGCGTGTGCGGTGACAGAGGCGAGGTGATGCCGGCGGCGAGCGCGTATTTTTTCACCAATTGCCAGAACATGGCCCGCGTCATGGCTTCGCCGGCGCGAGAGCCACGCGAGGTGACGAACAGGTCTTCGCTCTGCAACCCATTCAGGATCTCGCTGCGCGCCTGCCCCAGGTAACGCTGCAGCCACTGCCCGGCCACCTGGCCAAACGGCACCAGCCGCTCCTTGTTGCCCTTGCCGGTGATGCGCAACACCTGTTCGTTCATGCCGACGTGCCAGGTCTTGAGCGTGACGAGTTCGCTCACCCGCAAGCCGCTGGCATACATCAACTCCAGCATGCTCCGGTCCCGCGCACCCAGCGGTGTGCCGGTATCGGGCGCGCTGAGAAGGGCCTCCACCTGCGCTTCCGACATGGTTTTGGGCACGCGCAACGGTTGCCGCGCTGGCGAGAGGCGCAGCGTGGGGTCGGCGCAGATGAGGCGTTCGCGCAGCGCCCAGCGGAAATAGCGCTTGAACACCGTGAGCCGCCGGTTGGCGGTGGTGGCGCGTGTCTCACTGTGGCGCTCGCTGAAATAGCCGTTGAGGTCGGCCTCGGTGGTCTCGGGCAGGGTTTTGCCCTGCCCGGCCAGCCACTGACCCAGCAGGACCAGATCCCGCCGGTAGGCGTCCAGCGTATTGCGCGAGAGACCTTCTTCGAGCCAGAGCGCGTCGACAAATGCCCCGGCAAGGTCCTCGCTGGTCGATGCCAGGGCCAGGGTCATCACTCCAGCTTGAGCTTCTGCTTGGCGACCACCTCTTTGTAAACCTCGAACTCGGCCTTGATCTGTGCCGAGAATTCGGCCGGCGTGTTGGCCACGATCAACGAGCCGGTGTCTTCCACGCGCTTCTTGATGGCGGGGTCGTTCAGCGCCTGTTTGGTCGCTGCCGACACCTTGTCCACCACTTCTTGCGGCAGACCCTTGGGGCCAATCAGCCCGTAGTAGGCCATGCGGTTCACCGGCTCCAGGCCCACTTCCTTGAATGTCGGCACGTTGGGCATGCTGGCCACGCGCTGGGGTGCGGCCACCACGATGGCGATGAGGCGTCCGTCGCGGATGAAGGGCAGCGCCGAGGGCAGGTTGTCGAAAATGATGGGGACCTGGCCGCCCACGGTGTCGTTGAGGGCGGGGCCGGCGCCACGGTAGGGAATGTGCGTGATGAAGGTGCCGGTGAGGCTCTTGAACAACTCGGTCTGCAGGTGGCCAATGCCACCCGTGCCGGAGCTGGCGTAGCTGTACTTGCCCGGGTTCTTTTTGAGCTCGGCCACGAAGCCCTTGTAGTCTTTGGCCGGGAAGCTGGGGTGCACCGCGATCACATTGGGCGTGGCTGCGATGTTGATGATGGGCGTGAAATCGGTGAGCGTGTTGTACGGAATCTTGGTGTTGATGGCCGGGTTGGCCGCCGTGGTCGATACCGTGGCCATGCCCAGGATGTAGCCGTCTGCCGGCGCGCGCGAGAGTTCCAGCGCACCCACCACACCGCCGCCACCGGCCTTGTTCTCCACAATCATGTTCTGCCCCAAGGCTTTGCCCAGCGACTCCGACATGACGCGAGCAATGATGTCGGTGGTACCGCCAGGTGCAAAAGGAACTTGCAGGCGAATGACCTTGTTGGGATAGGCCTGGGCCCAGGCAGAACCACCCACCACCACCGCGGCGGAGGCCAGACCGATTGCAACCAGTTGACGACGAGAAACCATGAGACGTGCTCCTTGCATGGAAAGATGGGGAAAGAGCGTCAATGTAGCCCCTGGGCACCCACGTGACCATGGGACAACTACATAAGTGGAAACCCCCGAACACCCGGGGGAGCACGCTATGCTCCCCCGGTGAATTTCGCCCAACTTCTCTTCCCCGACTTTTCTCTCATCCTCTGCGGCTACCTTGTGTGCCGCTTCACCGCCCTCAACCGCAAGGTGTGGGAGCAGGTGGAGAGTCTGGTGTACTACTTTCTGTTTCCGGTGCTGCTGTTCCACAGCATCGTCAAAAGCCCGCTCGATCTGAGCCAGGCCTCCAGCCTCATGGGCGCGGGCATCTCGCTCGGCCTGTGCGGCATCGCGCTGTCGTACTCGCTGCCCCACTGGCCGTGGATGGGCAAGCACCTCGACGTGCGCCTGCACGCGGCCAGCGCGCAGGTCGGCTTTCGCTTCAACTCGTTCATCGCCCTCGCGCTGGCCGAGAAGGTGGCCGGGCCGCCGGGCCTGCTCATGATCGCGGTGCTCATCGGGGTGTGCGTGCCACTGTTCAACGTGGGTGCGGTGTGGCCCATGGCGCGCCACGCCAACAAGGGCTTCATGCGCGAGCTGCTGCGCAACCCGCTCATCATCGGCACGGTGTCGGGCCTGGTGGCCAACTTGCTGGGTTTTTCCATGCCGTTCTGGCTGGAGCCCACGGTCAACCGCATCGGCCAGGCCTCGCTGGCACTGGGCCTGATGGCTGCAGGCGCTGGCATGCAGTTCGGCATGCTGGCCAGCGCCAAGACCTTGGGCGGGCTGGTGCTGGCGGTGAAACACCTGGGCATGCCGGTGATGGCGCTCGGTCTTTCCCTGCTGTTCCACCTCGACCCAACGCAGACCACCATCCTGCTGATGTTCTCGGCCGTGCCCACCGCATCCAGCTGTTATGTGCTGGCCGCGCGCATGGGCTACAACGGACCCTATGTGGCCGGCCTGGTCACGCTGTCCACCTTGCTGGGCATCGTGAGCCTGCCGTTTGCGCTCGGCGTGCTGCGGCCTCTGGCTGGCGCATGATCCACCTCCTCTTCTGAAAGCCACCATGCACCCACTGCGCTGTTTAGCCCCTCTGTCCAGCCTGGTGCTGGGCCTGCTGTCCGCCACCTCGGCGGTGCACGCTCAAGCCATCGGCGAAGTCGACACAGTCTTCAAGCTGTTCGGGCCCGACCACAAGATCGTGGTCGAGGCGTTCGACGATCCCAAGGTCAAGGGCGTCACCTGCTACGTGTCGCGCGCCAAGACGGGTGGGATCAAGGGTGGTCTGGGTCTGGCCGAAGACACGTCGGACGCCAGCATCGAATGCAGGCAGGTGGGTGCTGTGTCGTTTGTCGGCGACCCCATGAAACAACAGGAAGTGGTGTTCACCGAACGCACCTCCTTCCTGTTCAAGAAGCTGCAGGTGGTGCGCATGGTCGACAAGACCCGCAACACCCTGGTTTACCTGAGCTACTCCGACCGCGTGATCGAAGGCTCGCCCGACAACAGCATCACCGCTGTGCCGCTGCCCGCGGGCACCGCGATCCCCATGCGCTGACTCAGCGCGGCGGCGCCACCAGGTCGATGCGCCGCTGCAGGGCTGCAGCGGCTGAGGAGTCGCCCGCCGCCTGCGCGCGCTGCTGTTGTACCTTCAGCCAGGCCAGCAAGGGCCGGCGCCAGCCGCGCGCCGAGGCGGTGTTCACCGCAGTGGCAATCACGCCGGGTGTGGCGCGCCCGCTTCCAAACAGCACGCCAGCGGCCACGAGTTGCGAGAGCGGGTCCTGGATCGCGGCCAAAGCCGCGTCAGGCGCAGCGTTCCCAATCAGACCACGGTGCACCTCAGGCAGCAGCACTGCATCCGCCGGCTGAACCATGCCCGCCAGGTACCGCGCGTAGGCCTGCTCGGCCGGTGCCGCGTCCTGTGCCAGCGCATCAAACCCGGCGCAGGGCTCCACCACCAGACTGGCCACCCGCGTGGCGCAGCGCAGCAGCTCCAGCCTCGCCACCAGCGCCACCTGCCCGGTGCGCGCCACCTCGGCTCGCGCCCGGTTGAATTCCGCCGTCTCGATGCGGCTGTCGCCACTGAGCCAGGCCTCGGTGGCGCGTTCGCTGCTGCCCTTGGCCTCGGCCGGCCACTGGGGCGAGGGTGGGTTGCTGGAGCAGGCGGCGAGCGCCATCAGCGCGCACACGGCAACTGCGATGTTCTTTTTCATGGAAGACGGATGTCCGTGTCACGCGCAAACGGCCATTTGCGGTTGATGTCGTTGATGAGCCCGTCCACCTTGCGCAGGCTGGACTCGACCTCGCCTCGCAGCACGCCCAGATCGGTGGTGGCTTCGCGTGTGTTGCTGGCGATGCCCTGGGCCTCCACCAGCACCGCATCCACTTTCTGAAGGCTGACTCTGGCCTCGGCCAGCAGGCCGTTGAGCTGTTGCACGGTCAGGCGGACGTCGGTCACCAGGCCGCCATCGGCCGACCCCTGGCCGAACACCTGCCGGTCGGCGTTGCGCACCAGGCTGTCCATGCGCTGTGTCAGCGTTTCGGCGCGTGCCAGCAAGGCGTTGGCGCGCTCCACGGTGATCACCAGTTTTTTCGCGTCCTCGTCGTTGCCCATCAGCACGCCCATGGCGCCCTGCGGACCCTTGAGCCTTTCCGTGGCCGCCTGCACGTTGGCCAGTGCGGTGGCGAGTGCAGCATCGCTCCGCGTGAGCGCCGCCACGTTGTCCAGCACTTCGCGCATGCTGGCCGCGAGCTTCGGAATCTCGGCCGCGGTGTCCCCGCGCAACACGGTGCGTTCGGCGCCATCGGGCAGCGCCGGGTCGTCCAGCACGCCGCTGTAGGCACGGATGCGCGTACCGCCCACCAGACCACGCTCCATGGTGAAGATGCTGGAGGTGCGCAGCCACTTCGCGTCCTTGCTCGGCACGTCGATCAGGATGCGCGCCGTGCCGTCTGCGCCCAGTTCAATGCGCGCCACACGCCCGATGGGAAAGCCGGCAAAGGTCATGTCCATGCCCACCACCACGCCTTCGGAATCGTCGGAAATCAGCACCAGCCGCTGCGTGTCTTCAAACATGCCGCGCGCGAACATCACATAAAACGCCGAGCCAACAACCAGCACCAGCAGGGCCACAAGCAGCAGCGCTGCCTTGAACTCGAGATTTTTCACCTCAGGTGTTTCGGGAAGCCTGGGGTGGTCGGGTGGGGCGTTCATGGGCGTTCAGTAGTAGTTGCCGACCAGGGAGACCACTTCGATGAGCAGCACCACAGAGAACAGGCGGGCGAATTCGGAAATATCGCTGCGTTGCGCGTACAGACCCTGCGCATCCTGCTGCGCACTGCCGGCCAGCGGAACCACCGCCACGGCCAGGCTGAAGAACAAGGTCTTGAGTCCGAAGATCAAGGTGACGGCGGGCGTGAACACCTGGCCCACGCTGCGCGTGTAGCCCGGCAGGCCCCAGAGCGAAAACCCGTAGACCGTGAGGTAGGTGAGCACCAGTGCGATCACACAGCTCAGCGCCGCCAGCATGAGCACCGAAAACACGGACGCCAGCGCACGCGGCAACAACTCGGTGCCGAGCAACACGCCTTGGCCCAGCTCCTGGCCGGCTCGCTGGTTGCGGGACAGCTGATCACGCACCTGTTGGGCCCCGGGCATGGCGTACCGCGCCGCAACAAACATCGCTGCGTACAGCGGAATGAGTTCAAGCACCAGGGTGCGCACCAGAACCTCCAGCGCGTACTGCGACAGTCCATAGCTGTAGGCCGTGGCTACCACGATGCGGATCAGCACCAGGCTGATGAGCGCCGAGAGCACCAGAAATCCGGTCAGCAGCGGCGATGTCGCCTGGACGATCTGCAAGAGAACACCCTGGCGGCGCGGACCGTTGGCGTAGCTCGAAGGCGCCAACGCCATCACCAGAATCTGCGCCCCCAGCAAGACCACCTGCCACCAGTTCGTGCACCACAGGCGTGCCCGGTGACCCCATCGGGTCATGAGCGAGTGGCTGGCAGTGACGGGGTTCATCGTTCGATGATAGTCCGCGGTCGGTGAAGTTTTGGCATACCTGCCGTGTGCAAAGGTGACAGCAGGCTGGTGAAAACGCGCATGGTCAAACCGGTTGATTGGGCTTCAATCCAACCATCCGCCTCAGCCGCCGACCCGTCCTTCAGGAGCTCATGCATGTCCTCGTCCATCTCCCCGGTGGTGCGCCGCCAGACCATCGCCGACGCCTTGCACCGCACGGCCCTGCGCCTGCCCGACAAGACGGCCATCGTCTGCGGCGACACCAGCTGGACCTACGCCGATTTCGACGCGCTGGTGAGCCGGCTGGCCGCCGGGCTGGCGCACCTGGGCGTGGCCGAGGGCGACAAGGTGGCTGTGCTGGCGCGCAACTCCCACGGCTTTGCGGCCCTGCGCTTTGCCCTGGCGCGACGCGGGGCGGTGATGGTGCCGATCAACTTCATGCTCAAGGCCGACGAGGTGGCCTACATCCTTCGCCACGCGGGCGCCAGAACCCTGGCCACCGACAGCGGCCTGACTGCGCTGGCGCGTGAAGCCGCCGCGCTGGACACCGCGGTGGAGCGCTTCATCTGGCTGCCGAGCGAAGACCCGAGCGAGCCCGACGCCGCCATGCACCGCTTCGACCACCTCGCCGCCTGCCCGGACCCGTTGCCCGAGGTAAACCTGGGCAGCTTTGACCTGGCCCAGATCGTCTACACCAGCGGCACCGAGTCCACGCCCAAGGGCGCCATGCTCACCCACGACGCGGTGCTGTGGCAGTACGTGAGCTGCGTGATCAACGCCGAGATCGCAGAAGTGGACCGCGCTCTGCACGCGCTGCCGCTGTACCACTGCGCCCAGCTCGACGTGTTCTTCGGCCCCGCCATCTACATCGGCAGCAGCAACGTGATCACGTCCAAGCCGGTGCCGGACAACCTGCTGGCGTTGATTGAGAAGCACCAGATCACCAGCTTCTTCGCCCCGCCCACAGTGTGGATCGCACTGCTGCGCTCGCCACTGTTCGACGCGGCGAAGTTGAGGAGCCTGGTCAAGGGCTACTACGGCGCATCCATCATGCCGGTGGAAGTGCTCAAGGAACTCGCGGCGCGCCTGCCCGGCGTGCGGCTGTGGAACTTGTACGGACAGACGGAAATTGCACCGCTGGCCACCATGCTGGGGCCCCAGGACCAGCTGCGCAAACCCGGCTCGTGTGGCAAGGCCGTGCTCAACGTGGAAACGCGCGTGGTCAACGACGCGATGGACGACGTGGTGGTGGGTGAAATCGGCGAGATCGTGCACCGCTCGCCACACCTGATGCTGGGTTATTTCAACGACCCCGAGCGCACCGCGGCTTCGTTCGAAGGCGGCTGGTTCCACAGCGGCGACCTGGCGCTGATCGATGACGAGGGCTTTATTACGGTGGTCGACCGCAAGAAGGACATGATCAAGACCGGCGGCGAGAATGTGGCCAGCCGCGAGGTGGAAGAAATGATCTACCGACTGGGCGGCGTGAGCGAGGTGGCGGTGATCGGTCTGCCCGATGCGAAGTGGGTGGAGGCCGTCACGGCGGTGGTGGTGGTCAAGACCGGGCACCAGCTCACCGAGGACGAGGTGATCGCACATTGCAACGAGCACATGGCCGGTTTCAAGAGCCCGAAGCGCGTGGTGTTCACCGACAGCCTGCCCAAGAACCCCAGCGGCAAACTGCTCAAGCGGGAGCTGCGGTTGCGTTACGCGGGCTGAGCCTGCGCCAGCGCCCAGGCCACGTGTTCGCGCACGATCGGGCTTGCGTCATCGGCGCGCCCTCGAAGGGCAGTTTCGATGGCGGGATTGGACCGCACACGCTGCGCATTGCCCATCGCCACTGCAATATTGCGCAGCCAGCGCTCGTGCCCGATGCGGCGGATGGCACTGCCCTCGGTGCGGCGCAGGAACTCGGCTTCGCTCCAGGCGAAGAGTTCGATCAACGACGAGCCAGACAAACCAGCGCGCTCATCGAAATCGGGTAAGGGTGAACGCTGCGCAAACTTGTTCCAGGGGCACACCAGCTGGCAGTCGTCGCAGCCGTAGATGCGGTTGCCCATGAGCGGTCGCAGCTCCAGCGGAATCGGCCCGGCGTGCTCGATGGTGAGGTAGCTGATGCAGCGCCGCGCGTCCACGCGCCCGGGACCTGTGATGGCTTGCGTGGGGCACACATCGATACACGCGCTGCAACTGCCGCAGTGTTCGCTGGTGGGCTCGGTGGGCGGCAGTGCCAGATCCACGAAGATCTCGCCCAGGAAAAACATCGAGCCCGCTTCACGGTGCAACGCCAGCGTGTGTTTGCCGCGCCAACCGATGCCGCTGCGCGAAGCCAGCTCCACCTCAAGCACAGGCGCCGAGTCAGTGAACACGCGGTGGCCGAAGGGACCGATGTGTGCCGCGATGCGATCACTCAAGGTCTGCAGACGGTTGCGCAATACCTTGTGGTAATCCCGACCCCGCGCGTAAAACGACACCACCGCCTCTGTCGGCCTGTCCAGCCGCTCGAGCTCCAAGGCCTGCCAGCCTTCGGGCGTGGCGCGTGGCAGGTAGTCCATGCGTGCCGTGATCACACTCAACGTGCCCGGCACCAGCTCGGCCGGGCGGGCGCGTTTGAGGCCGTGCGCGGCCATGTAGGCCATGTCACCGTGACATCCAGCCGACAACCAGGCCAACAAACCAGGCTCAGCCGACGACAAATCCACACCGGTCACACCGATTTGGGAAAATGCGAGCTCCTGGCCCCAGGCCTGAATCTGCGAGACGAGTTGAGCGGCATCCAAAGCGACATTCATGTGAAGAGCATTGTAGGAACCGGTCTGGCTCCTGCGGGTGCGGTGTCCGCGTCTTCGCAGTGGCAGGGCCACTGGGCCACCGAAGAGGACACCCAGGCATTTGCCCTTCGCCTGGCGCAGTCACCCGCCATCGCCCACGCCACCCTCACGCTGCAGGGCGATCTGGGCGCCGGCAAGACCACGCTGGTGCGCCACCTGCTGCGCGCGTTCGGTGTGCGCGGTCGCATCAAGAGCCCCACCTACGCGGTGGTGGAGCCGCACAGCGCGATGGACTGCCCGGTCATGCCGGCGGGCGAGCCGCTGT
>LNFM01012798.1_pt1 | contig 10893 bp, 7 predicted proteins | sample 596031 | NCBI WGS metagenome assembly LNFM01 (sample SAMN04254537, study PRJNA301005) | activated carbon metagenome | isolation source: dual media filters at the Ann Arbor, Michigan drinking water treatment plant | place: USA: Ann Arbor | reverse complement strand
AAGCCCATGCCGCCGTGAATTTGCACGCCGGTCGAGGCAATTTCGATCGACTGTTCGGTGCACCAGCCTTTCACCACCGGCGTAAGCAGATCGAACAACGCCTGGCTCTTTGCCCGCTCGGCCTTGTCCGGGTGCAGCAGCGCCAGGTCCAGATAAGCCGATGCCAGGGTCGCGATCGCGCGCATGGCCTCGGTCTGGGCCTTCATGCTCATCAGCATGCGGCGCACATCGGGGTGGTGAATGATGCTGACCCGGTCGCCTCCCTTGGCGCCGGCTTCCCTGCCCTGCACCCGGTTCTTCGCATACTCGAGCGCATGCTGGTAGGCGCGCTCGGCAATCGCGACGCCTTCGATTCCGACTTCGAGCCGGGCGAAGTTCATCATGGTGAACATGAACTCCAGTCCGCGATTCTCCTCGCCGACCAGATACCCGATCGCGCCGTCAGCGTCACCGTAAGCCATCACGCAGGTCGGGCTGCCGTGAATACCGAGTTTGTGTTCGATCGAAACGCATTTCACATCGTTGCGCCTGCCCAAGCTGCCATCCTTGTTCACCAGGAACTTCGGCACCACGAACAGCGATATCCCTTTTACCCCCTCCGGCGCATCAGGCGTGCGCGCCAGCACCATGTGAATGATGTTCTCTGCCGCGTCGTGCTCGCCCCAAGTGATGAATATCTTGGTCCCGTAGAGTTTGAAATGATCGCCTTCCGGAACGGCGCGAGTACGCACCGCCGACAGATCTGAACCTGCCTGCGGTTCCGTGAGGTTCATGGTGCCGGTCCACTTGCCCGACACCAGATTCGGCAGATACATGTCCTTTTGTTGGTCCGATCCGTGACGCATCAGCGCGGCCACAACGCCGGCCGTCAGCATCGGGCACAGGCAGAACGCCATGTTCGCCGAGTTCCACATTTCCGAAGTCTGGGCGGAAATGATGTGCGGCAATCCCTGGCCGCCGTATTGAGGGTCACAGTTCAGCCCGGTCCAGCCGCCCTCCGCGAACTGCCGGAACGCCTCCTTGAAACCCGGCGCGGAAGTCACAACGTTGTTCTCGAGCCGCGCGCCGACCTTGTCCCCGGGGTGGTTAAGCGGATCGAGCACGCCGGCAGCAAACTTTCCGGCCTCCTCCAGCACCGCATCCACCAGATCGGGCGTCACTTCCTCGCAACCGGGCAACGCGGCTATCTGGTCCAAACCCACGAGTTCGTTGACGACGAAGTTCATGTCGCGGATCGGTGCAGCGTATGTGGACATGTCTTACTCCTGAAACGTGAAAGCGATTTCTTGGCCGCCAAGGCGCGAAGAGCGCCAAGATTTCAACGGAATTCCCGATACTGATATCGGCGCAGTCAGCCGAACCTGATCGCGCTTTTCATTGATGACCTGTACGTATTATCTTGGCGCCCATGGCGCCTTGGCGGCCAACCGATTTAGTTAGAGTACCGAAGTAAGTTCGGGCACCGCCTGGAACAGGTCCGCGACCAGGCCGTAATCGGCAACCTGGAAAATCGGCGCTTCGCCGTCCTTGTTGATTGCGACGATCACCTTGCTGTCCTTCATGCCCGCCAGATGCTGAATCGCGCCGGAGATACCGACGGCGATATAAAGTTCCGGGGCGACGATCTTGCCGGTCTGCCCGACCTGGTAATCGTTCGGCACAAAGCCGGAGTCCACCGCGGCGCGCGAGGCGCCTACGGCGGCGCCAAGCTTGTCGGCAAGCGCTTCCAGAATCTTGAAATTTTCGCCGTTGCCCATGCCGCGGCCGCCGGAAACGATCACCCGCGCGGCGGTAAGCTCCGGACGTGCCGACTTGGTCAGCTCCTGACTCAGCATCGCGGCAAGACCGGTATCCGCCGCCGCAGCCAGTGCCTCCACCGCTGCCGCACCGCCGGTCGCCGCCGCCGCATCGAAGCCGGTCGCACGCACTGTAATGACCTTGATCGCGTCGGCCGACTGCACTGTGGCCAGGGCATTGCCGGCATATATCGGCCTGACGAAGGTGTCGGCCGCTTCAACCTTGACGATCTCGGACACTTGCGCCACGTCAAGCAGCGCCGCCACCCGCGGCATCACGTTCTTGCCGAAACTGGTCGCGGGCGCAAGTACATGCGTGTAGTTCCGCGCAACGGTAAGGATCAGTGCAGCCAGGTTCTCGGCCAGAGGGTGCGCGTAATGCGCTGCATCGCTAACCAGCACTTTCTTCACGCCGGCCACCTGGGCGGCAGCCTGCGCAGCGGCATCGCAATGATGCCCGGCAACCAGGATGTCTATATCGCCGCCGATCATCCGGGCGGCGGCAACTGTGTTTAGGACCGCCGGCTTGAGCTCGGCGTTGTCGTGTTCGGCAATTATCAGGGTACGCATGTCGGGTGGCCTTGATCTCAGATTATTTTTGCTTCGTTTTTCAGCTTCTCGACGAGTTCCGGCACGCTCTTCACGATGACCCCGGCGCTGCGCTTTGGCGGCTCGTCGACCTTGAGCGTTTTCAGTCGCGGCGCAACGTCCACACCCAGCGCCTCCGGCGACAGGTTTTCCAGCGGCTTCTTCTTCGCCTTCATGATGTTCGGCAAGGTGACATAGCGCGGCTCGTTCAACCGCAAGTCAGTGGTGACGATTGCCGGCATCCTGACCGACAGGGTTTCCAGACCGCCGTCGATCTCGCGGGTGACTTCCGCTGCGTCGCCATTGATTTTCAGCTTCGATGCGAAAGTGGCCTGGGCCCAGCCCAGCAGCGCAGCAAGCATCTGGCCGGTCTGATTGGAGTCGTCGTCGATTGCCTGCTTGCCCATGATGACAAGGCCGGGTTGCTCCTTGTCCGCAATCGCCTTGAGGATCTTGGCAACGGCCAGTGGCTGAGTCTCGACCGCGGTTTCGACCAGGATCGCGCGGTCCGCGCCGATCGCCAGCGCAGTGCGCAGCGTTTCCTGGGAGTGGGTACTGCCGACGGAGACCACCACAATCTCGGTGGCGGCACCAGATTCCTTAAGCCGCACGGCTTCCTCGACCGCAATCTCATCGAAGGGATTCATCGACATTTTCACGTTTGCTGTTTCCACGCCACTGCCGTCGGCCTTGACCCGCACCTTGACGTTGTAATCCACCACCCGCTTGACCGGGACCAGAACTTTCATCTTGTGAACCTTCGCTGATGATTTTGAGAATCTGGAATTCTACCGCAGCCCACCGCCCGCGCCCGAACAGACTCTGTCGAAAGCTGAACCGCAAAGGCGCGAAGGCGCAAAAGAAAACCGCGCAGAGGAAAAACAAAAATGCCGTGAAAAAAGCCCCACGCCGGGAGCCAGCACAAATGTCTGCCAAGAACATCCCACGTTCCTCCTTGCGTTCCCTTTGCGCCTTCGCGCCTTTGCGGTTATTCGGTTCTCGCTTTATCGCGCAGAATATTTTTCTGGATCTTGCCGGTCGAGGTTTTCGGCAGCGGGCCGAAGATCACTTTGCGCGGGGCTTTGAAGTGCGCCAGCCGCTCGCGGCAGAACGCGATGATGTCCTCCTCGCTCACGCCGGACGCGCCACCCTTCAGGGTGACGAATGCGCAGGGCGTTTCGCCCCACTTCTGGTCCGGCCTGGCCACCACTGCCGCCTCCAGCACCTGCGGATGGCGGTAGAGCACATCCTCGACCTCGATGGTGGAAATGTTCTCGCCACCGGAAATGATGATGTCCTTGGATCGGTCCTTTATCTTGACGTAGCCGTCCGGATACATCACCGCCAGATCTCCGGTGTGGAACCATCCGCCTGCGAATGCTTCGGCCGTCGCTTTGGGATTCTTGAGGTAACCCTTCATGGTGATGTTGCCGCGGAAGAATATTTCCCCCATGGTCTGGCCGTCGCGCGGCACCGGTTTCATGGTTTGCGGATCGAGCACGTCCATGCCCTCCTGCAGCACGTAGCGAACGCCCTGCCGTCCGTTCAGCTTCGCGCGCTCCTCCACGGGAAGGTGCTCCCATTCCGGATGCTTGGCGCACACCGAGGCCGGCCCGTAAACCTCGGTCAGGCCATAGACATGGGTGAGATCCACACCGATCCGCTCCATGCCCTCGATTACCGCCTGTGGCGGCGCGGCGCCGGCCACCATCGCCGCAACCGGGTGATCGATATCGGACCGCAAGTCCTCGGGGGCGTTGATGAGCATGTTGTGCACTACTGGTGCACCGCAGAAGTGGGTAACCCGGTGGCGGCGGATCAAGTCGAAGATCGGCGCGGCCTCGATCCTGCGCAGGCAGACGCTGGTGCCGGCCACGGCTGCCAGGGTCCAGGGAAAACACCAGCCGTTGCAGTGAAACATCGGCAGGGTCCAGAGGTAGACTGGAAAATGCGGCAATGGCCAGGTGACAATATTGCTGATCGCGTTCAGATACGCGCCGCGGTGATGCGTCACCACGCCCTTGGGATTGCCGGTCGTACCGGAAGTGTAGGACAAGGCAATCGCGTCCCACTCATCGCCCGGCAGCTGCCAGTCGAACTGTGGATCTCCGGACTCGAGCAGGGCCTCGTAGTCGAGTCGCCCGAGTCGATCACCGGCCCGGCCAAGCGGGTCGTCGATATCAATCAGGACCAGCTCCTGTTCGACCATCGGCAGCGCCCGGGTGATCGTCGGCGAAAATTCGCGATCGGTGATCAGTACCCTGGCCCCGCCATGGTTGAGCATGAAGGCGATCGACTCGGCATCCAGACGGGTATTCAGCGCGTTCAGCACCGCGCCGGTCATCGGCACGCCATAGTGCGACTCGAACATGGCCGGGATGTTCGGCGCCATTACGGCAACCGTGTCGCCCTCGCCGATGCCGAGGCGGCGCAGCGCCGATGCCAGTTGGCGGCAACGCCGGTAGGTTTGCGCCCAGGTCTGCTCCCAATCGCCGTGCACCACGGCAATCCGATCCGGATAGACCTCCGCTGCTCGTGCAAGGAAAGAAAGCGGGGACAGCGGAACATAATTTGCGGGGTTCCGGTCAAGGTCGATTTTGTAGGGATTATTACGCTTCAAGATTGCTCCGGATTTACCAAAAAATACTGCGTCCCGACTGGGCGTTTACAATCATAAGGGATCCCATACATATGATTTTTCGAGCCTAGCGGCCCAATCCTAGAAACCCATCGAGGTTTATGCGCAAAGGGCTTGACGCAAGTGGTTATTTTAATGCCGGGCGCTTGCGGCCAAGAGTGTGAATGGTGTTAACATTATCGTCCCCGGAATTTCGGTCCTGCCGCTCCGGACCGATCAAGGATACTGTTTGAAGCCCAGCCCGCAGGTGACGTCCAGATGATGCCCGAACGCGCAAACCGCACGTTCATTTGCAGCGTGCTGTTTCTGGATATAGCCGAATATTCCAAGAAGCCGGTTTCCGAACAGATTCAACTCAAGGATCAGTTCAATTCCCTGATTGCCGCCGCGATCCGGGACATCGCGCCGAACGACCGGATCATTCTGGATACCGGCGACGGCGTCGCGGTGAATTTTCTCGGCGACCCCGAGGACGCCCTGTTCGTGGCCATGAGCCTGCGCGAGGCCTTTGCACCTAAGGCGGACGAACCACCCAAGGTGCCGGCGCGCATCGGCATCAACCTCGGGCCGGTGCGTCTGGTTCGCGACCTCAACGGCCAACCCAACATCATCGGCGACGGGATCAACGTGGCGCAGCGGGTAATGGGGTTCGCCCAGACCGGCCAAGTGCTGGTGTCCCGTTCCTACTATGAAGTTGTGTCGCACATTTCCGAGGGCTACGGCAAGCTCTTCAAATACGAAGGTTCGCGCACCGACAAGCACGTGCGCGAACACGAGGTGTACAGCGTCGGTTACAGCCAGACGCAGGAATCGGTTCGTTCCCCCGCCGAGCGCGCGCAGGCGTCTTCCCGCGAGGGTGCCCGCCAGCAGGTTACTGCAACTATCGCCACCGGCGCCGCCGGCTGGATGGCAAGGTTCGAGCCCTGGCTCAATAACAAAACCATCGCCTATTCCACCGCCACTCTTTCTGTTGGCGCGTTTGCGCTGGCGGTGCTGCTGAATCTGGTTGGCCAGTCCGACGCTCCGGCGAATTCTGATCCCCCCCCCTCCCGGACGGCGGTTGCAAAAAACGTCCCGGTCGAGGAGCGGGAAATATTCGGATTCCCGCGGGAAGACGGTCGCAAAGCGGTGGCCGGGAACAAAACCCCGGCAAAGGGTGATACCGCGCAGGGCGGCAGGCAGCCGCGCAAGGAGGCGAAGCCGTCCGCATTCGCATTCTTTTCCGACGACCAGCCCGCCGAAGAGGATCAAGCCGCAGCGCAAGCCGCGGGGACCGGCGTGATCACACTGGCGATCGCGCCCTGGGGCGAAGTGTTCGTGGACGGTGACCGGGTTGGCGTCAGCCCGCCGGTCAATGAAGTGGAGGTTTCCACCGGAAAGCGCAAGGTGGAAATTCGCAACGGCAGCTTTCCGGTCTATACCGAGGTTGTCGACGTGAAGGCGGATCAGAAACTTCGCATCAAGCACAAATTCAACTAGGATTCGGGTTAAATGAAACTGAACCGAACCCTCCCATTCCTGATTCTGGTGGTCGCGCTGTTCTCCGGGTGCACATCGGGGCCCTTCCGGGACCTTCCGTTTCGGACGGCCGGCAGCGGGTATCTCGAAGAAGGCGTGCGCAATTATGAGGAAGGGAACTACCGGACCGCGGCGCGGCGCATGCAGTTTGCCCTCGAGGAGGGCCTGTCCCGGCCCGATCGGGTCAAGGCCCACAAGTACCTGGCATTCATCGCCTGCGTTTCCGGCCAGCAACTGACCTGCCGCGAAGAGTTCGCAATCGCCCTGGAACTGGATCCGACGTTCGAACTCGACGCTGCCGAGATCGGGCACCCGATCTGGGGTCCGGTGTACAAGAGCGTAAAGGGCAAGCAGAAGTGACGGCGGACACACGCCCATGATCCCGAATACGTCGGTCGCGACACTCGGCCGCTACGAAATCCTGGCGGAACTGGGCCAGGGGGCGATGGGCACCGTCTACAAGGCGCGGGACCCGATGCTTGACCGCATCGTAGCGATCAAGACCATCAACCTCACGCTACCCAAGGACGAACTCGCCGAGTACGAGGCGCGCTTTTATCAGGAAGCCAAGGCCGCTGGCGGGCTGTCCCATCGCAACATCGTCACCATCTACGACATTGGCCGCAGTGATCGCGTCGCCTACATGGCCATGGAATATCTGGAGGGCGACGAGCTACGCAAGCTGATGCAGGCCCGCACTCCGATCCCGCTGTCACGGGCGCTCGAGATCGGGGCGCAAGTTTCAGACGGCCTGCAATACGCTCACGAGCGCCAGATCATCCATCGCGACATCAAGCCCGCCAACATCATGGTGTTGAAGGACGGGATGATCAAGATCACTGACTTCGGCATCGCACGCATGCGCAACAACGAAGTCAAGACCATGACCGGCATGATCCTGGGCTCGCCCAAGTACATGTCTCCGGAGCAGGTCTCGGGAAAGCGGGCCGATACCCGCTCCGACATATTCTCACTGGGCGTCGTCATCTACGAAATGCTGACCGGCACGTCACCGTTCGTGGCCGACAACATACACGGCGTGATGTACCAGACCATGAACTTCAATCCGCCGGCGCCAAAGGCGCTCAATCCGGACCTTCCGGATGTGTTGAACTTTATCGTCGCAAAGGCGCTCGCCAAGAACCTGGACGACCGCTACCAGCAGGCCAAGGATCTGTCGAACGACCTGCGCGAGGCGCTTTCGACCTTGTTGGGCGACGTGCATGCAAACGAATTGCATGCGCCCGCGCTCAATCAGACGCCGTTCGTGGAGCCGGCATCGCCGCTCACCCGTCACGAGGACAAGGAAGCGCGCATCCTCGGCTCGCTGGGCATGGCGGGCATGGAAATGCCTGATTCTCAAGGCGTCGAAATGGGCGGAAGCAGCAACGAAGTCGAGGCGTCACATCCGGCGCTCGGTCTATCCGAGGCCTTTGACTCCTTCGATGCCACGATGCGGCTTGCCGCGCTGACCGGCATGGAAAAGGAACTCGACCAGTTCTCGGAAACCCAGAAGATTGCCCGGCTGAAGGCGCTATCGGAAGCCAAGCGCTCCGGTACCCCCGCCTCGACCCTGTCCGGGAGCACAACCTGGCAACAGAACCCGGGCGCGATGGAACGCATGTCCGGCCTGCGCAGCGCCGGCAACAGCCTCAAGCTGATCTGGCTGGGCAGTGCGCTGCTGGCCGCCGCAGCAGCGGCGTTGATGCTGTTGCGCTGAAGTGATTCGAGGGATTCGGTGATTAGGTCAGCGATCAAGTGAACAAGCGAATTGGTGATCAGGCTGTCAAACGTGCTCAATCAATCACCTAATCACTGAATCCCGGAGTCACCGCACTCTCGCCACCGCCTCTTCGACCCGCTCCACCCCTATCACTTCCATCCCTTCGATCGCCGCCTTGGGTAAATTGGCCTTCGGTACGATCGCAATTTTGAAACCCAGCTTGGCCGCCTCCCGCAGCCGCTCCTGACCACGCTGCACCGGCCGCACTTCCCCGGCAAGGCCGATTTCGCCGAACGCCACCATCTTCTCCGGCAGGGGCTTGTTCTTGAGAGAAGACACGATGGCAAGGAGCACCGGCAGGTCCGCCGCCGGCTCATCGATCTTCACGCCGCCGACCGCGTTTACGAATACATCCTGATCGAAGGCAGCGATACCCGCATGCCGGTGCAGCACCGCCAGCAGCATCGCCAGCCGGTTCTGTTCCAGCCCAACGGAAAGCCGGCGCGGATTCGGTGCATGGGCCTCGTCCACCAGCGCCTGCACTTCCACCAGCAGCGGCCGCGATCCTTCCTGGGTGACCATTACGCAGGAGCCTGCCACCAGGGTGCCATGCTGCGACAGGAACAACGCCGAGGGGTTGGATACGCCGCGCAGGCCTTTCTCTGTCATCGCGAAGACGCCCAGTTCATTGGCCGCGCCGAAACGGTTCTTGATCGCCCGCACCAGGCGAAAACTGGAATGGGTGTCGCCTTCGAAATACAGTACTGCGTCGACCATGTGTTCCAGCACCCGCGGGCCGGCCAGCGCCCCTTCCTTGGTGACATGGCCAACCAGCAGCACGGCAGTGCCGGACGTCTTGGCGAACCGGGTCAACTGCGAAGCGCATTCGCGCACCTGGGCCACGCTGCCGGGAGCGGATTGCAGCGCTTCCGAGTAAATCGTCTGGATCGAATCGATGACCACCACGTCAGGCTTGTGAACGGACAGTAGCGACAGGATTTTTTCCAGCTGGATTTCGGCGAGCAGGTCGAGCGCGCCGGCGCCGCCGACCGCCAGCCGTTTGGCCCGCAGCGCAATCTGCTGCGCCGATTCCTCGCCGCTGACGTAAAGGGCCTGGCACGAGCCGACCATCAGCGACAGCGCCTGCAACAGCAGAGTCGACTTGCCGATGCCGGGATCGCCACCCAGCAACACCACGGCGCCGCGCACCAACCCGCCGCCGAGCACACGGTCGAGTTCACCGACGCCGGTTGGGCGGCGCGGCTCTTCGCGCGCCTCGACTTCGGAAAGTTTCTGCAGCCGGCTGGGCTCGGCCAGCGCCTGGAAGCGCGTCGCCGGCTTTTCCGCGATCGCCTCCACCAGGGTGTTCCAGGCGCTGCAATGCGGGCACTGTCCCTGCCACTTCAACGTCTGGCCGCCGCATTCAGTGCAACTGTAGGTCGTCTTGGCCTTGGCCATCAGGAGGCATCCCGGTTCAACTCGTCCACCGGCACCCGCCGCGCCAGCGCGCACAGAAGTTCGTAGCTCACCGTCCCGGCGGCGGCGGCGACCTCCTCCACCGGCAAACCCTTGCCCCACAGCGTCACCCGGCTACCGATGCCGGCCCGCGGCACCGCGCTCAGGTCGACGCACAGCATGTCCATCGACACCCTTCCGGCCATCGGCACCCGTACCCCCTCCACCAGCACCGGGCAGCCATTCGATGCATGCCGGGGATATCCGTCGGCGTAACCGCAGGCCACCACCCCGATTCGCATGGACCGCGTCGCAGTGAACGTGCTGCCGTAGCCAACCGTGTCGCCCGGGTTCAGGTCCTGCACCGCGATGATTTCGCTTTCCAGCGTCATGCAGGGCTCAAGCCCCACCTGCGCCGCGGAACGATCCGCCAGCGGACTGGCACCATACAGCATGATGCCCGGGCGCACCCAGTCGCCGCGTGACTCGGGAAAGCGCAGCAACGCCGCCGAATTGGCGAGCGAACGCGCATAGCCAGCGCGCGCCACGTATCGATCGAACTCGTCGATCTGGGCTCCCACGCCACCAGCGCCCTCGGCATCAGAAAAATGCGTGGTCAACACCACTTCGCCGACATGCGCGAGCGATTTGACCCGATCGATCACCGCGCCTGCCTGCCTTGCGGGAAACCCGAGCCGGTTCATGCCGGTGTTGAATTTCAGGAACAGATCGAGCTTGCGGTCCGTTTTCAGGTTTTCGAGCTGTGACAATTGGCCGTCACTGTGGATCATTACGGTCAGCCCGTAATGCAGGATCAGCGGCAGTTCCCGGCTGTCAAAAAAACCTTCGAGCAGGAGAATACGCTGGGTGAATCCGGCGTCGCGCAGCCGCACCGCGTCGTCCAGTTCCAGCAAGGCAAAACCGTCGGCTGCCGCGAATGCCCGGGCGGCCCGCAGCAGCCCGTGGCCGTAAGCACTGGCTTTGATCACCGCCATGGTTTTGGCGCCGCCGGCGAGTTGCCGGGCGATAGCGAGGTTGCTGGCTAAGGCAGCAAGGTCGAAAGTAGCCTTGATCGGACGGTACATGTGCGGGTCGGTATCGTAATCGGGTTGGGGGGGTCGATTCATGGCGAATGAACGAACTGCGGCCATTCTACGGTCTATCCGGCGCGGAAC
>LNFM01012797.1_pt1 | contig 10893 bp, 10 predicted proteins | sample 596031 | NCBI WGS metagenome assembly LNFM01 (sample SAMN04254537, study PRJNA301005) | activated carbon metagenome | isolation source: dual media filters at the Ann Arbor, Michigan drinking water treatment plant | place: USA: Ann Arbor | reverse complement strand
TTGAAAAGGGCCGGCAGATCGCCGCCGAGCGTCTCGAGGCCAGCCTCGCCGATATCGAGTACGCCGCCGGCAGCTTCCGCATTGCCGGCACGGACCGCGCTGTGTCGCTCTGGGCGCTGGGTAGCGCGCTCGACGTGGCGAGCGAAGTGAAGGTGACGCCGAACTATCCCAATGGCTGCCACATCGCCGAGGTCGAGATCGACCCCGAGACCGGCATCGTCACACCCTGCAGCTACACCGCCGTCGACGATTGCGGCAATGTGCTCAACCACACTCTGGTCGAGGCGCAGGTGAGGGGCGGCTTTGCCCAGGGTCTCGGCCAGGTGCTGTTCGAGCGCGCCGTCTACGATCCCGACACGGGCCAGCTCCTCACCGGCTCGTTCATGGATTACGGAATCCCACGGGCCGACGACCTGCCGGAGATGCATCTAGGTGAGCATATCGTGCCGTGCACGACCAATCCGCTGGGCGTCAAAGGCGTGGGCGAGGCGGGCACCACGGGGGCGCTGCCCACGCTGATGAATGCCATCCTCGATGCGCTGGCGCCGCTGGGTGTGAAGGAGCTCGATATGCCGGCGACGCCCGAACGCGTCTGGCAGGCCATCGCCGCGGCGCGTGGTTCGGTGTCATAATCGCCGCATGGCCAAGAAACGGCTGATCGTCGGGATATCGGGGGCCTCGGGCACGGCCTATGGCATCCGGCTGCTCGAGGCACTTCGCAAGAGCGCGATCGAGACGCATCTGGTGATGAGCCGCTCGGCCGAGGTGACTCTCGCCTACGAGACCGATCTCAAGGTGGCCGACGTCCATGCCCTGGCCGACGTCGTCTACTCCGTGACCGACATCGGCGCCGCGATTTCATCCGGCTCGTTCCGTACCGAGGGCATGATCATCGCTCCGTGCTCCATTCGCTCGCTGGCCGAGATCGCCTACGGCACGACGACCAGCCTGCTGACCCGAGCCGCCGACGTGGTGCTCAAGGAACGCCGCCGGCTGGTCCTGCTGGTGCGCGAGACGCCGCTGCATACCGGCCACCTGCGGGCGATGACCCTGGCCTCGGAGAACGGTGCCATCGTCATGCCGCCGGTGCCGGCGTTCTACACGCGCCCGAAGTCGGTCAACAACATCGTCGACCACACGGTGGGAAGGGCACTCGATCTCTTTGGCATCGACAATCCGCTCGTTCGGCGCTGGGGCGAGGCGGGCGGCAGCGGCAAGTCCGGCGGCAGCCGGCGCAAGCGCAAGTAATGGCGCGCAATCCGTTCTGGACGTATTCGCTGCGGCTCTATGGCCGACCCGGCGTGTCGTCAGCCTGCATCGCCCTGCAGGACCATGCCGGGGCCGACGTCAACCTGCTGCTCTTCTGCCTGTGGGCCGGGCAGCAACGGATCGCCCTCTCGCCTGCCGTCATCGCCGGTGCGCTCGCCGTCTCGAAGGAGTGGCGCCGCGCCATGATGCCATTGCGCCAGGCACGTCGCGCGCTCAAGCCCATGGGTGTGGACCGGCTGCGTGGCGCGCTGCTGCGCCTCGAGATCCAGGCTGAGCGCCTGCAGCAGGATCGCCTGTACGCCCTCACCCGCACAACCAAGCGCGGCAAGGGCGAGGCCGTCATGGTCGCGGCCGATAACCTGGCGGCCTATTTCCGCCGGGCCGGCATCGTACTGACCCGCCGTGACTGGCCGGCGCTTCGCACCGTCGTCCGGAGCGCTTTCGCCTAGCCAGGCTCGCCCGGCGTTTGATCTGGGTCAATGTGCGGCGGCGGCCTCTGCGCCAGACTGTACGAACCCGCAAAGCGCGACGGAGGCGACGATGAAAGCCAAGGACGTCATGACCACGACCGTCCACACGGTCGGTCCCGATACGCCGGTCACGGCGATCGCGCAGCTGCTGCTCGATCGGCGCATTAGCGGAGTTCCTGTCGTGGCCGAGAATGGCAAGGTGCTCGGCGTGGTCAGCGAATGCGATCTCATGCGCCGGCCGGAGAGCGGCACGGTGAAGCGCAGGGCCTGGTGGCTCACACTGGTTTCGTCGAACGATGAAATGGCACGTGACTACATCAAGACGCACGGCACCAACGCCGGGGACGTCATGAGCCAGCCCGCCATTACCGTCGAGGCGGATGCCGATCTGGCGGATGTCGCGGCCTTGCTGGAGAGGCGCCGGATCAAGCGCGTCCCCGTGATGAAAGACGGCAGGCTCGTCGGCATCGTGACGCGCTCGAACCTGCTGCATGGGCTGATCGCGCACCGCAGCGGCAAGGTGGCCGAGACCGATACCGCGATCCGCAAGGAGATCGAGGACGAGCTCGCTGACGAAGCCTGGGCCAACCTGCGCACGACGAACGTCGTGGTGACGGACGGCGTCGTGCATCTCTGGTCCATGGTCGGCTCGGAAAGCGAGCGCGAGGCGCTGGTCGTGGCGGCGCGCCGCGTTTCCGGTGTCCGGCGGGTCGAGCCGCATATCGCCGTCCTGACCCCCGGGGTGTAGCGGAATAGCGTGGCCGCCACGCGCGTTCTCCGCCCGAGGGCCAGCATGGCCCGAAGGAGGAGAGCGATGATACGGATCGGTGCGGCGGTTGTTGCCCTGGCCCTGCTCGGCGGTTGCGCGACCAATGCCGGCCCCGGCGAGTTCGGAGCCAACAAGACGACCGGCGGCGGCCTTCTGGGCGCCATCGGCGGCGGTCTGCTCGGCGCCAACCTGATCGGCGGCAAGCACGGCGTGATCGGCGGCGGCTCGAAGACCCAGATGATCGGTGTCGCGGCGGGTACGCTGCTCGGTGCGCTGGCGGGCTCCAGCGTCGGCAGCTCACTCGACAAGTCCGACGCGCTTTACGCTCAGCGCGCGCATAGCCAGGCTGCGGCGGCGCCGGTCGGCCAGCAGATCGCCTGGTCGAATCCCGACAGCGGACACCAGGGTACGGTGGTGGCGACCCGCGAGGGGCGCAACCAGGCGACCGGCGAATACTGCCGCGAGTTCCAGCAGACCGTGCAGGTCGGCGGCGAGAGCCAGCGCGGCTACGGCATCGCCTGCCGCCAGCCCGACGGATCGTGGCGCATCACGCAGTAGAGGTCTCGGCCGCCGGGCCCCTTGATCGTCGCGCGGCTTGCCGCTGGGGCTCCGAGTTGCCAGTATCGGCGTCATGCCGATCGATCTGCGGGCCCGCCTGTCGCAATACCTGCCGCGGCTCTACGGCTATGCCGTGAGCCTGACGCGCAACGAGGACGCCGCGCGCGAGCTCGTCCAGGAGAGCGCCTTGCGCGCCCTCAAGGCGAAAAGCATTCCGCAGGACGAGCCGGCTCTCAGGGCCTGGCTGTTCACCATCGTGCGCCATGCCGCGATCGATGCGCATCGGCGCGCGAGGCAACCGGCCGTGCAGGAACCGGACCTGGGCGAACTCACCACCCTCCTTTGGGAATTCGACGAGCGTTATATCGCCACCGTGACGGTACGGCAGGGGCTCGGTCAGCTTCCGGTCGAGGCGCGCGATATCATCGCGCTCGTCGACATCGCGGGGTTCAGCTACGCCGAGACGGCCGCGCTGCTCGGCATTCCCGTCGGTACGGTGATGAGCCGTCTTAGCCGCGCCCGACAGGGCCTGCTGACGGTCATCGGCAGAACCGCTATAAGGCCGCTTCGGTTGCGGCGAGGGTCAGGATCGTGACGATCGACGAAAAGCGCTGGCAGCAGGTGAATGCCTATGTCGACGGCGAGCTCGACGCCGCGGCGGCAGCGGATGTCGCGGCGGCGGTGGCACGCGACCGCGCCCTGGCCAATGCCGTGGCGGCTGTCACCCAGCTGAAGGCGGCGACGGCCGGCAACTTCGAGAACCCGGCGATCTCGCTCGACCCCGCTCGTCCGCCCTGGCGCTGGGCCGCGCTGGCCGCTTCGCTGATGCTGGGCATCGGACTGGCGGCGGCCGTTGCCCTTTACGGCGGCCGTCCCGATTTGGCGGGTTCCCTGGCGAAAGCTGTCGAGCGGCACGTGAGCTGGGCCGCCGCCGATTCGACGGAAGCCGGTACGGAGCTGCCGGGCGCCACCCTCGCGGGTCTGGCACAGCTCGGGTTTGCCGCGGATATACCGGATCTCTCGGACGCCGGGCTGATGCTGGCGCAGGTGTCAGTGGTTGAGGCTCGCGACGGATCGGCTGCCTTCCAGATCCGCTATATCGGCACCCGCGGCTGCCGCGTCAGCCTTCTGGCGGAGCGCGCCGGAAGCGAAGGGGCGGTCGGGCGTCAGGACATCGGCACCGTGCGGGTAGCGTCCTGGCTGGTGCGTGACCTGCGTTATACGCTCCTGGCTTCGGGCATGTACGACCAGCGTTTCGCGACCATCGCCGCGACGGCCGAAGCGTCAACCCGCCGGGACCGCCCGTCGGTGGATCAGCTGCGCCAGGCGCTGCGCGACCAGCGCGAGCAGAGCCCGCCCTGCCTCGGCTGACAGCCGGAAATTTCTGGAATAAATCGGCCTCGGGTGGCGTCTCCTCTTCCAAAGCGGCCATTCCGGCCGTTCCGGTCCTGGCGACCGGTAAGATAGGGGAGGGTAGCCATGTCCTTGCGTGAGCGCGGATTCTTCGAGCTTTATCGCAACGATCCCGAACGGGCCGACGCCCTCGTCTTCGGCCGTCGGGCCGGGATCGGGCGCCGCGGCTTCCTGCAGGGGGCCGGTCTCACCGCGATGGGTGCCGCGGTCGGCGGGCTCATCCCCTTTGCCGACCGCATGCCCGGCGGCTTCATTCCCGCCGCCTTTGCCCAGGGTGCCGCCGCCGGCCCCAAGCCGCTCAAGATGGACGGCAAGGCCGAGATCATGGTCATCCAGGAACGGCCGCTCAACGCCGAGACGCCCGAGCACATGCTCGACGACGACGTCACGCCCAATGCCAAGTATTTCATCCGCAACAACGGCCTGCCGCCCGATCCGGCGGCCGATCCCAAGGCATGGAAGTTCAAGATCGACGGCGAGGTGAACACACCGCTCGAGCTCACCGCCGGCGAACTGGAAAGCCGTTTCACCCAGGTCAGCTACAAGCTGCAGCTCGAATGCGGCGGCAACGGCCGCTCCTTCTTCTCGCCGGAGACCCGTGGCAACCAGTGGGGCAACGGCGCCGCGGGCTGCGCCGAATGGACCGGGGTGCGCCTGCGCGATCTCCTGCAGGCGGCTGGTCTCAAGTCGAGCGCGATCTATACCGGCCATTACGGCTCCGATATCCACCTCTCGGGCAATCCGCAGCAGGTGACAATCTCGCGCGGCATGCGGATCGCCAAGGCGATGGACGAGCACACGATCGTCGCCCTGCGCATGAACGGTGTACCGATCCCGCGTATCCACGGCGGCCCGGTGCGCCTGGTCGTGCCCGGCTGGGCGGGCTCGCTGTCCGCCAAGTGGCTCAGCCGCATCTGGATCCGCGACAAGGAGCATGACGGCTCCGGCATGGGCGGCTTCTCGTATCGCACGATGAAGACGCCGATGGTGCCGGGCGGCAAGGGCGACGAGAAGGACACGCAGATCCTCGAGTCGATGCCGGTGCGCTCGATCATCAGCAACCCGGCCAACGGCGCCGAGCTGCCCGACGGCACGCGCCAGCTCAATCTGCGCGGCGCTGCCTGGGCCGGCGACAAGTCGGTGCAGGCCGTGCACGTGTCGACGGACTACGGCACGAGCTGGCAGCCGACGCGGCTCAGCGCACCGGCGAACCGGTTTGCCTGGCAGCGCTGGACGGCGACGGTCGCCCTGCCCAGCGCCGGCTACTACGAGATCTGGGCGCGGGCCACCGATGCCGACGGCAAGATGCAGCCGCACGTGGCCGGTAACTGGAACCCGCAGGGCTATGGCGGCAACCCGCTCCATCGGGTGGCCGTTCTCGTCAAGGCGTGAGCGTCCGCGTCGCGCGAGGGTTTGCGGTGGCGGCGCTGGGGCTGTTCTTCGCCCTGGCGCCGGCACCGCTCGGCGCCCAGGACGAAGCGCCGGAGGACCTGCCCGCCGGCAAGGGCCGGGATGAGGCGTTCTACGGCTGCACGGCCTGTCATGGCTTCGCGATCATCCGCCAGCAGGGCCTGAGCCGCGAACGCTGGGACACCACCATCCAGGACATGCAGGTCCGCCACAACATGCCGGAGCCTGATGCCGCTGACCGGGAACTCATGCTGGAGTACCTCGCAACCCAGTTTCCGCCGCGCCAGCGCGGCCGCCCCAACCCGTTTCTTAATCGCTAAGCAAGCGCTCTGACGCTACCATTGCCCCAACGCATCGCTTCGGGTGCGACGGGGGACCATGCTGCGTCGGCTATCGATCCTGTTGCCGCTGGTGATCCTGGCGCTGGCGCTTGGCCTGCGCTACGCGGATCCGTGGCCGGTCGAGCGTTTCCGCCTCGCCGTCTTCGACGAGTATCAGCGTCTCAAGCCACGGGCGTGGCAGGACACGCCGGTGCGCATCATCGACATCGACGACGAGAGCCTGGCGCGGCTGGGACAGTGGCCGTGGCCGCGCACCGTCTTCGCCAACCTGCTCGATCGGCTGGGCGATCTCGGCGCCGCCGTGGTGGCTTTCGACGTGCTCTTTGCCGAGCCGGATCGCACCTCGCCGCGTGAGCTCGCCCGGCTGTGGAAGGAGGCGGCGGCGAACACCGATCTCATGACCATGATGGCGGGGTTGCCCGATCATGACCGGATGCTGGCCAAGGTCGCGAGCGAGGTGCCGACGATCCTCGCCATGCAGCTCACCGAGGGGAGTGCTCCGCGGCGGCCCGCCCATAAGCGCGGCATGGCGGTCGGCGGCGATCACCAGCAGCTGCTGAGCTACCTGCCCGTCTTCAGCGGTGCGGTCGTGCCGCTCGCCGAGCTCGAGGCCGCGGCCGTGGGGCAGGGGAGCATCAATTCCCAGACCGATCGCGACGGGATCATCCGGCGCGTCGCCCTGTTCTTCCGTCTGAAAGGCGACGGAACGGTGGAGAACGAGGTCTATCCCTCCCTCGCGGTCGAGGCGTTGCGGGTGGCGCAAGGTTCTTCCGCGTCGTACATCGCCAAGGTGTCCGGATCGAGCGGCGAGACGTCGTTCGGCGAGAAGACCGGTATCGCCCAGGTCAGGATCGGCGAGCTGATCGTGCCGACCGATCACAACGGCGCCATATGGCTGTATGACACCGGATTCAAGAAGCAGCGATTCATCCCGGCCTGGGAAGTCCTCGAGCGCGGCTTCGACCGCGAGCGGGTCGATGGCCGGATCGTTTTCATCGGCGCCAGCGCGGCCGCCCTGAAAGACCAGCGCGCGACCCCGCTCAACGAGGTCGCTGCGGGCGTCGAGGTCCATGCCCAGGCCCTGGAGCAGATCCTGACCGACACCTACCTGGCGCGGCCCGACTGGATGACCGGCGCGGAGCTCCTGTGGCTGCTCGCGTTCGGTATCGCCCTGTCCGTCCTGCTGCCGCGCTGGGGAGCCGCCTGGTGCGCCGTCGTGGCCGGCACCGGCGTGGTCGCGACCCTGGGCGTGTCCTGGCTGGCCTTCGATCACCTCGGCTGGCTCACTGATCCGATCTACCCGTCGGTCACCGTGATCGTGCTCTATCTCGCCCTGTCATTCGTCCTCTACCTGCGCACCGAGAACGAACGCGAGCAGGTGCGCGGCGCCTTCGGGCGCTATCTGTCGCCGGCCGTCGTCGAGCAGCTGGCCCGCGACCCGTCGAGCCTGCGCCTGGGCGGCGAGACGCGGGCCATGACCCTGTTGTTCTGTGACATCCGCGGCTTCACCAGCATCTCCGAGACCCTGGACGCCGGCGAGCTCACCAAGTTCATCAACGGTTTCCTGACGCCGATGACCGACACCATCCTGGCGCATGGCGGCACGATCGATAAATACATGGGCGACGCCATCATGGCGTTCTGGAACGCGCCGCTCGACGATGCCGATCATGCGGCCAACGCGGCCCGCGCGGCGCTGGCCATGACGAAGAGCCTGGGGCCGCTCAACGACGGCTGGCAGGAAGAAGCGCGCGCGGCCGACCGGCCGTACCGCCCGATCGCCATCGGCGTGGGCCTCAATACCGGACTGTGCTGCGTCGGCAACATGGGATCGGAGCAGCGCTTCGACTATTCGGTGCTCGGCGATACGGTCAATCTGGCCTCGCGCCTGGAAGGGCAGTCGAAGACCTATGGCGTCTCCATCGTGGCCGGCGAAGCCACCGTGGCCGAGGCGCCGACGATGGCCTGGCTCGAGCTCGACCTCATCAAGGTCAAAGGCAAGGACAACGCGGTGCGCGTCTTTGCCTTGCTGGGCGACGCGACAGTCGCCGGCCAGCCCTGGTTCCGCCTCGCCGCCATGGCGCAGGGCGAGATGCTGGCCGCGTACCGCACCGGGAACTGGGACGCCGCCGGCCGGGCGCTCGAGCGCGTCCGCCAGGCCGGGGCGGGGCTGCTTGACGGCGTGTGCGATCTTTACCAGTGGCGGCTGACCGAGTTTGCCGGCGCGCCGCCACCGTCCGACTGGAACGGCGTTTACGCGCCCAAGGACAAATAGCGCGGGGGCATGACGCCTACCGGCGGGTCCCGCCATTCGCTACAGTCGGACCGGTGAGTCGGCGGGGGTTCGTGGGGTTTAACGACACGATAGGCAGGCGCGGCAGGGGCCGGCGCTGGTCGGCGGCGCTTCGTTGCGCCGTGGCCGCGCTCGTTCTGGGCGGCGCCTGCGGTGCCTTGGCTCAGACGCCGCCGCCCAGCGTCCTCGATCCGACGCGCGAGGCGCCGCGGCGGCAGGAAGAGATCGAACGGATGGCGCGCGACGCGGAGGCCCAGCGTCTGCTGCGGCCCGACCGCTTCGTCACCTACCAGGACGTGCTGGCCAATCCCGACGATGTCGACATCAACTTCGCCTATGCCCAGATCCAGATCGCCCGTGGCGACGTGCGCAGCGCCGGGGCGACGCTCGAGCGTATCCTGCTGGTCAGTCCCGATCTGCCGCGCGTGCGGCTGCTCTATGCCATCGTGCTCTACCGGCTCGACAACGTCGACGAGGCCGAGCGCGAGCTGCGCGCCGTGCGGCTGCTGGAGATGCCGCCCAGCCTGCGGGCCGAGATCGACCGCTATCTCGAGCAGATCGAGCTGCGCCGCAAGCGCACGCGGTTTGCGCTGACGCAGTCCTTCGGCTTCCAGTACGACTGGAACCGCAACTCGGCCGCGGCTTCGGGCGTCAACCTGATCTCCGATTTCCCCGGCAACCTCGAAGGCCACAGCCGGCGCCGCCAGGACCAGGCCGTCACCGCGGTGACGCGATTGGACGCCAGCCACGATCTCGGCTACCAGGCCCGGCACCGGCTCACCGGCGGGCTCACCTATTATCGCGGCGAGCAGATCCATCTCAGCGAGCTCGACCTGCAATCCGCCTCGATGGATTTCGGCGGTGTCTACGATGCCAGCCCGGTTTCGATCATCCCGAGCTTCTACGGAAGGCGCATCATGCTGGCCAACCAGTTCTACGCCTACAACCAGGGCGTCAACCTGCGGGCCGAGCACCAGATGACCGGCGAGCTGCAGCTCTTCGTCTACGGCGAGGCCGAGCGGCAGAAGTATCGCGAGATCGGCGAGGACACGGCGGCGCCGGAAAAGACCGGCCCGCAGTTCACGCTCGGTGGCGGCATCAGCTACACGCTCAATCCCGAGATGCGGGTCGGGCTGGAGTTCAGCAGCATCCGCAAGTTCGCCGCGCGCAACTACAACTCCTACGATGGCGAGGCGGTGACGGCCTCGCATACCTGGCTCTTCGGCGAGGGCCTGTTCCTCCTCTCCACGCTGAGCGGCGAGATCGACCGGTATGAAGAATCGGATCCGTCGGTCAGCGACATGACCCGGCGCGACCGCATCGGCCGGGCGCGCATGACCTTGGGCGTCCCTGTGGCCACCATCCTCGACGAGGATGGCACGATCCCCTTTCTGCGCGATCTCACCCTGACCCTCACCGGCGAGGCGGTCCGGCAGGTCTCCAACCTGACCAACTACACCTACAACAACCGCCGGGCCGCCATCGCCCTCACCAAGCGCTGGGAGTTCTGAGGTTAATCAAGGGGTTATATCCTGTGACCGGAGTCACTGCGGATTAAGCCAAGATGGATAAAATTATAAACATCACTGCTGCGGGGGTTTGTCCAATGCGTGCCGTCCTCATCAGTTTGGCGATCCTGTCGACCGGCGCTGTCTTTGAGGCGGAGGCCCAGCAACTCGCCCAGGCCACCGGCGGTGCGGCGGCGCGCGCCGGCACGGCGGCGGCCGTCCGCGGCGAGGTAAAGCTGGCCGCCATCCCCGGCATCCGCGAGGTCGGCAAGGACGTCGCCAGCGGCGATCCGATTTTTCTTGGCGACCAGGTGAGCACCGGCGCGGAAGGCCGGCTGCAGATCATGCTGGCCGACGAGACCGTGTTCACCATCGGGCCCAACGCCGCGATGACCATCGACACCTTCGTCTACGATCCAGCGACCAGTGCCGGCAAGGTCACGGCCAGTGTGCTCAAGGGCACCTTCCGCTTCGTCACCGGCAAAGTGGCCAAGCGCGAGCCTTCGGACATGGAGGTGAAGTTGCCGGTCGGCTCGATCGGCGTGCGTGGCACCAGCGTGGCGGGCGAGGTCGACGGCTCGCGCGCCACCGTCATCCTGCTCGGGCCGGGCCCCGACACCAACACCGGCGAGCGGGTGGGGCGCATCCTGGTGACGGGCAGCGGACCAGCAGGTGCGGCGACCACGGTGGAGATCATCCGCCCCGGCTTCGGCACCGAGATCAGCGGCGTCAACGCGCCGCCGACACCGGCCGTGCGCATCGATCCGGGCCGTATCGCCGCGATCACCGCGCCACTCTCCGGCACCGGGCCGCGCCCCGCGACACCGACGGCGCCGCAGGGACCCAGTCAGCCCGGCGGTCA
>LNFM01012796.1_pt1 | contig 10894 bp, 6 predicted proteins | sample 596031 | NCBI WGS metagenome assembly LNFM01 (sample SAMN04254537, study PRJNA301005) | activated carbon metagenome | isolation source: dual media filters at the Ann Arbor, Michigan drinking water treatment plant | place: USA: Ann Arbor | reverse complement strand
TTGCCGGGGGAGGGCTAGGGTGGGGGCGCGACGTATGCGAGCCGCCGCACGCCGCGTGCGGCGGCTGTCGGCCTCAGGGCGCGTGACCCGTCAATTCGCGCAACGCCTGCGCCGCCTCGTGGCGGGAAGGTTGCACGCGCTGTAGTTCGGCCAGCAGACCGCGGGCAGCGACCGCATCCACTTGACCAAGCGAGATCGCCATGCGCAGCAACGGGTCGTACGCGGGACGGAACTCCGGGCTGAGGTGCAGTATCGACAGCAGCGGCTCACGCACCTGCGCCAGCATGCGTTGCACATCCGCCACGGGCTGCACGTCGCGGCCGGCCTCGATGAACCGATTGCGGGCCGTCCAGTAGGCAGCCAGCCGCTCGGCCCAGGCCGCATCGAGCGGCGTCGGGTGGCGCGCAGCGAGCAGTTCGTCCGGGGCGATCTCGACTTCGCGCAGCAACGCCGTCAGCCGATCGCGTGGCAGCGAATCGGGCACGTAGGTGATGCGTGGCGCGAGATAGGCCACCACCGGGCGATCGTCTGTGTTGAGCGGCGCGTTGCCGGCGAAACGCGCGAGCGTGCGTGGTCCGGCGATGAAGCTGCCGAGCACTGCCAGATCGTCGACGAAACCGTACTCTGTCGGGCTGTGCGCCATCGCCGCACCGGACAAGCGGGCGCGGATCTCCTCCACGTCGAAACCGTTCCCGTCCTTGCGAGCGACCAGTCCGAGCACGGGCGTATCGAGACTGTGGGTCGCCAGCATCGCCCATCCGTGCGGATGTACGGTGATGAAAGTCCGCACGATGCTGCGCAGCGTATCGAGGTCGAGTTGGTGCAACGGCAGCCATTGGCAGAACACGCCGCCCGCCGCGAGTCGGTCGCGCACGGCCTCGAAGTGTTCCACGGTGTAGAGCGAACCCGAGCCGCTGCGCGCCGGATGGAAGTTGTCGGAAACGATGAGGTCGTAGCGGTTCGGGGTGGCGCGCACGAAGCGACGCGCATCTCCGGCGATCAGACGCAGGCGCGGGTTGCGCGATTCACCAACGAAGTACGTCGACGCCTCGATGACTTCCGGGAGCAGCTCGACGACGTCCACTTCGAGCGCGGTATCGTCGGCCGCCGCCGATGCAGTGACACCCGTCCCCAGCCCGAGAAACAACGCGCGCTGCGGCGCCGGGTGCAGCAGCAGCGGCAGCAACGCCTGCCTCGCATCGGCGAGGCGCGTAGCACTGCTGCCTTCCTGTTGGCGGTTGTTGATGTGCAGGCGCGCGACGCCATGAGCGTCCTCGACCACGCTGACCGTCGCCATCACGCCTTCGTCGTAGCGCACGAGGCGCCCGCCGTCTGGCACGTCGACGATCGCCAGCGGCGGTGCCCACGTGGCGAGTGCTAGCGCCGCGCCCGCCGTCAGCCACTGGGAAGGGGCGACCCACGCGCGTCGCGACGACAACACGAGGTAGCCGGCGACCACCAGCACCAAGGCGAGCTTCGGACCGAGGGCGGGCAGCAGCAGGACGCCGAAGACCAGTGGCGCGACCGCAGCGCCCGCGGTGTTGACGCCGAGCGCGCGCCCGAAGCTGACGCCAGCCGCGCGCGCGCTGATGGCGAGATGGCTGAAGAGCGCGCCCATCACCAGGGTGGGCAGCAGGAAGGCTGCCACCGCGAGCATCGCTTCGGCGGCCAACGCGGCTCCCATGCTGGCGCCCAGTGCGTGCAGCACGAATGCCTGCAGGGGTTCGGCGACCAGCAGACCCGCCATGCCGAGCAGGCACGCTGCGGCCAGCGCGCGCAACAATCGGTCGCGCAGGCGTTGCGGATCGCTCGCACCGACCCACCAGCGAGCGTATGCCGCCGCACCGAGAGCGGTGCCGACCAGGTAGACGGCCAGCAGGAGGGCGAAGGTGAACACGGTGTCCTCCGCGACCTGGCTCAGCACGCGCACCACCAGCACTTCGTAGCCGATGCCGAGCAGGCCGGTGGCCGCCAGCAGCCACAGCGCGCCCGCTCCGTGCGCGGCCACCGCCTCCGGTTCGGGCGGTGCTGGTTCGGCGAAGAGTTTCACTGCGACCATCGCGCACAGGAGGTTGAGCGTTGCGCACACGCTCGCCGTGCGCACCAGGCCGAGTTCGGGCACGAGCACAAACGCCGCGGCGAGCACGCCCAGCACTGCGCCGAAGGTATTGCCGGCGTACAGGCCGGCGATGGACGCGCCGCGCCGGTGCATTTGCGCCAGCGCACGCTCCATGGCCGGTAGCGTGGCGCCCATGGCTGCAGTCGCCGGCAGCAGCAGCACGAAAGTTCCGCAGAAGGCCACGCACCATTGCCATGCGGGTGTGGGTTGCGCCCCGATGCGACCGAGCAGCCAGCCCGTGGCCGGGCCCAGCAGCAGGACGAGCAGCAAGCTCCACGATCCGATCATCGCTTCGCAGCCCGCGTACCACAAGGCGGGCCGCGGGCTGCGATCGATGCGCGGGCCGAGTGCCAGCGCACCCACTGCCAGGCCGCCGAAGAATGCAGCGACCATAGCCAGCACCGCCGCAGCTTCGTGGCCGAGCCACAGTGCGCTCTGTCGGGTCCAGACGATCTGGTAGCCGAGGCCGGCAAAGCCCGATGCCACCATCAACAGGAACGCGGTGCGGCGCCGCGCATCGTGCTTCCACGCGCGCTTCATGTCTGCAGCACCCGCCTGGACGGAAGCTTCGTTCACTTCAGCCGCTGAAGGCGATCTTGTAGCCCCATGAGTCCAGTCCGGCCGGAATCGCGTTGAAGGCCATCGTGATGCGCCGCTCGCCCGGGTTGGGCGGCACCGCGTGCAGCAGGTAACTCGGAAAGAACACCACGTCGCCGGGCTCGGGCTGCATGCTGATCCACTTGTCGGCGTTGTACGGCCCGGTCACGACGCCCGCGTGGTCGTTCTTGAACGAGAAGTCGGTGCCGCCGGGCGACTTCATGAACACCGTGCGTGCTTCCGGGTGCGTCGGCGTGAGATAGACCACGCCGGAGATGAAGCTGTTGGCGTGGTTGTGCATGGCCTGGCGGCCGCCGGTGTCGAGCACGTTCACCCACATCTCCTTCAGCGACCACCCCATGCGCTCGCCGAAAAGCAGCGCGCCGAACTCTGCGAGCAGCGGCGTGATGAGCACGGCAGCTTCGACCAGCAACGGGCTGTCGCCCGGCTTCAGCATGGTCGTATGCACGAGGTTCGGCGACGAATTGTTCTGCGTGTTCGCGGCCGCGCTGAAGTGATCGACCAGGCCCTCAACGAGAGTGCGTCCGAGGGCGCCGGGCACTCGCATGAACGGCGTGGGGAAGAGTCCGACGATCTCTGGCATGGGGTGGGAATGCGGAACAGGAACTTCGCGCGACGCGCGGGCCGACGCGAAAGGACGCGATGGTACGTGTCGATATGCGACAGATTCGTGACGGCGAAATGGCCTTCTGCACTGGTAACACTTCGGAGAATTTGTTCACAACATGACGAACGGATCATCCGGCGCGAGTTCGTCGAGTCACACCGCATCCCTACGATCCAGTGCGACGGCGAAGAGCGTGATGGATCGCGACTCCGCGCCGTCCCCCTCACCCGACCCGACGACTCCTTCGTCGGTTCAGTCACAAGGAGCATTGGATGAGCCGCAACTTCAACAAGAGCCAGATCGCGTTGGCGGTCGCGGCGGCGATCGGCGCCACCGCGATGGGAACCGCCTCCGGGCCCGTGCATGCCGCGAAGACGGCCGGCAAGTACGTGGCCGGCGACTTCCACAACCACACCACCTGCTCCGACGGTTCGACCTCGATGCAGCGCCTGGTGAAGAAGTCGACCGACAAGGTCGACACGCCGTGGGGTCTCGACTGGTTCGTGCAGGCCGGCCATGGCGGCACCGGCAACCGCAATTGCACTCTGGTGGAGGACGCGGCGCTCGGCACACCGGTCTATCCGCACAACGCAGCGGTCGGACCGACCACGACCTGGGTCAACAGCGGTGTCACGGTGAAGGGCAACGTCTCCGGAACCGGCGCGAACCGCAACATGTTCCGCTGGCAGTCGGTGCAGGAGTTCCAGTACCCGTTGATCGAGTACCTCGCCGCGCTCAAGAACCTGCCGTTGTTCCTGGGAATCGAGACCGTGGTGCCGGGACACGAGCACACGTCGATGTCCGTCATCACCGGTCAGATTCCCTCCGCGCTCGACACCGCCACCCTGCCCACAACGCCGGGCTCGGCCAACGCGCCGTACGCGGCCCTGGGCAATGCCACGGCCCTGGCGCAGTGGGAGTACTGCTTCGACCGCAACGATTCCGACACCAGCCGCGGTAACGCCTTGCCGCAGCCCTCGAACGACGGCAACAACTGGAACTGCTCGGTCACGGGCAGCCTCAACGCGCTGGATCCGAGCTGGGACGCCACGGCGCAGAAACTGCGGCCCGCCGGCGGCGCCGGCACCGGCGAACGCGGTCACAACAAGACGCTGGAAGCCCTGAAGTGGATGAACGAGTTCCATCCGAACACGAGCTATTACGTACCTGCGCACCTCGAGCGCGCCGGCCCGTTCAACCCCAACGGCAACAACGGGTTCAACGTCGAGCACTTGCGCAACATGAACAACGTCGCGCCGAAGGTGGCGTTCGGCTTCGAATCGCAGCCGGGCCACGGGGCATCGGATCAGCGCGGTGAGTACGCCATCAACCGCAACAACTTCGGTACCGGCGTGGGTCAGGTGGACTCTGCCGGTGGCACCACCTTCGGCGGCACGGGCGTGTACGCCGCGCAGCTCGGCGGTGTCTGGGACGCACTGTTGGGTGAAGGGCGCAACTGGTGGTTCTTCGCGAGTTCCGACTGGCACAATCGCGGCAGCTTCGGACCGGACGACCGGCGCACGACGCAGGACTTCTACCCGGGCGAGTATCAGCGCAACTACACGATGGTGCGCAACGGTGCCGACAAGCTGCGCCCGCAGACCATCGTCGACGGTCTGCGTACGGGCAACACCTGGGTCGCCAGCGGTCAGTTGATCGACCGCCTCGCCTTCATCGCCTGCGTGTCGTATCCGGTCGGCTTCCGCACCAACGCGGCGGTTGAAGCGCTGGCGGTGAAGGCCGCCACGAACAACACCGACATCGACGTGGCCGGCTGCGCCACCATGGGCGAGAAGCTCAAGGTACGTGCCGGTGCGGAGATCGTCGTGTCGATCGTCGTGCGCGATCCGGCCGGCACCAACTATGCGCCGTACACGTTCCCCAATCCGTCGCTGGCGCAGATCGGCGTGATGCAGCCGTTGAACGCCCCGGTGCTGGATCACATCGATTTGATCCGCGGCATGGTGACGGGTTTTCGCACACCGGGTGCACCCGACTACGCGGGCGAGTGGCCGCGCAACCTCAACTGGGTGCGCGCGGACGGCTCCACGCCGGCCGACAACCAGGCCTCGACCGTCCTGGCGCTGGCCGGGGTTCCCGCGGCCGCCAAGAACACGTCGGCGTCGGTGCTCCGGATGTTCAACAGCACGGGCTGGACATCGGTGACATCCGCCGTCGATGGCACGCCGTTCCTGAAGATGACCTACCGCATTCCGGCCGTGTCGGCCTCCCAGTACGTGCGCTTGCGGGGCACCAACCTGCCGGCGTCCGTACCGTACGAGACCGATGCCAACGGCAACCCGCTGTCCGATGTCTACACCAACGCAGGCGACGCGACCCGGTTGCGCATTCCGTGCACGGCAGTGGGCGCGAACATTCCGCCCGCCAGTCCCGCCTACACGGGGACGGCGATCGACGGTTGCCCGCTGCACATGGAGACCGCGACGTCGGCGGCAGCGCCCGCTGATCCGAATCCGATCGCGGGTCTGAAGGCCGTCAGCTACGACGTGGCCGCATGGGCGGATCTGTGGTTCTACAGCAACCCGATCTTCATCGAAGTGGCTGGGTCGACGGTCGTCGCCGGCGTCAAGTAGTGACTATGGGCCGATGACGGCGAGCTGGCTTCCGGACCGCCGTCATCGAGCCAACGCATGAATTTCCTGAAGGAGCCTACAACAATGAAGTCCACAGTCATCGCGGCCGCCGTCGCCGCTCTCGTCTCGGTCGCGCCGGCATCGGCCGCGATCGTCACCCTCGACTTCGACGGCCCGACCAGCTTCGCGTCGATCGACCAGTACTATGCCGGCGGCACCGATGGGGCGGGAGTATCCGGCCCCGACCTCGGCGTCGACTTCGGCGGTGATGCCCTGGCGTTCCAGAACGACGAGCTCGGACCCTACTTCTCGAATGCGCCGACACCGCTGGGCGTGATGGCGCCGGTCGGTGCCTCCGCCGCGATGAACGTCGCGGCCGGCTTCAGCGGCGAGGTCTCGTTCGCCTACTCCTCCACGGCAGCAGCCGAAGTCCGCGTCTGGTCCGGCCTCGACGGCACCGGTGCACTCCTGCACACCTTCAACCTGGCGAGCAACGCCCAGAGCAACGGCTGCTCCGATTCGCCGTTCTGCAACTGGAACTTCACGTCGATCGTCATCGGCTCCGGCGCGGTGGCTAAGTCGATCACTTTCGGTGACGCCGCGGCCCTGGCTGCGTTCGACAACGTGACCGTCACGGCGGTGCCGGAGCCGGGCACGACCGCGCTCATGGCGCTCGGCCTCGCGGGCCTGGGCGGATTGGTCGCACGGCGCCGGAAAGCGGTCCGGTAGCAGTTCCGAAGCGAGTGCGTTGAACGCGCCGCCAGTGGAGGCGCCGGGCGATGTCGCCCGGCGCCTCGTCGTTGCTGCTTTTCCTGTGAGGTCGAGATCGACGATGTCCACACCATTTCCCGCATCGGGCTCCGGGCAGTTCATGCGTGCCGGGCGCAACGTGAAGGTTCCTGCGTGGCTGCGCGAGCCGCTGCTCCACTTTCTCCTGCTGGGCGTCCTGCTCTTCGCGGCCGACTATCTCATCGTCGGTCGCGCCGACGACCCCCGCACGATCTACGTCGATGCCGCGGTGGACGGCGAGGCCCGGCAGGTATTCAAGTCGGCCCGCGGACGCGAGCCCGATGCAGACGAGCTCTACGCGCTGCGCCGCGTCTGGCTCGACAACGAGGTGCTGTACCGCGAGGGCATCGCGCTGCAGGTGGACAAGGGCGACACGGCGATCCGCGAACGCGTGATCTTCAAGGCGTTGAGCGTGATCGATGCCGGACTCAAGCTGCCGCCGGTCAACGAGAAGAGGTTGCGTGAATGGTTCGAGAGCAACCGCACCAAGTACGACGAGCCGGCGCGGTTCGATTTCGAGGAGGCGGTGCTGGCGGGCGAGAACTCGGAGGCCGAACTGCGCGCCTTTGTCGCGGCCCTTAACACCGGCACGCCGGGAGACGCCAATGCCGGACTGCGCGTGTTCAAGGGCCGGCCGCATGCCAACATCGTGCAGAGTTACGGCGAGGAGTTTGCAAAGCTTCTCGAAGCTTCGGCGGTGGGCGAATGGCGCGCGTTACCCACGAGCGGCGGCCTGCGGGTGATGCGCCTCCAGGCGATCACGGCGGCAAAGCCCGCCGTCTTCGAGAACCTGGCAGGTGTGGTGCTGCAGGACTGGACCGATGCCACGATGGCCGAACAGCGCACGGCTGCCGTGCGTGCGCTCGCGCAGAAGTACACCGTGAAGGTGGAGGCGCCCGCGCGATGAACCGTTGGTGGAAGGTGTGGGCATGCGTGGTACTCGCGTTGCTGGCCGCGCCGCTCGCGGCCCACGAGATGACGATGGCGGAAATGGAACTGCGCGAGGTGGCGCGCGGCGAGTTCCTGTGGCAGTGGACCGTCAGCGGCAACCGGCCGGCGGCCGAAGTGCTGACGCCGGTGTGGCCCGACGGCTGTCGCGCCGAGGCGAACGTGCTGCATTGTGGCGAGGCCGGCATGCGCGGCACGCTGGCGATCGAAGGCGTGGGCCGGCGCTATTCCGCCGCGATGGTGAAGGTGTTCTGGCGTGACGGCCAGAGCCGGGTGTACACGATCACCGCGGGCCAGCCCACGGTGCAGCTCTATGGGTCCGCCGACGACCGGCGCGGCATGGGTGAGATCGCCCAGGCGTACACGGTGCTGGGCATCGAACACATTCTCACCGGCTTCGATCACCTGGCATTCGTGCTCGCCCTGTTGTTTCTGGTGGGCTTCCACCGCCGCCTCGTGCTGACCATCACCGCGTTCACGCTGGCCCACAGCCTCACGCTGGCGCTGAGTGCATTGGGCTGGCTCACGCTGCGCGGACCGCCGGTCGAAGCGACGATCGCGTTGTCGATCGTGCTGGTCGCGGGCGAGGCGTTACACCGAAGGCCGACACTGTCGCGCCGGTGGCCGGCGTTGGTGGCATTCCTCTTCGGCCTCGTCCATGGGCTCGGCTTCGCCGGTGCGCTGCAGGAGATCGGCCTGCCCCAGCATCACCTGGCGGTGGCGTTGCTCACGTTCAACGTCGGCGTCGAGTTGGGGCAGCTCGCTGCGGTGGGGCTCGCCTACGCGGTGTACCGCGGTGTCGAAAGATGGCCTCGGGCCGTGGTCGCGCGCCAACCCGCGCTCTACGCCATCGGCAGCGTGGCAGCGTACTGGGCGGTCGGTCGCATCGTGAACATCGTCGCCGCTTGATCGCGGCGTCCCCTGCCTCAGCCGTATCAGGCAAAGGAAGGAGTGTCTTCCCGGGTGGGGCGAGGGTCGGTCCGATGACCGCCGGGTGACGGCCGCCTGATCCGAAAGTGGTGCTTCACGTGATTCGCGGAGGCGGCAAGCTCGCATCTTGCACAGGTTCCGTCGGAGCATCCTGGTCGCGTCTAGTCCGATCGGTGCATGAGTTCCCACGGCACACGTCCGTCGCGCGCAATACGTGATCGGTAGATTCAGGCGACGTTTGCACAGATGTCGTCCACCGACCCGATCAACGACACGCCCTACGGAGACTAGCGCCATGAAAGGCAAGCTTCACCCGACCAATGACGAAACCATCAACCCGTCCTGTAACGAGTCGATCCTCGATGTGATCGATCGCGTGGACGGCGGTCGTCGCCGTTTCATCCAGACCGGCTTGAGCGCGTCGGCGCTCGCCGCACTCGGGGGCGTCAGCAGCCTCGGCCTCGTGCGTTCGGTCGAGGCGGCGCCGATTCCCGCCGGCAACGGCTTCGCCGGCATCGGCTTCGAGAGCATCCCGCCCTCGTTGCGTATCGCGCCGCCCGCTGCCGGTGTGGCGGACCAGGTGGTCGTGCCGGCCGGCTACAAGGTCGAAGTCCTGGCCGCCTGGGGTGATCCGGTGACGCCGACCGGTGCACCGTGGCTCGAGAACGTGTCGCAGGATGCCGCCGCGCAGGAGCAGCAGTTCGGCATGCACTGCGACGGGATGCATTACTTCCCGTTTCCGCTCCGCGGCTCGGCCACCGGTTCGAACGACCGCGGCCTGCTGTGCGTGAACAATGAGTACACGCACGAAGCTATCCTGCATCCGGACGGCCTGAACGCGTCCACCGGCATCCCCACGGCGACGGTCACGATCCAGAAGGTCCGCAAGTCGCAGGCGGCGCACGGCATGACTGTGATGGAAGTTCGCAAAGCCGGCGGCTGGGCCGTCGTGCCCAACTCGGGCTTCGGCCGTCGCATCACGGCCAACACGCCGATGCGTCTGTCCGGTCCCGCGGCGGGCCACGCGCTGATGAAGTCGAAGAAGTACGCGATCACGCCCACCGGCTCGGCCGAGAACGGCATCAACGACGGCTTCGAGTGCTTCGGTACGGCAAACAATTGCGCCCACGGCTGGACGCCGTGGGGCACCTATCTCACCTGTGAGGAGAACTGGAACGGGTACTTCGGTTCGTCGACCGGGACCGTTCCCACGAGCCTGCCCGCCGACGTGCGCAAGAACTTCACGCGCTATGGCGTGAACGCGACCGGCTTCAACTACTTCTGGCACACGGTGGATCCGCGGTTCGATGTCAGCGTCAATCCGCTCGAGACGAACCACTTCGGCTGGGTGGTCGAGGTCGACCCGTTCAACCCGGCGAGCGTGCCGGTCAAGCGTACGGCGCTCGGCCGCTTCAAGCACGAGAGCGCGCAGGTTGCCGTGGGTGTCGCCGATGGGCAGGGCCTTCACCCGGTCGCCTACTATCAAGGCGACGACGAGCGCAACGAGTACATCTACAAGTTCGTGTGCGCCGGCAAGTGGAATCCGCGCAATCGCGCCGCCAACCGCGACTTGCTCGACACCGGGACGCTGTATGTCGCGAAATTCACCAGCACGCCCGGGGCGGGTGCCGGTACGTTCCGCGGTGAGTGGATCGCGCTGAAGCCCGACACGATCGCGCTGGACGGCAATCCGCTGCGCACCAATCCCGAGTTCGCCGCACCCACGGATGCAGAAGTGCAGGCCCTGATCCTCATCAAGACGCGGATGGCGGCGGATGCGGTGGGTGCAACGATGATGGATCGCCCCGAGTGGACCGCCCTGCGCACCTACTACGACGGCAACGGGCCCGCACCGGGCTACGGCGGCAACTACGGTTCGGGCCGACCGCTCGAGGTGTACTGCACGCTCACCAACAACAACCGTCGTGGCAACACGCCGGTTTCGTCGAACAACCCGAACGGCAGCACCGGCGCGGGTGCGGCGAATCCGCCGGTCGACGCTGCCAATCCCCGTCCCGACAACGACTACGGTCACATCATCCGGTGGCGCGAGGACGGCAATGCGGTCACGGCACTCGGCTTCGAATGGGACATCTTCGTGCTGTGCGGCGACACCGCGACCGCGAAGACCTTGCCGGCCAGCTACACCACGACCAACCTCGCGGGCGTCGGATACGAGGGTGCGATCAACGACGTACCGAACGGCAGCGCTGATTTCGGTGCACCCGACGGCCTCTGGTTCGACAACTTCGGCCGCATGTGGATCCAGACCGACCAGCAGGGCGACGG
>LNFM01012794.1_pt1 | contig 10895 bp, 6 predicted proteins | sample 596031 | NCBI WGS metagenome assembly LNFM01 (sample SAMN04254537, study PRJNA301005) | activated carbon metagenome | isolation source: dual media filters at the Ann Arbor, Michigan drinking water treatment plant | place: USA: Ann Arbor | reverse complement strand
CGTTGTCTGCATCGGCGCTTCGCCGGTCTTCGTCGATGTCGACGAGAAGACCTTCAACATCGATCTTGTGAGCCTCGAGCGCGCGATCACGGACGCGAAGCGTGCGGGCCTCAAGCTGACAGCGATCATCCCGGTCGATCTGTTCGGGCAGCCTGCCGACCTTGACGCGATCGCGGCGATTGCCAAGCGCGAAGGCATGTTCGTGATTTCGGATGCTGCGCAGTCTTTCGGCGCGACTTACAAAGGCAAGCGCGTCGGGACGCAGGCGTTGCTGACCACGACCAGCTTTTTCCCCGCGAAGCCCTTGGGCTGCTACGGCGACGGCGGCGCGGTCTTCACCGACGACGACAAGCTCGCCGAGATCCTGCGCTCGATCCGTGTGCACGGGCAGGGCGCGGATAAATACGACAACGTCCGCATTGGCATGACCGGCCGTTTGGATACCATCCAGGCCGCGATCCTGATTGAGAAGCTGAAGATCTTCCAGGACGAGATCGAAGCGCGTAACCGGGTGGCGGCGCGCTATAACGCGGGATTGAAGGACGTTGCCATCGTGCCGGAAGTGGCGTCAGGCTATGGTTCGGTATGGGCGCAATATACGATCCGAGTCGAAAAGCGCGATGCGCTGGCTGCCGTGCTGCAAACGCGCGGCGTGCCGACCGCGATCTATTACCCCAAACCCCTGCATCGGCAGGAGCCCTACAAGCGCTATCCGGTCGCCGGCAACGGCCTGCCGGTCACGGAGAAGCTGGCGGCGGAAGTGATCTCGCTCCCGATGCATCCTTATCTCGACGAGCCGACGCAGGAGCGCGTGATCGCGGCGGTGCGCGAGGCTCTCAAGTAAATTTCGCGAGGCGCGCGGCATGATCCGGCGCTTCCTGACCGTCGGCGGCTTCACGCTGCTTTCGCGCATCACCGGATTTATCCGCGACGTCGTGATGGCCGCTGTGCTCGGCGCGGGGCCAATCGCTGACGCGTTCCTCGTTGCCTTCCGGCTGCCGAACCATTTCCGCGCTATATTTGCCGAAGGTGCGTTTGCAGCGGTCTTCGTTCCGGCTTATGCGCGAACTTTGGAGCAAGACGGAAAGTTAGCAGCGCGTTCCTTCGCGGATCGCCTCGCGCTTGCGATGATCGTCTTGCAGGTTGTGCTCCTTATCGTCGCGTTGGTCTACACGCCGGAAGTGGTGCGGCTGCTCGCGCCCGGTCTCGATGCTTCGCGCTTCGAACTTGCAGTTGCTCTCACTAGAATCACGTTCCCTTATCTCGCGCTGATTTCCATTGAAAGTCTGATCGCTGGGACACTGAACGCAAACAATCGCTTTGCGAGCGCGGCCGGTGCGCCGGTGCTACTCAATCTCGCGATGATCGGAGCGCTGACATTCGCCGCGCTGTTTCCCACCGCGGGTCACGCCGCGGCATGGGGCGTGCTGATCGCGGGCGTTCTGCAACTGGCACTTGTCGCGGGCGATGCAGAGAAGAATGGCTTCGGTCTTCGTCTCAGGATGCCAAGGCTGGATGAATCGACGAAGAAATTTCTCAAAGCGCTCGGACCCGCGATCATCGGTGCGGGCGGCGTGCAGCTTGCGCTGTTCGCGGACACCATCATCGCGACGTTCCTGCCGACCGGCGCTCTCTCTGCACTCTATTACGCCGACCGAATTCATCAACTCCCAATCGGCGTTGTCGGTATCGCGGTCGGCACAGTGCTGCTTCCCGAAATGGCGCGGCGGCTGGCTGCGGGAGACGAAAAGGGCGCTGCGAACTCGCAGGGGCGGGCGATCGAATTCGCGCTGCTGCTCGCGGTGCCTTGTGCTGCGGCTTCGCTCGTGATTCCCGAACTCATCATGCGTGCGCTGTTCGCGCGCGGCGCGTTCACAGCGTCAGATGCGGCGGCTGCGGGACAAACGCTTGCTGCTTACGCAACCGGGCTCATTCCGTTCGTGCTAATGCGTAGCTTCGTCGCGCCCTTCCACGCGCGCGGGGACACCACGACGCCGGTGATAGCGGCGCTCTCGGGTGTGGCGCTCAACATCGCGCTGAAAGTTGCGCTGATGGGTCCGCTCGCGCAGGTAGGTCTTGCGCTTGCGACTGCCGCAGGCGCATGGCTCAATCTTGCGCTGCTGATCTGGTTTGCGAAACGGCGCGAATTTGCGAAGCCAGGAGAAAACACGCTCAAGAATTCCGTGCGACTCATCGCCGCCGGAATTCTACTTGGCGTCGTCTTGTTCTTCGGCGTGAAGTTTCTAGCGCCATATTTTGCGAAGATGACGACGCTCCGTGACGAAGCGCTGCTATTGTCGCTCGCAGCCCTTGGCGGCGCGGTCTATTTCGCCTCGATCGGGGTCTTGCTCAGCGGCAAATGGCTGCGCGGCCTCCTTAAAAGCGCGGAGCCTACGGCAAAGCCCTGACCGTGGTCATGCGCCGGGCGCATGTGACTAACCGGTCCCATCGGTGTAAGAAATCCGCCGACCCGTCATTGCCAGAGACTATCCATGTATCGCCCGACCGCGGCCCTCGGCGCCGCAATTTCTTTGGCCCTTCTGCTCGCTGCCTGCGGGCAGAATGCGCCGCCTCCGCCGCCGGGCCCACAGGTCACGGTCGCAATACCAGTCCTGCAGAAACTCATCGACCGCGACGAGTATGTCGGCCGTTTCGTCGCGGTGGACGCGGTCGAAATCCGTGCGCGCGTTTCCGGCTATCTCGAGAAAATCCATTTCACCGACGGCCAATTGGTAAAGGCGGGCGATCTCCTCTTCACGGTCGATCAGCGTCCGTTCCAGGCGGCAGTCGCGCAGGCGAGAGCCGATCTTGCTCGTGCGAAATCGCAGGCCGACCTTACCGCCGCAGATCTCGGCCGCGCCGAGACGCTCCTGCAACAAAAGACGATCGCCGAAGCGCTCTACGATCAGCGCGTGCAGGCGAAGCGCGCGGCTGATGCCGCCTTGCAGGCCGCGGAAGCTGCGCTGAAGACCGCCGAACTCAATCTCGAATTCACCGAATTGCGCGCGCCGGTTTCGGGCCGCATCGGCGACCGACGCGTGTCGCCGGGCAATCTGGTCACAGGCGGTACTGCGGGTTCGACGACGCTGCTTGCGACCGTCGTTTCGATGGACCCGATCCGCTTCGAATTCTCGTTCGATGAAGCGTCTTACCTGCGCTACCAGCGCATCGCGACGCAGGCCGGCCGAGCCGAGGAGCGCGGCACGAAGCTTCCGGTAGAGCTGCGGCTGCTCGACGAAAAAACTTTCGAGCACAAGGGCAGCATCGATTTCGTCGACAACGTCATCGATACAAGCTCGGGCACGATTCGCGGCCGCGCGGCGTTCGCAAATCAGACCGCGCTGTTCACTCCAGGCATGTTCGGAAGAATTACGGTCCCGGGTTCGCCCGAATACGAAGCGCTGCTTGTGCCGGATCTCGCGATCGGGACCGAGCAGATCCGCAAGTTCGTTTATGTGGTCGATGCCGAGAATACCGTGCGGCAGAAATATATCGAGCTTGGTTCGTTGCAGGGACGGCTTCGCGTCGTAAAGAGCGGTATTGAACTGAACGACCGTGTGATCGTGAACGGCCTGATGCGCGCCCGTGCCGGCGCGAAAGTGACCCCGATGACGGAAGAAGAAATGAAAGCTGCTGCGGAAAAGCAGCAGCAAAAGAAGAAGTAGGCAGCACGCTCGTGGGTATTTCGCACTTCTTCATCAACCGGCCGATTTTCGCGTCCGTCGTCTCGATCGTGATCGTGATCCTTGGTGCGGTGAGTTTCGTGCGTCTGCCTGTAGCGCAATATCCAGAAATTGCGCCGCCGGTGATCAACGTCGCCGGACAGTATCCCGGCGCCAACGCGGAAACGGTCGCGACCACGGTCGTCGCGCCGATCGAGGAACAGATCAACGGCGTCGAAGGCATGCTCTATATGTCGTCGAACTCGACCGCCGACGGCCGCTTCACGATTCAAGTCACCTTCGACATCGGCACCAATCTCGATCAGGCGCAGGTGCAGGTGCAGAACCGCGTTGCAATCGCGAACCCGCGCTTGCCTACGGAAGTGCGCAACATCGGTGTCACGGTCACGAAGTCGTCGCCCGACCTCATGCTGATCGTGCATCTCTATTCGCCGGATAAATCGCGCGACAGCTTGTTCGTCTCAAACTATGCCAACCTCGAAATCAAGGACGTGCTGACGCGCGTCGATGGCGTCGGCTCGATCACCGTGTTCGGCAGCCGTGACTACGCGATGCGGGTCTGGCTCGATCCGGGCCGGATGCAGGCGCTGGGCCTGACAGCGAACGACGTCGTCGGCGCCATGCAGCGGCAGAACGTACAGGTCGCAGGCGGCACTCTGAATGCACCCCCGGTGGCTGCGGGCCGTGAATTTCAGATCGCGGTGACGACACAAGGACGTCTTGCCAGTCCCGATGAATTCGCAAACATCGTCGTGAAGACGACTGCGACTGCCAACGTGCTTCTGAAAGACGTCGCGCGGATCGAAGTCGCGGCGCAGGACTACGGCTCCAACTCCTATCTCAACGATAGCGAAGCCGTCGCGCTTGCGATCTTCCAGCGCCCCGGCTCGAACGCACTTTCGACCGCGACCGCCATTCGCAGCACGATGAAGCAGCTCAGCGAGCGGCTCCCGGCCGGCGTCAAGTACGACATCATCTACGATCCGACGCAGTTCATTTCCGAGTCGGTCGATGCCGTTGTCGAGACGATGCTGGAAGCCATTGTGCTCGTGATTCTTGTCGTCGTGTTGTTCTTGCAGACTTGGCGCGCGGCGGTGATTCCGATTTTGGCGATCCCGATCTCGCTGATTGGCACTTTCTTTTTGATGACGGTGTTCGGCTTTACCATCAACAATCTCACGTTGTTTGGGCTTGTCCTTGCGATTGGTATCGTAGTCGACGACGCCATCGTCGTCGTCGAGAACGTCGAGCGCAATATTCAGGCCGGCATGGCGCCGAAGGAAGCAACCCATAAGTCTATGGACGAAGTCGGCGGTGCATTGGTCGCAATCGCGCTGGTGCTCGCGGCGGTGTTCGTGCCGGCGGCTTTCGTGACCGGTATCTCAGGTCAGTTTTATCGGCAGTTCGCACTCACGATCATTTCAGCGACCGCGATCTCGCTGCTGGTTTCGCTGACGCTTTCGCCCGCAATGTGCGCGCTACTTCTGAAGCCGCACAGCCACGAGGAGCCGAAAGGTCTTGCGGTTTATCTGAATAAATTCTTCGGCTGGTTCAATTTCGGCTTCGATTGGGTCGCGACGCGCTATAACAGGCTTGCCGCGCGAACAGTGCGCATCGTCGGTGTCATGCTAGTGATTTATGTCGCGATCGTTTCGCTTGGCATGTTCCAGTTCACAAGAACGCCGCAAGGCTTCATCCCGCAACTCGACCGCGGTTATCTCATCACCGCCGTACAATTGCCGCCGGGGGCCGCGCTTCAGCGTACCGACGGCGTGATGAAGCGTGCGACCGAAATCGCCCGGAAGGTTCCAGGCATCGCGCATGCGATCAATATCGTCGGCTTCTCCGGCGCGACCTTCTCGGTTGCGCCGAACGCAGGCGCGATCTTCGTCGTGCTAACGCCGTTTCGTGACCGGGCAGGCGATCCGAGTTTGACCGCGAGCGGCATTCAGCAGGCGCTCCAGCGTGCGCTTGCGCCATTGCAGGAAGGCCTCGTGCTCGTGGTGCAGCCGCCGCCGGTGCAAGGCATCGGCAACGCAGGCGGCTTCCGGATGATGATTCAGGACCGCTCGGGGCAGGGGCCGGCTGCATTGCAGGGCGTCGTCTATCAGATGATGGGACGCGCCGCGCAGACGCCTGGCGTCGCGCAAGTGTTCTCGCTGTTCGAGACGCAGACGCCGCAGCTCTATCTCGATATCGACCGGCAGAAAGCGCAGTTGCTTGGCGTAAACGTCACGGACGTGTTCTCGTCGCTTCAGACTTACATCGGTTCAGCATACGTCAACGACTTCAACCTGTTCGGCCGCACTTTCCGCGTGATCGCGCAATCGGAATCGGGCGACCGCCTAGGCCCCGAAGACGTTCTGAAAATCCGTGTGCGGAATGCGCAAGGGCAGACGGTGCCGCTTGGCTCCTTCACGACGGTGCGCGACCAGTCGGGTCCCTATCGTATCCCGCGCTACAATCTTTATCCCGCCGCTGAACTCGATGGTGCTGCGGCGCCCGGCTACAGTCAGGGACAGGCGATCGAGATTATGCAGCGGATGGCGCAGGAAGTGCTGCCGCAGGGCTACTCGTTCGAATGGACGACGCTTGCGTTCCAGCAGTTGCGCGCCGGTAATACCGCGATCTTCGTGTTCATTCTTGCGACCGTGTTCGTATTCCTCGTGCTCGCGGCGCAGTTCGAAAGCCTGCGACTTCCGCTAGCTGTTATCCTGATCGTGCCGATGTGTCTGATCGCCGCGATCATCGGCGTTTGGATATGGCGGCAGGACAACAACATTCTCACGCAGGTCGGGTTCATCGTGCTGATTGCGATGGCGTCGAAGAACGCGATTCTGATCGTCGAATTCGCGAAACAGATTGAAGATCGCGGCGAAGACGCGATGCACGCTGCGGTCGAGGCCGCACGGCTGCGCTTGCGGCCGATCATCATGACTTCGCTCGCCTTTATTCTCGGCGTGCTGCCGATGATGCTCGCGGTCGGCGCGGGTGCCGAGCTCCGCCAAGCACTCGGCACGCCGGTCGTGTTCGGTATGCTCGGCGTCACGATCTTCGGCCTGATCTTCACGCCGGTTTTTTATGTCGTGAGCCGCACAATCGGTCTTCGCCGCGCAGCGCCGCCGGCGAAGCCTTCGCCGCCTGCGCGCGCAAAATCCTGAAGGAGCGACAAACATGCGTCCGCTGAAATTCGGTTCCGGGCAGCCGCACGTTCGTCTTGAGGATCCGCCCCTCCTGATGGGGCAGGGCAAGTTCGTCGCAGATTGCATTCCGGAAGGGAGCTTGCGTGCCACCGTGCTGCGCTCGCCCCATGCACATGCGAAGTTCAAGATCGTGAGCACGGACGCGGCGCTCGCCATTCCCGGCGTGAAGCTTATTCTCACTGCTGAGGACGTGAAGCATTTCGCAAATCTTGCCTGCCGCGCTGCCGCGTTCATCAAGCCAATCGACGAGAAGGCGGTTTACATTCCGCCTTACGAAGTGTTGTGCAGCGAAGAGGTGCGGCATGTCGGCGACGCCATCGCGTTCGTTGTCGCAGAGACGGTGAAAGCCGCACGGGATGCGCTGGAAGCGATCGAAGTCGAGTGGGAGCCGCTGCCCGCGACTTCCGGCACTGCCGCCGCCGTAAAGCCCGGTGCAGCGCAGGTATGGCCGGGCCGCGACAGTAACAAAGCTTACACCGCCGATGTCGGCGACGCTGAAGCCGCGAGGAAAGTTTTCGATAGCGCCGCGAAGATCGTGAAGATCGAGATCGTGAATCAGCGGCTGGTCACGAACTACATGGAAACACGCGGCGTCGTCGTCTCCTATGGCGCGGATCAGCGCTACACCATGACTGTGTCGAGCCAGGGCGCGAACATGATCCACACCAGCGTGTGCGGTATCATGAAGCTCGAACCGAAACGGCTGCGCGTGCTGACACACGATGTCGGCGGCGGCTTCGGTACCAAGGCGCCGGCCTACCGCGAATATGCGTTGACCGCGCTCGCCGCCGAAAAGCTCAATGCCAGCGTCGCTTGGATTGCTGAGCGTAGCGAGCATTTCATCGGCGACAATCAGGGTCGCGATCATGTCACCGTCGCTGAAATGGCGATCGACAGGGACGCGAAGTTTTTAGGCATGCGCCTCGAGTGCATCGCGAACATGGGCTGCTATTACGGCGAAGTCGCGCCCTACATTCCTTATCTCGGCGCGAGCATGATGACCGGCGTTTACGACATCCCTGTCGTGCACGGGCGGGTTCGCGCGGTATTCACGCATACAGTGCCGGTCGATGCCTATCGCGGTGCTGGACGTCCGGAAGCGGCTTACCTAATCGAGCGTCTTGTCGATGCGGTCGCGCTAAGCACTGGCATTGCGCCGGAGGAAGTCCGCCGCCGGAATTTCATCGCGAAGGACGCGATGCCGTACAAGACCGCGACCGGCCGCATCTATGACAGCGGCGATTTCAACCAGCATTTGACGCGCGCATTAGAAGTCGCTGATCGTAAAGGATTCGACGCGCGCCATGCGGAGTCCAAGAAGCGCGGCAAGCTGCGCGGCATCGGTATCGCAAGCTACATCGAAGCCTGTGGTCAGACCGCACCGGAAACTTCGACAGTGCGCATTGAGAAGGATGGCACTGCGACGGTGCTGATTGGCACGCAAACGAACGGGCAGGGCCACGCGACCACGTTCATGCAGCTTGTGCATGATCAGCTCGGTCTGCCGCTCGAGAAGATCAATGTGATTACCGGCGATACCGATCTTATTCCGACTGGCGGCGGCACTGTCGGTTCGCGCTCGATGCCGACCGGCGGCTCGGCCGTGATGAAGGCGACCACGAAGCTCGCCGACAATCTGAAAGCACTCGCGGCCTCGCATCTCGACGCAAAGCCTGACGAGGTGGAAATTGCGGATGGGCTCACGCGCGTGCGCGGCACCAACCGCGCGCTTTCTTTTGCCGAGCTTGCGACGAAGCCAGGTGTTTCTGCCGATCAGTTGTCCGGTGTCGAAAAGAATTTCATCCCGCCGCAGCCCACTTATCCGAACGGCACGCATATTTGCGAAGTCGAAATCGATCCGGAGACAGGCCGCGTAGAGTTCGTAAACTACAACGTGGTCGACGATTTCGGCGTGACATTGAACCCGCTACTGCTCGAGGGGCAAGTGCAAGGCGGAATCGGGCAGGGCATCGGCCAGGCGATCATGGAAGAGACGGTCTATGACGCGAGCGGGCAGCTGCTCTCCGCCTCGCTCATGGATTACGCGCTGCCGCGCGCGACGGATACGCCGAACTATTCGTTTGAGACAAAGAACGTGCCCTGCACGACAAATCCGCTCGGCGTGAAAGGCGCGGGCGAAGCGGGCGCGATCGGCTCTTGCCCGGCCGTGATGAATGCAGTCGTTGACGCGCTCCATCGCGGCTACGGGATCACGCATATCGATATGCCGGCGACACCACAGCGTGTCTGGCAGACGATCCAGGCTGCGCAGCGCGGCTGAGCGATGAGCCGATCCATGGCGCGCACCAACCTGTTTCTCGGTATCTCGCTTCAACTCGGCGCCACGTTTCTGTTTACGCTGATGGGTGCTCTGGTGCGCTATCTCGGCGATCGCGTGCCGATCGGAGAGCAGATTTTTGCACGCAGCTTTCTCGCGCTGATACCCTTGCTCATTATCCTCGCGTGGCGGCGCGAAATCCGAACCGCGCTGAAGATGAATAGTCCGACGCGCCATTTTACGCGCGCGCTGACCGGCATCGGCGCGATGATCCTGATGTTTCTGGGTTTGCAGCGCCTGCCGCTCGCGGACGCTACCGCGATCAGCTTTATCGCGCCGCTCTTCAATGTGGCGCTTGCCGCGATCTTCCTCGGCGAGGTGGTTCGTATCTGGCGCTGGAGCGCGGTGTTCGTGGGCTTCGCAGGAGTGCTCGTGATGCTTTCGCCGCATATCGGGGCGACGGAGATGACGTCCTCGGCTGCCGCTGGCGCGATCATGACGCTGATCGGCGCATTCCTCGTCGCCGCCGCGATGACGCAGGTGCGTGCAATGACCGCTACTGAATCGACCGCTTCGCTCGTATTCTCGTTCCAGATGTTCGCAGCCGCGGTCGGTCTGCTTCTCTTCCCCTGGACCTGGATCTGGCCTTCGACCGGCGACGCGCTCGCGCTCCTGGGTATCGGTGTCTTCGGTGGCGTTGCGCAGATATTGCTGACCGATTCCTACCGGCATGCGCCAGCATCGGTGGTGGCGCCGTTTTCCTATACCGCGATGATCTGGGCGGTCGTGCTCGGCTATTTCATGTTTGCGGAGCTGCCGACGCTCGTCGTGCTTCTGGGTGCAGCGATTGTCGTCGCCGCAGGGCTGTTCGTCATTTTCCGCGAGCGCGCGCTCGGCATCAGCCGGCAAAAGGAAAAAGAGGCGACCGCGCCACCCGCAGGCCCGCCGGTCGACTGATCAGCCGAAAGCCTTGAAGGTGATGATGGTGCGCGTGTCCTGGATGCCGGGAATGCACTGCACTTTTTCGCTCACGAAATGGCCGATGTCGGTGCCATCATCGACATAGAATTTCGCGAGCAGGTCGAATTCGCCGGCGGTCGAATAGACTTCGGACGCGATCTCCGCGTCGGCAAGCGCGTTGGCGACATTATAGCATTTGCCAAGCTGGCACTTGATCTGGACGAAAAACGGAATCATTGCGGGCGCCTCCGGAAGACTTCTTTAGGCGAGGGGAGCAAAAAGCGCGTGGAGTTGCAAGCGTAGGCTCTTGAAGCGGGTGGTTCCCTCCCATAGCTTCGCGGAAGAAGAGGACGAGGAGACGAGATGGTCGCAATAGCGGTGACGATTGCGGGTTCGGACTCGGGCGGCGGCGCCGGTATTCAGGCCGACCTGAAAACCTTCTCCGCGCTTGGGGTCTATGGCGCTTCCGTCATCGCAGCGCTGACCGCGCAGAACACGAAGGGTGTCACCGGCATCCACGACGTGCCGCCAGAATTCGTGACCGCACAACTAGATGCCGTCTATTCCGATCTCAAAGTGTCGGCCACGAAGATCGGCATGCTGTCACGCCCGGAGACGATCCTCGCAGTCGCGGCTGGGCTGAAAAAACATCGCGCGCGGAATATCGTACTCGACCCGGTGATGATCGCTGCCTCCGGTGACCGGCTACTTGTCCCGGAAGCGGTCGATACCATCAAGCGTGAACTCTTTCCGCTGGCAGACATCATCACG
>LNFM01012793.1_pt1 | contig 10895 bp, 14 predicted proteins | sample 596031 | NCBI WGS metagenome assembly LNFM01 (sample SAMN04254537, study PRJNA301005) | activated carbon metagenome | isolation source: dual media filters at the Ann Arbor, Michigan drinking water treatment plant | place: USA: Ann Arbor | reverse complement strand
TCGGCGGTGCACATGGCCTCCACCAGCATCCCGGCGGTCTATCTCCGCTTCATGTTCTACGGCGCGCAGATCGCGCTGCTCACCCTGATCGCGGTGAAGACGTTCGGCGGGTAAGCATCAAGGTGCGGGCTTGTGTCGCCGCTCGCCGCCAGGCAGCGCCACGCCCACGCGCTTGCGCGCGAAGCGGCCGTCTTTCTCCAGATGATCGAGAATGACCTTCGCCGCGTCCTCATAATAAAGCGTCAGCCTCGGCATGGATCGTTTGAACGCCAGTGATGTGGCGAGCCGCGGCAGGGCGTATGTCAGTGCCGGGCGCAGCAGGGGCCACTCCTCCGCCGACAGAACAAGACCGGATGTCGCCTTGCCATCGGGCGCGTCGATCATCGGACCGGGACAAAGCATCGACCAGTCGAGTTGGCTTGCCTTGACCGCGTCGTGGTTGGTGCGATGCGCCTCGTACATTTTCGGCACGCCGGGCAGGTCAATGCCGGTAAAGCGGGCGCCGGGCACATTCAGAAGCGCCGCGCCGCCAAACAGCCAGAAGCGCCCGCCAGGTCCCAATGCCGAATTGGTTGCGGCGATGATGCGGCCGACCAGATCGGTGAACCTTGATCCGTCAGCGACATAGCCAGCCGCATTGATCACGCCGTCATGAGACTGCAACGCGCTTTCGAGAGCGCCGGCGGCAGAAAAATCGACCTGGTGAACGGCAAGCCGTGGCGAGGGCGCCAATGCACCCAGGTTGCGGACCAGCGCCGTAACCTCGTGACCGCGCGCGAGGGCTTCCGACACAATGCGACGCCCGCTGTTACCGGTCGCGCCCAGAACACAAAGCCGCATGACGTCCCCTCCTTAATTCGGTGCATAATTCGGTGACAGTGTACTTAACTATCCTTCGGCTTCGGCCCCCGCCTGCCGGGCCTGAGCGGGCGGTTCGTCGCTTCTTCCAGGCCCGTGATGAACGCCTCGTCGCCGACCGGCCGGCCGACGGTCTCGGCCCGGCGCAGGCCCTCGGTCAGCGCCGGGTCGCCCTCGGTGGCGATGAATGCCGCGAACGGCGCGAACCGCCGCAGCACCGGCGCCAGCGTGGTGATCCCGTCGTCGCGGCCGGACAGGTGGGCGTGGACGCTGCTCCACGGCCAGTCCTCGGGCCGTTCGACAAGGCGCGCCCGCACCGGATTAAGCGCGATGTAGCGCACCGCCGCGCCCAGATGCGCCTCGTCCATGGCGGCGGCGCCGAACCGCCCCTGCCAGAAGTGGCCGGTGCGTTGCTCGCGCGCATGCACCGTTCCGGCATAGCGCCGATGCACCGGCGCCAGCGCGCGCCGCAGTCCGTCCACGTCGTCCGGCACCAGGATCAGGTGGACATGGTTCGGCATCAGCACCCAGCTCCAGACCTCGACGCCGGCCGCGCGGCACGACGCCGCGAGCAGGTCGCGGTAGAGGACGTAGTCCGCGTCGCGGAAAAACGTCCGCGCCCGCCCGTTGCCACGCTGGGTGACGTGGTGCGGCAGACCGGGAATGACGACGCGGGCGAGACGGGCCATGCCCCACTATCGCCGGATCAGCGGCGGCCGTCAATTAAATGCACTGTCACCGTAATCCCACAACCCATCACAGCCGTAGCCGTCAGACCACGCTTACGCCGTGAGGCACCGGGGACGGCCTTCAGCGGATGGATACGATACGGGCGGAAGCGTCCGAGATGAGGCTTTCGGAAGGGAAAACGTGTAACCGCAACCCATCGTGAAGCAATTCACCACTGAACCGACTTCGTATCCCATGTAGGATGGGCATACCTCAATTACGACAGGTCACCGTAATACCTGTTATTATTGGCTTTTATTTACAATTGTATTCACGCGCTCTAGTGGACCATCTATTCAATAGCCTTTTATTTAAAAACGGCTCCTTTCCATATGTTTCTATGAGCAGCCGTATCGCATGGCAGTCATGAGCCTCCCCGGCCATCTCCAGCCAACGGTGTGACTCTTCATAATCATTCGTTGCATCATAGTGCGCAGACAAACCGAACATAGCACTAACATCGCCTTCAGCTGCCGCATGCTTAAGAGCGGCAAGTTCGGCTGCTGATTGAATTAGCCCCTCTTCGGTAGAAAGCAAGTTCTTATAAGCGTCTGCCCCCGCACCTGTCATCAATAGATGCGACAATCCAAATATTACCGATACTATTGCCGCGCGCAGTGCAAATGACCTCGCATTAATACGCATATATATCACCAGTTCTTACCATCAGGGCTCATAATACTAAACGGGTTACTTTCGCCGCCTCCCAAGCTCATGTCCACATTGAGCCCCAACTGAAACGATGACGGCCTATCAATAAAAATAGGGCTTACTAGACCATTCGCGTTTTGAATAAAGCCATTAAGCATCTTTCCTGCTGGAACGTCGATATTATACTCCCCATAAGTGCCTCCCTCTACAACAAACTCCCCTGGATCTTGACGATCCCTAACCACTTTCCCTGTGGCTGGGTCCTTTGTCTTACCATAAACCACCGCGATTAGGCCCCCGTTGGTTGAGGGGCCCGCCCAAACCTGTCTAGTTGGCCCCATTACGGGCACTCCTAGGGCTCCTTCCGATATCGTGGACAAAAATCCGTCAACACGACCAACGTTGCACGAAAATATTATAATAGGATCGAAAGCATTCCCTTTATTACGTATATCGCCGATAATCGTACTATTCTCCATCCGCTGGCCAGAGCCGTTTGATTACGGTGACAGTGCACTTAACTCGGCTGCGGACCCGCGCGCCCGTGATGGTGTGCGGCAGCTGGGCTGGATCGCGTCGCTACGCTCGCGAAATCACCGAGGACTTGGCACTACTCCCACAATCTTGCCGCACCCCTCACCCCGCTGGAATCGCCGTGCTTCGCCTTCACGATCGGCGTCGTCACCCCGTCGGAGAACACGAAGCGCGGCAGCAGCGGCGGCACGGTCTCATAAAGCCGGCCCACGTTCGACAGGCCGCCGCCGAGCACGATCACGTCCGGGTCGAGGATGTTGATCACCGTCGCCAGCGACCGGGCCAGCCACAGGGCATAGCGGTCGAGCGCGGCGGCCTTCCCCGGCGAATCGCCCGGCGCGATGTCCTCCGGCGCGGCGTCCTCGCCGGTCGCCTCGCGGTAGGCGAGCGCCAGGCCCCGGCCGTTCAGGAACGTCTCGGTGCACCCCGTCCTGCCGCAATAGCAGGCGGGGCCGGGCCGTTCGTGGTCCTCGGGCGCGGGCAGCGGATTGTGGCCCCATTCGCCGGTGGTGGCGTTGGGCCCGCGGTGCAGCAACCTCCCGTGCGCGACGATGCCGGCGCCGACGCCGGTGCCGAGGATGGCGGCGAACACCACCGCGTGCCCGGCGCCCGCGCCGTCGCTGGCTTCCGACAGGGCGAGGCAGTCGGCGTCGTTGGCCATGCGGATCTCGCGGCCCAGCGCCGCCGCCAGGTCCTCGCGCAGCGGCCGGCCTTCCAGGTTCTCGGCGTTCTGCATCAGCCCGCTGTGCGGCGAGACCGAGCCGGGCGTGCCGACGCCCACCGTGCAGGCGCGCCCCACCGCCGCCTCGGCCCCGGCGACCAGCGCCGCGATGGCGGCCAGCCGGTCGTCGTAGTGGGACGGCGTCGGCACGCGCCGGCGGAAGCGTTCGGTGTCGCCGTCCAGCACGACGGCCTCGATCTTGGTGCCGCCGAGGTCGACGCCGATACGCATGGCTCAGTAACCCAGGGAGTCCATGTGCGCCGACAGCCAGGCGGCGGCGTCGGGCCAGTTGTCGGCGCGGTGCCGGCTGTTCTCGGCCGGGCCCAGCAGGCTGCCCAGGCGCACATCGTGGACGAAGTGCAGGCAATGCACCCGCTCGCAGGCCTTGGCGACCGAGGCGATGTTGGGCGGGATGTCGTCGATGAAATACACCGGCGCCTCGACCTTGTCGGCCAGGTGCTTCACCACCGCGCCCTTGAGGCCGATATTGGCGATCAGCGGATAGCCCATGCCCAGCTTTTCCAGCGACCGCACCCGCGCCTCGCGCTGCTGCAGCGGCACGTTGGTGACGATGACGATCTGCGCCCTCTCCGACAGCGCCCGCAGCGCCTCGGGCGCGCCGGGAACGGCGGGCTGGTGCTCGGTCTTCTCGACGAAGAACTGGCCGATCAGCGCGGTCACCTCCTCGGCGGTCACCGCCACGTCGTCGGACAGGCGCCTGATGTTGCCGGTCAGGGCGAAGCTGGCCAGGTCCAGGTACAGCGCGTTCTCGCGCAGGAATTCCTCCAGCACGCTGGCGAACTGCACGATCACCTCGTCGGCGTCGGACAGGATCAGCGGCCGGCGCGGATCGATGGCGATCCGGTCGGCCTGTTGGAGCACATCGGGATGAACGATCATGCGCTCAGGTATAGTGGGGAACGTCGCCGCCCGGCAAGTAGGCGCGGGCGCGGATGGGTTCGTCGGGGCGGATTTCCGCCGCCGCGCAGAACGCCAGCAGCATGGCCTCGTCCTGCAGCAGATAGTCGAGCACGCCGGCCAGGATCTCGGGACTGGCCGCCGCCGACCGCAACTCGCCGATGCCGAGGCCGGTCAACTGCACGAAGCCGTCCAGCGCCTGCTCATCCGCCGCCAGGAAGGCGAGGGCCTGCAGCGCGATGGTTTCGGCGCGGTCGGTGTTCATCGAAGGGAAATGGCCGGGGTCACGCCCCGGCGGGCGCGGCAGGCAGGATTAACGGATCTTGCCTTCCTTGAACTCGACATGCTTGCGCACGACCGGGTCATACTTCTTCACCTTCATCTTCTCGGTCATGGTCCGAGGATTCTTCTTGGTGACGTAGAAGTAGCCGGTGTCCGCGGTGCTCTCCAGCCGGATCTTGATGGTGGTCGGCTTGGCCATGGTAACGACTCCTGGTTGCGCGGCGCGCATCGATTTGAAGGGCGCGACCATACCGCCAGCCGCCGGCAAGTCAAGCATTGAGTGGGCGGGCGGCATCGCGCGCTTACTGGTTGATCGGCGCGTCGTCCTGCCAGCACTTCTGGATGGCCTTGCCGACCGCGTCCCAGTCGTCGCAGTCGACGGGGCCGGCGCAGATCGCGGGATCGGCCTTCAGTTTCTCCAGGTCGGCGCCCACCGTGCCGCCGCCCACCTTGGCGCGGCCGCTGCGGCTGTCGATCAGCGCGAAGGTCTGGTCGTCGTCCGGGTGCGGCACCACGGCGAAGTCGCCGCCGGGGAACAGCAGCACGTCGCCGCCCTCGCAGGAAAACTCGCCGTTCTGGTCCCAGGCGCCGAGCGGGCCGGCGCGGTAGCTGCCCGCCCAGGCGGTCGCGGGCAGCAGCATGGCCAGGGCGCAGTAGATGGCCAGTCGCGACATTCGTCGTCTCCTCCGTCGGCCCCGCTGGACTTGCGGTCCAGACAATTCCTATCATGCCCGCTCATGCGCCGGACGGGAAGGGGAGAGGCCCGCCGGCAATCAGCAGGAGACAGCCATGCCACCCAGGGACCCCAAGGCCCTCACCAACCTTCGCATCATCATCGCGCTCTACAAGGCGTTCGAGGGCGGCACCCGCCAGCATGTCTGGGACGGCTACGACCTCTATCTGTCCGAGGAAGGCAGCTACAGCCTGACCGGCTTCCCGGCCATGACCAAGGCGCAGGTCAAGGAGATCCTGTTCAGCGACATCGGCGGCAACGCGCCGGTGGTTAAGATCGTCCCCAAGCTCGGCACCCAGGAAGCCATCGACGACCTGGTGTTCCTCGAGCACGTCGACAGCTACCGCGACAAGGACGGCAAGGAAGTGCTCAAGCTGCCGGTGTGCAGCGTGTTCACCCTGAAGGGCGGCAAGATCCGCAAATGGGTCGACTACTGCGACCCGCGCGGCCTGCTCGCGCTGTACGGCGATCGGATCCCGTCATGACGAGCCCGGTCGTGCTCGTCGTCGGCGCGGGCGTCGCCACCGGCGGCGCCATCGCCAAACGCTTCGCACGGGCGGGCTATACGGCCTGTGTGGCGCGTCGAAATGAGGAGAAGTTGCGGCAACTCGTCGGCGAGATCGAGGCGAATGGTGGCAAATCCATGGCATTTGGCGTCGATTCGACCGACGAAGGCCAGATGGTCGACATGGTCGTCCGGATCGAGCGCGATGTCGGCCCCATCGAGGTGGCGGTCTACAACGCCGCCATCGGCACCCACTCGCCGATCGCCCAGCACTCCGCGGCGGACTACGAAAAGGTGTGGCGGGTCAATGCCTTCGGCGCGTTCCTGATGGGCCGCGAGGTGGCAAAAGTGATGGAGCCGCGCGAGAAGGGCACCATCATCTTCACCGGCGCGACCTCGGCGCTCAGGGGCAAGGCCAATCTGGCGGCGTTCTCCGGCTCCAAGCACGCGCTGCGGGCGCTCGCCCAGTCCATGGCGCGCGAGCTGTTTCCCAAAAATATCCATGTAGCTCATGTGGTTATCGACGGTCCCATCGACACGCCGCTGATCCGCAAGATGATGCCCAAGGTGTTCGAGGAGCGCCCAGCCGACGGCGTGCTGGCGCCCGAGGCCATCGCCGACACCTATTACGCCATCCACTCGCAGCACCGCAGCGCCTGGACCCACGAGACCGAGCTGCGCCCCTGGAAGGAGCCCTGGTGATGGGTAAGACATTGGAATTCTTCTTCGATTTCATGAGCCCGCCGACCTACCTGGCGTGGACGCGCATGCCCGGCATCGTCGAGCGCACCGGCTGCGCGGTGGTCTGGCGGCCCCTGCTGACGCTGGGCCTGTTCCAGCTCACCGGCAACCGGCCGCCGATGACCGTACCCAACAAGGGCAAGTATTCCGGCATGGACCTGCAGCGCTTCGCCCGCCGCTACGGCGTGCCGCTCAACCCTAACCCGCACATGATGGAACTGAAGATCGTCCCGCCCCTGCGCGGCGCCCTCGTGGCGCAGGAGCGCGGCGAATTCCCGGCCTATGCCAAGGCGATGTTCGAGGCCATGCATATCAAAGGCTTAAACATCGGCGCCGACGACGTGTGGCCGACGCTGCTCGAAGAGGCCGGTCTCGACGTGGCCGCCTACCAGGCCGGTATCGCCCGCGAGGACATCAAGGAAAAGCTGAAGGCCAACGTCCAGGAAGCCGCCGACCGTGGCGCGTTCGGCGCGCCCACCTTCTTCGTCGACGGCGAGATGTTCTGGGGCCAGGACCGGCTGGATTTCGTCGAAGAAGCGCTGAAGCGGTAGCTTCGGGGTGGCCTTGGCTTCAGGCCACTTCCAGGACCGCTTCCTTGCCCAGCAGGTTGAGCGCCCGGATCACCTGGTCGATGTGGCTGCGATGCCTTAGATCGACCAGGCGCCGGGCGGCCGTATCGGTGGCGTCGAGCCGCCGGGCCAGTTCCGCTGTTGTGACCTTGCCGGAATTCATCGCCTGATAGAGCGCCAGTTTTGCAGCCTGCAGGGCGGGAACGATGGCATAGGTCTTGCCCTTGCCGGGAACGGGCAAGGGTTCGCCGGCATCGACGTAGAAGCTCAGCGCCGTGACGAGGCCGTCGATCGCACACTCGGCGGCTTCCTCCCTGGTCCGGCCATCGGTGATCGCCTCCGGAACGTCAGGGAATGTGACCAGATATCCGCCGTCCTGCGGTGTGTAGTCGACCGGGTAGGCAAACCGCATCCTGGTGTCCTTTCGCGTTCTCAGAACCGGTCTTTCAGCCCGAGCTGCTTCTGCATGGCCCGCAAGGTGCCGACCGGGTATCGCCGCCATGTTCGGCGACGATGGTTCGGCAGGTTCCGTAGAACAGTCGCCCATGGCTGCCCTTGCCCCTGCCGGGCTCATAGACCACGTCGATCCCATCGGCTCTGCCGCACTGGCGGACCAGCTTGATGAATTCGCGGGTGGTCACGGAGACAATATCACACAAATATGTGTGGATGATGCCGCCAAGTCAGACCCCCGCCAACCCATCCACATAAATCCGCTCGCCGGTGACGTAGCTGTTCTGCTCCGACACCAGCCACCGCACAACATTCGACAGGTCCTCGGGCTGACACACACGCCCGAACGGCGCGTCGGCGTCGGCGTCACGCGGATCGGCGATGCCGCGGGCCTTCAACAGGCGCCGTCCCATGTCGGTCTCGACCACGCCGGGGGCGACCACGTTGACGCGGATGTTGTTGGCGCGCTCTTCCTTGGCGACGCCGAAGGCGATGGCCTCGATGCTGGCCTTGCCGACATTGTAGGGCGCGCCGTTGGCCATCCAGCGCCGCGTCGCGGCAGAGGACACCATGATGATGTCGCCGCGCGGCCGCTTGCGCAGGTGCGGGATTACCTCATGGGTGGCGTAGAACGTGCCGAAGGCGTGGGTGCGCACTACGCGCTCGAACTCGTCAGGGTCGGTGTCGGCCACCGAGCGGCCCTTGCTGGCGATGCCGGCGTTGTTGACCAGGATGTCGATCTGGCCGAAGTCGGCGGCGACCTTCGCCACCATGTCCCGCACCGCGGTGTAGTCGTCGACGCTGGCCTGGTAGATCTCGGCGCGGACGCCCAGCGCCCGGACTTCGTCCAGCGTCTTGCGCGCCTCGTCCTCGTTGCCCCGGTAGTTGATGGCCAGATCGGCGCCGTCCTGCGCCAGACCCAGCGCGATCCCCTTGCCGATGCCCCGGTTGCCGCCCGTGACGATGGCGACCCGTCCCTTGAGTGACATGCTGATCCTCCCTGTTCAGGGCGGATGATAGCAGCGTTCGCGCCGAAGGCTACGCCTCGCCGCCTAGTTGTATTGCGGGAATACGCGGGCGTTGGTGGCGCGGATGAACAGGCCCGAATTGACCTGGACCTCGCCGGCCTCGAAGAAGGCGCGCGGCACCTCGACCTGGATCGGCATGTCGTAGCCCTCGACGGCCAGCTCGACGCGGATGGCGCCGCCGAACGGGAACACGGCGCGGACGATGGCGGGGATGCCCTCGGCGCGCTCGCGCGACAGCAGCTCGATCTCGTGGGTGCGGACATAGGCAATGGCCGGGCCGTGGCGGCGCTGCGGGCCTTCGCCCGGATCGGCGTCGGCGACCGGGAACTCGGTGCCCAGCACCTCGGCGATGCCGTCGTTCAGCGTCGTCTGGAAGGTGTTCACGGTGCCGAGGAACTCGCTGACGAAGGCGGTCGCGGGATCGTCATAGACCTCGACCGGCGTGCCGGCCTGCTCGATCTCGCCCTTGTTCATCACCACGACGCGGTCGGCCAGCTCCAGCGCTTCCTCCTGATCGTGGGTGACGAAGATGGTGGTCAGCCCCAACCGGTCGTGAAGCTGGCGCAGCCAGCGGCGCAGCTCCTTGCGGACCTTGGCGTCGAGGGCGCCGAACGGCTCGTCGAGCAGCAGCACGCGCGGCTCGATGGCCAGCGCGCGGGCCAGCGCCACGCGCTGCCGCTGGCCCCCGGAGAGCTGCGACGGGAACCGGCCCTCGAGACCGCCGAGCTGCACCAGATCGAGCAGTTCGAGCGCGCGGGCGCGGATTTCGGCGCGGCTGGGCCGGGTCTTGCGCGGCCGCACCTTCAGGCCGAACGACACGTTGCTCAGCACCGTCATGTGGCGGAACAGGGCATAGGACTGGAACGCGAAGCCGATCCGGCGCTGGCCCACCGACAGGTTGGACACATCCTCGCCGTCGAACAGGATCTGTCCCGACGACGGGTGCTCCAGGCCGGCGATGGAGCGCAGCAGCGTGGTCTTGCCCGAACCCGACGGACCCAGCAGCGCCACCAGCTCGCCCGAGCCGATTTCCAGCGACACGCCGCCCAGCGCCGGGAACCGGTCGAACTGCTTGGTCACGTTCCTGATCGAAATACGCACGCTGGAGCTCCTAGTGCCGGTGGCCTGAGGCGAGCTGGTTGCCGTAACGCCACTCGAGGACAGCCTTGATTCCGAGTGTGACGAGAGCAAGGAGGGCGAGGACGGAAGCGACCGCGAAGGCGCCGACGAAACTGTATTCATTGTAGAGAATCTCCACATGGAGCGGCAGGGTGTTGGTCTTGCCCCTTATGTGACCCGACACGACCGAAACCGCGCCGAACTCGCCGATGGCGCGCGCGGTGCACAGCAGCACGCCGTAGACCAGCGCCCAGCGGACGTTGGGCAGGGTGACGTGCCAGAAGGTCTGCAGGCCGCTGGCGCCCAGGCTCAGCGAGGCCTCCTCGTCGGTGGTGCCCTGTTCCTGCATCAGCGGAATCAGTTCGCGGGCGACGAAGGGGAAGGTGACGAACATGGTGGCGAGCACCAGGCCGGGCAGCGCGAACAGGATCTGGATGTCGTGGGCCTGGAGCCATGGGCTCAGCACCGAATGGGAGCCGAACAGCAGCACCCAGACCAGGCCGGAGATTACCGGCGAGATCGAGAACGGCAGGTCGATCAGCGAGATCAGCAGGTTCTTGCCGCGGAACTCGAACTTGGCGATGGCCCAGGACGCGGCCAGGCCGAACACCACGTTGAGCGGCACGGCGATGATCGCGACGGTCACGGTCAGCCGCATGGCCGACAGCGCGTCCGGTTCCTTCAGCGCCTCGAGATAGGCGCCGGCACCCTGGCGGAACGCCTCGACGAACACCAGCACCAGCGGCATGATCAGGAACAGTGCCAGGAAGACGACGGCGGTCAGCACCAGCGCGATGCGGGTGAGCGCGCCCTCGTTGACGGCACTGCGCTGGCCGATGGGGGCGCGGCTGAACAGGCTAGCCACTGCCGTATCTCCGCCGTGTCATGGCCTGGATGGCGTTGATCACGATCAGCAGGGTGAACGAGATCAGCAGCATCAGCGTCGCCACCGTGGTGGCGCCGGCATAGTTGTACTCTTCCAGCCGGATGATGATCAGCAGCGGGGCGATCTCCGACACGTAGGGGATGTTGCCGGCGATGAACACGACCGAGC
>LNFM01024516.1_pt1 | contig 10896 bp, 14 predicted proteins | sample 596031 | NCBI WGS metagenome assembly LNFM01 (sample SAMN04254537, study PRJNA301005) | activated carbon metagenome | isolation source: dual media filters at the Ann Arbor, Michigan drinking water treatment plant | place: USA: Ann Arbor | reverse complement strand
GAAGGTGGGTTCCTGGTTTTCTGCCATGGTGTTGTCTCGAAGAATGCGTTGAAAAAACAAACCCGCCGGGGGAGCGTTCCCGCGGCGGGCACTGAGCTGAATTATGTCAGCCCGACAAGGCGGCCCTGTGACTCAGGCCTGCAGCATGGGCACGAGGCCACCGCGCCCATCCAGCGCGTGCAGGTCGTCGCAACCACCCACGTGCTGCTCGCCGATGAAGATCTGCGGCACACTGGTGCGGCCGGTGATGGCCTTCATCTGCGCGCGCAACTCGGGCTGCCCATCCACGAAAACCTCTTCGAGGTCGTCCACGCCGTGGCTTTGCAGCAGTGCCTTGGCGGCGCTGCAATAGGGGCAATAGGCACTGGTGAACATCTTGACTTTGGCCATGCAAACTTCCTGTCGGTGCGAAAAAAACGAAGCAACGATGATCAGGCTTTTTGCACCGGCAGGCTGGCTGCGCGCCAGGCGCCCATGCCACCGGTCAGGGATTGAGCGTTCTCATAACCCAGTTTTTTGGCCATGGCCACGGCCCGGTTGGCCTTGGAGCCATTGGCGCACACCAGGATCAGCTGGGTGGCTTTGTTCTTCACTGCACCGGGCAGCTTGGCCTCGAACTCGCCCAGCGGCACGTTCTTGGCGCCGATCACATGACCGGCTGCGAACTCAGCCGGCTCGCTCACGTCCACCACCACCGCCTTGTCGCGGTTCATGAGCTGCACGGCCTGAGTCGTGTTAAGCGAGCCGGCGCGCGATCCGGCCGAGACGGTGGGCCACAACAGCATGGCGCCCGACGAGAACGCCACGGCCAACAAAATCCAGTTATCGATGAAGAAACTCACGAGGACACCTTTCGAGTAAGCCCGGGATTTTAGAATGGCAAGCTGCCCTGTGCCGGCGTCGGCGTCCAGAGCACCGGTTTTTCTCCGCCCCGTCCCACCAACGTCAACCCCTCCCCATGCACAAACTCGTCCTGATTCGCCACGGCGAATCCACCTGGAACCTGGAAAACCGCTTCACCGGCTGGACCGATGTCGACCTCACCCCCACGGGGCTGAACCAGGCACTGGCCGCCGGTCGTCTGCTCAAAGCCGAGGGTTACGACTTCGACCTCGCCTACACCAGCGTGCTCAAACGCGCGACGCGAACCCTGTGGCACGTGCTCGACGAGATGGACCGCACCTGGCTGCCGGTGGTGCACAGCTGGCGCCTGAACGAGCGCCACTACGGCGCGCTCCAGGGTCTGAACAAGGCCGATACCGCCAAAAGATACGGCGACGACCAAGTGCTGGTCTGGCGCCGCAGCTACGACACGCCGCCGCCTTCGCTGGAAATAGGCGACCCGCGTAGCGAGCGCGGCGACCGCCGCTACGACCGCCTCAAACCCGAAGAGATCCCGCTCACCGAATGCCTGAAGGACACCGTGGCGCGTGTGCTGCCGTTCTGGAACGAGGCCATGGCGCCCGCGATCAAGGCCGGCAAACGCGTGGTGGTGGCGGCGCACGGCAACAGCATCCGTGCACTGGTGAAGTACCTCGACGGCATCTCCGAGACCGACATCGTCAACCTCAACATCCCCAACGGCATCCCGCTGGTTTACGAACTCGACGCCGACCTCAAACCGGTCAAAAGTTATTACCTGGGTGACGCCGAAGCAGCGGCCCGCGCGGCCGCGGCCGTGGCGGCCCAAGGCAAGGCCTGAGCGGCGGTCTGGTGATTGGGGAACCGAACCGGTTCCCCATGCTCATAGGTGTATATTGGTTCGCGATCGGGCCAAGCGGCCCGGCATGGGCGTTGGCAAAACAGGTGAGTCACAAGCTGAAAATTGCAGGCTGGGTGGCCATTGGTGCGGTCGCCGGTGCGCTGACCACGGTGCAGCTGCAAGCGGTTGCCCGCAGCACGCTGGCGCCTTTGCCGCTGGAGGAATTGCAGCAGCTCGCCGCCGTCTTCGGCATGGTCAAGACGGACTACGTGGAGCCGGTGGACGAGAAAAAGCTGATCAACGAGGCCATCACCGGCATGGTGGCCAGCCTGGATCCGCACTCCCAGTACTTCGACAAGAAGTCGTTCAAGGAATTCCGCGAAGGCACCAGTGGTCGCTTCGTTGGTGTGGGCATTGAGATCACCATGGAAGATGGCCTGGTCAAGGTGGTCTCCCCCATTGAAGACTCGCCCGCCTTCCGCGCCGGCCTCAAGACCAACGACCTTATCACCAAGATCGACGACACCAACGTCAAGGGCTTGTCCATCAACGATGCGGTCAAGCTCATGCGCGGCGAGCCCAGGACCAAGGTGCTGCTGACGATCTTCCGCAAGGACGAGGACCGTACCTTCCCGGTGACCATCACCCGCGAAGAGATCAAGACCCAGAGCGTGAAGTCGCGTGTGGTCGAACCGGGTTACGCCTGGGTGCGTGTGTCGCAGTTCCAGGAACGGACCATTGAAGACTTCGCCCGCAAGGTCGAAGACCTTTACAAGGCCGAACCCAACCTCAAGGGGCTGGTGCTGGACCTGCGCAACGACCCGGGCGGTCTGCTCGACGCAGCTGTGGCCTTGTCGGCCGCCTTCCTGCCCGAAAACGTGACCGTGGTGTCCACCAACGGCCAGCTCGAAGACAGCAAGTTCATCTACAAGGCGGTGCCGCAGCACTACCTGCGTCGCGGCGGCAACGACCCGATCAAGCGCCTGACCGACAACACCAAGGGTGCCTTGAAGCGCGTGCCGCTGGTGGTGATCGTCAACGAAGGATCGGCATCGGCCAGCGAGATCGTGGCCGGCGCCCTGCAGGACCACAAACGCGCCACCATCCTGGGCAGCCAGACGTTCGGCAAAGGCTCCGTGCAAACGGTGCGCCCACTCGGCCCGGACACGGGCCTGAAACTGACCACGGCTCGCTACTACACACCCTTGGGCACCTCCATCCAGGGTAAGGGCATCGTGCCCGACGTGCTGGTGGACGAAACCCTGGAAGGCAACGTGTTTGCCGCACTGCGCACCCGTGAAGCCGACCTGCAGAACAGCCTGACCAACGGCAAGGATCCCAAGGCGGCTGCCACACCCATGACCGATGCCGCGCGCGCCGCTGAACAGGCGCGCAGCGAAGAGCGTGAAGTGGCGCGCAAGCGGCTGGAAGAAGAAGCCCGCAAGAACCCTGGCCAGCGCCTGGTGCCGGAGTTCGGTACCGAAAAGGACTTCCAGCTCATGCAGGCCATCAACCAGCTCAAGGGGCGGCCGGTCATGGTGAGCAAGAGCCAGACGTTGCGCACCGAAGAGAAAAAAGAGAATTGAGGACACAGCGGGCTAACAGCCCGCTGTGATGCTTTTGGACGACGCACAGCTCCTGCGCTACTCGCGCCACATTCTGCTCAACGAACTCGGCGTCGAAGGCCAGGAGGCCTTGCTGGCTTCGCACGCGCTCATCATCGGCGCCGGTGGCCTGGGCTCACCGGTGGCGCTGTACCTGGGCAGCGCCGGCGTGGGCCGCATCACCGTGGTGGACCACGATGTGGTGGACGAGACCAACCTGCAGCGCCAGATCGCGCACAACCTCGCGCGGGTGGGCCATCCCAAAGCCGAATCCATCGTGGATGCCATCGCCGCCATCAATCCCGACGTGCGCGTCACGCCCATCGTGCAGCGGGCCGACGAGGCCTTGCTGAGTGGCCTCGTTGCGCAGGCCGATGTGGTGCTGGACTGCACCGACAACTTCGCCACCCGCCACGCGATCAACCGCGCGTGTGTGAAGCACCGCAAGCCGCTGGTGTCGGGAGCTGCAATCCGCATGGACGGACAGCTCAGCGTGTTCGACGCGCGCAGCCCCGGCAATCCCTGCTACGAATCGGCCGACCTGGAAGAAACCCGCTGCGCGACCATGGGCGTGTTCGCGCCGCTGGTGGGCATCGTGGGCACCATGCAGGCGGCCGAGGCCCTGAAGCTGCTCACCGGCCTGGGTTCACGCCTCACGGGCAAGCTGCTGATGCTGGACGGCCGCGATCTCGCCTTCAACGAAATCACTTTGCCACAGAACCCGCAGTGCACCGTCTGCGGCGCCCACCATTGAGCTAACCGCGGGGTGGCATCGGGCAAGGCCCGTGGCGCTTGCGGAAGTCGCGCGGCAACTCGGCTGCAGCGTCCCTGAAGACGCCGCGCCTGTGGGTGCGAGCCGCGGTTTCTTCCTCGGCAAACGGCCCCGGGCTGCGCCGCCAGCGGTACGACCAGGCTTGACCCGCCGACACCATCCAGGCTGCAACATCATCACCCTGGTGGTTGAGGCGCGCCACGCCGCGCCCATAGTCGTCTTGCGCGCGCACCCGCACCTCCACCACCTGATTGAGCACGCGCTGCGCCAACACATCTCGCGAGGCCTCGCCACCGCTTTGGCAGATCTCGGGCGCGTCGATGCCTTCCAAGCGCAGCTTGCGGTAGGGGCCGCCAGCCAGTGGCTTCACCCACACGGTGTCGCCGTCGAACACGCGGCTGACGCGCGCGCTGTAAACCTCGTCCTGGCGTTGTGCTTCCTGCGCGCTGGCGCTCAAGCCCAACAGCGCCAGTCCCAAGCCAGCCCACCAGAAGTTCATGCGTTTGCCTTGTCGATGTCGCGCAGCAACTTGTCCAACCGCGCGGAAAGTTGTTCGGTGCTCAGGCGCTCGCGCAGCCGCTCCACCATAAGGGGCAGGCTCATGGGGCTCGGGCGCTCCAGCGCCACGCTGTGCAGGGTATGCGCGGCCATGCCCTGCAGGCAATTGCGCAGACGGTCGATGTCCAGCTCCTGCGACAGCACCTCGCGCTCGGCCTGACCGAGCAGCAGATTGCCCAGGTCGTACTTGCGGAACACCTCGAAGAACAAACCACTGGACGCCTGCAGTTGTTTGAGGCTTTTGGGCGCGCCCGGGTAGCCGCTGAACACCAGCCCCGCCACCCGCGCGATTTCACGAAAGCGCCGCTGAGCCAGTTCGCTGGCATTGAGCGACGCCATCACGTGTTCCAGCAGATCGGCGGCGGCAAACACCGAACGGTCCAGCAGCCGCGTGAGGTCCACCGGCTCACTGCTCAGTAGCTCAAGGCCATAGTCGTTCACCGACAGGCTGAAGGTGTTGGGCTGCTCGCGCGCCAGCCGCCAGGCCAGCAAACTCGCCAGCCCCAGGTGCACATGGCGTCCCGCGAACGGGTACAGATACAGGTGGTGACCCTCGCGCGACTGCATGTGCTCCAGCAGCAACTCACCTGGCCTCGGCAATCGCGAGACGCGGGCCTGGGTGTCGAGCATCGGCCGCGCGGCCTGCAGTTCCGGCGACTCGAAGCGGCCTTCAGCCGCCAGCGCCATTTGCGCCAGCACGGCGTCGGACAGCTCGGTGGACAGCGGCATCTTGCCGCCTTGCCACGAGGGGACGGCGCCCTTGGTCTTTTCGGCCTTCTTCACCCAGGCCGTCATCTCGTGCACGCGGATGAATTCGAGCAAGCGCCCGGCGAACACGAAACAGTCGCCCTTGCGCAAGCGCGCGATGAAGCCCTCTTCGATCGATCCGATGCGCCCGCCGTTCAAGTATTTCACCTGCAAGGACGCATCGCTCACGATGGTGCCCACGCCCAGGCGGTGGCGGCGCGCGGTGGCGCGGCCCTGCGGCGTGTCGGGCACGCGGTACATGCCGGCCTCATCTGGCTGGATGCGGTGGTAGTCGGGGTAGGCATTCAGGCTTTCACCGCCACGTTCACAGAAGGCCAGCGCCCAGTCAAAGGCTTCTCGCGAGAGCTCGCGGTAGGCAAATGCGCTGCGCACTTCGTCGTACAAATCGTCGGGTCTGAAGCCGCCACCGAGCGCCACGGTGACCAGGTGCTGCACCAGTACGTCCAGGGGTTGTTCGGGGCTGCGCCGGCTTTCGACGTGCCCGGCCAGCGCGGCTTCGCGCACGGCCGCGGCCTCCACCAGCTCCAGTGTGTTGGTGGGCACCAGCGTGACGCGGCTGGGTCGGCCCGGCGCATGGCCGCTGCGTCCGGCGCGTTGCAGCAGGCGCGCCACCCCCTTCGCCGAGCCGATCTGGAGCACCCGCTCGACCGGCAAAAAGTCGACCCCGAGGTCGAGCGAGGACGTGGCCACCACCGCCTTCAGCTGGCCGGTCTTCAAGCCCTGCTCCACCCACTCGCGCACGGCCTTGTCCAGGCTGCCGTGATGCAGGGCCACCTGCCCGGCCCAGTCGGGCCGCAGGGCCAGCAGCATCTGGTACCAGATCTCGGCCTGACTGCGCGTGTTGGTGAACACCAGCGCGGTGCTGGCGGTCTCCAGCTCGCGCACCACCGGCTCCTGCATGCGCGCGCCCAGGTGACCCGCCCAGGAATAGCGTCCGGGCTCGGTCGGAATCAGCGTGTCGATGGCCAACGCCTTGTCCACGCGCCCGCGCACCAGTTGCGCGTTGTTCGGGCCGCAGAGCACCTTGAGCGCTTCGTTCAGGTTGCCCAGCGTGGCACTCATGCCCCAGACAAGGAGACCCGGTTGCCAGCGCCGCAGCCGGGCGAGCGCCAGCTGCACCTGCACACCGCGTTTGCTGCCGATGAGCTCGTGCCACTCGTCCACCACCACCGCGCGCACACTGGCCAGTTCGTCGGGTGCGTGCTGGCGCGCCAGCAGGAGCGAGAGCGATTCGGGCGTGGTCACCAGCACCGTGGGCCACCGCCGGTCTTGCCGGGCACGCTCGGCGCTGGGCGTGTCACCAGTGCGCAGGCCCAGCGTCCACCCCGGCGCCAGGTCTGCCAGCGGCGCGCGCAGAGCCGCTGCGCTGTCGGCCGCCAGGGCTCGCATGGGCGTGATCCACAGCACCGTGAGCGGTGCCGGTTTGTTCGCTGGCAGGGACTGGAGCAGGTGTTCGATCAGACCCAACCAGACCGCGTAGGTTTTGCCCGAGCCGGTGGTGGCGTGCAACAGACCGCTGCAGCCTGAACCGATGGCCGCCCAGACCTCGCGTTGAAATTCAAAGGGCGTCCAGAAACGCGAAACCATCCAGCCTGCCGCGCGCGTTGGCGGCGTGGTGGATGGTTCGGGTAAGCGCGCTTGAGCGGGCGTCTTGCGCGGCATCGGCGAATCAACGGATAGCCGGGCAATCAGCCCTTCTTGCCACCCATCACCAGCAACGCAGCGCCGATCACGATAGCGCCGATACCGGCCCACACCGGCACGTTGACCGTTTCCTTTTCTTTCACGGTGAGCTCCAGCGGGCCGAGCTTCACGGCGGAGGTGTCCTTGGTGTAGCTGAAGCTGCCATAAATCAGACCGATGGCGCCTGCGGCGATGAGGATGATGCCGACCAGTTTGGCTGTGTTCATGAGAGTTTCCGTTCCGTGAGTGTGCGCTTCCGTCGCCAAGCCAAAGCGGCCCCGACGCAGCGCAGGGCACGATGATGCATCAATTGCGGCAGAGTCTCAGGCTGGGTCTCGGTACTGCGCAGCCGTGATGAACTGGCTGAACGTTTCACACCAGACGATGACGCTGGTGAAGCGCGAAGGGTCTGCTCCCTCGGGCAAGGTCACGATGAAGTTGCCGAAGGTCTTCACATCACCCACGCGCAACATGGTGGACTTCAGCCGCTGGAAATCGGCTTCGGTTTCCACGAACGTGGGAGACAGATAGAGCTTGTAGTCGGGCCCGGGTGCCAGGCGTCCGTTGAATGCGATCTCCCGCGCGCTCACGCTCACCGTGCCTTCGCCCCAGTGCAGCGGATCACTGTCCTTCAGGTCGCGGCGGAACTCTCCGCGGTACATGCCGCCGACCGAGGCCTGCGCCACCTGCTCGGCGCTGGGGCCCGCCGGGGCCGTCAGGATAGGCAACGCATAGATGCCGGCGGCAAATCCCACCAGCAAGACCAGCAGGTGCGACACCAGCAGCAACCAGGCAGGACGACGAGGAGCAGGACGGACCGTGTCGGACATGGGTGAACTCCTTGAACAAGACTCGGGTTCGTCTGGCCACCGGCGAAAGCCTTACAGCCGATGTCTCAGGCTCAGGGCGGCGGCATGCCGTCCAGGCGCCGCAGCCCGGCCACCGTTCTCAGACAGGCCTGCGCGGCTTCGGTCCCCTGCACCGCGAAGTGGCGCATGAAGTAGCGGCGGTGCTCCACATGCTGATGGAAATGGTGCGGTGCCTGCACAGCCGAAATCACCGGAACGCCGGTGTCGAGTTGCACGTCCATCAGTGCCTGGACCACGGTTTGCGCCACGAAGTCGTGGCGGTAGGTCCCGCCGTCCACCACCAGCGCGCTGCCCACCACCGCGGCATAGCGACCAGAGCGCGCCAGACGCTGTGCGTGCAACGGGATCTCGAACGCACCCGGAACGTCGAACACATCGATGGCATCGGCCTGGAAACCACCACGCGCCATCTCTTCAAAGAACGCGTCACGGGCCTGGTGAACGATGTCGGCGTGCCACGAGGCTTCAACAAACGCAAAGCGCAAACCAGCGGGCAGCTGGGGCAATGGAGGGAGTTCGGAAGGGGTGCTGTTCATGGTGTGGCGTGTGGCAAAGGGCTCGCGACCATTGTAGGTAGCGCGTGGTTGGCAAAGTGGTTTCAGGCGGTCACGATCCAGCCTTCCAGCGGATCGAATTCGGGCAGTCCCCAGCGCGGGTGCCCCGCCTCGTGCTGCGACTGCGCCCAGGCGGCTTGCAACAGGCAGAGCACCGCATCAAGGCTGTCACCACTGGCGTCGTCGGCCAGCGCATCGCGCTGCGCGTGGGTCAGCTTCAGACGCAGGCCACAGGCTTGCAGCAAAGGCGCCTGGCCGTTTTCGAGCGCGTTGATGAGTGTCTTGCGGGCGATCAGTCGGTCGGGCGTCTGTCTGGCCTTGTCGTCGCTCTTGTATGAGGTGGTGCCGAGCACGCTGCGCGCGAGCAGGCCGGGGTAGGCCTCCAGGCCCACGCGCGAACCATCACCCGTCAGCAGCCCCGGCAATGTGAGGCGCGCGGCCATCAAGCGCGGGACACCCGCGTGCAGCATGAAAGCCACCGGCGGGTTCACCCACTTCATGCTCGGGCTGGAACCCGCCGGGCCGTCGGTGGCGCGGTGGGCGAACTTGCCGCCCACCGGGCGCGCGTTGCAAAAGCCGGCGAAAGTGGCGCGGATGGTTTCTCGGTCGAGGGCTGCGTAATGGGCCATGCAGGCGGCCCAGTCGGTGGGCCAGCCCAGGGTGGTGACCAGCTCGCGCGGCAAGCCGAAGGGCAGATCAAAGCCGCCCACCCAGTGGCCGGGCTCGGCCATGCGCGCCAGCCAGCCGTCCAGCGTCTCGAAGCGTTCCATGCCGTGGAGGACGACGCGGTTGCGGTCGGTGCGGCCCACGGCCAGGGTGATGGGTTTGCGGCGGCTCGGTGCGCTGGTGAAATCGCAGCCCAACAGGGCGGGCAAGGAAGGCAGGCTCATGCCGTGATCATCCCAGCGCCAGCGCCATCACGCCGGCGGCGATCAACATGGCCCCGAGCAAGCGCGCAATTCGGTCTCCCTCGCCGAGCAGTTGTCCCCCGATCAACGCGGCAAACAGCATCGACACCTCGCGCGCTGGGGCCACATGCGACAGCGGCGCCTGCTGCATCGCAAACAGCACCAGCACATAAGCCACCGGACTCACCACCGCCACCAGCAAGGCGTAGCGCCATTGCGTGTGCCAGAGCTGTGCGGCAGCACGCTGGGCGCGAGCAGCGCCACGCGCACGAAGTTGCCCATGTAGTCCACCAGGATGGGCGACATCAGCACCACCTTGACCGCGTAACCGTCGACCACGGTGTAAGACGCGATGAACACACCGGTGACCACGCCATAGACCATGCCTTTGTGCACGCGCTTGCGCGCCACCGGGTCGTGCGCCGCGCGCAGCAAACCTGGCCCGCCGGCAATCAGGAACACACCCCCCACCACACCGGCGATGCCGGCCACACCCAGCGCGGAGATCTGTTCGCCCAGCAGCACAATGGCCACGAGCGAGGACAACAGCGGTCCCGTGCCCCGCGCCATGGGGTAGACCACCGTGAGGTCGGACTTGCGGTAGCCGCGCAGCAGGATGACGTAGTAGATGACATGGAGCACGCCGCTGGCCAGCACCAGCGCCCATTCGATGGCGCCCCAGCCGGGCACCACGTCGCGCCCGATCCACCAGCCCAGCGGCGCCCACACCAGCATCATGAGGAAGGCGCTGAAGAAGGCAAAGCGTGCGTCGCCTCCGGCCTTCTTGGCAGCAATGTTCCAGCAGGCGTGGATCAGGCCCGCGAGAACGATCAGGCCCAGGGCGGTCAGGGACACGGAGGCACCAGGCGGAAAAAAACCGCAGCGCCCGGAAGGCTGGCTGCGGCGGCTGCTGACACCAGCTTCAAGCCCTGCCGATGATGCTCGCTGTTGCCATCAACTCTTCGAGCAAGGCGAGGGAGACTTTGCCCGACACCGCGTACGGATCGAACTCGGGTTTCTCGGAATACTTCAACACGATGGAGGTGTTGAGCTTGGACAGGTTGACCTGGCCCATGGTCCATCCACCGAAGCGGCGCTCGGTGATCTCCTCGTAGTGCAGCAGCTCCACACCGGTGTGGCGCTGGTCGGCCACGATGTGGTTGTAGAGCTTGTTGACTGCGCTGCGCCCGCCTTCGATGGCCTGCAGGAACACACCGCCGCCGTAGCACAGCACGCCGGTGATGCCGTTGCCCATGTTGTGCGAGCGCGAGGATTCCAGAATGGATTCGATCAGGCGGGGAGAATCTTTGTCGACAGCGCGGCTGACGTAGAGGAGGCGGACGAGCATGGTGTTCTTCTTCTGGACGATCGTTGAATTCAGCGAGGGATGAGCGAGAGGAATTCGCGCCGCAGGTTGGGGTCTTTGAGGAACACGCCGCGCATGACCGAGTTGATCATCTTGCTGTCCATGTCCTTCA
>LNFM01012791.1_pt1 | contig 10897 bp, 12 predicted proteins | sample 596031 | NCBI WGS metagenome assembly LNFM01 (sample SAMN04254537, study PRJNA301005) | activated carbon metagenome | isolation source: dual media filters at the Ann Arbor, Michigan drinking water treatment plant | place: USA: Ann Arbor | reverse complement strand
ACAAGCGATACAAATCCTTGTGTTGCTCCTCCTGATTGAGCACGGCAAACGCTGGGCCTAATGTTTCCTTTAGAACTTGTTGCAGCTTAGCCTGATCAACTTCTGGCTTTGCTTTTATTTCCAAAGAGGTGCGCTTGTTGTTAGCATCCATTAAGTCTTCAGCAAAGCGCAACGGAACAATCACATAGTTATCGTCAAAGTTCTGAACGATTCTAAAAACGCCTACAGGAACGATGTTGCGCTTGGCGTACAGTTTGGATGGGTCCAGCCCCGTTAGTTTGGTGTTTTTGATATAATACAACTGCAGGGGAAACATGGGGTCGTTCACCACAACGGATAAATTATATTCAATCCCACTACCAATTAGTGCATAATCAACATCACCTTCTGACAAAGTTAGTTTTCCGGAAACAATCGAACTATTCATTCGCCCCTGATCCAGAAAATTTTCGCTTACTCCTTTTAGTGTAATGATTTGATTGGCATCGCGGTAACGCAGATAGGCATAATCCTCGAGCACTTCGGTGGCTACCGCTACTCCTTCAATTCCTTGAATTTTTTGCCGAAGGGAATCAGTCATGAAAAAGGTTTTGCCCTCCACAGCCTCAATCTTAATTTCCGGATCGAATGAATTGTTCAAGGTGCGCAAGAGATCGCCCAAACCATTGAATACCGACAACACAATAACCAAAGCCGCGGTGATAAAGGCCACCACCACTACCGACAGCCAGGAAATAATATTAATGAAGTTTTTCTTTCGCTTCGAAAAGAGGTATCGCTTCGCTATGAAAAACGGGAGGTTCAAAATCTTCTTTTATAAATGCTTGTGAAAAGAGGTGAGGCAGGCAATGCTTTTAAGAATTTTTATCTTCAGGAGGGATGTTCAGATTCTTGATTACCTCATCGAGTTTCTGAGCGTTCTCTTCCACCTCATCCAGATAAAAAATTATTTCTGGTACAATGCGAAGTTGCTTTCCCACCTTATCACCCAGCAATTTTCTAAACTCTTTCTTGTGATCATTTATTTTCTCCAAGAGGCCTTTCTTATCCTTTGCCAACATCATGCTGAGGTAAATTTTAGCAACCCCCAGGTCTGGACTTACGCGTACCTCCACTATGCTTAAGAAGGCATTTTCAAGCAGTCCTCTCCTGTCGCGCAGGAAGATGTCGCTCATTTCTTTCTGAATAAGCTTACCTACTTTCTGTTGTCTTGTGCTACCGGTCATAGGTCTGCAAGGTACATCTTCGCGGCAGGTATATACTTGTCGTACCAGAGTTTTTTCTATTTCTGTAGCCGAGACTCTTTACAATTGAGTAATTTTCGGGCAAATTTTTAGCCTTGCTCAGTTTCTTTCGCCTTAACGATCCGTATCGCCTTCTGGGCCTGCTCATCCTGTTTTTACTTATCTCGCTGCCTGCGTTTCTCTATTCTCCGGGCATCACTTGGCCAGAGTTAAGCAGCCTTTCCATTGGCCAGAAAATTGATGAAGGCTTTACCCCTTACAGTGAGTTGATTGACTCCACACCACCGCTTACCCAATGGATGTACGGCCTCACCGATTGGATAGTAGGAGACAGCTTTCCTGCGCGCCATAGTCTGGCATTTCTCATACTATTTTTTCAAGCCTGTTACCTGGGCGTTGTCTTCATTAGCAAAAAAGCCTTTACAGAAAACACGTACATACCCTCTCTGCTTTTTATTATTTTATGTTCGTTCTCCTTTGATGTACTCACCCTTTCGGGAACGTTGCTCGCGTCCGGCTTTTTACTCTTGGCCGTCCATAGTTTTATAAAGGAAATTGAATTTCGTGAGCCGAATGATGAGACCTTGCTCAAGCTGGGTGTCTACCTGAGCCTGGCTTCCTTATCCGTTTTCTCCTACATCATCTTCTTCTTTGCAGCGCAACTTATCTTACTTCTGTTCACGCGCTCTTCCCTGCGAAGACAACTTCTTTTCCTCACGGGTTTTTTATTACCCCATGGATTTATTTTAATCTGGTATTTCTACTTTGACAATCAGGCAGCACTCTTTGATTTCTTTTATCAGGCCAACCTGTTGGTGGACGAACAGCTCTTTGTGTCGACCAAAACCATTTTTGTCTTAGTAGGTGTGCCGCTTTTCTACCTCGTCTTTTCCCTTTTTATTCTAAACCGCACCGTTCGCCTCACCAATTATCAATCGCAGCTGTTACAGGCCATGTTTATCTGGTTGATTGCTGGCATTGTGCATTTATTTTTTACCCGTTCCTTTCGCCCGCAAAGTTTGCTGCCTCTCTTCCCTCCGCTCAGTTTTCTGCTCACGCATTTTCTGTTGAGCATCAGACGCAAGCGTTTCGCGGAGTTTCATATCTGGATGTTGCTACTCGGTATTTTAACAACCTCTACGTTGACAATGAAAGGGTATTTTGAAACTGCCAGCTATCAAACATTATTGGTGCAGCCGGAAGCGAAAAAATTTACTGGCTCCTCTTTATTGATTTTGGACGAGCATCAAACACAATACTTGTATCTACCCCTGGCCAACGGTTTTAGTGAATGGCGTTTGTGTGAACCTATTTTTACAAACCCTAACCAGTATGCCAATCTTGTTTTGGTAAAGGATCAGTTTGCGCTCCATCAACCCGCGGTTATTGTTGATCCTCACAATTTGATGCAGCCCTTCTTTAAGCATTTGCCTACGCTTGAAAAAGACTATGTAAAGCAAGGAGCCTATTACTTTTTAAAAAATAAGTAAGATGGAGGAGAGAAGAAAACTTAGCATGGAAGAATTGGGACGCCTTTCTGTACAGGAATTCAAAGGCAGTGAAAAACTTCCTTTAGTAGTTGTCTTGGATAATGTGCGCAGTCTTCACAATGTCGGCTCTGCTTTTCGCACCTGCGATGCTTTTCGCATTTCAAAATTGTACCTGACAGGCATTACAGGAACCCCCCCGCATCGCGAAATTCATAAATCAGCCTTGGGTGCCACAGAGTCTGTGCCTTGGGAATATGCAGAACATACAGGCGAACTCATCAAGCAATTAAAAGGCGATGGTTATGACATACTGGCTATCGAACAAACCACAAATAGCTTGCCTCTGCAAAATTTTAAGGCTGATTCGTCAAAAAAATACTGTCTTGTTTTCGGCAATGAAGTGGAGGGTGTCAGCAATGAGGCTATTGCGCTGGCCGATGTTTCTTTAGAAATACCTCAAAGTGGCACGAAGCATTCCCTGAATATTTCGGTTTGTACCGGTATTGTACTTTGGCATGTGTACCGGCAGTTAGCATTATAGAAAAAATCTACAAATTGCATCTTGATTCAACACCTGTGAGCTCCGAACGCTATAATCAACGCGGTGTATCCGCCTCAAAAGAAGATGTGCACAAGGCCATCAGCAAACTTGATAAAGGTTTGTTCCCACAAGCATTTTGTAAAATCACAGAAGACTATCTGACAGGCGACCCCGCCTATTGCTCGATCATGCATGCAGATGGTGCCGGCACTAAATCTTCTCTGGCCTATGTGTATTGGAAAGAGACCGGTGACATGTCGGTGTGGAAGGGCATTGCACAAGATGCGATTGTTATGAATGTGGATGACCTACTTTGTGTAGGTGCTACCAGTCACATGCTGTTGTCTTCTACTATTGGAAGAAATAAGAACCTGATTCCGGGAGAAGTTATTGCCGCACTTATTAATGGCACCGAAGAAGTTCTTCAAATGCTTCGCGATCACGGACTGAATATTATCAGCACCGGAGGTGAAACCGCTGACGTTGGAGATTTGGTGCGAACACTAATTGTGGACAGTACCGTTATCGCGCGTATGAAGCGAAGTGAGGTAATCAACAATGCCAACATCAAAGCAGGAGATGTAATTGTTGGACTGGCTTCTTATGGACAGGCTACTTATGAAAGCGAATACAATGGAGGCATGGGTAGTAATGGACTTACTTCTGCACGCCATGATGTGTTTCATAAAACCTACGCAAAAAATTATCCTGAATCGTATGATGGCAAGGTGCCGGAGGAGTTGGTATATGCCGGTGGTCTAAAACTTACTGATGCTGTACCAGGCGTTTCCATCAATGCCGGAAAACTCGTGTTATCCCCCACGCGCACCTACGCACCAGTAGTGGTGGAAATGTTAAAGCAGTTACGCAGTGTCATTCACGGCATGGTGCATTGCAGTGGTGGTGCCCAAACCAAGGTCTTGCATTTTGTTGATAAACTCCACATCATTAAAGACAATCTCTTACCGATACCGCCTCTGTTTAGCATGATTCAATCGCAAAGCAAAACCGATTGGAAAGAAATGTACAAGGTGTTTAATATGGGACATCGCCTGGAGGTCTACCTCGAAGAAAAATACGCAACACAAGTAATCTCCATTTCAAAGAGCTTTGGCATCGATGCCCAGATCATAGGAAGGGTAGAGGCAGCCGAAAAGAGTCGGGTATCCGTTACCAGTGCAGTGGGTTCCTTTGAGTATGAGGGATAAAAATCCTTACGGTTAGAATCTAACCGGATTCATTTCTGTGGGAAGTTTTCTTGACTTACTTCCTTTTTCGCTCTCGCGTTAAGGCCTGACGGATGTCGCGCATGGCCTCTCTTTTGAACTTTTGATACTCCGCTGGCTTGGCATCTCCGTACAGAATTCCCTTCATGTAGGCGAGTACCTTGTCTGCTTGATCTTGGTCCAACACGTTCAGCGTTTCCAAAATCTGGTTCCGTTGATTTGTGCTTGTCATAATTGTAGTGGTTGACACTAAGATAAACGAAAGCGGCCGGGAAATGTTCGCGGTGTAAGGTATTTAACCAAAAAGCAATAAGTGCTTAATGTACGGGTAAAGAGGCAGTTGAATTGAAAAGCTGCACCCTTCTTGCACCGGCCCTTCGGTAGCAAGAAAGGTTTTGAGCAGCAATTTCGACAGTAGCCAAACTCTACGAGGAGGAGTTAGTTAAGGCTATAGCCGGGGAAAATATCTTTAATAGGAGAGGGTCTTTCAGATTCGTACTTATTTCGCTGGTTTTGCAGCACATCTTCCAGTTGCTCGTCATTTAAACGCAAGGTTGCCGCAGCCCCTAAAATATGGCTGAGATATTCTGTCTTCTGATTCAACTCATCGGCCAGGAAGATTACAGGCGTATTCTTATTGATGGACGAGTTGCGCAACGAACGCACTAATTCAAAACCGGTGATCACAGGCAGATCAGTACCGCATACTATCAGGTCGAAGGATTCGATTCGTGCGGCCAGGAGCCCATCCAAGCCGGAATCGTAATACCGGATTACAGGTTCGACCGATGCAAGTACTGTTGCGATTTGACCAATAACCTCTTTCTGCCTGTTGATCACCAGAATTTTCATAGCGTTTTGTTAAAAACGACTTAACCTAAACCGTTAACAGGCGAAAGATGACAAGAAGAAAAGAGGGAGATTTTCGCTGTTTCAGAAGAAAACAGAAGGCCTTTGGATAAGAACAACGAGGCAAAAGGCAAGTATTTAATTTACAGCGGGTTAAGCGCTACTTGCCGAAAGACTCTTTTGTTTTTTATCACTGTTGTTAGGTAGAAGCCCTCTGGCAATATGAGTAAAAACACCTACATCAAAATTTTCTCAATTGTTAGGTTAACAACCCCTGCTCGTAGGCATATCGCACAATTCCTACGATGTTTTTAACACCCGTCTTCTCCATAATTTTTGCGCGGTGATTCTCTACCGTGCGATCACTCAAGGATAAGCGACTGCTGATTTCTTTGGTGGAATATTCTTGGCAAATGAGGAGCAAAATTTCACGCTCACGCTCAGTCAACTCTTGTTTAAAATCTGGCTTCTTTAAGTTGTGTTTTTCGCGCAAGCTTTTGCGGAGGATGGAAGCGATTAATTCGTTGTGATAAAAATCTTTATCGGCCACGGAGTAGATGGCTTGCTCCAATTCATCGGGCTCCACATTCTTAAATAAAAAAGCGCGTGCCCCTAAATCCATCATGTGTTGAATGTAGCGTTCGCTGTCGTGCATAGACAATACAATCACCCGAACATCCGGATACTTATTGTATAAATTTTCGCAGGTTTCAGAACCATCCATAATCGGCATCTGCAAATCCAGCAACACAATGTGTGGTTCTTCTTCCTTTACCAAGTTCAGCAGCTCTCTGCCATTCTCCGCATCCTTCACTGTTCCAATCCGGGGAAAGGATTGAAGTAAACTAACCATCGCCTTTCTAAAAATGGTATGATCATCTGCGATGTAAACCTTTAATTTTTCACTCATGCTGCGGTAGGAATTTTTACAGTAAACTGACTGCCTTGCGGGAACACAGTATTGTATTCAAGGTTCGCTCCCAAGAGGGAAACCCGTGTTTCGATGTTATACAAACCAAGTCCGGGTTTGTAGTTGGTTTGTTTTTCTTTAAAGCCTTTGTACGCAAAGCCTTCTCCATTATCCTGAATAACCAATTGAAGTGTATCGCTCCACACCAACTGAACATGCATCCAGTTAGCCTTAGAGTGCCTGATGGTGTTGCTGATCATCTCTTGCGCGATGCGATAAATCAATACCTCACGCTTCTTATCCATTTCAATGGGTGTTCCTGTTTCAGATATCTTCACCTCAATAATGCCCGAGAGTTGAATGCGTTCGCACATTTCTTTGATGGCGTGTGAAAGACCAAATTTTTCCAAACTGGTGGGAAGTAAATCGCGGCTAATTCTACGAACTGTTTCAATTGTTTCATCCAACAATTGTTTTGTCTGATCGAGTGTGTCGCCATTTCCGGCCTTCACCAAGGGATGAAGTGTGAGACGAATGGTCGATAGCATAGCTCCCACACTATCGTGTAAATCGCTGGCCAAACGGCTGCGTTCTTTCTCCTGCGATTCCAGGGCGGCTTGCAGCATTTTCTGTTGATACTCTACTTCCATTACCTGGCGCTTCAGTTGTTCCGAAAGGATGCGCTTTTGGTAAAAGATGACGAAGAGAATAATGCTAAAGGCCAGCAAAAGCATGACCGCAGTGGCAATCGAAAACATGATAATAAAGTCTACTCTGGCGGGCTCCATGACTTAAAATTATAAAATTCAGGAAATAGTATTTTTAGGAAGCAGAATGTGAAGGCTTTTGCCTAGCCTTCCAAATACCAATGCAAATCACCACACAAAAACCAGCACGGAGGAAGTTCTTAAAAGTCCAAAACATTTTGAAGTCATTTGTTAACACTTGTGCAATATAGTCCATGGTGAGAGAGAGCATAAACGTGCAGCTGAAGTAAAAGAGGATGCCTGAATTGATCCAAAATAGAGGGAGCGATAATAGATTGTCGTTTGGCAAGTCTGTTAGTAACTTAAAAAAAGCAAAAACTGAAAAAAGTATCAGCAATACATTCCTCGTTGCACTCAGCACTGCATACCATGGATATGTAGCGTCACCAAAAAGTACCATATTATAAATGCTAACGATTATAAAAGCTGAGCCAAACAATGCAAAACGCAAATAGCGATTACTGGTAAAGAGTACGTAGTAGAAAGCTAGAAAGAGTAAGGTTTCCAAAAACACATAACAATCACCAATGTCATTTAGATATTGAGTGTTAAAAAACTCCATGCTCACCGCTTGAAGGGACTGAAATACAACACTCACAACCCCCATTAAACCCAAGATCTTAACACTCCCATCAAATCGTCTATAGGAGGCAAGTACCAGACTCATAATTACAAAACTACCTAACCACTGGGAGTAGTTAGACAGATCGTTAATCACTTCAAGACTCATAATTCACCATTGAACGAACACCACAGAAGTTAATTTATAAAGGTATTATCCAGTTTGATACAGTGTAGCTGATCTATCATTTAATCTGGTGGGTTAGCTTTCGCGCCTTCCAAATACCAATGCAAATCACAATGCAAAATCCGAATCGTAGAAAATTGCGAAAGATCCAAAAGATTACAAAATCCTCACGAAGAACTTCTTGAATATAACCCATGGAAAGGGAAAGTATGAATGTGCAGGAGAAGAAAAATAATATGGAAGAGTTGATCCAAAACATAGGCATCTCCATAATGTTCTCTTCAGATAAGTCTTTCATTAACAGTAAAAAGTAGGTAAGCGAACCAACAATCATCGTAAGGTCTCTGACGGTTTCAGAGGTTGCATTTATCGTTCTGGTGTGAGTGATTGCAGTCCATGTAAGAAAGACCAATAGCGCTGTCGACACCATTCCTAATAAGAGTCTATACTTTTGCAGCTTCGGTGAAAAAAAATAAATTGCAAGCAAACTCATTACCTCAATGGGCGAGTATACATTCGCTACAGGATTATTGAACTTACTTTTAAGAAAAATAAAGCTAACAAACTGAAGTAACTGAAAGAAGAAACTTAGTGCTGCGTAAACTCCAACTGCCTTCAGGTCACTGCTTAGTAATCTCCAATTATAAGCGCAAAGTAGAATAATAAAAAAACTGCCGGCCCACTGTGCATATGCGGCCAGCAGATTAAAATCTGTTAAACTCATAAATCGTCTGGTGGACAATTTGGCGGACAAGGGAACCCATTGTCCAACAAAGAATACGATTCAGTTAAACTCTCTTCACTGCTTGGTAATAGGTTACCGCCATTAGCATCCGTACCCACTAAAACAAAGTGCTCATTGCCTTCATCATCAATGGCGTTATACACACGCAGACCTTCACAATTAGGTTCATTAAGCATGTCTACAACAACCTTTTTGTCAAAGAGCATAGACGACAAGAAGTTTTTGTCTTTGCTATGCTTAGCCTTGTAATTGTTCACCCACTTTTTTGCTTTTGCCTTACTGATTTTTTCTCCTTTTGCCATACATTAGGTTGGTTGGTTTTAGGCCTGAAAATAGTGGATTTTTTTGAACGGGAATTTTTTAAGCTGCATGGTCCCTATCTTTGTTCTTTACCAAAACCATGAAACACTCAAAGCTTACCCAAAGCGTACATGCCGGCTCGCATGGAGACCCTACTTTTAAGGGGGTCGTTACTCCACTCTATCCTTCTTCTGCCTACGACTACGAAGGGCAAGCGATACTCTATCCACGCTATTACAATACGCCTAACATGAAGGCAGCTTCTGTAAAAGTGGCTGCCTTGGAACATGGTGAGGCCGGATTGATGTTCAGTTCGGGCATGTCGGCCATTCTTACGGGTCTGCTTACTTTTCTAAAGGCCGGTGACCACGTCATCTTCCAAAGCGATTTGTACGGAGGCACATATTACTCTGTTACTACCGAACTGCCTCGCTTAGGAATTACCTACAGTATGGTAGATGCGACCGATCCACAAAATTTTGCGAAGGCCATCAAACCTGAAACAAAAATCATTTATATAGAAACACCCTCCAACCCGACTCTAAAAATCACGGACATCAAAGCGGTGGCTTCTATCGCGAAGGCGAAGGGCATTCTTACCATGATCGACAATACCTTTGCTTCACCCGTTAATCAAAATCCAATTGATTTGGGAATTGATATGGTGGCGCACAGTGGCACAAAATACATTGGGGGGCATAGCGATTTAGGTTGCGGCTTCTTAGTAACCACTAATGCGCTCATGGAAAAAATTCATAGCAAGGCCATCAATTGGGGCGGCTCGTCTGATGCCAATACTGCCTGGTTAGTAGAGCGTAGCTTGAAGACAATTGTTTTAAGAGTACGTCAGCAAAATGCGAATGCGTTGGCCTTGGCTCGTTTCTTAAAGAGTGACGCGCGCATTGGCAACGTTTTTTATCCAGGACTAGAGGATCATCCCAATCACGCAATAGCGAAAGTTCAAATGCCCGGTGGTTTTGGTGGCATGTTAAGCTTTGAAGTAAAAGGCGATGCTCTCGCTTTCACAAACAAATTAAAACTGATTAAGCGAGCACTGAGTCTAGGTGGTGTAGAATCAACTATCTGCTCACCACTTAAAACTTCTCACTCCAAAATGAGTGCGGCAGAACGAGCCGCTATTGGTGTCGCTGATAATTTGTTGCGCTTCTCGGTAGGGATAGAAGAAACGGAAGATTTGATGGCGGATATTAAGCAGGCGCTGTAGCGCCTCACTCCCTCCTTCGGACACCCCTCTCCTCTAGGAGAGGGGAAGGGGGTGAGGCTCTACTCCACCTCCACAATCATCTCAATCTCCACCGCAATATTTTGTGGCAAGGCATACATACCTACGGCTGAACGTGCGTGTTTTCCCTTCTCCCCAAATACCTGTACCATTAAATCGCTAAAGCCGTTGATCACTTTGGGTTGCTCCGTAAATCCTTCAGAGCAGTTTACCATGCCCAATACTTTTACAATGCGTTTTACTTTGTTCAGATCACCAATTTCTGCTTTCAACGTAGATAGGAGTGCAATGCCGGTTTGTCGAGCAGCTTCAGCACCTTGCTCCACTGTCAAATCCTTTCCTACTTTTCCGGTGATGTACGTACCATCTGCTTTCGAAGGGCCATGTCCTGCCAAATAAATTAAGTTACCCGTACGCACCGCCTTTACATAGTTGGCCATGGGCTTGGTGGGTTCCATCAGCGTAATGCCGAGTTCTTTTAATTTATTTTCTACGTTAGTCGTTTGTGCATAGCCTGTTGTAACAGTCGCAAATAATAAGAGTGCAAATAGTTTCGTCATAGGTTTTAGAGATTGCTTAACTTGTTGAAGTTACTATAAAATTAAGTAATCAGTAACGATCTTAATACTAACCTCATTAAATGCCACTCACCCCGTCTTTCTAACGAAAGACACCCCTCTCTACAAAGTAGAGAGGGGAAGATCATCGAAGATGATCAGGGGTGAGTCTGGAAATGAGGGTGGTTGAAAGCTTACAACCTTCTTGATACATGATGTTTTGAAAAACAAAAACTTTCCATCAGAGTCGGTTCATCATTTTGGGAATGAGGCTGAT
>LNFM01012789.1_pt1 | contig 10898 bp, 6 predicted proteins | sample 596031 | NCBI WGS metagenome assembly LNFM01 (sample SAMN04254537, study PRJNA301005) | activated carbon metagenome | isolation source: dual media filters at the Ann Arbor, Michigan drinking water treatment plant | place: USA: Ann Arbor | reverse complement strand
CTGCCATAATTCAGTTAGTTAATGTGTTGATTCGGTAATGTGCTGATGTTTCCAGAAACAAGATCGCTACAAAAAAAATGTGCTGACGAAATTAATCATCAGCACATTAACTCATTCATGAATCATTTGATTAATCCTGAAGCTCTCTCTCTTTTTTAGCGGGGCGCTCCGGTGCGTTACGCAATGCTTCCATCTCGTCTTTATGAGTAACGATGACGTCATTGAGTCTACGCTGGCCTGTACCGGCCGGGATCAAGTGACCTACGATCACATTCTCCTTCAAGCCATTCAGTCCGTCTGCTTTACCGCGGATCGCTGCTTCGCTCAACACCTTCGTGGTTTCCTGGAAGGATGCCGCTGACAACCAGCTTTCTGTTTTCAAGGAAGCTTGTGTGATACCTTGAAGTGTAGGGCGAGAAACCGCAGCTTGTGCATCGCGCACTTCAGCCAATTTCAAATCCTTGCGCTTCAATTGTGAGTTCTCATCACGGAACTCACGACCCGTTACGATCTGACCTGGTTTGAACTTGTCAGAGTCACCGGCTTCGGTCACTACTTTCTTATCCAATACTAAGTCGTTCTCTTCACGGAAGGTAAGCTTGTCTACCATTTCACCAGGCAAGAAGCTTGTATCACCAGAATCGATGATCTCTACTTTTTGCATCATCTGGCTCACGATACACTCAATGTGTTTATCGTTGATCTTCACACCCTGCAGACGGTATACTTCCTGAATTTCATTCACCAAGTATTCCTGTACGGCTGTCGGGCCTTTGATCGCCAAAATATCAGAAGGCGTAATTGAACCATCAGACAATGGCTGTCCAGCTTTCACGAAGTCATTATCCTGAACGAGGATGTGCTTGGAAAGAGGCACTAAGTAACGCTTCTGTACACCATCCCGGCTCTCAATGAAAATTTCACGATTACCACGCTTGATACCACCGTAGGTTACTACACCATCGATCTCACTCACAACGGCAGGGTTAGAAGGATTTCTCGCTTCGAACAATTCCGTTACACGAGGAAGACCCCCTGTAATATCGCGTGACTTACCCATGGTACGAGGAATCTTCGCCAATACTTGACCGGCTTTGATTTTCTGTCCTTCGTCTACCGCCAAGTGAGCGCCTACCGGGATGTTGTATCCTTTTGTATCGTTCTTACCTTTTACAATAACCGCAGGGTTCTTCGTCTTATCGCGTGTATCTGTAATTACTTTCTCACGGTGACCTGTCTGCTCATCAGATTCTTCTTTGAAGGTTACCCCCTCAATGATTGCCTCGTAAGCGATCTCACCATCAAACTCAGACAAGATAACCGCGTTGTACGGATCCCAGTAACACAACTCCTCACCCTTCTCTACTGACTGGCCATCTTTTACTCGCAAGAAAGCACCATACGGAACGTTGTTCGAAATAAGTGCTCTTCCTTCTTTATCTACAATTCTGATCTCACCTGTACGGCCCATTACGATGTGTACTTTCTTACCATCGTTGTCTGTGCTTTCGATTGTACGCAGACCTTCAAATTCAATCTTACCTGGGAATTTCGCTTTCACGTTTGCATCTACTGCAATATTCGAAGCGGTACCACCCACGTGGAATGTACGAAGTGTCAACTGAGTACCTGGTTCACCAATTGATTGTGCGGCAATTACTCCGACTGCTTCACCTGCCTGTACCATTTTACCGGAAGCAAGGTTACGTCCGTAGCACTTCGCACAACCTCCTACTTTCGATTCGCAAGTAAGGATGGAACGGATTTCTACTTCTTCTAAGTTCGTATCTTCAATCTGCTTCGCGATCTCGTCAGTAATTTCTGAGTTCGCTGGCAAGATCAATTCTTGTGTCAATGGATCGTAAACATCGTGTACGGTTACACGACCTACAATTCTTTCAGACAATGGTTCAACGATATCTTCGTTGTCCTTCAAGGCTGTTACTTTCAAGCCACGAAGGGTACCACAATCCTCTTCAGAAATAACCAAGTCCTGAGCAACGTCTACCAATCTTCGAGTTAAGTAACCCGCATCGGCTGTCTTCAAGGCTGTATCAGCCAAACCTTTACGCGCACCGTGTGTAGAGATAAAGTACTCTAATACATCTAGTCCTTCTTTGAAGTTAGACAAGATCGGGTTTTCGATGATCGATCCAACTGAACCGGCAAGGTTCTTCTGAGGCTTCGCCATCAAACCACGCATACCACCCAACTGACGAATCTGTTCGCGAGAACCACGAGCACCAGAGTGCATCATCATATAGATCGGGTTGAAGCCCTGATCATCGTTCTCCAATTGAGTCATCAAGGTATTGGTCAACATGGTATTCGCACGTGTCCAAATATCAATTACCTGATTGTAACGTTCGTTGTCTGTGATAAGACCCATCATGTAGTTGTTCCATACGGCATCAACTTCTTTCTGAGCTTCTTGCACCAACTTCACTTTCTCAACAGGAATTTTCACATCGTTCAAGCCCATGGACAAACCACCTTTGTATGCCATCTGGAATCCAAGTTCCTTGATATCATCCAAGAACTTAGCCGTCTTCGCTAAGCCAGCATACTTAAATACGTCTGAGATAATGGTTTGAAGCTTCTTCTTTGATAAGAGTTCGTCTACAAATCCAACTTCTTCAGGAACGTATTGGTTGAAGATAACACGACCTGCAACAGTCTCGATCATCTTAGTGGTGATCTCGCCTGTCTTCTTATCGCGTACCGTTGCACGTACTTTTACAATGGCATTCTTAGAAAGCTTGCCTTCGTTGAAAGCGATTACTAATTCTTCTGCAGAATAGAATCTTCTTCCTTCACCCAATACTTTTTGTTCAGGTGTTCCTTTTCTACCCTTTGTTAAGTAGTAAAGACCCAACACCATGTCCTGAGAAGGTACAGTAATAGGGGCACCGTTAGCAGGGTTCAAAATGTTGTGCGATGACAACATTAATACTGATGCTTCCAAAATGGCTTCCTGGCCAAGTGGCACGTGAACGGCCATCTGGTCACCGTCAAAGTCAGCGTTGAAGGCCGTACACACCAATGGGTGTAACTGAATTGCTTTTCCTTCAATCAACTTAGGTTGGAAAGCCTGGATACCTAATCTGTGGAGTGTAGGGGCACGGTTCAAAAGAACCGGATGTCCTTTCAATACGTTTTCCAAAATATCCCAGATCACTGGATCCTTGCGATCAACAATTTTCTTTGCTGACTTCACTGTCTTCACAATTCCTCTTTCGATGAGCTTGCGAATAATGAATGGCTTGAATAATTCAGCCGCCATATCTTTTGGCAGACCGCACTCATGCAATTTCAATTCAGGACCCACCACAATTACGGAACGACCTGAGTAGTCAACACGCTTACCAAGCAAGTTCTGACGGAAACGTCCTTGCTTACCTTTCAACATGTCACTCAATGATTTCAAAGCACGGTTTCCATCTGAACGAACAGCATTCACTTTACGTGAGTTGTCGAACAAGGAATCAACCGCTTCCTGAAGCATACGCTTCTCGTTACGAAGGATTACTTCTGGTGCTTTAATATCGATCAATCTCTTCAGACGGTTGTTACGGATAATAACACGTCTGTAAAGATCATTTAAATCTGATGTAGCAAAACGACCACCATCCAAGGGAACAAGCGGACGAAGTTCTGGTGGAATCACCGGAACCATCTTAATAACCATCCACTCTGGCTTGTTGGTAATACGCGTGTTCGCATCACGGAAAGCCTCTACTACTTTCAAACGCTTCAAGGCTTCTGCCTTACGCTGTTGAGAAGTATCGGTAGCTGCCTGATGGCGTAAGTCGTAAGACATTTCGTCCAACTTCAAACGGCTCAATAACATTTCCAATGCATCGGCACCCATCTTCGCAATGAACTTGCGAGGATCATTGTCATCCAATAATTGGTTTTCGCGAGGAAGTTTATCAACGATATCGAGGTATTCTTCTTCCGTTAAGAAATCAAGACGGTTGATGCTGTCTTCTTCTTTGATACCGGGTTGAATAACTACGTAACGCTCGTAGTAAATGATTTGATCTAATTTCTTAGTAGGAAGACCTAACAAGTATCCGATCTTGTTTGGCAAAGAACGGAAATACCAGATGTGCGCTACGGGTACCACCAATTCAATGTGGCCCATGCGTTCACGTCTTACTTTCTTCTCAGTAACTTCTACACCGCAACGGTCGCAGATAATGCCTTTGTAGCGAATGCGCTTGTACTTACCGCAATGACATTCCCAATCCTTTACCGGACCGAAAATGCGCTCGCAGAACAACCCCCCCATTTCAGGCTTATAGGTTCTGTAGTTGATGGTCTCCGGTTGTGTAACCTCACCATGTGAGCTTTCCAAAATAGATTCCGGAGAAGCTAAGCTGATGGTGATCTTAGAGAAATCGCTGTTGATCTTTTTATTTTTTCTGAAAGACATATTTTCTCGTTTCAGTTGTAATTAATTCAAGTAAAGTAGCAAAGTCGGAAAGTCCGGAAGTCCGAAATCTTTCTGACTTCCGGACTTCTAAACTTTCTGACTTTTAATCCATTGTGATTTCGAGGGCAAGACCTCTGAGTTCGTGCACCAATACGTTGAACGATTCAGGGATATTTGGCTTGCGCATGTTCTCGCCTTTCACAATTGATTCGTATGCTTTCGCGCGGCCGATTACGTCATCTGACTTAATCGTAAGGATTTCCTGTAGGATGTGCGATGCGCCAAAGGCCTCAATCGCCCACACTTCCATTTCTCCGAAACGCTGACCACCGAATTGTGCCTTACCACCCAATGGCTGTTGCGTAATGAGTGAATAGGGCCCGATAGAACGTGCGTGCATCTTATCATCTACCAAGTGACCGAGTTTCAGCATGTATGCCACACCTACGGTTACAGGTTGATCGAAACGAGATCCGGTTAATCCATCGTATAAGTAGCTTCTACCAAATGCTGGTAAGCCTGCTTCTTTCAATTCGCTTTGCACTTGATCTAGGGAAGCACCATCAAAAATTGGTGTAGCATACTTGCGACCCAACTTCTTACCGGCCCATGCTAACACGGCTTCGTATAGCTGACCCAAGTTCATACGCGAAGGTACGCCCAGCGGGTTCAAGCAAATATCTACCGGTGTTCCATCTTCCAGGAATGGCATGTCTTCATCGCGTACGATACGCGCTACCACACCTTTGTTACCGTGACGACCCGCCATCTTATCACCCACTTTCAGCTTGCGCTTCTTCGCGATGTATACTTTGGCTAATTGTACGATACCGGTTGGCAACTCATCTCCTACTTCTAAGGTGAAACGCTCACGCTTAAATTCACCAGAGATGTTGTTACGCTTTAAGATGTAGTTCTTGGTTAACTGAGCGATTAGATCATTAGTGTGATCTTCCGCAGTCCAGTTCTCTAAAGAAACGTCTGCAATCAAGTTTACTTCTTCCGGTACAGCATAGTTGCTTTCGTCACGATAGATGTTTTTATCTGGGAAGAGGTTGTTCTCGATCACTTTCGCGGAGAACTTCACACCCTTGCTGATCAATTCATCACCAAACTTATGCTTCACGCCATTGCTGGTTTTGCCTGTCAATAAGGTGTTCAATTTCTTGATCATCTCATTGCGCAGCTCCGTCAATTGCTTGCTGTAACGATTCTTCAAGGCATCCAATTCCTTCTTGTTCTTCGTGCGTAAATCTTTGTCACGCTTAGGACGAGAGAACAACTTGGTTTCGATTACCACACCCTTCAGGGATGGAGGTGCCTTCATCGAAGCATCCTTCACATCACCAGCCTTATCACCGAAGATCGCACGAAGCAATTTCTCTTCTGGAGTAGGATCTGTTTCACCTTTAGGAGTAATCTTACCGATCAGGATATCGCCTTCTTTTACTTCCGCACCGATGCGAATGATACCATTCTCATCCAGGTGCTTCACGGCCTCCTCGCTTACGTTCGGGATTTCAGAAGTCAATTCTTCTTCACCACGTTTCGTATCGCGAACTTCCAATTCAAATTCTTCGATGTGGATAGACGTGTAAATGTCATCACGTACAACACGCTCAGAAATTACAATCGCATCCTCGAAGTTATACCCTTGCCATGGCATGTAGGCCACTACCAGGTTACGCCCCAAGGCTAATTCTCCACCTTCAGTTGCATATCCCTGGCACAACGGTTGGCCTTTTACAACTTTCTCACCCTTTCTAACAAGAGGTGTTAAGTTGATACAAGTATCCTGGTTGGTTCTGCGGAACTTAATCAGGTTATAGGTTTTGTATTCGTTATCGAAGTTGACAAGCTCTTGCTCTTCTGAGCGCTCGTACTTCACAACAATTTTCTTAGCATCTACAAAGTCTACAACACCCGTGCCTTCTGACAATACCAGCGTACGAGAATCCAAGGCGATACGGCTTTCAAGACCTGTACCTACAATTGGAGCTTCCGGACGCATCAATGGCACCGCTTGACGTTGCATGTTCGAACCCATCAGGGCACGGTTCGCATCGTCATGCTCAAGGAAAGGAATCATAGAAGCTGCTACCGATACAATCTGGTTCGGAGCTACGTCCATGTAACGCAATTCTTTAGGTTCCACCACAGGGAAGTCACCTTCAAAACGCGCCTTTACTTTCTCATCTGTTAACTCTCCAGTAGAAGAGATCTTCGCATTCGCCTGAGCGATGTAATGCGTATCTTCTTCTTCTGCCGTTAGGAAGATGATAGAATCTTTCATCTTCACTTTACCATTCTCAATCTTGCGGTAAGGTGTTTCGATAAAGCCCATCTTGTTCACTTTCGCGTGAACGCAGAGAGACGAAATCAAACCGATGTTCGGACCTTCCGGAGTTTCAATGGTACAAAGACGACCGTAGTGCGTATAGTGTACGTCACGCACCTCGAAGCCTGCGCGCTCTCTTGAGAGACCGCCTGGACCGAGTGCCGACATTCTGCGCTTGTGTGTAATCTCGGCCAGTGGATTGGTTTGATCCATGAACTGGCTAAGCTGGTTGGTTCCAAAGAACGAGTTAATAACTGAAGACAAGGTACGCGCGTTGATCAAATCAACAGGCTTAAAGTCTTCGTTGTCACGAACGTTCATTCTTTCTTTGATGGTACGCGCCATACGCGCCAGGCCTACACCGAATTGAGTGTAAAGCTGCTCGCCTACAGTACGCACACGTCTGTTGCTCAAGTGATCGATATCATCGATCAATGCCTTGGAGTTGATCAAACCGATCAGGTACTTCACGATAAGGATAATGTCATCCTTCGTTAATACACGGTGATCGTAGCTCAATTCAAGACCTAACTTTTTATTGATACGGTAACGACCTACTTCACCCAAATCATAACGCTTCTCACTAAAGAATAAGCTGTTGATGATATCGCGTGCTGTCTGTTCGTCAGGCGCTTCAGTATTTCTTAATTGACGGTAGATATACTCAACCGCTTCTTTCTCAGAGTTGGAGTTATCCTTGGCTAAGGTGTTGAAGATGATGGTATAATCCGCTACGTTGATATCATCGCGGTGCAAAATGATTGACTTCACGCCAGACTCCACAATCGTATCTGTATCCTCAGCGGAAAGAACGTGATCACGCTCTAACAACACTTCGTTACGATCGATGGATACTACTTCACCAGTATCTTCATCCACGAAGTCTTCCGTCCAGGTTTTCAACACCCGGGCAGCGAGCTTGCGGCCTACTACCTTCTTCAAGGTGTTTTTGTTAGCCTCCACTTCTTCAGACAAGCCGAATAAGTCAAGGATATCTTTATCAGTACCATAACCAATTGCGCGTAGCAAGGTGGTTACAGGGAATTTCTTTTTACGGTCGATGTACGCATACATCACGCTGTTCACGTCAGTGGCAAATTCGATCCACGAACCTTTGAACGGAATGATACGGGCAGAGTACAACTTAGTACCATTGGTGTGCTTGCTCATGGCAAAGAACACGCCTGGTGAACGGTGTAACTGAGACACGATAACGCGTTCAGCCCCGTTGATCACGAACGAGCCACGCTCGGTCATGTAAGGAATGTTACCAAGGAACACTTCCTGTTCGATGGTTTCAAAATCTTCATTGTCCTCATCGTTACAGGTGAGGCGCAACTTGGCTTTTAAAGGCACAGAGAAAGTCAACCCTCTGTCGATACACTCATCTACTGAGTATTTCGGAGGATCGATGGTATAGTCCACAAACTCCAGCACAAAGTTTTCGCGCGAGTCGCTGATGGGAAAATTCTCTGCGAATACTTTAAATAAGCCTTCGTTTTGACGCTTCTCTGCAGGGGTTTCGATCTGCAAGAAGTCTTGAAATGACTGGAGTTGAAGGTCCAGAAAATCAGGGTAATCTATTACTCGGTCGATGGACGAGAAATCAATGCGACCATTAGAATTTTTCTTTGCCAAGGGTAATACTATTTAAGTGCCTGGACTCTTGAAAGAACATTTGGGTAGAAATGGAAATAGACCCTGTCTCACTTTTGGTGAGGCAGGGTCTGTTGAGATGACTTCGAACGCTACCCGCGTCTTCCGCCAGCTGAAAGAATTACTTCAATTCTACGTCAGCACCAGCTTCTACAAGCTGCTTCTTCAAGTTTTCAGCTTCGTCCTTAGGAAGACCTTCTTTGATAGTCTTAGGAGCTCCGTCAACTACATCTTTCGCTTCTTTCAAGCCAAGACCAGTCAAGTCCTTCACAAGCTTCACGATTTGAAGTTTGTTAGCACCAGCGCTCTTCAATACTACATCGAAGTTAGTCTTTGCTTCAGGGGCAGCAGCGCCACCAGCAGCAGGACCAGCAACCGCTACAGCAGCAGCTGCAGGCTCGATTCCGTATGTTTCTTTTAAGTAAGAAGCTAATTCGTTTACTTCTTTTACTGTGAGTTCAACTAATTGATCTCCAAGTGCTTTAACATCAGCCATTGTAATAAAATTTAAAGGTTTTGAATTCGTTTAATTTATTGTTTTGCAGCGCGTTCTTCCAAAGTCTTCATCAAACCGCCAATGGTGTTCTTTCCACTCTGAAGAGCAGAGATAACATTTTTAGCAGGAGATTGAAGCAATGCAATAACATCACCAATAAGCTCGTTTTTGCTCTTGAGCTCGCTGAGCATAGTCAGGTTATCAGCACCGATAAATAAATCGGCATTGATAGAAGCCGCTTTCAAAGCAGGTCTGCCATCCAGTTTTTTGTGATATTCCTTCAGCACTTTTGCAGGAGCGTTACCGGCCTCTTTCGAGAACATCACGCCTGAAAAACCTTTTAGTACATCAAAAACGGGTGAGAAATCTTTGCCTTCCTGCTTCTCAAGGGCTTTCTGAATAAGGGTGTTTTTGTACACGCGGTATTCGATGCCACTCTTGAAACACAATCTTCTAAATGCATTTACCTGTGCTACGGTTAACCCGCTCGCATCGGTAATGTAGAAGTGCGCGTTTTCTGCAAACTTGCCTTTCAGCTCTTCAATTATCAGTTCTTTTTCTTCTCTGGTCATGTCTTAAAGTCTTAAATGCCAGCAATTGATCCTTTGTCAAGAGTGATACCGGGGCTCATCGTAGTCGAAATAGTGATACTTCTGAAGTACGCACCTTTCGCTGAAGCTGGTTTCAACTTTGCCACTGTGTTGATCATTTCCATTGCATTGTCGCGGATCATATCAGGAGAGAAAGAAGCTTTTCCGATGCTAACATGGATGATACCGGTTTTGTCGATTTTGAAATCGATTTTACCAGCCTTCACTTCTTTTACTGCCTTCGCAACATCTAATGTTACCGTTCCTGACTTAGGGTTTGGCATCAAACCACGAGGGCCCAATACTTTACCTAACTTACCCACCTTCGCCATTACGGTTGGTGTACAGATGATCACATCGATATCTGTCCATCCACCTTCGATCTTGGTGATATAGTCGTCAAGTCCTACGTGTTCGGCACCAGCATCTTTAGCAGCCTGAACCTTGTCAGGCGTACACAATACTAATACACGAACTTCTTTACCGATACCGTGTGGCAATGCAACTACACCACGCACCATTTGATCAGACTTCTTAGGGTCTACACCCAAACGAATGTCCAAATCAACTGATGAATCAAATTTGGTGAAGGTAATGTCCTTCAACATTTTTGAGGCGTCATCGAGGGAGTACTCCTTCTCGAAGTTGAATTTTGCCGCTACGGCCTTTCTGTTTTTTGAAATCTTTGCCATTGTTCAATGATTTGTTTCGTTGAACTAATTTTTATCCCACGGAGGGGTACCACTTACTGTAACACCCATGCTGCGTGCTGTACCGGCAATCATCTTCATAGCTGAATCAACTTTAAAAGCGTTGAGATCAGGCATTTTGATTTCTGCGATGGTCTTCACTTGATCCCAAGTGATAGACCCCACTTTTGCGCGGTTCGGCTCAGCGGAACCCTTCTGCTTCTTCATCGCTTCTAAGATGAGGTTGGCAGCGGGCGGTGTTTTAATGACGAAGTCAAATGACTTGTCATTGTAAATAGTAATGAGAACGGGCAATACCTGTCCTGGTTTGTCTTGCGTACGGGCGTTGAACTGCTTACAGAAGTCCATAATGTTCAAACCCTTGCTACCCAAAGCCGGACCAATTGGAGGTGACGGGTTAGCGGCACCACCTTTTACCTGAAGTTTCAGATAACCTGTAATTTCCTTTGCCATTGCTACTTAGTCTAGCTTTTCAACTTGCATATAACTCAACTCAACTGGGGTGTTACGTCCGAAGATTTTCACCATCACATTGAGCTTTTTCTTGTCTTCGAAAATCTCCTCTACTGAGCCGGTGAAGCCACTGAACGGTCCGTCCATTACTTTCACTTGCTCGCCCTTGATAAAAGGGGTGTCTAGTTTTTCTTCGAAGCTGTCAATCTCATCAACC
>LNFM01012788.1_pt1 | contig 10899 bp, 9 predicted proteins | sample 596031 | NCBI WGS metagenome assembly LNFM01 (sample SAMN04254537, study PRJNA301005) | activated carbon metagenome | isolation source: dual media filters at the Ann Arbor, Michigan drinking water treatment plant | place: USA: Ann Arbor | reverse complement strand
GAGACCTTGGCGAAGTACTGGACGGCCATGCCGGTGTATCCTTGCTGTTGGAGCCGCTTTTACCCGCCCCGGGAGGTCTTCTGCAATGCGCTTTCCCGTCCTGATTTTCGCCCTGCTGTTGGCGGTTGCCGCACTGCCGGCACGCGCCCAGACCGTAGCCGATATCGAGGCGGCGTGGCGGGGCTGGATGACCATGAACGGCCGTGGCGCCGGCGGCCTCGCGGTGATGCACCAGGGCCGCGTCGCGCATCAGGCCGCGATGGGCGGCGAGGCGGCGGGCAACGCCGTGCCGCTCGCCAGCCTGTCCAAGGCGGTGACCGGTGTCTGCGTCGCGGGCCTGGTCGACCGCGGCCGGCTCGCCTTCGACACGCCGCTGTCACAGGCGCTCGTCCGGACCTTTGCGCGCCTCGGCCCGCCCGCCGATCCCCGGATGCAGGGCGTCACGATCGGCCAGCTGCTGGCCCATCGCGCCGGCTTCGACCGCGCAGATGGCGGCGATCCGGTGACCGGCCAGCTCGGCACCTATCTGCGCACCGCCACCGCGACGCGGCCCTCGATCGACGAGCAGATGAAATGGGTGCTGCGCCGCCGCCTACCGCTGGCGCCCGGCGAACGCTATGCCTACACCAACGCCGCCTATCTGGTGCTGGGCGCGGTGATCGAGGAGGCGAGCGGGCGGGACTACGAGAGCCATTGCCGCAACGCGACCTTGGCGCCACTGGGAGTCCAGGATGCGGCGCTCGACCCGCGGTGGCGCATTCTCGCGAGTTACGGCGGCTGGCGCATGCCGCTCAGCGACTATGGCCGCTTCTACCAAGCCTTCGCCGCGAACAATCAAGCGATCGGGCCGGCGGCGCGGCGCTGGATGATGTCACCGGAGAACAAGCAGATCGGCGGCGGCGCTCACTACGGCCTCGGCACGATGGTGCGGCCGACGCCGGGCGGCGGCAACTTCTGGCACTGGGGAAGCTGGACCTACAATTTGACCGGTGCCTTCGACGGGCCGCTCCACATCGCCTACGCCACTTTTGCGGCGCGCTGGAGCGCGCTCGACGTCAACATCGCCGTCTACATGGACAGTGTTCCGGCCGAGGGCAGCGGCTCCCGCAACGAACTCGACAATGCGCTGGGTGCCGCCGCACGCAAGGTGGCGCGCTGGCCGCAGGACTTGCCTAGCGCTTACAGTCGATGAGGACGGAGAAGGCACGGGCCCTTTCACCAATGTCGGCGACGCTGAGGTCGCGGCCGCCACCGGAAGCCTCGATGGGTACGCCGGCGGATTCCAGGAAGGTCCGAGCAACATCGGTCTTGAGCGCGAAGTTGACGTTCTGCGGCACGTCCCGGCTGCGCGAGCCAAGCGACGCCGTGATGACGCCCACGACGTTGCCGTTGGTGTCGAGCAACGGGCCGCCGCTGTTGCCGCCCTGGATCGGCGCGGAAATCTGCAGGTAGCGCGAGTCGTCGCGGAGGCCGGACAGGGCACTGATGCTGCCATTCGTCACCACGCCGCCTGAGGACAGTGTCCCCGTCATCGGAAAGCCGTAGGCGACGACGGCCTCGCCGGCGCGCACCGGCCGTCCGGCGCGAAACGTCGCGACCGCCGGCGAGGGGGCTGCGATGAGGACGGCGAGATCGTTCGAGGCATCCGACTTCACGACACTTGCCGTGGTCGCCGCAGCGCCCTGGCGGGAAATCGTGAGTTCGCGGCACTTGTCGATGACATGCGCATTGGTGAGCACATGGCCCTGCCGGTTGATGTAGAAGCCGGTCCCCGTAGCCACGCGCCTCGTCGCGGCGGATGGCGTAGTGCCTTGCGTGCCCCCTTTCGCTGCTCCGGGCGCTGTGCCGGCCATACTCGCGGCGCTGAGGCCGAGGTAGCGCGCGCTTTGCTGGCGGTCCATCCCGTAGGTGAAGGACACGGGGCTGCCGTTGCTGGTGGTTCCCACGCCGTAGCCGCTCAGCGGCGACATGCCAGTGAACCGGATGATGGCGCGCTGGCCGTCGTCGCAGCCGATGATGCCGCGCCCCTCGAGAACACCGGGATAGTAGGCGAAGTCGCCGGAGCAGCGGTTGCCCCTCGTGTTCTTGAGCTCGATCGTGCCGGTGCGATCCGCGTAGCCGGTCGCCGTGCCGGTGTAGAGGTCGTCGGTGTCGCCGACGATGCCGTAGACCGTAGCGGTGGCGGAACAGCCGGCGAGCGTCGCCGCCGCGAGAAGAAGCAGAAGAGGATGTGACATGGCCCCCCTGTAAATCATTTGCCCAATTATAAAGCGCAGATTCTCCGAGGCCAACAACTTCCGGTTGAAATCGGAACAGGCTAAGCGGCGAAGACCCGCAGCACCTCGCCCGGTCGGGCGCTCCGGTCGATGCAGAAGCCTTTTTCATCGGCGGTCTTGGTGCCGTTGATCCACACGCCATGCAGGCCGACGGCCGAGGTGGTGAGGCGGGCGGCGCCCGCGGGCAGGTCGTGGGCGCGGCGCTTGGGGCCGCGCGCCACCGTCTTCGGATCGAACAGCATCAGGTCGGCGGCATAGCCTTCGCGCAGCAGGCCGCGTCCCTTGAGGCCAAACAGCTTGGCCGGCTGGCCGGTCAGGCGATGGACGGCCTGCGGCAGGTCGAGCACGCCGAGATCGCGGCTCCAGTGGCCCATCAGATGCAGGCCAAAGCCCGCGTCACAGAAGAACGTGAGATGGGCGCCGGCGTCGCTGAGCGAGATGTGCGTGTTGGGGTCGGCGAGGATTTTCCCGACCGCCTTCTCGTCGTTGTGCAGGAGCTGGGCCACGAACTGGGTGTCGAGATCCTCCGAGAGCGCAAAGTCGAGGATGAAGTCAAGCGGCTCCTTGCCGGCCTGCCGGGCGAGTGCGGCGAGCGTGGCGCCTTCCAGCGGCCGGTTCTCGGGCCGGGCGGCCTCGACGACGAAGAGCTTGTCCCACTCGCCGTTGAACACCAGCCGGCCGCGCGCCGCCTCGAGCTCGCGCGTGACCGCGGCGCGCCAGGCCGGATCGCGATAGACCTTCTTCAGGGCCTCGGTGTCGTGCGCCGCCATCGCCGGCTTCCACGACTTCATGCTCTCAAACAGGTAAGGGCTCCTGAAGGTGAAATCCATGCTGAGCGGACAGCACGAGGTCTGTGCCACCAGCTGATGCCCGCGCGAGCGGGCGGCGTTCACCTGGTCGAGCGTGGTGAAGGCCGCCGTCGGGTTGGTGTTGGAATGGAAGAGGGCGGCGATCACCACCGGGCGGCGGGCCTCGACGGCGAGTTCTTCCAGATAAGGAATGGAGGTCTTCGTGCCCTTGGTCAGCATGTAGACGCCGCGGCCGCTGTCGCCCATGGCCCGGACCAGCGCGCGCAGTTCGCGGTCGTCGGCCAGGCGCGACGGCATGGGCGTGCCGCCCTCGCCATTATGCGCCTCCGCCGTCGAAGAAGCGAAACCCACGGCGCCGGCCGCCATGCCCTCGCGCACGAGGGCGACCATTTTGGCGATCTCCTGGTCGGTGGCGGTGCGCTCCGTCGCCTCCTCGCCCATCACCCAGGTGCGCACCGACGAGTGGCCGGAGAAGCAGGCGACGTTGGGGCCGACGCCCAGCCGCTGCAGCATGTCGAGATACTGCGGAAAACTCTCGAACTCCCAGCGGATGCCGGCGCGCAAGGCGTCGAGCGACATGCCCTCGACGTGCGTCAGATGGCGCATAGTGAGGTCACGGTCGGCCGGCTTGCACGGCGCGATGGTGAAACCGCAGTTGCCCAGGATCGCCGTGGTGACGCCCAGCGCCGGCGACGGATCGACGAAGGGATCCCAGGTGATCTGCGCGTCGTAGTGGGTGTGGCCGTCGATGATGCCGGGCGCCAGCGCCAGGCCGTCGGCCTTCACCGTCTCCCTGGCGGCCCCGAGCGTCGGCCCGATGGCGGCGATCCTGCCCGCCGTCACGCCGACGTCGCCGCGCACGGCAGCAGAACCGGTACCGTCGTAAATTTCCGCGTCCCTGATCACGAGATCGAACATCCTGTTTTCCTCCGGCTTTTCACCATGGTGTGGCGGCGCTGCCATCGACGCCAGCCTGTTTCGCGGTAATTTGGCCCATGACCGTTGCAAACGACGAAACCCTGCTCCGCCGTCATGTCGAGCCTCTGGGCGCCGGGCCGGGGGTGGCCGCCCTGACGCTCGGCGCACTGGTCGACGAGATGGCGGCACGATAGGCTCGCGGCCAACGAAGACCGTCCGGGAGGACTCTGTGCCACGTTGGATCCGCCGTACCCTGGTTGCGGCTACTCCGGCGCGTGCCGTCGCCCGGCCGCTCGCGAACTGCCGTCCGCGATGAGTCGCTTTCTCGCGATCCTGTTGCTCGTGCTGTGCGGTGGCGGGGCAGCGGCGCAGACCGTCAGCTTTCCCAGCATCGCCGTCGGCAGCTCGGAGGCCGGCCCCGAGATCAAGGGCTGGATCTACAAGCCGGCCGGCCCGGGGCCGTTCCGCGCCATAATTCTCGCGCACTCCTGCTCGGGCACGAGCCCGCACACCGATACCTGGGGCAGGCTGCTGGTGAGTTGGGGCTATCTCGTGCTGGCGCCCGACTCGTTCGGCCCGCGCGGCACCAAGGCGGTGTGCACGACGCCGCGCACGGTGACGCCCAACATGCGCATCTCCGATATCGCCGGCGCGCTCGACTTTCTCGCCACCCGTCCCGACGTGATCAAGGGCAAGATCGGCATCATCGGCCACAGCCATGGCGGCTCGACCGTCATCCGCGCGGCGCAGAAGAGCTTCGGCCTCGCCCAGCGCGGCCTCGCCGGCGGCGTCGCCTACTATCCCGGCTGCAATCCGCAGTTCGACACCGGCATCGACCTGCCGGTGCTGCTGCTGGCCGGCGACAAGGACGACTGGACGCCGGCCGACCGCTGCCGGCAGATGGTGGCGGGCCTGGCGCGCTCCGACCTCGTGGAGGCAGTGTACTATCCCAACGCCTATCACAGCTTCGATTCGTTGGCGCGCGACCGAGCGGTGCCCGGCGCCGGCGGTAAGATGCACCAGCTCGCCTACGACTCCGTCGCCGCCCCCGACGCCGAGGCGCGCACGCGGGCGTTCTTCGCGAAGATCCTGCAATAGAACGCGCACGAACGTTCAAGACGGCGGTGGCTCGCCGGCGATAGCCTTCGCCCATGTTGCTGTCGCTGATCGTGGCATCGCTCGTCGTCATGGGCAGCCCGGGGCCGTCGACGGTCAGCGTGACGGCGGTCGGCGCGGCCTTCGGGTTGGGCCGCTCGCTCGGTTATCTGTCGGGGCTGATTGCCGGCACGGTTGCCGTGCTGCTCGCGGTGGCGACGGGCATGGTCTCGCTTCTGCTCGCGGTGCCGCGCCTCGCGCCGGTGCTGCTGGCGGCGTCCGCCGCCTACATTCTTTATCTCGCCTACCGGATCGCCACCGCGCCGCCGATGTCGAAGCCGGACGCGGCGGCGGCCGCACCCTCCTTCGCGGGCGGCTTCCTGCTGGCGATCGCCAATCCCAAGGCCTATGTCGCGATCGCCGCCGTCTTCGCCGGCTCGGCGCTCGATCCGGCGCCCAAGACCGCGGTGCTGGGCGTCATGATCGTGCTCATCCACCTCGTCTGGTGGCTGGCCGGTGCCGGCTTCGCCCGGGTCTTCCACGATCCGCTGTGGTCGCGGCGCGTCAACATCGCCTTCGCCGCGGCGCTGGTGGCGACGACGGCCTACGCGGTCTTGTGACCGTCGCCGACTGCTTCGGTCGTCTGTGGGCGCGCGGGACGGATCAGCGCGATCAGACCCGCGAGGGCGGCCAGGATGCCCAGCATCAGAACGACGTCGCGGCTGGCCGCCACCAGCAGCGCCGGCGCGACATCCAGCGTGCTGCCCTCGATCCGGCCGAGGCCGAGCGCCAGCACCGTCGACCCCGCGGAGACGCCAGTGCTGATGCCGAGGAAACGCACCACGTTCAGCGCACTGCCCGCCTGGCCCGTCTTGTCGGCGGGCGCCGTCGCCATGATCGCGCTGCTGTTGGGCGAGATGAACAGGCCTTGCCCCGCGCCGACGATGGCCAGCGCCAGCATGACCATGGGCATATTGCCGGGAGTGCCGTCGAGAAAGACATAGAGGAGGGCGAGGCCGACGACGCAGATCAACATGCCGCAGAAGGTCGGTACCCGGGATCCCAGCCGATCGGAGAGCGCGCCGCCGATCGGTGCCACCAGTCCCAGCACCACCGGCAGGATCGACAGCCTGAGCCCCGCCGCCAGCTCCGAGTCGTGGTAGACGCGCACCAGGGCGAAGGGGATGACGAAGAACACCCCGAACAAGGCGGCGTAGGACAGGAAGTTCGACATGTTGCCGAGCAGGAACGCGGGCTTTCCCAAGAGATGCAGGTCGAGCAGAGGTGCTGCGGCGCGGCGCTCGGTACGGATGAACAGGACGAGAAGGACGATCGCCAGCAGCAGGCAGCCGAGCAGGGCAGGCGATGTCGGTCCCCAGGCGTGCAGCTGGTTCAGGACCGCCATGACCGCCGTCATGGCCGGCGCGATCAGGATCGCGCCCCGCCAGTCGAAGCCGCCCGTCTCCGGCGACAGGCTCGACCGTGGCAGGACGAGCCAACCCAGGACGGCCCCCGCAAGGCCGACCGGCACATTGATCCAGAAGGCCCATTGCCAGCCCAGCGTATCCAGGACCAGACCGCCGACCGCCGGTCCGGCGCCGAGGCCGACGGCCTGGGCCGCCGACAGCAGCCCGAGGGCGCGCCCGCGTTCCTCGGGGCCGGCGGCCATGACAATGATGGCGATGCCGTTCGATGTCAGCAGCGCCGCGCCGGTCGCCTGGAGGATCCGGAACGCGATCAGCATCGGAAGGTCCGTGGCGAAGCCGCACAACGTCGAACCCGCGAGGAAGATCAGGAAGCCGCTGGTGTACATCAGCTTGCGGCCGATCAGATCGGCCAGGCGACCGAAGATCGGCGCGAAGGCGGCGAGCGTCAGCAGGTAGGAGATGGCAACCCAGCTCACGGTGCTGAGACGTGCCGCGAACTCGCGCTCAAGTCTGGGCAGGAGCATCTGGGTCATGCTGGCGTCGACCTGGCCCATGCAGGCGCCGATGCACACCGTTCCGACGACGAACCAGCGATACGAGGCGAGGCGGGCGACGGCCTGCAGCGGCGGAGGCTCGCGCCCCTCGAGCACCGCCGCGCGAAGCGCTCCGATCGAGAGGGGACCAGGAGAGGCGTCGGTCATCAGGCACGGTATCGCGTGGCGGTGGTTTGACGCCAGACGAATTCGCAGGCGATGCTCGGCAGGACAAAAATGGGGCGAGCGAGGACATGGCGCAGGCGGCATCACTGGAGAACGTCCGGGCGCTCACGTTCGACGTCCAGGGCACCTGCGTCGATTTCTGCCGGCCTCTCCTGCGCATGGGCGAGGCCGTGAACCGGGCGAAGGGCCTGCAGATCGACTGGGGCGCGCTGTCCGCCGACTGGCGCGGGCTCTATCGCGCGGTGCTCGACCAGATCATCGCGGGCGAGCGGCCGTGGCTCCGCGTCGACCGCATCTACCGTGAAACCCTGGATACGTTGCTCGAGAAGCACGGCCTGTCGGCGACCTTTACGACTACCGAGCGCGACGAGCTGAATGAGATCTGGGGCCGGCTCGATGCCTGGCCGGACACGGTGGAGGGACTCGCACGGTTGCGCCGGCGTTTCGTCGTCTCGACGCTTTCCAATGCCGGCATGAGGGTGATGGTCGCGGTGGTCAAGCACGCGGGCCTGCCGTTCGACGCGGTGCTGACGGCGGAGCTTGCACGGAGCTACAAGCCCGCGCCCGCGGTCTATCAGCTCGCGGTCGCCTATCTCGGCTACCGGCCCGACGAGATCATGATGGTGGCCTGCCACAAGTACGACCTGAAGGCCGCCCGCGCCTTCGGGATGCGCACGGCGTTCGTGGCCCGCCCGCTGGAGTTCGGTCCCGATGCCCAGCCGGACATCGCGCCCGAACCCTGGTTCGACGTCCATGCCGGAAGCTTCGTCGCGCTGGCAGACGCTCTGGGCGCTTAGCGGGCGTTTTTCAGGAACCCGATCAGCAGCCGGTTGACCTCGGCCGCCTGCTCCTGTTGCACCCAGTGGCCGGCGCCGTCGAGGAGGTGGATCTCCTTCATCTGCGTGCAGGCGACCTTCTGCATCTTCGCGATGGCGCCCGGCGTCTGGTAGATGCCCCAGTCGCTGCGGCCCGAGATGAAGGTCGCGGGCACGTCGATGGTGCGGCCGGAGAAGACCTCCAGTTCGGCGGTGAGCCGGCCGCCGGTGCGCACGCGATACCAGTTGAGCCCGCCCTGGAAGCCGGTGCGGGCATATTCGCTGCTGTAGACCGTGAGCTCGTCCTCGGTGAGCCACCGGTTGGCGGCGACTTCGCCGGGCGAGGGCATTTCCCTGGCCACCGTCTCGGCCATGCCGTCGGCCATATCCATGATGTAGTAGGTCGGCATCTTCGCGAGTTCCTCGGCGGTCCAGCCGGCGAGCTCGAACGGCTTGTTGGCTTTCCAATCGGCGCTCTTGTGATGGTAGTAGCTGCGCAGGAAATCGTGCACGCCCTGCGGCGCGCGCCACATGTTCTCGTTGGCCGGCCGGGTCGAGTAGTACCACTGGTAATGCTTGCGCGGCCGGGCGAGTGCCGCCATCGCTGCATGGATGTCGGGGGCCTTGGGCGGCCGTCCCTTGTCCGCCGTGTCGAACGGTATCGACGGCGGCCCGGCGTAGGGCGCGCTCATCAGCACCAGGCGCTTGAAGATGTCGGGCCGCACGAGTGCCGCCTGGGCCGCGACCGAGGCGCCGAAATCGTGGCCGACCACCGCCTCGGCGGTGCGATGGCCGAGCGCAAACAGCACGCCGATGGCATCGCGCAGCAAATTCATGAACCGGAAGTCGGCCAGGTTGCCGTCGTAATCGGCGTCCCAGCCGGTGGTGCGGCCATAGCCGCGCTGGTCGGGGGCGATGGCGTGATAGCCGGCGGCGGCGAGCGCCGGCAGCACCTTGCGCCAGCTGTAGGCGAGCTCGGGGAAACCGTGCAGCAGCAGCACGGCCGGCCGGGATTTTCCGCCATCGGCTGCCTCGAAGCCCGCCTCGAGCACATGGATGTCGAGGCCGTTGATGCCGTGCAGGATGCGCGAGCGGATGCCGGCGGGCAGGACGGCGGCGGGGAGCGGCGGGAGAGCGGTCATGGCGCGATCATGCCTGCGAAATGCCGTATACTGAATGCCTTCATGGAGTACCGATGCCTTTCGAGATTGTGGCGCCGCACCTCGCGCCGTTCGTCCTTGTCTTCAGCCTGATATTCTTCTGGATGGTTGAAGCGTGGCAACGGCTCCCGGTGCAGTCGTTCGCCGGGCGCAAGCCGCGCAACCTCTTCGTGATCGCCCTCGATTTCGTCCTGGCGACGACGGGCGCCACCCTGATCGTCCTGGCCGCCCAACGCGCGGCCGGCGCCGGCTGGGGCCTCGCCGCGTTCGCCGACCTGCCGGCGGCGGCGCGGATCGCGATCGGCGTCTTTCTGATCGATCTCGTCGACTACTGGCGTCATCGCCTGAGCCACGAAATCGGCCTGCTGTGGCGCCTCCACCGGCTCCACCATTCCGATCCCGAAGTCGACGTGACGACGTCGTTCCGCAACCACCCGGTGGAGACGATCATGCGCTCGCTCTTGTTCGCGAGCGCGGCGCTGCTGCTCGGCATCCCGGCGGAGTCTTTCGTGGCCTTCAGTCTCCTGTGGATGGCGGTGCAGGTGTTCCAGCACGCCCGCATCCGCCTGCCCGAGGCGCTGGACCGCGCGCTGCGTCTGCTGATCGTCACGCCGCGCTGGCACCGGGTTCACCATTCGCAGCGCCAGGTGCAGACCGACAGCCACTACGGGACGCTGTTCACGATCGGCGACCGGCTGTTCGGAACGGACAAGGGCACGATCACTCCCGAGGCGCTCGGGCTGGCCGAATTCTCGCGGCCCTACGACCGGACGCTCCGCGGCATGCTGCTGAACCCGCTGCTCAGGCTGCCACGCGACTAGCGCGGGATGATATTGTGCCCGAACGCAGTGAGGGATCTTTGGGACGGCAAGTGCCTTGATCATCGGCGTGAATTCACACGCTCTCCGGTGGCGCGCTCCCTTGAATGCCTGACCGCGGCAGCGTGTCCGGAGGGCGAGCGGATATCAAATCATCCGGCGGTGGAACGCGCGCGGGCCGCTCAGTAGCTCTTGGGCAGGCCCAGCACACGCTCGGCCACGTAGCACAGGATCAGCTGCTCGCTGACAGGCGCGATGCGCGCGATCATGACCTCGCGCAGGAAGCGCTCGACGTGGAATTCCTTGGCGTAGCCGTAGCCGCCATGCGTCAGGATCGCCCGCTCGCAGGCGTCATAGGCCCAGCGCGCGCCGAGATACTTGGCCGAGTTCGCCTCGGCGCCGCACTCCTTGCCATTGTCGTAGAGCCACGCCGCCTTGAAGGTGAGCAGGTTGGCGGCCTCGAGCTGCATCCAGCTCTCGGCCAGCGGATGCTGGATCGCCTGGTTCTTGCCGATCGGCCGGCCGAACACGATGCGCTCCTTGGCATATTGCGTGGCCTTGGCCAGTGCCGCCTTGCCGATGCCGATGGCTTCGGCGGCGATCAGGATGCGCTCGGGATTGAGGCCGTGCAGCAGATAGTGGAAGCCCTTGCCTTCCTCGCCGATGCGATCCTCAAGCGGGACTTTCAAGCCGTCGATGAACACCTGGTTGGTGTCGATCGCCTTGCGGCCCATCTTCTCGATCTCGCGGACCTCGATCTTCGAGCGGTCGAAGTCGGTGTAGAACAGCGAGAGACCGTCGGTCGCCTTCTTGCACTTGTCCTTGGGCGTGGTGCGGGCGATCAGCAGCATCTTGTCGGCGA
>LNFM01016672.1_pt1 | contig 10900 bp, 8 predicted proteins | sample 596031 | NCBI WGS metagenome assembly LNFM01 (sample SAMN04254537, study PRJNA301005) | activated carbon metagenome | isolation source: dual media filters at the Ann Arbor, Michigan drinking water treatment plant | place: USA: Ann Arbor | reverse complement strand
TGCGGTTGCGCGCCACGGCTTCGCTGCGTGCCAACTGCAGGTCGGTATGCAGCTGCGCCGCCGCGCCTTCCAGCCGGCGCTGCTCCAGCGCTTGCTGGAAACCGGGCAGCGTGGCGCCGGTGGCGATGGCCGTGATGGCCACGGCCAGCAGCGACTCAACGAGCGACAGGCCGCGCTGGATGTGCGGCCGGCGGGTGGTTTGAAGGCTGAACATCGCGGCGGCTCCGGTGTTGGGGTGTGCGCCGCACTGTAGGAATCTGCGCCGCGCTGCGCGCCCCCTTCACGTGGGCAAGGCCCATGGCACCGTGGAGTGCCCCCACTGCCCCCCCCCTCACACGCACCCCCCGCCGGGGGTGCCCGCTCAGATGTCCCGGATCAGCTGCCGGAACGCATCCACATCCTCGAACTCGCGGTACACCGAAGCAAAGCGCACGTAGGCCACCTTGTCGATGCGTTTCAGCTCGCGCATCACCAGTTCCCCCAGCCGGGTGCTGGGCACTTCGCGGGCGCCGCTGGCGAGCAGCTTTTCCTGGATGCGTTCGAGCGCGGCGTCCACCTGCTCCACGCTCACCGGCCGCTTGCGCAGTGCCAGCATCATGCTGGCGCGTGGCTTGGCGATGTCGAACTCGACCCTCGCGCCGTCCTTCTTCACCACCGCAGGCAGCGCAATCTCGCTGCGCTCGTAGGTGGTGAAGCGCTTTTCGCAATGCAGGCAGCGGCGGCGGCGGCGGATGACATCGCCTTCATCGCTTTCGCGGGTCTCGACGACCTGGGTCTCTTCGTGACTGCAGAAGGGGCAGCGCATGGCGGTGGCGTCAGGCGCTGCCGGTGCTTCAGCGGTAGACCGGGAAGTCGCGCGTCAGCACCGCCACCTTGGCGCGCACCTCGGCCAGCCTGCCAGCGTCGTGCGGGGTGTCCAGCACGTCGGCGATCAGGTGTGCGGTCTGCCGCGCCTGCTCTTCCTTGAAGCCGCGCGTCGTCAGCGCCGGCGTGCCCAGGCGCACGCCGCTGGTGACCATCGGCTTTTGCGGGTCGTTCGGGATGCCGTTCTTGTTGCAGGTCATGTGTGCGCTGCCCAGGATGGCCTCGGCCTCCTTGCCCGTCAGGCCCTTGGGGCGCAGGTCCACCAGCATCACGTGGCTCTCGGTGCGGCCGCTCACGATGCGCAGGCCGCGCTCGATCAGCGTGTCGGCCAGCACCTTGGCATTGGCCACCACCTGGGCCTGGTAGACCTTGAACTCGGGGCTCAGCGCTTCCTGAAAGGCCACGGCCTTGCCGGCGATCACATGCATCAGCGGCCCGCCCTGAATGCCGGGGAAGATGGCGCTGTTGATCTTCTTGGCGATGGCCTCGTCGTTCATCACGATGATGCCGCCGCGCGGGCCGCGCAGGCCTTTGTGCGTGGTGCTGGTCACCACGTCGGCGTGCGGCACCGGGTTCGGGTAGACACCGCCGGCGATCAGGCCCGAGTAGTGGGCCATGTCGACCATGAAGATCGCGCCTACGGCCTTGGCCACGCGGGCAAAGCGCTCGAAGTCGATGTGCAGGCTGTAGGCGCTGGCGCCGGCGATGATGAGCTTGGGCTTGTGCTCGTGGGCCAGGCGCTCCATGGCGTCGTAGTCGATGACCTCGTTGGCGTCCAGCCCGTAGCTCACCACCTTGAACCACTTGCCGCTCATGTTCAGCGGCATGCCGTGCGTGAGGTGGCCACCTTCGGCCAGGCTCATGCCCATGATGGTGTCGCCGGGTTGCAGCAAGGCGAAGAAGACCGCCTGGTTGGCCTGGCTGCCGCTGTTGGCTTGCACGTTGGCGAAGTTCGCACCGAACAGCTGCTTGCAGCGCTCGATGGCCAGGGTTTCGACGACATCGACGTTTTCGCAGCCGCCGTAGTAGCGCTTGCCCGGGTAGCCCTCGGCGTACTTGTTGGTGAGCTGGCTGCCCTGGGCCTGCATCACGGCCGGGCTGGTGTAGTTTTCACTGGCGATGAGCTCGATGTGCTCTTCCTGGCGTCGGTTCTCGGCCTGGACAGCGGCCCAGAGTTCGGGGTCGACTTGGGCGAGCGTGGAGGTGGAACGGTCGAACATGGCAGTCCCTTCAGAAGGATCCGGAGTGAAGGGCCATCGAAGGCCGCGCCGCCTGGCATGAACCCGGGGTTCTGCTGGCATTGCGGTCGAGGGCTGCCCAGGCGCACGGCGGGCACCGCGGCGCAAGGCCTGCGGCCTGCGCTTCCCGGTGGTCTGTCCACCTCAGGGCCGGCTTGTTGCCTGGCCCCTATCGCCAGTCGCGCAGAGCGGGCAGTGTAGCGCCGCCCGGGTTTCCCCTGGCGCTGCGGGTCAGCGCAGCAGCGCCACCTGCTCCACGGTTTCCGGCTTGTCGGTCAGCACGGGGGCTTCGGCTTCCTTCGCGGCGGGCGCCACCGGGAAGTTGCTGGCATTCGCCGGCACGCTGCGGCCTTCGGCCACGTTGCGCATATGGGCCTGTTCCATCAGCACGCGGCCGACATAGCCGCCGTCGGTTTCCAGCAGCGCAGCGCCGACGTAGAACTTCAGCCCTTCGTTCAGGCCGCCGGCGCGGCGGATGCATTCCTGCAGCACCTGCACGCCGACGCGCAGGTTGCTGATCGGGTCGAAGGCCGCGTGCTTGCCGCCGAAGGACTCGTACTTGTCGTCGTGCACCCGCGTCAGCACCTGCATCAGGCCTTGAGCGCCCACCGAGCTTTGGGCAAACGGATTGAAGCTCGACTCCACCGCCATGATGGCCAGGATCAACGTGGGGTCCAGCCCGGCACGCTGGCCTATGACCCAGGCCTCTTGCACCAGCGCGCCAATGGGCTCGGGTGCGACCTTGTAGCGGCGCGAGATCCACGTCGCCAGCGTCGCCTGCTGGCGTGTCAGTTCTTTCAGGTCGGCGGCGGTGGCGCGGTTCACGGCGTCGGGCTCCGCCACGGCAGCCAACAGGTTGCCGCTGGCCTGTTCACGGGCTTCATGGCGGGTCTGCAGCCATTCCAGGGCCACCACTTCCAGCTGGCCGCGTACGTCAGCGCGGCCCAGCCCGAACACGGCAGCAGCAATGGCCAGCAGGCCCACCAGGGCCAGGGTGTTGTGGCTGATTTCCAGCAGGCCGCGACCCACGTCGCCGGCAAAAACGCTGGCTGACCGGGCGGCCGCGCGCGGCGCCTGGCGCAGCATGTCTAAGGCTCGCATCGTCTTTTCTCCTCTCGACCGGGTGGCCCTGCGCCGGCGCATGTGCGGCAGGGGCCCCAGTGATAATCAGCCGCCCTCTGTGACCGGGTGGGCATCCGCGCCTGAACGGGTGTTCGGGGGCTGCCTGTCAAAGGGCGGTGCGGGGTCAACGCGTGGGCTCGGGGCTTGAGGGGCCGGCGCCGCGGGTTAACCCTTAAATATAGCTCCAGCGCGAATTCTAGGAAGGCCTTCATATGCGGTCAAGAATATGAAGTTGCTCTCTAATAACCAGAATCCATGAAATACAAAGACCTCCGCGACTTCATGGCCCAGCTGGAACGCCTGGGCGAGCTTCGAAAACTTGCCGATCCGGTGTCTCCGCACCTGGAAATGACGGCAATTGGCGACAAGCTGTTGCGAGCCGGCGGGCCAGCCGTGCTGTGCACGCAGCCCGCCGGTTACAAGATTCCCTGCCTGATCAACCTGTTCGGCACCCCCAGACGCGTGGCCCTGGGCATGGGCGCTGAAACACTTTCCGACCTGCGCGACGTGGGCCGGCTGCTGGCCGGCTTGAAAGAGCCCGAGCCGCCCAAGGGCTTGAAAGACGCCGGGAAGCTGCTGGCCATGGGCAAGGCGCTGTGGGACATGAAGCCATCCGTGCAGCGCAGCGCGCCTTGCCAGGATGTGGTGCTGGAAGGCGACGAGGTCGATCTCGCCGTGCTGCCGGTGCAGACCTGCTGGCCGGGCGACGCCGGACCGCTGATCACCTGGGGCCTGGTGGTCACGCGCGGCCCGCAGGGCGTGGCCAACCCGCGCAGCCGCCAGAACCTGGGCATCTACCGCCAGCAGGTCATCGGCAAGCGCGAAGTCATCATGCGCTGGCTGGCCCACCGTGGCGGTGCGCTGGATTTCCGCGAGTTCGCGCGCGCCAACCCCGGCCAGCCCTTCCCGATGGCCGTGGCGCTGGGTGCCGACCCGGCCACCATCCTGGGCGCCGTGACGCCTGTGCCCGACACGCTGGGCGAGTACCAGTTCGCCGGCTTGCTGCGTGGCAGCCGAACCGAGCTGGTGGCCACCAACGTAGGTGAAGGTGCGCTCAAGCTCAACGTGCCGGCCAGCGCCGAGATCGTGTTCGAAGGTCACATCCCCACCGCGCCGGCGGGCTACGAGGGTGTCTCCGACCTCGGCGTGAAGCTGAAGGAGAAGGGCGGCTACCTGCACGCCCTGGAGGGCCCTTTCGGCGACCACACCGGCTACTACAACGAGCAGGACTGGTTCCCGGTCTTCCGCATCAGCCGCCTGACGCACCGCCGCGACCCGATCTACCACTCCACCTACACCGGCAAGCCGCCCGACGAGCCGGCCATCCTGGGCGTGGCGCTGAACGAGGTCTTCGTGCCCATCCTGCAGAAGCAGTTTCCGGAGATCGTCGACTTCTACCTGCCGCCCGAGGGCTGCAGCTACCGCATGGCCATCATCTCCATCAAGAAGGCCTACCCGGGCCACGCCAAGCGCGTGATGTTCGGCCTGTGGAGCTTCCTGCGGCAGTTCATGTACACCAAGTTCATCGTCGTCACGGACGACGACGTCGACATCCGCAACTGGCAGGAAGTGATCTGGGCCATCACCACGCGCATGGACCCGGTGCGTGACACCACGCTGGTGGAGCACACGCCCATCGACTACCTCGATTTCGCCAGCCCGGTCAGCGGCCTGGGCGGCAAGATGGGCCTGGACGCCACCAACAAGTGGCCGGGAGAAACTCCGCGCGAGTGGGGCCGCACCATCACGATGGATGCAGCGGTCACGCAGCGTGTGGAGGCGCTGGTGGCCGGCTTGATGCCCGCCGCCTGAGACGGCTGCGGAGCGGGACCGACAAAACCCCTGCGCCAACATGCGCCTTGCAGGCTGCGCCCGGCAGGCGTAAGTTCTGCCTACCCGCTGAGCGGGTACCACTGACGGCGCCCTACCAGCGCGTCAGGGGCCCTGGACCTCCTACCTCCAGAGCCCCATCGGCGACACGGTTCGCCCGCCCCCCACGGCCCTCGGGCCCTGGGGGGTTCGTGTTTTCAGGCCTGGCCGAACTGCTGCGCGATCAGTGCGTAGGAACGCCGGCGCACGGCCGGGTCATGGGCCCAGGTGTTGACCACGAGGTGGTCGAGCGCCAGGTCCTCGGCCAGCCGGCGCAGGCCCTCGCCCACCTGCGCCGCGCTGCCCACCAGCGCCCGGCTGCGCAGTGCTTGCACGGTGGGCCATTCTTCCGCCGTGTAGCCAGCGGCGGCGATGGCATCGGGGTGCTGCAGCGGCCCGAGCACGCCGCGCTGGCGATCGAGGCGCCAGCGTTCACGGCTCGTCGCGTGATGGCGAGCTTCGCCTTCGGTGTCGGCCGCCAGCGCCCAGACGCAGATGGTCGCCTGCGGCTCGGGGTGGCGCTCGCTCGGGCGGTAGAGCTCGCGGTAGAGATGCAGTGCCTGCTCGACGCCCTGGCCGTCCATGAAGAAGTAGGCGAAGGCATACGGCAGGCCCAGGTGGGCGGCCAGCTGCGCGCCGTAGTCGGAACTGCCCAGCATCCACAGTTCGGGCGCGCTGCTGCCGGCCGGCGGCAGCGGGTGCGCCAGCAGGCCCTGGTGGCGCTGGCCGCGTGTCCAGGCCTGCAGGTCCACCACCTGCTGCGGGAAGTTGTCCGCTGCCATGGCTGCGTTCGGGTTCAGCGCGCGCGCGGTGCGGCCGTCGCTGCCCGGCGCGCGGCCCACGCCGAGGTCGATGCGCCCGGGCGCCAGCGCGTCCAGCACGCGGAACTGCTCGGCCACCTTCAGCGCCGCGTAGTGCGGCAGCATGACCCCCGCGCTGCCGATGCGGATGCGCGAGGTGCGCGCGGCGATCGCGGCCATCAGCACCTCGGGCGCGCTGCCCACGATGGTGGGCATGCCGTGGTGCTCGCTGACCCAGAAGCGCTCGTAGCCCAGCGCCTCGCAGTGCACCGCCAGTGCCAGCGTGTCGCGCAGCGCGTCGCCTTCGTCGCGGCCTTCGCAGGCCACCGACTGGTCCAGCACCGACAGGCGCAGGGCCTTCAAGCCGCGGCCTTGATGAGCGTGGCCGCCTTCTCGGCAATCATGATGGTCGGCGCCGTGGTGTTGCCCGAGACGATGCGCGGCATGACCGAAGCATCCACCACGCGCAGGCCCTGCAGGCCATGCACACGCAGCTGTGCGTCCACCACGTCATCCGGCCCCGGGCCCATGCGGCAGCTGCCCACGGGGTGGTAGATGGTGTCGGCGTGGTTGCGCACGAACGCCTCGATCTGCGCGTCGCTCTGCGCCGCGGCCGAGGCCGGCAGTTCCTGGCCGCCCAGGGCCGCCAGCGCCGGCTGGGCCAGGATGTGGCGCATCAGCTTGAAGCCGCGCACCAGGCGGTCCACGTCGTCGCGCTCGGTGAGGAAGCCCAGGTCGATGGCCGGGGGCGCGTTCACGTCGGCGCTGGCCAGGGTGATGCGGCCGCGGCTGAGCGGGCGCAGCAGGCAGACGTGGCAGGAAAAGCCGTGGCCGAACACCGTCTTGCGGCCGTGGTCCACCAGCTTGCCGATGACGAAGTGGAACTGCAGGTCGGGCGTGGCCTCTTCGGGCCGGCTCTTGATGAAACCACCGGCTTCGCCGAAGTTGGTGGTGAGGATGCCGCGGCGCTGGCTGCGCCATTGCCACAGCCCCTGCAGTGCGTGCCAGGCGCCGGTGAGCGAGAGGCCGAAGAGGTCGGTGGCACGGGGCGCGGCATGCACCTGCGTGACGTCGATGTGGTCGTGCAGGTGGCGGCCCACGCCGGGCAGGTGGTGCGCGGTGGCGATGCCGTGCTGCTGCAGATGTTCACCATCGCCCACGCCGGAGCGCAAGAGGATCTGCGGGCTTTGCAAGGCCCCGGCGCACAGCAGCACCTCGCGCTGCGCCTGCAGCATGCGGGTGGCGCCGCCCTGCACGACCTCCACGCCCGTGGCGCGCCGACCTTCGAAGCTGATGCGCGCCACGGTGGCGTCGGTCAGCACCTGCAGGTTGGGGCGGCTGCGCACCGGGGTGAGGTAGGCCTTGGCCGCGCTCAGGCGCTCGCCGCCACGCTGCATCACCTGATACAGGCCCACGCCTTCCTGGGACGCGGCGTTGAAGTCGGGGTTGGCCGCGTAGCCGGCCTGCTGCGCCGCCTGCACGAACAGCGACGACACCCGGTTGGGCTGCATCAGGTCCATCACGTTCAACGGGCCGCCGCGGCCGTGCCAGGCGTCGGCGCCGCGCTCGTTGTGTTCGGCGCGCTTGAAGTGCGGCAGCACGTCGTCCCAGGCCCAGCCGGGGTTGCCGGCGGCGGCCCAGTGGTCGTAGTCCTCGCGCTGGCCGCGCACGTAGATCATCGCGTTGACCGAGGTCGAGCCGCCCAGCACCTTGCCGCGCGGCTGGTAGCCGCGGCGCCCGTTCAGGCCGGGTTGCGGCAGGCTCTGGAAGGACCAGTTGGCGACACCCGTCTGCGCCATCAGCGCAAAACCGGCCGGGCAGTGGATGAAGGCGCTGCGGTCCACCGGGCCCGCTTCCACGAGGCAGACGCTGGTCCGCGGGTCTTCGCTCAGCCGTGCGGCGAGCACCGAGCCGGCGGCACCGCCGCCGACGATGATGTAGTCAAACATGAGGGTCTGTGGGTCTCCTCGGGTCATCATAGCCAGCGGGGGTGGCGCGGATTGGTGGCACGCCTCTAGTCTCTGGCGGTGCCGCAGACGGCCGACCCTGGACAAAAGGCATAGACCGCGTGACCGGTGCCCGGCGCGGGTGCAGCCTCGATAATCCGGCGCTTGCCGTCGGCGCGGCCACCCCTACGGAGCCCTGAGCAGTGTTTGGACGATTTGAAAGGCTGGTGCAGCCCTACCCCGAGGCGCTGCCACCCCCGCCGCCGCAGAAATTCTTCGCCTTCCTGTGGACATGCTCCCAAGGTGTGCGGCCCTGGCTGGTGATGGTGACGCTGTTCACGGCCGCCATCGGTGCCTTCGAGGCGCTGCTCTTCAGCATGATGGCCCACGTGGTGGACCTGCTGGCGAAGGTGCAGCCCGCCCAGTTGTGGGCCGAGCACGGCAGCCTGCTGAAGCTGCTGGCCGGCGTGCTGGTGGCCAGCATCGCCTTCGCGGCACTGCAGGCCTTGTTCAAGTACCAGGGCGTGTTCGGCAATTTCCCGATGCGCCTGCGCTGGAACTTCCACCGCCAGATGCTCGAGCAGAGCATGGGCTTCTACCAGGACGAGTCCAAGGTGATGCAGACGGCGCTGGCCGTGCGCGACACCTGGCTGATCGTCACCGACATCATGGTCTACGTGGTGATCTACTTCGTCACGCTGCTGGCGGTGGTGGGCGCCTTCGACCTCTGGCTGGTGACGCCTTTCCTCGGCTGGCTGGTGCTCTACATCGCCGCGCTGACCTACTTCGTGCCGCGGCTGGGCCGCGTGGCGCAGAAGCAGGCCGATGCGCGCAGCCTGATGACGGGCCGCATCACCGACGCCTACACCAACATCGCCACGGTGAAGCTGTTTTCGCATGCGCAACGCGAAGCGCATTTCGCACGCGGGGCGATGCAGGAGTTCATGGCCTCGGCCTACGCGCAGATGCGCCTGGTCACCGGCTTCGAAACGGTCAACCAGGTGCTCAGCGTGGGCCTGATCGCGGCGACGGCGTTTGTCAGTCTCGCGCTGTGGACGGAGTCGCTCGTGGGCGTGGGCGCGGTCGCTGCGGCCACGGCCATGGCCTTCCGGCTGAACGGCATTTCGCACTGGGTGATGTGGGAACTGGCGACGCTGTTCGAGCACATCGGCACCGTGCAGGACGGCATGGCCACGCTGTCACGCACACAGAGCGTGGTGGACAAGCCGGGCGCCCAGGCACTGACGGTGCCGCGCGGCGAAGTGCGCTTCGACAACGTGGTGTTCGGCTACGGCAGCAAGAAGCGTGTCGTCGACGGCCTGAACTTCACCATCCGGCCGGGCGAGAAGATCGGTCTCGTCGGCCGTTCGGGCGCGGGCAAGAGCACGGTCGTGAACCTGCTGCTGCGCCTGTACGACCTGGAGTCGGGCCGCATCCTCATCGACGGGCAGGACATCGCCGGCGTCACGCAACAGAGTCTGCGCAGGCACGTGGGCATGGTGACGCAGGACACTTCGCTGCTGCACCGCAGCGTGCGCGACAACATCGTCTACGGCCGGCCCGATGCCACCGAAGCCGAGATGGTGCGTGCCGCCGAACGCGCCGAAGCGGCCGACTTCATCGCCGGCCTGTCCGACGCCAAGGGCCGCAAGGGCTACGACGCGCACGTGGGCGAGCGCGGCGTGAAGCTCAGCGGCGGGCAGCGCCAGCGCATCGCCATCGCGCGCGTGATGCTGAAGGATGCGCCCATCCTGCTGCTGGACGAAGCCACCAGCGCGCTGGACAGCGAGGTCGAGGCCGCGATCCAGCAGAGCCTGTACAGCCTGATGGAAGGCAAGACGGTGGTGGCCATTGCACACCGCCTCAGCACCATCGCGGCGATGGACCGGCTGATCGTGATGGACCAGGGCCGCATCGTCGAGATGGGTGACCATGCCTCGCTGCTGGCCGCCGGCGGCATCTATGCGCGGCTGTGGGAACACCAGAGCGGCGGCTTCCTCGGCGAGGAGGTGGACGACGCCTTGACAGCGCTCGCTGGCACCACCGGCACCACCGGCAGCACCGGCACCAACGGCGCCGCCGGTTCCGCCGCGGCGGAAGTAGTGGCCGGCGCCCGCTGAGCCGGCCGCGCTCAGCCGCGGGTGGCGGCGGGTGCGGGTGCGCCGGCGGCCTGGCCGTCTGCATCCAGCGCGGCGCCGTCGCCATGCCCACGCAGCGCCGCGGGCGCATGCAGCACCATCGGCGTGGTTTCCGTCCAGGCCCCGCTGTCCTGGCTGGCGCGGGCCATGCGGCTCATCGCGCCGTCCAGCGTGGCGCGGCGCTGGATGGCGTCATTGGAGGTGCTGCTCGCCTCAGGTGCCGCGAAGGCAGCGGGCGGGGTCTCGGGGGCCGGCAGGGCGTCCAGCGGCACATCCACGCTCACGACACGGGGCGGCAAGGTTTCGGGCGGTGCCGGAGGGCGAGAACTGCGCACCAGATGCTCCCACCAAGCCACTGCGCTGGCCACGACCAAGAGCGCACCGAGGGCTGCGCCGACCCAGCTGAGGATGGTTTCCATCTGTGACTTTTCGGCCCCAGCGCGCCCCGCTTGAGTGCCGCCATGGCCCCAGCTGCGCGCGGAGACGCCGTCGGGCCGACAATCGCAGGCTGTCCGGCCTTGCCGGCTTCACCTGAATTGACGGAGCGCCCGTGCCCGCCCTGGCCCCGACCCCACCGTGACGACCACCTTGAGCCCCACCCGCACCGACGCCAAGCTCGAGGCCAAGCCCGAAGCGAAAGCGCTGGGCAGCTATCGCCCGTTCTGGGCCAAGCGCTTCGGCCCGGCGCCCTTCCTGCCGATGAGCCGCGCCGAGATGGAGCAACTCGGCTGGGACAGCTGCGACATCATCGTGGTGACGGGCGACGCCTATGTCGACCACCCCAGCTTCGGCATGGCCGTCATCGGCCGCACGCTGGAGGCCCAGGGCTTCCGTGTCGGCATCATCGCGCAGCCCGACTGGCAAAGCGCCGATGCGTTCAAGGCCCTGGGCAGGCCGAACCTGTTCTTCGGCGTCGCCGCCGG
>LNFM01012787.1_pt1 | contig 10900 bp, 8 predicted proteins | sample 596031 | NCBI WGS metagenome assembly LNFM01 (sample SAMN04254537, study PRJNA301005) | activated carbon metagenome | isolation source: dual media filters at the Ann Arbor, Michigan drinking water treatment plant | place: USA: Ann Arbor | reverse complement strand
ACAGCGTACATCAGCACGCCCTCGAAGGCGAGCAGAAGCAGCGCGGCATAGACATTGGCCATTCTGAAATTGGCACCTTCGTTGGAGATCAGATAGCCGAGACCCGCATTCGCGCCGACGGTTTCCGAAACGATGGTGCCGACGAAGGCGAGAGTGATCGCGACTTTCAGCGAACCGAACAGATATGGCAGCGCACGCGGAATGCCGACTTTGAGCATGATGTCGAGCTTGCCCGCGCCGAGCGCGCGGAGCACGTCCTCGAGTTCGGGTTCGGTGGTGGCAAGGCCGGTCGCGACGTTCACGACAATCGGGAAGAACGAGATGAGAAACGCCGTGATGATCGCCGGCACTTCGCCGATGCCGAACCACAGGATCAAGAGCGGCACGATCGCGACCTTCGGGATGGTGTTGAAGCCGACCATCACCGGATAGAGCCCGCGATAGATCGTACGCGACCAGCCGACGAGAAGTCCGAGCAAAATCCCGAAGCCGACCGCCAGAGCAAAACCGACCATCGTGACCCAGAGCGTCACATAGGAATGGTAGGCGAAAGTTTTCCAGTGCCGCGCCATCGCGGCGAAGGCTGCGGACGGCGGCTGCAATACCGAGGGGTTTATTTGAAAGACATAGCAAGACGCCTCCCAGATCACGAAAATGGCGATCGTGAACAGCCATGGAGCAAGCGCTTCGAGGGTTCGCGAATTCATCCTACCCGTACCTGTGCGATCTTCGCGCGCAATTCGTGAACGATGTCGGCAAATCCTTTGTCGTAAGTCACCTGCAAATCGCGCGGCCTCGGAAAATCGACCGCCTTGATCTGAACGATGGTGCCGGGCCGCGCGCTCATCACATAGATATTGTCGGCAAGAAACGCCGCCTCGCGCAGATCATGCGTGACAAGGATTACGGTGAATTGGAGTTTCTGCCAAAGGTCGCGCATCACGCACCAAAGCTCTTCGCGCGTGAAAGCGTCGAGCGCTGCGAACGGCTCGTCCAGCATAAGAAGCGCGGGCTCGTGAATGAGCGAGCGGCAGAGCGAGACGCGCTGCTGCATGCCGCCGGAAAGCTCCCACGGATAGCGATCGCCGAAGCCCTTCAGGCCAACTGTCTCGAGCAGTTTCTCCGCGCGCGCGCGAAACTCGTCCCGCTTCGCGCGGAATTGCGATCGGTGCGGTTGCACGATCTCGAGCGGAAGAAGAACGTTATCGACGACTTTTCGCCAGGGGAGAAGGTTCGCGTGCTGGAACGCCATGCCGGCCATTTTCACCGGGCCGTTGACTTCGCGGCCCTGTATCGAAACCGTTCCAGCGGTCGGCTTGTGTAGCCCGGTGACGAGCCGCATCAGGGTCGATTTTCCGCAGCCCGAAGGTCCGACGACTGCGGCAAACTCGCCTTTTCTGACTTTCAGCGAGGTGTCTTGCAGCGCAAGTACGTCGCCCGAAGCGCCGCGATATTTCAGCGTTACGCCGTTTAATTCTACGAACGCATCCACTTCGCGGTACTCCGGGCTACGCAATCTTTCTTAGAGCTTGCGCTCTCCGGCGGGAGGCAAGTACTTCGAGTCGAACAGATCAGACGGCTTCGGCTTTCCGTTTTTGAACGCGGAAGAAACGTTAAGCTGATCGATCGCTTCGGCCATACGCTTCTCGTCGATGCCGCCGACGCCGTTCGCCTTCACCCAATTCGTCACGAAGTTGTCGCGCAGCGACATCTTGAGACGCGCAAGCTCGATCTTCTCGTCCGCCGTCTCATTGCGCTTCATCACCGACTTAATGGCGCCCTCGGGGTCCTTGTAGGTGTCGATGATGCCCTTGATCGTGGCGCGCACGAAGCCCGCGACCACCTTCGGATTCGCTTTCGCAAATTCCGGGTTGACCATGATCGCGTTGCCGTAAAGTACGAGACCGTGATCGTTCAGCAGCATCACCTTGATGTCTTTCTCAGGGATGCCTTTGGTCGTGAGGTTGTAGACGGCGGAGAAAGAGAATGCGGTGATCGCATCGACCTTGCCATCGGCGAGCATGGGTTCGCGCACGGGGAAGCCAACCGCTTCCACCTTCACCTTGGAAGCGTCGATCTTGTTGACGTTCGTGAATGCTCCCCACTGCGCCCATGCGCCGTCCGGCGGCGGTGCGCCAAGCACTTTGCCCTCGAGGTCTTTCGGGCTGTTGATCTTCGACTTCGCGAGACTGACGATCGAGAACGCCGGCTTGTCGTAGACCATCAAGACGGCTTTGACGTCTTTGTCCGCGTTCTGGTCGCGGAAGCGTGCGAGCGAATTGATGTCGAAGAAGCCGATCGGATAGGTGCCGGCCGCGATGCGCGCGATACCGGCGACCGAGCCGGGCCCTGAGTCGATCGTGACGTTCAGACCCTCGGCCTTGTAATAGCCCTTGTCGATCGCGACGAAGTAGGGTGCGGACGGGCCCTCGAATTTCCAGTCGAGTGCGAATTTGAGATCGGTGAGCTGTTGGGTGCCTGCCGGAATAGCGGAGGCGACGAGTGCCGCGCCTGCAATCGCGGCCATACTTACTTTGCGAAACATTTCGAAGACTCCCGTGAGAATTGCTTTCGTCCGGGGGAGTCAGGCAGCAAGCGCCATGCCATTTCTCTTCTCGGCCTTTTGCGCTTTTGACGAGCAGCCCTTCTCGCCGGATTGCCCTAAGGCTAGGCGGTTTTCGGCGGGTTGCCTATTCCGGCGGCGTCTTTTCCGCGCCTTTTAAGAAACCTAGCTCCCGCGATAGGTGCCGTAGCTCCACGGGGTGACTAAGAGCGGCACATGATAGTGGCCCTCGGGTTCGGCAATGGAAAAGCGGATCGGCACGACATCGAGGAATGGCGGCTCAGCGATCGGCACGTTGCGGTCCCGATAATAGTCGGCGACCGAGAACAAGAGTTCGTACTGGCCGGTGGGTACCGGGCGGCCGGAAATTAGCGGCGCGTCGGTGCGGCCGTCGGCATTGGTTTGCGTGCGAACAATCAATCTCGGTTCGTCGCCGCCCGATAATTCGCGAAGCGCAAGCCACATGCCGGCCGCCGGACGGCCGATGTGATTGTCGAGGACATGTGTCGAGAGGCGTCCGTTGAGACCGAGATCGGCGTTCTCGATTTTCTGGTCGAGCCGGAGCGCGGCGATTCGGAAGACTTCCGCAAGCGCAGTTTCAAATTCCTGATTGGCGGAATTGTCGATGCGCTTTGCGAACTGCTTCAGGATCGAATCCTTGGTGTGGCGCCGCACGCAAATGATGAAAGGGATGCCGTGCTTCTTCTGATAGTTGGCGTTGAAGCCCTGAAAACTTTCAAACTCCGAATCGGATAGTTGATCGAGTCCGGCGCTTGCCTGTTCCGAAGTGGAATCTTTCGTGAGCTTGCCTGCACGCGCAGCTTTCCCGGCCAGATCGGGATGGGCGAGGAGCAGCGCGGACTGTTCGTTTTTTGAAGCGGTCTTCACGGCGCTCGTCATTGCTTCGAGCAAGGCTCGCACGCTGGCAAATGGCCTCTTTGCGGCGACGCGTTCGGCGACCCATGGTGAGTGCTCGAAAATTTCGCCAAACGTCGCGACAAATTCCTGAGCGGATGCCTTGTTGAGTTTATCCAGCGTGAGTCTCGTCATTCGGAAATTTCCCACGCCTCGTCGGCAAGCCCGCGATGCTCTTCATGCCAGTGTTTTGCAATATCGAGGCGGGTTGCGACCCAGACGCCATCGTGCTCGTCGATGTAATCAAGAAATTTCGCGAGCCCGGCCGCGCGGCCGGGCTTGCCGGCGAGGCGGCAATGCAGCCCGATTGACATCATCTTCGGCGCGATTTCACCCTCCGCATATAGAGCGTCGAAAGCATCACGCAGGTAAACGAAGAAGTCGTCGCCATGCGAGAATCCCTGCGCATTGGTGAAGCGCATATCGTTGGCGTCTAATGTATATGGAATGAGGAGATGAGGTCCTTTGGGACCGCGTACCCAATAGGGCAGATCGTCGGCGTAGGAATCGGATGAATAAAGAAATCCGCCTTCTTCCATCACGATCTTCAGCGAGTTGCCTGAGGTGCGTCCGGTATACCAGCCGAGCGGCCGCTCGCCGGTAACTTCGGTGTGAATCTCGATTGCTTCGCGCAAGTGCGCGCGTTCTTCCTTCTCCGGCATGTCGCGATAGTCGATCCATTTCAGGCCGTGGCTCGCGATTTCCCATTCCGCTTCCTGCATCGAGGCGACGATTTCAGGATAGCGTTGCAACGCGGTAGCGACCGCAAATACGGTGACCGGCATGTTGCGCTCGGTGAACATGCGCCACAGCCGCCAATAGCCTGCGCGCGAGCCGTATTCGAACATGGACTCGAGATTCATGTGCCGCTTGCCGGGCCATGGCTGCGCGCCGAGCACGTCCGATAAAAACGCTTCTGAGGCGGCGTCACCATGAAGGATGTTATTCTCGCCGCCTTCCTCGTAGTTGACGACGAACTGTACCGCGACGCGCGCGTTCCCCGGCCAGCGCGGATGCGGCGGATTGCGGCCATAGCCCACGAGATCGCGCGGATATTTTTTCATGTCGCTCATTCTGGGCGAGGCTTTGCGGCAAGCCAAGCGGCGATCAGCGCGCGCTCTGCCGGCGTCATGTCGGTGATGTTGCCGGGCGGCATCGCGATCGAGCGCACCGAGTGGATCTCGATCATGCTCGCGAACTTGCGGATATTCTCGGGCGTGTCCAGCAAGACGCCGTGAGGCGCTTTGACAATACCGCTCCATCCCGGCTGTGCTGCGTGGCAAACCGAGCAGCGCGTCGCAACAATATTTTCGACCGTCGCGAATTGCGGAGGCGTCGAAGGCGTTTCGCTGCGCTGGCTATCGCGAAGTCCGAGCGAAGAAAGCCAGCCGATTGCAATTACGCCGAGCGCAACAACGCCCCAAGTCCACCAAGGACTCCTGGTCCAGTGTGCGGTTTCGTTCGCATGACGGAAATTGAAGAACACGCGCATTAACGGCCCGATTGCGAGCACGATCGCGACGATGAGCCAGTTGTATTTCGTTGCGTAGAACAGCGGATAGTGCGTGCCCATCATCAGGAAGATCACAGGCAGCGTGAGATAGTTGTTGTGCACCGAGCGCTGCTTTGCTTGCTCGCCCCATGCGGGATCAGGCTTCTTCTTCGCGATCAGCCTCGCTACCGTTTTCCGCTGGTTCGGCATGATGACGACGAACACGTTCGCAACCATGATCGTGCCGACCAGCGCGCCGATCTGGATGAACATCCCGCGGCCCGAAAGCGTCTGCGCGAATGCATAGCTGAGCGTGACCAGCAATAGATAAAGAAACAGTGCGAGCCCCGCCTCGCTTTTGCCGAGCGGCGAGCGGCAGACAATCTCGTAAAGGATCCAAGCACCCGCGAGCCCGCCGACACTGACTGCAATCGCGCGTGCAGTCGAAATGTCGTGCACCGCCTTGTCGACGAGATAAAGCTCCGCGCCGAGATAATAAACGATCGCGAGCAGCGCCATGCCGGAAAGCCAGGTCGTATAGGCTTCCCATTTGAACCAGGTGAGGTGGTCCGGCATCTTTGCGGGGGCCACGAGGTACTTCACCATGTGGTAAAAGCCGCCGCCATGAACCTGCCAGGCGTCGCCTTTAGCGCCGGCCGGTAGGCCGCGCCGAGGCTTCAGGCTTAGGTCGAGGTGGATGAAATAAAAGGACGAGCCGATCCAGGCGATGCCGGCCACGATATGCAGCCAGCGGACGAAGGCGCCAACCCATTCCCAGAAAATGACGTCCACCGCTCGGCTAGCTCCGTGCTATTCGCTGCCAGAATGACAGACGTGCGAGACCCTGTTCAAGATACCCTATAATAAAGCGATGGTCGGAAACGAAGCGGAATGGACCGAATGCAGGCAGGCGCAAACACGTTTGGTCCGCGAATTATGTCGCTTGCCGACCATCTCGCGCGTTGGTCCGAGCAGCCCGACGCGCTGACCGTCACTTATTTCTCCGAAGCACATAAGAAGGTTGCCGCCGATCTCGGCGAACTGCTGCGTTCAGCCGGCATGGAAGTCCGCACCGATGCCATCGGCAATGTCATTGGCGTCTACAAAGCCGCAAAGCCGGGAGCGATGACGCTGCTGCTCGGTTCGCACTACGACACGGTGCGCGACGGCGGGAAGTATGACGGCCGTCTTGGCATTTTGGTGCCGTTAGCGCTGATCGAACATCTGAACCGCACCAAACAGAAATTACCTTTCAACATCGAACTCTGCTGTTTCTCCGAAGAAGAAGGCGTGCGCTTTCCGATCGGCTATCTCGGCAGTCAGGCAATCGCGGGCAAGTTCGACCCGAAAAACCTCGATGCGACGGACGACAACGGCACTCCGTTACGTAACGTGCTGGAAGACGCCGGCGTCGATCTGAAATCGATCGCGTCGCTTGCGCGCAAGAAAGACGACCTCATCGGCTATGTGGAATTACATATCGAACAGGGCCCCTCGCTCCTGAATGCGGATGTGCCCGTAGCGGTCGTGACCGGCATTGCCGGCGCGCTCCGCCATCGCGTCACCGTTGAAGGCGAGGCAGGACATGCGGGAACGGTTGCGATGCAGTTCCGCCACGATGCGGGTGCTGCGGCAGCGGAAATGATTCTCGCAACTGAAAAGCGCTGTGTCGGCATTCCGAGCCTCGTCGGCACGGTGGGTCAACTGCTTGTGCCGAACGGCGCGATGAACGTGATCCCCGGCCGCTGCGAGTTTTCGACCGACATCCGTGCATCGACCAACGAGGTGCGCGACGCCGCCGTGAAAGATGTTATTGCGGCCTTCTATGAAATCGCGAAGCGCCGTGGCGTGAAAGTGAAAGCCGAAGAAGTACTGCGAATGTCGGCAATTCCGCTCTCGGATTACTTTCAGTCTCGGCTCAAGGCTGCCGCAGAGCGTCTCGGTATAAAGCCGCTTATGCTTCCGAGCGGCGCGGGCCACGACGCAGCCATGATGTCGAACCTGACGCAGAGCGCGATGATGTTCGTCCGCTGCGGCAATGGCGGCGTCAGCCATTCGCCACGCGAGATTATCACCGAAGAAGATGCGGACTTTGCCGCGCGTGTGCTATTCGATTTCCTGATGAATCTTGCTGAAGAATACAATGCTTAAAGAAAACACCGGCGCCTTCATCGAGGCGAATTTCAAGCGTGAGACCGAGTTTCTCGCGGAGCTCGTGAAAGTACCGAGCGACAATCCGCCCGGCGACTGTGCGCCGATTGCGCTGCGCGCGAAAGCGCTGCTTGAAGGTCTCGGTTTCTCGGTTGAGGCGCATGTCGTGCCGGCGGGCGTCGTCGATGCCGTTGGCATGAAAAGCGTTACCAATCTAATCGTGCGCAGAAAATTCGGCGAAGGGCCGGTAATTGCGCTGAATGCACATGGCGATGTGGTGCCGCCGGGCATGGGTTGGTCGCAGGATCCTTACGGCGCGAAGATTGTCGAAGCTGAACATGGTCTCGCGATGTACGGCCGCGGCGTTGCGGTTTCGAAATCCGATTTCGCCACGTACACCTTCGCGCTGCTTGCGTTGATGGATGCAGAGAAGAAGGGCGCAAAAATCGGTGGCACGGTCGAGCTGCACTTCACTTTCGACGAGGAAGCGGGCGGCGACATCGGCCCGCACTGGCTGCTTGAACAAAAACTCTCGAAGCCGGATTACGCCATCGCGGCCGGCTTCAGCTATGCGGTGGTGACCGCGCACAACGGCTGCTTGCATCTGGAAGTGACCGTGCTCGGCAAGCAGGCTCATGCCGCGATGCCTTCGACCGGGCACGATGCGCTTGAAGCTGCGAACGGAATTCTGTCCGCCCTCTATGCGAGCCGAGAAGCGCTCACCAAACAGAAATCGAAGGTGAAGGGCATCGAATCGCCGACCTTGAACATCGGTCTTATTGCGGGTGGTATCAACACCAACGTGGTGCCCGACCGCGTGACCTTCCGCCTCGATCGCCGCATGATCCCGGAAGAAAATCCCGCGCAGGTCGAGAGCGACACGCGCGTCATCATCGAAAACGCCGCCAAGAAATTCCCCGGCATTCGTGCGGACATACGCCGCATTCTGCTTGCGCTGCCGCTGACTGAGGAGAAGGGCTTTGAGAAAATCGTTGCCGCTATCCAGAAGCACGCGAAAGACGAACTGAAAGTCGATGTGCCGTCGAACGGCGTGCCGCTTTATACCGATGCGCGGCACTACTCCTCGCACGGAATTCCAGCGGTACTTTACGGTGCAGGCCCGCGCTCGATTCTGGAGGCAAACGCACATAACGCCGACGAGAATCTGCGGCTGAACGATCTGAAGGCGGCGACGAAAATCATCGCGCTTAGCGTCGCTGATTTGTTAGGGGCTCAGTAAGTCTCGACGTGGAAGCGGCCTTCATCGCGCATCTTCGCGCGGATCGAGGCCCAGTCGAGCTTGTGCTCGCGGCAGATCGAGGCGAAGGATTCTTCGACGCCCGCCTCCATGCCCTTCAGCCCGCACATATAGATGTGGGTCGTGTCCTTCTGTAGTAGCGCCGCGAGATCCGCCGAGCGCTTTTTCATGCGGTCCTGCACATATTCCTTCGGCTTATCCGCAAGCCGGGAGAACACGAGCTCCTGGTCGAGCAGCGTTTTCGGCACTTTCTGCAACGGGCCGAAATAGGGAAGTTCTTCCGGAGTGCGCGCACCGAAGAAGAGATAGAGCTTGCCCTTCGCGTTCGGGTTCGCACGGCGGCGGCGCTCGGTGAAGCCACGAAACGGAGCGGAGCCAGTGCCGGTGCAGATCATGACGACATCGGCCTCTGAATCGTCCGGCATCAGGAAGGTAGAGCCGAAGGGCCCTGCAACCTGCACCTTGTCGCCTTGTTTCAGATCGCAAACATAATTCGATGCGATGCCTTTGCGTTCGCTCCCGTCAGGATTTTTTGTGAGTACGCGCTTTACGGTAAGCGAAACGTTGTTCGTGTTCGGCCGCTCGCCGTCGCGCGGAGAAGCGATCGAGAACAAACGCATCTTGTGCGGACGGCCGTTTTCGTCACTGCCCGGCAGCACGATGCCGATGCTCTGGCCTTCAAGCACGGGAAATGAAGTCGTGCCGAAGTCGAGAATAACGTGATGAATGTCGGCGGAAGCGCCTTCGCCGGTGAGTTTCAGATTGCCCGTGACTTTTGCTTCGGCTGGTTGACGCCGCCCGAACAGGTTGATCCGCGGCTTGCTCGCAGAGGCCGGCGCCTTCATCTGCCCGCCCGCGCCTTTATGAGCATCGCTTAATAGTGCGGCTGCTTCGTCATCGATCGCTTCGGCGACCGAGATCGCCGGGCCGTCGGCATCGGTGATTTCTTCGATTTCAGGCAGATCAGACCATGAAAACTGCTCGTCCATGGAGAAAGGCGTTTTCACCTGCACAAAGTGATTGATCGAACCGGTCGGGCAGGGCGCAACGCAATCCATGCAGAAATTGCACTTCGTGACGTCCACTACATAGTTGTTCGCGTCATGTGTGACCGCGCCGACCGGGCAGGTCGCCTCGCACGTATTGCAACGAATGCATACGGCAGGGTCGATCAGGTGCTGTTTGATCGGCGCGGTCATTGTTCGTCTTAGCTTAAGCGATCTTCACGTATTCGAAGTCGCCCGGCTTGTTGTCGATGCCGACTTTCGGCGGTGCGATCCAGCTTGCGAATTTGCCCGGCTCGACTTCCGTCTTCATCAGGCTCTCGATGAAGTCGCGGTCATTGGATGAAGGAAGATACTCGTCCTTCTTTTTTTCCCACGCATCACCGCTGATGATATTGCCGTTCACATCGGCTTGAACTTCCTTGAACTCACCGATGTTCCGGTGGAAGGCGACATGCGGCAGCTTCAGCTGGAATTTGATGTTGTACTTCTCAAGCACCTTGTTCCAGCGCGACACGCCGCCCTGGCAATCGGCGACATAGTCGTCACGCAGGCGCAGGTTGAGCGCGGAGAGCGCAGGCACATCTTCAACGACGATTTTGCCGTCCTTGAAGCGCGTCACCGGATAGGTTGAAGACTCGAGCTTGTGGTCGTCGTCGAGTTTGTCCTCGCGATAGCGGCCCTTGATGCCGGCGTGGAACGCGCTCGCGGCGTTGGTCGAGATTTCATTACCGAAGAGATCGAGGGTGAGCGAATAGTGCAGGTTCGCTTTCTTCTGCAACGTCGGCAGGTCGATCACGCCGAGCTTACGGACTGCCTCGATGTTGTAAGGATCGTCGATCCCGGCTTTCTGCATTTCGGCGCAGGTGCGTTCGATCGTGCGCCCCACCCCGGTTTCGCCGACGAACATGTGATGCGCTTCTTCGGTTAGCATGAAGCGCGTCGTGCGCGAGAGCGGATCGAAGCCTGATTGTGCGAGCGCCTCCAGCTGCATCTTGCCGTCGCGGTCGGTGAAGAACGTGAACATGAAGAAAGAAAGCCAGTCCGGCGTCTCTTCGTTGAATGCGCCCAGCATGCGCGGCGTATCTTCATCGCCCGAGTGGCGCTGGAGAAGCGCTTCCGCTTCTTCGCGGCCGTCGGCCCCGAAATACTTTTGAAGCAGATAAACCATCGCCCAGAGGTGACGGCCTTCTTCGACATTCACCTGAAAGAGATTGCGCATGTCGTAGAGCGAAGGCGCGGTCTTGCCCAAGAAACGCTGTTGCTCGACCGACGCCGGCTCGGTGTCGCCCTGGATGACGATCAGGCGCCGCAGCATCGCGCGGTATTCGCCCGGCACTTCCTGCCACGCCTTTTCGCCGGCATGCGCGCCGAACGGAATTTTGCGGTCCTCGCCCTGCGGCGCGAGCAGGATGCCCCACTTATAGTCGGGCATCTTCACATAATCGAATTTCGCCCAGCCTTTCGGGTCAACGGAAACGGCAGTGCGGAGATAAACGAGCGACTCCTGAAAGCCG
>LNFM01012785.1_pt1 | contig 10902 bp, 10 predicted proteins | sample 596031 | NCBI WGS metagenome assembly LNFM01 (sample SAMN04254537, study PRJNA301005) | activated carbon metagenome | isolation source: dual media filters at the Ann Arbor, Michigan drinking water treatment plant | place: USA: Ann Arbor | reverse complement strand
CGGTTGTGGCTGGACGAAGGAATGACCTATTCCAGTGGCATCCATGCCTCGGCGTCGACATCTCTCGAAGACGCGCAGGCGGCCAAGATCACTCGGGTGATGGAGGCATTGGAACTTCGCGCGGGGCATCGGCTCCTCGAGATCGGGTGCGGATGGGGTAGTTTCATCGAGGCTGCAGCGCGACATGGTGCGGTGGCTACTGGTATTACGATCTCAACGGAGCAGTTCGGCTGGGCTCGGGACCGCGTTGAGCGGGCGATGCTCGCATCTGGTGCAGACATCCGTTTCATCGACTATCGCGATGTCGCGGGATCTTTCGACAGGATAGCATCTATCGAGATGATCGAGGCCGTGGGCGAGGCTCATTGGCCAGAATACTTCGGTGTGATTGCTGAGCGTCTGGCACCGGGTGGGGTTGATGTGATCCAGGCGATCACGATCCCCGAGCGCTTTTGTGCCAGTTATCACAGCTCGCCTGATTTCATCCAACGCTACATCTTTCCCGGCGGAATGTTGCCGACAGTCGAAGCGATGGAGGCCAGCGCGAAGGCGAACGGGCTTGCTTTCGAGGGGCTCGAGCGCTTCGGGGCGAGTTATGCCCTGACGCTACACGCCTGGCGTGCCCGGTTTCACGCCGCCTGGCCCATGCTTCGGCAACTCGGTTATGACGAGCGGTTCCGGCGCATGTGGGACTATTACCTCGCCTATTGCGCTGCTGGTTTCGAGCACGGCACCATCGATGTCGGTCTCTACAGGGTGCGTAAACCGGTTTAGCGAATGTGGCCCAGCCTCGATGAGGCAGCTATGTCCTTCATGCACGGCTCCAGCAGTCGGCAGGGCATCCTCGGAAGGACTTGCGGAATGACTGCTTGCGCTCGGGGCGAACGTCGCTGATGACGTGGGCATGTCCACACCCGGCGCGGCCAGCGTCAAACAATCGACCTTGATCGCTTTTGCAGCGGCCTTCACCGGGCTGATGCCGATGGCGACCGACATTTACCTCATCGTCATGCCCGCGATCTCGCGAGATTTCGGCGCGACCCTCGCGGCGACTCATACCAGCATGGCCGCGTTCGCGCTTGGCTTCGGTGTCGCGCATCTCTTCGTCGGCGTTTTTGCGGACCGCTTCGGACGGCGGCCCGTGGCGATCGGGGGAGCGTTGGCATTCCTGTTGGCGACGGTGGCGGTTGTCGTGTCGACAAGTCTCGAAGTTCTGACGGCGTGCCGCTTCGTGCAAGGCCTCGTCATCGCTGTCTGTCCGGTTCTCGGTCGGGCAATCGTGCGGGACGTGGTGACGCCGGACAAAGCGGCGCGGGTCTATTCGCTGGTCAACGCATTTGCAGCGTTTTCGCCTTTGACCGCGCCATTCCTCGGTGCGATTGCGGCCGCCTGGGGTGGGTGGCGCATGGCAATGGGGCTTCTCTTCATCTACGGGTTCCTACTGCTGGCGGCGGTCGTGCTGCGTTTGCCGGAAACGCGGCCGCCGGCCGTCGCGAATGCGCCGACCCCTCTGGCGGCAGCGCGAGAAGTTCTGAGCCATCCACGGTTCATCTATGGCGGCCTCATCACGATGCTGCTCTACAGCGCACTGTTCACGTGGATCTCGACATCGCCGTTCCTGATGATCGATGGGCTCGGTTTCTCGACGACGGGGGCTGCCGTCGTGCTGGGGCTCGGCTCGCTCGGCTATATGGGCGGTTCGCTGATTTCGGCGCGGCTCGCGGGGCGCATGCCGCCGGAGCGGCTCATATCTATCGGGGCGCCGTTGATGTTGGCTGGTGCGATCGGGGGCTACATCGCGTTGTCGCGGTCCGATCCAGGGCCGGTCGTTACCCTCATCATGATCTTGCCCTTCTATCTGGGACTGGGGTTCACGCACGCGAACGCACTGCAAATCGTGATGCGGCCGTTTCCTCATATGGCGGGACAGGCATCGGCATGGCTCGGTCTGTTGCAACAGGTATGCGGGGTCGCGGTTTCGGTACTCGCGGTGAAGGCAGGCGCCGGTTTTACGGCGATCGGTGTGATGATCGGGTGCTGTGCGGCGCTGTTGGTTGCGAGCCTCGTGCTGCCGAGGTTGCTGGTTGGCCCCTCCAAGACACATTGAGTCACTCAGAGTCACTCACGTTCACGCGAGAATGCTTGCGTGCGGATTGTATCGTGCATCGTAGGGTTGTTATGATCCGGTAACGTGTAGGACGATCGGAGGGTCTCGTGAGGCGTTTCTCCCATTGCCTGAATAAAACCTTGCGCCGTTCGGCCGTTGGTGCATTCCGCATCATTTCGGTTTTCGTCGGGTTCGTCGCGTTCGCGATCCAACCGGGGTTAGCCCAGCAATGTGTGGGGCTGGCGCGTGGGCCGGCTGTCTCTCTCGTGCAACCGGCCGGGTTCAAGCTCGCGCAGAAGATGCAAGGCAGCGTCGGTATCACGTTCGTCGGGCACGCGACGTTTCTGATCGAGAGCCCCCAGGGCATCAGGATCGTGACGGACTACAACGATTACGTTCGGCCGCAGGTCGTGCCCGACATCATCACGATGAATATCGCGCACGACAGCCATTTCACGATGGCGCCCGATCCTCGCATTCGCCACGTGCTGCCGGGGTGGAACCCGCGCGGCGGAGCCGCGGAGCACGACCTCAAGGTGGGGGATGTGCATGTCCGCAATATCTCCACGAATATCCGTGATTTCGCAGGCGGGACGCGAGAATTCGGAAACTCGGTGTTCGTGTTCGAAGTGGCGGGGTTGTGCATCGCTCACCTGGGGCATCTGCATCATACGCTGACAGTACAGCAGCTTGGCCAAATCGGGCAGATGGACGTGCTGCTGGTACCGGTCGACGGGGGCTATACGCTCGATCTCGATGGCATGGCCGACGTGCTGAAAACGCTGAACGCGCGGGTGATGATCCCCATGCATATGTTCAGTTCCTATGGTTTGGAGCGATTCCTTCGCCGTGTGCGTCAGGACTTCGAGGTCGTCGAGCACCCCGTTCCACGTGTCTCGATCTCGCGCTCGAGTTTGCCCGACAAGCCTCAGATCTGGGTCCTCCCCGGACGTTGAAAGTGGTCATCGAACCCGACAGCTGAAACAGGCGTTTACCTGCCGTTCAGTACAATGTGATCCGGCGGCTGCCGAACCGGAGTTCGCTAACACAGCCTTAGCGCGGCCGGGCGATGCTGGCGGCTGTCTGGAAGTGGCCATGTTCGGTATTGCGTCGTGCGGCTCGAAGCATCCTTGAGTGCGATAGGTTTGATTGTTCTGCTGTCATTGGCGGAAAGCAATCGCATTTCGTCGACAATGCCGGTCGAAATGTCGCCTGAACGGCCTCCACGTTTGTGTGCGTCTGGAATAAATCTCGTAGAGAATGTGCGCAACTACGAATTCTTCGGCATTCGCGCGGAAGCGGCCAGCACATCGTTGCGGCAGCGGCTGCTCGTGTCGATGGATTACGAAGGGCGAGAGCGGCGATTCACGGGCCAGACTGACTGGCATATCGAATGGCGCGCGTGCTTCGAGCAGGAGGCAACGCGCTGCCGTATCGGTGGTGTCACCTCGACGGTCAACGTGACCTATACCTTGCCGAAATGGGCGGATCGCGATGCCGCGCCGGCCCGACTCAGGGACCGATGGGATCGGTACATTGCTGGTCTCACCGTGCACGAAAAAGGGCATGGGACCGTCGCACACGATGTTGCACGTGACATTGAGGCCGAACTCGTCGGCATGGTCTCGACAGAGGGATGCGACGCGCTCAATTCGGCAAGTGTACGCGTGGTGGACGAGGTCATGAACCGCGGCGAGACGCGGCAGCGCGAATACGACCGTGCCACGTTTCATGGCAGCACACAGGGTGCTCAATTTCCGTTTTAATTCCTGGTCTTGATTTTCTGGAGCTTGGTTTCCATTTCTCAGCAGTGTTATTCAGTCAAGTCGCTGTTTGTCGTTTCGAGATATTAAAGCCACTGGAATTCGATTTTCGGCGAGGCTTGACGGTGTCGGCCTAGAAAAAGCCTTTCGGGCTTGCGATCAATGGTCCGATAACTCGGGAACAGCTCTGTTCGGGCCGTTGTCATCATTCCATTGGGGCGGGGTGGATGAGTACGCGTTTGCATGCGCTGGGTTTCGCGTCCGAATGGACGCCGGAAACGCTCTCGCTGATCGAGACGCTAGCCGAGAACAAGTCGAAGCTCGTCGGCGGTCCGAAGGGCAATTACCGCCTGTGGCGATCACCCCAGGGGGCGGAGCTGTGGTTCCACTATCCTGCGCGAAAAAGGACGACGCGCAGTTCGCGCGCCGATCAGCCCGAGCTGCCGTTGCCCGAGCGGCCTGTCGCAGTCACGCCTTTTCATCGCGGCTTGTCGAATTGTCGGGTCAGGATCGGGCGTTTTCTCGCGATCGACAGAGTTAATCCGCTCGAGGGCTCGTGCATGGTCTGGCTGCCGGCGGCGGAAGGCGGTGGCCGGGAGCAGGTGATGGTGTTCGAGCTGGCACCTTACGGACTGCATGCACTGCGGACACCGCCCTACGAGACGACTGCGCAGATCGTTTGTTTCGCCCATGCGGTGTGGGCTTATCCGGACAGTACGACCTACGGCCGGGAGACACCGACCAACCGCCGTATCCGGGTGGGCTCGATCAATCCGATCACGGAAGCCGACGTGCCGGAAGTCAAGCTGTCGTATCGACAGAGCCCGATCACTCTGGGGCTCGCTACGGGTGTCGTGCGGCGGGCGATCCGGCATGTGAACCCGGCGACGCGGGAGCCCTACTACTGGATGCTGCTCGAGACGAAGCGCGGGACGATCGACGTGGTTGCCAATCCGATGCAGGTTTCGGGTGACATATCCGAGGGGAACGTCGCCCAGGTGTGCGGGTCGTTCCTGGCGCGGGTCGCGGGGACGAGCGTGTAGAACGCCTTGCCGTTCGGCGCTGGGAATAGCCTAGTTGCTGTCCTCGGGAAGGCGTGGCAACGGAAGGTAATCGATCCCGTCCTCGGCAAGTTCGCGGGCTTCGTCGAGCGTCGCCTCGCCCCAGATGCCGCGTGCTTCGGCTTCCTTGTGATGGATCTTGCGAGCTTCGTCGGCGAACTTCGGGCCGACGTATTCCGCCTTCTGCTCGACCTCGGCTCGGACTTTCCGCATCATATCCAGGAACTGCTGCTGAATCTCGGCGCGCTGCACCATATCTGGGCTCGGCGCGGGCACGGAGACGGCGTGCGGCTGCTCGACATGGTGATCGGCGGGCGCCGTGACCTCGCGGCTTTCCTTGGAACGTCCGCGCGTGGCTACGCCCGGCGACATCATCGCCTTCGTCACCTTCTTGGAGCCGCACTGCGGACATTCCACCTGGCCCTTTTTCGCCAGCCGGTCATAGGCGGTACTCGAGCCGAACCAGGATTCGAACTCGTGCTTCTTGTTGCAGACGAGGCGGTAGCGGATCATTTCAGGTCGTTCCCTGCGGCCGGCCCCCGCGTTCGAGCATTCGAGGGTCTGGGGCCTGCGATCAATCTAGGCCAATTCGGTGCGAAACGGGAGCGGCTTCCGCTGTCCGTCTCGCCGGTCACGCGGCGAGCATCGGGTCGAGGCCCCCTTGTGCGTCGAGCGCATAAAGGTCGTCGCAGCCGCCGATGTGGCGATCGCCGATCCAGATCTGGGGTACCGTGCGCCGCCCGGATTTGGCTTCCATCTCGGCGCGCAGCTCGGGCTTGCGCATCACATCGATCTCATCGAACGCCGCGCCTTTGCGCTGCAGCAGCTGCTTGGCCATCTGGCAGTAAGGGCAGATCGGGGTCGTGTAGATCGTGATCTTCTTCGTGGTATCGGCCATAGGCTCTCCTGGCGGCCCGTCCGGGACCGCACTTTGATTTGGCACACGAATGTAGTGAGTGCCCGAGCAGGGTGGAAGATGGCAGCAATGTGACAGTTGTTGCGCGAGGGCAACTCATAGAAGGAGTGGGGTGTTTGGGAGCGCAAGCTGGCGACCACGCCGAGCTTTACTCGAGGGGGCCGCAGGCGAAAGATAGAGACGAGAGAACGGGGGAGCGCGGGAAGGACGATCCGGGGCGCCGCCCCTCACACAGCCACCGTCGTCGCGTCGTATTCGAAGAGCCAATCGTAGCGCAGCCGGACTTTATCGGGTTGCCATTCGCGGTCGACGTAGGCAATGGCTTCGGCGGGATCGGCGAGAGTGGGGTTGTGGAAGCGCCGGCCGGTTTCGGCGGAGCCGTTGACGATCCTGGTCGTGCGGTCGAGGCGGAGGCCCTCGAAGCGCGTCAACGCGACTGCCGGATCGGCGTGAGCTTCGAGGCAGCGGGCGAGCACGAGGCCGTCCTCCAGCGCCATGTTCGCACCCTGGGCGAGGAACGGCAGCGTGGGATGGCAGGCGTCGCCCAGCATGGTGACGCGGCCCTTGGTCCAGGCCTTCATCGGGGCGCGGCCGACCATCGCCCACTTGTACGGCTGGTCGAGCTTCGAGATCAGTTCGTGCACTAGAGGGTTCCAATCGGGGAAGTCCCTGGCGCATTCCTCGTGGGTACCCTTCTCGGTCCAGCTCTCGACTTTCCAGTCCTCGCGCTCGCCGAAGCCGACCCAGTTCATCAGTTCGCCGCGGCGGAGCGGATAAGTAATGACGTGGCCGCCGGGGCCGACCCAGTTGGTGCCGACGGGGCGTCGCATCTCCTGGGGCAGATCGGCCTCTTTGACGAGCCCGCGCCAGCAGATGATGCCGAGGTATTCGGGTTTGCCGGCTTCGAACAGGCAGTTACGGACAGTAGAATGGACGCCGTCTGCGCCGATCAGGGCGTCGCCCGTCGCGGTGCCGCCATCGGCGAATTGGAGGGTGACCTTGGAGCCGTCCTGGCTGAGAGCCGTGCAGCGCTTGCCGGTGTGAATATGGACATTTCCGCTCTGTCTCGCGCCTTCCAGCAGCACGCGGTGGATGTCGCCGCGGTGCACGAACCAATACGGCGCGCCGAAGCGTTCGATCGAGTCCTTGCCAAGGTCGAACAGCTTCCAGGTCTGACCGGTGTTCCATATGCGGACTTCCTTGAAGGCGGCCTCGCAGACCACGCGTTCCATCGCGTCCTTCAGGCCGAGCGCAATCAGGACGCGCGTGCCGTTTGCCGATACCTGTATGCCCGCGCCGAACTCCATCAGCTCGGGCGCCTGCTCGAAAATTTCCACCTCGAAGCCGCGGTGGGCCAGCGCGACTGCGGCCGTGAGGCCGCCGATGCCGGCGCCGGCTATGAGGATGCGGGGGCGGGCGGCCATGTGCGTTCTCCGGTCTCGTAGCGTCTCGGTGGGGGCGATAGGGCCCCGCATGTTGTGCGTCGGCGGCGATGATAACCCGAAGTCGGGCGTGCTGGTCATGACGCATTGACGCTTCGAGGCGGGCTATTATCAGGGTTGTGGAAGATCGTTTCAGGGAGAGGTTGATGGCGCGGCAGACGAGACGGGTGATATGTGGGCACGATGCGCTAGGGAAGGCCGTGGTCGTGGCCGATGGGGCGGCGCCCAACACCAAGGTGCGGTCCGTGACCGGGCTCACATCCACGCTCGTGTGGATCACCGACGAGACGCCGGCTGACATCTCCACCTCGGCCGATCCGACGCTGCGCGAGACGGGCGTCGCGCCACCGGCCGGTGGGTCGATCCTGCGAATCGTCGATTTTCCGCCCGAGCCGAAGGATGGACCCGTCATCGACAACGCAGCGATGAAAAAGGAGATGGGGCTCGATCACGGGAGTGAGGGCGCGCCGGCGCGTCACGCTTATATGCATCGCACGAAGAGCATCGACTACGCGCTGGTGCTGGAGGGCGAGATCGACATGCTGCTCGACGACAGTGAGGTGCATCTGAAGGTCGGCGACGTGCTGATCCAGCTCGGCACAAATCACGCGTGGGTGAACAACTCCGACAAGCCGTGCCGCATCGCGTTCGTGCTGATCGACGCGAAGGAGCCGCCGGCTTGGAAGTTGGGTGGGGTGTAGTTTCGAGCCTCGCCTAAGATCGTTGTTGCAAATGCCTTCGGCATGGAGGGGCGCTCACTCGAGTTTCGCGGCGATGCCGCCGGGCCCTCGACCCCCACAAAGGGCCGCGGCCCTTTGAACCCGCTCCGTTGAAGAGGCGTTCGGCTCGCAACGGAGTGCGACGGGGCGCGTGAGAGGCGGTTGCTTTCCGCGCGATCTCACCTCCACGTGTTTGGTTCAAACCGACCATTTTTCTCGGCAAATCGGCGTCGTATGCTTTTGAGACGTGCGCGTCTTGCAACATTGGGCGACAGCGTATCAACCGACCCTACGGGAGGATTTCAAGCCCGAGGGCGCCGCAACTTTCGGCGGCGGAGCGGGCGAGGCCGGAGGATTTGCTTTCGGCGACGAAGGTGCTGACGTGTTCGAGCCAATCGGCGTCGTGCTTGCGGATGGCGAGGCCGATGACGTTGGAGCCGTAGCGGCCGGCCAGGAGGCGGGAGCCGGGGGCGCGGGTGGCGTAAACCGAGAGGCCCGGGCGGATGCCGGCGAGGGCGTCGATCTCGCAGCGCTGGAACAGCTCGAAGGCGGCGTCGGGCGTGTCGGCGTAGACGCGGCGGGCGGCGGGGAGTTTGTTTTGGAGGGCCGTGTCCATCGCGTGTTTGGCGACGACGCCGATGCGCAAGTTCGGCTGGTCTAGCTCGGCAATGCGCGTGAAGTTCGCCCCCGCGGGGAGGAGGAAGGTGAAGTCGCCTTCGACCCAAGGCTCGGTGAAGTCCAGCAGGGCTCGGCGCTCCGCGGTGATGCCGATGAAGGCTGCGTCGCAGTCGCCGGCGCGGAGGCTGTCGACGATGGCGGGCGGGCTCGGGCGTTCGACGAGGCGGAGGTCGGCGCCCAGTTCGGCGGCAAGCGCGCGAGCCATCTCGATGCCCCAGCCTGAGAACTCGCCGTCGGCCGAACGCGCGTAGAAGAACGACGGGAAAAGTCCGATGCGGAGCACGCCTGTGGCGCGGATGGATTCGAGGCTGTCGCTGGCGGTTGACATGCGGGCGGCTCTGCAACTCGAGGTCGATACGACGCGGCTTTTCGCATCTGGCCGCATCTGGCGTGCCGTTGCTCACCAGCTTACATTGCGCGCCATGAGTGACACAAAGACAAAGAGCGGCACGGAACATACCTTCGGTTTCCGAGAGGTACCCGAAGCGGAGCGGCAGGGGCTCGTCAACGAGGTGTTCTCGGCTGTGGCCGAGCGCTACGACCTGATGAACGACCTGATGTCCGGCGGCATGCACCGGCTGTGGAAGGACGACTTCGTCGATGCGCTGAACCCGCCGAAGTCCGAGCGGGAGTGGCGGCTGATCGACGTGGCGGGCGGCACCGGCGATATCGCGCTGCGAGCGCTCGACCGGGCGGGGCTCGGATGCTCGGCGGTGTTGTGCGACATCAGCCCGGAAATGCTGAGCGTCGGGCGTCGTCGCGTCGAGAAGGCCGGGCGGACCGCGCAGGTTTCGATCGTGCAGGGGAATGCCGAGGCGCTGCCGTTCCCGGATCGCTCGTTCGACGCCTACACGATCGCGTTCGGCATCCGCAACGTGACGCACATCGATAACGCGCTGGCGGAAGCATTCCGCGTGCTCAAGATCGGCGGGCGGTTCCTGTGTCTGGAGTTCTCGGAAGTGCAGGTGCCGCTGCTCGACAAGCTCTACGACCTGCACTCGTTCCACGTCATCCCGCGATTGGGGCAACTGGCGGCTGGCGCGGCTGGGCCTTACGAGTATCTCGTGGAAAGCATCCGCAAGTTTCCGAAACAGGAGCAGTTCGCGACGATGATCCGCGAAGCCGGATTCGAGCGCGTGAGCTATCGCAACCTAACGGGCGGCGTGGCGGCGATACATAGTGGGTGGAAGATTTGAGGGGGTAGGCGGGTTGCGGCGATGCCCTTGCCAGCCCTACGGATTGCTCGTCTCTCTTCAGGCCGTCCCCTGCATGAACGGGGGATCGAAGACGGCAGGGAAGTCTTCGGGCTCGATCCCGTCGATGGAGGGGGTCGTTACACGGCCAACGGCGTATCCGAGGGCGTGGAGGCTTTTGAGATTGCTGGGTTCGGTGTTGCCGATCTGACGTAATGATTTGACCAAAGAACGCGCCTTTGAGCTCGATGGGTCGGCGATGTTGCAGACGCGGCAGATGTTGTCCTGCTCGAGCATGGCGTCATAGCGCTGATAGGACAGCACCTCTTCCTGTACCACGCGTTCGCCGCGCATATTCCCCAGCTCGCTGTTGATGTACCAGGGTTTGCGGGGTGTGGAGATCGCTTGCATGGCGGTGATGTTGTGCAGCACCGTGTCTTGGATCATGGCGGCGAGCGCTTCGGTGGCCTTCTGCCAGTTCCATAGGCTGTTGAGGTGCTTCACGTCGTTGCGGGCGCGCCACCAACCGGTGCCGACCGAAACGATGTAGAGATTGTCGCGACCGGTCTTCCAATTGAATCCGTATGACGGCAACGTCGCGACCTTGAGCGCTTGCAGGCTCGGGTTGTTGAAGCCGCCGACGCCGCCGTCGATGAACAGGCCCTTCTGCTCGCTGTAGACTTCGCCCTTCTCGGTGATCGTGACTTCGACAGGCTCGAAATAAAGCGGGGCCGCCGCGCTGGCGCGGACGAGCATCCAAAGCTCGAACTCCTTATTGGGCTTGTGGCTCTTGTCATCGCTGTCCCAAAACTTGGAGGCGGGGTTGTTGGTGAGTACCCAGGGGCTGCCGGTGTCGATTCGTTTGGCGCAGATCATCAGGCCGGTCAGTAGCTTGGAAGACTGGAGCTGCTCGGCGCCGAGGACTTCCTTCAGCTTCTTTTCGATGGTGTCGTGGTCGTAGACCGGCTTGAACAGGCCACGCGCCCGCACCTTGAAGGCCAACGGGCAGATCTCGTCATAGAG
>LNFM01012784.1_pt1 | contig 10902 bp, 6 predicted proteins | sample 596031 | NCBI WGS metagenome assembly LNFM01 (sample SAMN04254537, study PRJNA301005) | activated carbon metagenome | isolation source: dual media filters at the Ann Arbor, Michigan drinking water treatment plant | place: USA: Ann Arbor | reverse complement strand
TGGATGGCACCCCCACCACTACACGCGACTTACCAGGTGGAAGCATCATTATTTTATTTAATACAGATTGCGACCATTGTCAACGGGAAGCCAAAGCCATTCAGGAGAAGCTGACTTCGTTCAAGGAGAGTACACTACTGTTTATTGCGGCCGATCCGGTAGAATCAATTCAGAAGTTTGCCAATGACTATGGACTTGCCAACCAACCCAATGTTCGCTTTGGAAAAGCGGAGAGCGAAGATGTTTATATGAATTTTGGCTCTATTCCTACTCCGGCCATTTATGTTTACTCGAAGGAAAAGCGATTTGTAAAATCGTTTCTGGGCGAAACTCCCGTGGATCAGATTATTTTGAGTTTGTAGCTCTAGAGCATAGCGCAAGATATTTTTTCCTTTCGGATGAAAATCCGATCAGATATTTATCACCACCATCGCGAAGTTTAAGTTTCTTCTTTAATTCTTCGGGCTTAAGCGGATAGTTTCGGGTTACAATGTTTGCCTGGTTGTTTAGTAAAAGTTTGGGCAATTGTTTGATCTCAGGATTCAGTACGTCAACCTGAAAGATTCTTCCCGGGAAATTCTCTAGCAGCCTTTCCGATGTATAAAGATGAGTGTTGGTTGCGAGCTTTTGCAGCTGATATTTTTCGGAAATCAACTTGAATGCGCCAGCTTTTAAAATGGAAGAATTGGGTTCGTATAAATATTTTTGTGGTTCACCTTGGGTGACTGATGATTTTTTTTCGGCATCTATTGTAAATGAAAATGATGATCGGATTTGGCCGTTCGAAAAAAGATCAACAGCCTCGAGGGTAACTTCATCCGAACAATTCTTATCAGCCAGAAAGAGAAGCTCTTTACACTCATTGTCGACCGAAACAACATAAACCTTTTTAACATGATCAAGCTCTCGCAGTCCTTGTTGTATATCCAACAAGGGGGAAGTTTTTACCAATAAAAACCGGGCTCGACTTAAAATTGTCTTTTGAAGTTGGGTTACATCTGGCAAACAATCTGCAAGACGGATAATTTTGCGTGACTTACTGTCTCTCCGGCTGGGGTCTTTAAAAACAAGATCGAAGTCAATCGTGGTTTGTTCGAGGAATTGCTCTGCATCGGTATTGTGATGGGTAATGTTGGTTGCATTCAACACCTTGTGGTTATGCCGGGTTATTTCAAATAGCTCCTTATTGGGTTCGATGTAATGAAATGAATTAAACTTATTCGACAAGTAAAAACTATCCACACCCAAACCACCGGTCAAATCAACAGCGACTCGTCTTTCATCAAGAATTGTCTCGACAATTTTCGATTTAAACAAAGCCGTTGCTTGAGAAGAAGATTGTTCAAGGTTAAGCGTTGGTGGATAGATGATGCCTTTGGTTTGATACCAGGTTGGAAGTTTTACTTTTGCTTTTCTTCTGCCAACCAACTGCTGGGCAATCTGTGCAGCCGGCAAACCAAAGACTTCCTTTTGTCTTAATACAAATTGCTTTTCATCTTCGCCTTCATGATGAATGATAAAATCCTGAACATCGGGGTGAGCAATTCGGAAAAGATAATTTGTTGGCATGAAGGCAAAGTTGCAAATTCGCCCGCTATTCTTTTACGATGAGAAAATCTCCCCTGTTTGTCCTCTTTATTACCATTTTTCTGGACATGCTGGGATTTGGAATCATTATCCCTATTCTACCCATCTTCACCAAAGAACTAGGGGCACAGGATTACCAGATAGGACTTATCGCCATGATCTATCCGATCATGAACTTCTTTTTTGCGCCCATGTGGGGAACGCTCAGCGATCGTCACGGGCGCAGACCCATTATTTTAATAAGTGTCTTTATCACCGGAATAGCTTATCTCGTGTTTGCACAGGTAAACGGATTGATCATTCTCTTTTTTTCAAGAATGTTATCCGGAATTGGTTCAGCGAATATCTCAGTGGCGCAGGCCTATATTGCGGATGTTACCACTCCGAAGGAACGCACGAAAACACTCGGCTTTTTAGGAGCCGCTTTTGGAATTGGGTTTATTATAGGACCTACGTTAGGCGGGTTTCTCAAAAGCATATCAGCGCCCGGTCAGGTTGATTGGGTTGGCTACGTAACAGCCGGCATGTCTTTTATCAATTTTGGTTTAGCCTACTTCTTACTTCCCGAATCACTCAAGACAAAACGGGCAGACGCACCATTTAATTTTAGAGTAGTAACGGGCATTGTTAAGGAGTTGAAGAAACCATCGATACGCGAGTTATTGCTGATCAACTTCATATTCATTGCTGCCTTTATGCTGATGCAGATGGCCAGTTCGCTGATGTGGAAAGAAGTGGATGGACTGAATGACCAACAAATTGGCTATGTGTTTGCCTTTGTAGGATTGGCTACAGCCATCGTGCAAGGTGCTTTAGTAGGCCGAATGGTGAAGTGGTTAGGTGAAACCAAGATGCTGACCTACGGAGTATTTTTTATGATTGTTGGATTGGTCATGTTGCCACTGGTCGGTGAATCCTATTTTATTCCGTTAGAATTAGTTGGCTTAGCACTGGTCGCTCTTGCCAACGGCTGCCTTACACCTAGTATCACTTCCTTAATCACAAAATATACAGAACCTAAAGATGTGGGTCAGGTGTTGGGTGTAAATCAATCATTTGGATCAGTGGCCCGCGCTGCCGGTATGGGTGTGAGCGGATTTTTGTATGGGATGAATTTTCATGTTCCGTTTTTTGTCGGAGCCTTGCTGATGGGAATTTGTTTCTGGCTGGCCAAAAGCTTCTCAAAGACACCTTCACCAGTCCATCATTCCTGAATAGAGGAGCGCGGCAGTTTAACCAGCGACCAATAAATATTTCGCAAATAGGCAATCAATCCAAGTCCTTGCGCAACCAGCAGGACGGGATCGTGGCGGTAAATGCCATACACAACCACCATCACTGAAGCAAAAGCACTGATCACCCAAAACCCCAGTGGCAAAATGGATTCATTTACTTTTTCTGAATGATACCATTGATACAAGTATCTGAAATTGAGCAGCAATTGGCCGATGCTGCCGAGGATGATAAACCGATCAGTAAAATCGGCCTGATCAAAAGTTTGTTGAAATGATCCGGGATAAAAGACACTTACCCATATAAAAAGCAGAGGAGGAAGAGGAAAAATTACGATGAGCAACACTTTTGGAATCTTAATCCAAAATCCCTTTAGCTGAAGATTACGGATGTAGATATAAAAGGAAATGGTTTGCCCGAAAAGAATAACGATATCATTTCTTAGTACACCATAAATAAGAAACAGAAAAGAACCTGCTAAACTGAAAATCCAGAAAATAGTAGGCGACACCACACGGCCCGCCCGCTCAGATTGAATCCATTGTGTTAATGTACGCGCACCAAACAACGATTGGGCAAAAAAGCCCAGCCCGTAAATGAGTATGTCTTGCCCGGAAAGTTGTTTGAAAAAGTCCACCCGATTAATTTTTGGAAGGCACCTATTCCTCCTCCACCTTGTTTTTCATAGTCATCAACAGGTTGTAGGCACCCCTCATTACCACATTTTTATCGATTAGCTTTTCACCTGAAATGATTTCGATGAATCCATTTTCAGAATCACCCGTTTTGACTTCCTGAATGGTGAATGTTGCTTCGCTTTCAGATAAGAAAATATACTGATTGTTTTCAAAGCGAACGATCGCTTCTTCGGGCAGCGCGTAGACGGTGTTATTTTTTATTTCGATTTCGGCATTCATGTACATGCCTGGAATCAGGCTCTTGTCATAATTTTCAAAATGGGAGTGAACCTCAGTACTGCGTTCTGCTGATAGATTTTTGCCGATTAAGATAATTTCACATTCGTATCTTTTATCAGGTTGACTATTGGTGTAAGCTAACACCGTTTGGCCAATGGAAAGTTTACTCAGGTCTTTTTCAAAGATCGTCAGCGCAAGGTGGATATCTGCAGGATTGATCAATTCAAACAAGACTTCAGAGGGCTGTGTAAACTTGCCTATATTGACATTGACACTGGAAACATACCCATCAATGGGTGAGTAAAGATTAATACTTTTTGAAATAGAATTTTCATCCAGTTTATCAGGGTTTACGCCAATAAGCTTCAGCCGCTCTGCCAGCGATTTCACATTGATCTTTTCGGTAGTATAATCTACTTCCGTTTGCTGTAAGACTTTATCGCTACTTGCCTTGCTCTGATTAAGTTCTTTTTGTCGGTTGTATTCGTTCGCTGTAAAGTTTAACCGGGCCTTGGCAGTTAAATAATCTTGCTGCAGCTGGATATATTGCTGATCTTCCATAACAGCAATCACTTCGCCTTTATTTAAATGCATGCCCGGAAGCAACTTGGTTGACTTGAGATAACCACCCATAGGCACGCTTACCGAAATCATATTTTGAGGAGGCACATCAATGCGGCCATTTACTTTTAGCAAACTTGAAATAGATTTTTTTTCAATTTTGCCTGTTATGATTCCTGCATTTTTAAGTTGATCCACGGATAGCGTAACAGAATTTTCAATTTGGGTAGAATCAGTGCTGACGAGTGTCTCATTTTTTGACCCGCAGGAAATGACCAAAGCCAAGGTAAAAATCACGAGAATGGTTTTTGTCAAGGACCGGGATATCGTAATCATATATGTTTGAAGGATATTTTTCATGTGTTAAATTTTATTTTTTAAGGTTTGGTCACAAGGAATTCGCATAGTAACATACCATCGGGTATAGCGATCTTTGTGCTCATTTCTTGAAGGATCTCTTATTTATATATGAAGTAATTGAGTTGAATGATGCTTTCGTTTAAGTTATTTACAGCAATCAGATATTCGTTTCGAAGTGAGATAGCCTGATTGGTGAGCATCACCCACTCCAGGTAATTTATTCCACCATTGGCAAACTGTTTGTTGGCGGTGTCGGTGATAAGCTTAGCGTTTGTTAAACCAGTTTGTTCGTAGTAGTCTACCGACTTGGAGAAATTCAGGTATTGTGTAATGGCCCTTTGGTATTCGACATTGAACTGTTGCAATCCTGCGAGGTAGTTTGTTTCAGTTATTTTTTGAAAGGATTTAGAGGCATTGATTTTAGCTCTCTGCGATCCATAGAATAATGGAATGCCCAGGCCAATCTGACCAGACTGAAAACGGCTTGAACGATCGTAAACCACATCATCAGCACCGGTGCCTTGTAACGTCATGTTGTTATAGGCAAAGGTCAGATCGGGCAACAGCCTTGATTTTTCCAACTGGGTATTCCTCATCGAGATGTGTTTCTGTTGTTGCAATAGTTGAATGGCGGGATGTTGCGACACGGTAGCTGTATCGATCATTTCCAGTCTGCTCATTTTAAATTCATCTTCTTGCGGTACGAGCTTAGTAGTTGTATTTAGTAAGAGCTGGAATTGAGCCCGCAATAGATCCAAATCTGCATTTAATAAACTAAGCTGCAAAGCGATTTGGCCACGTTGTGTTTCAGCAGTCGTTTTTTCAAGAATGTTGCTCTCTCCTGCCTTGAATCTCAAATTAGCCTTATTCAAAAACTCACCATACAAACTATCATTTTGCTGCAGGAGAATTTTCTTTTGCTGCAGATACGCGAGCATATAATAGACCTGCGATACCTGTCGCTTGAGTTCAACTTCCTTTACAGCCACGTTCAACAAGCTACTTCTCCACTCTTCTCTTAACACAGACTTTTGATTTGAATACACCGAGGGAAAGCTGATGTTTTGATTGATCACAAATCGATTATCAGAGAAGCTGCTATTAATCTGGCCATATTCTCCGCTTACTGTCGTCTTTGGGAGATTCGCGCCAGATTTGATCAGTTGCTCTTGATATTCGGCTTTTAAGCGCTCATTTCTTACTAATAAGTTATTGACTAACGCAGTATCGATGGCCGCCTGAATGGAAATTGGTGTTTGTGCATTGGCTCCCGTAACTGAGGCGGTCAGCAGAGCAAATACTAATAAAACAGCGATGGGCATCATTCTTTTTTTCTTTCCAAGTTTAGTTTCAAATAGGATGTATAGCACTGGCAGAACAAATAAGGTAAGTAACGTAGCAATCAGTAAACCCCCGATTACAACGGTGGCCAAAGGTCGCTGCACTTCAGCACCGGCACCATTGCTCAAGGCCATGGGCAAAAAACCTAAGGATGCAACCAATGCAGTCATGAGTACGGGGCGTAACCTTAGTTTTGTTCCTGAGATTACAATGTGATAGAGGTTAAATTGTCCATCCTCCTTCAGTCGATTGAATTCAGCAACCAAAACAATTCCATTGAGCACGGCCACACCAAACAAGGCTATAAAACCAACACCAGCACTTATACTAAACGGCATGCCTCGTGTTGCGAGGGCAAAGATTCCTCCGATGGCAGAGAGCGGAATAGCAGAATAGATTAACAAACCGTGCTTGACAGATTTAAAGGCAAAGTAGAGCATAACAAAAATCAATAACAGTGATACCGGAACGGCAATACTCAGTCTTTTCTTTGCAGCATTTAAATTCTCAAACGCTCCACCATAGGTGACATAATAGCCCACCGGAAATTTGATCTGGGCGTCAACTTTTTGCTGTAGCTCAGTTACGATGGACTCCACATCGCGGCCACGCACATTAAAGCCAACGATGATCCTGCGTTTGGCATCCTCTCGCTGAATTTGATTAGGGCCCTCTTTAATTTCCACTTCCGCTAACTGATTGAGAGGAATTTGATTTCCCTGTGATGATGGAATTAATAAATTCTCAACATCACTGATATTTTTGCGCTGCTCACCCACCATGCGAACTACCAGATCAAATCTTTTCTCCTCTTCATACACTTGACCCGTGCTTTGTCCGGCAAATGCAGTATTGACAATTCTATTTATTTCAGAAATATTTAGTCCATATTGAGCTACTGCGGCTCTATTATATTTTATAACGATTTGAGGCATACCACCCACAGCTTCCACATATAAGTTGGCACTTCCCTCCACGGTATTTATTACATTACCCAACTTGTTAGCGTAGTACGCAAGCGTATCCAGGTTTTCCCCAAAAATTTTGCAAACCACATCTTGTCTCGCCCCGGTCATTAACTCATTGAAACGCATCTGCACCGGATACTGAAAACCAAACGTAACTCCGGGAACAGCTTCTAAGGCTTTGCCCATTTTTTCAGCAAGTTCATTGAAGGTGGTAGCCGAAGTCCACTCGCTTTTGTCTTTCAGGATTACCATCATATCACTGGCTTCGATAGGCATAGGGTCTGTTGGCACTTCTCCGCTTCCTGTTTTACCCACCACCTTTATTACCTCTGGAAATTTTTCAAGGAGTATTTTTTCTCCCTTCAGCGTAGCATCAACAGAAACACTGAGATTGCTTCCTGTTAGAACACGTGTGTCAACAGCAAAATCCCCCTCTTCGAGTGCAGGAATAAATTCTCCACCAAGAAAAGAAAGAGTGATGAGGGCACTAATGAATAAAGCAATAACGCTAATCACTACTGTTTTAGGAAAGCCCAACACTTTTTGCAGCGCGAGTTCATAAAGGCGTTCAATCTTTTCCATCATCCTATCGGATATATTTTTCGAGTGTTTCACTTTTTTACTTAGAAAAACAGCACTCATCATAGGAATGTAGGTGAGCGAAAGAATGAAGGCCCCTAACAACGCAAAGGCAACGGTTTGAGCCATGGGCTTAAACATTTTTCCTTCAATCCCTTGTAAGCTGAAGATAGGAAGGTATACAATCAGGATAATGATTTGACCAAACACGGCACTGTTCATCATTCTTCCTGCGGAGTGGATAACTTCACCGTCCATTTCGTTTTGATTGATTGCATTGAGCGATTTAAACTTTTTGCCATGCGCCAGCTGATGCATAACGGCCTCGACAATAATCACAGCCCCATCGACAATTAATCCAAAGTCTAAAGCACCCAAACTCATCAGGTTCCCACTTACACCAAACAGGTTCATCATGATTACAGCAAAAAGCATGGCCAGCGGGATAACCGATGCTACTAAAAAACCAGCACGAAAGTTTCCGAGGAATAATACCAGCACAAACACCACAATCAAGGCCCCCTCCATTAGATTTTTCTCAACTGTGCCGATTGCCTGGCTTACCATTTTCGTTCTGTCCAGGAAGGGCTCTATCTCTACGCCCTCCGGCAAAATCTTTTTGATCTGCTCAATTTTATCTTTGACGTCTTTAATGACAAGACTGCTATTGGCCCCTTTCAACATCATGACCACCGCACCGGCTACTTCACCCTCACCATTGTAGGTCATCGCTCCATACCGAATGGCACTGCCTATCCTTACCTCGGCCACATCTTTTATGAATAGAGGAGTTCCATTCTCAGTGTTTTTGACTGCAATGCTGTTGATGTCAGCGAGATTCCCAATCAATCCTTCACTGCGAATGTATAACACGGTTGCTTGCCGCTCGATGTAAGCGCCACCGGTGTTCTGGTTATTATTCTCCAGTGCACTGAACACGTCACCAACCGTTAGTCCGTATGACTTCAGTTTGTTTGGATCAATCGCTATCTCGTACTGTTTCAGTTTTCCTCCAAAGCTGCTGACATCCGCAACACCAGAAACCCTCAAGAGTTGTCTTCGTACAATCCAATCCTGAATGGTGCGCAATTCAGTAATATCATATCGGCCTTCATATCCTTTTTTGGGCTTTACTACATATTGATAGATTTCGCCTAACCCGGTTGTAACAGGTGCCAATACAGGGACCCCTAACCCTTTAGGAAGTTGATCTTTAACAATTTGCAAGCGTTCGGTAACTTGTTGGCGAGCCCAGTACACATCGGTGTCATCATCGAACACGATCGTTACCAGCGATAATCCGAATCGCGAAAAACTCCGGATCTCAAGGAGACCGTGAATGTTGCTGTTTACTTGTTCAATAGGAAATGTAATCAGGCGTTCAATATCGGCTGCCCCTAACGATGGAACGATCGTGATTACCTGCACCTGATTATTGGTAATATCCGGCACAGCATCAATGGGTAGCCGTGTGAATTCATAGCTTCCGTAGCCGATGAGGCCGATCACCAACAGCCCAATGATTAATTTTTGTCGTACTGAGAATTCTATGATTTTATTTAACATCTCTTTTTTTAAATTGATCAGAACGCTCATTATTGATGCGCTCAATACTTCTTACTTTTTAGGGTCGATTAGACAAGCCAAATTAAACCACATACAATTGATCATCCCCATAGATCGCAATTGAAATCCCAAAATAAACAGGCGCGGAACAAAGGGACTAAAATGGCTCTGTGCTATTAAAGAATTCGGGGGGGTTGCCAAACAGACTTACTAAACTCTGAAGAAAAGGGGGAGTGGTAAAAATTGGAATACGTAACTACAGATTCTAGCGAAGTTATTTCCGGGGCGTTGAATAAAGGCAATACTATGACAGTGTGAGTGAATGTGCAATCTGTGGTTTTAAAAGGCAGACCTTGATGCTCCTCATGTTCTTCCTGATCATGATGTGCAGCCTCAGAGCCATAGTGAAGGTTTAAAAAATCAATAAAGGAAACATCAGCTGTTTTGGCCTTATGTTGTTGATAATGCTCAATCAGCTTCGGTAGTTTAACAAGGTCGTGTAAATCGAGCAAGCAACCCAAAAAGGTTACATTAACTAGCAGGATTCCGATTGCCTTGTGCATTGTCACGAGATGAAATATTTAGTAGTGTAAAATAAACAAGAAAATCTGAATAGATTCTGAATGAAAGATTTAAATGGTTTAAAATACTATTAAAACAGGGGATAAGTTCAGTCCAGTGGTTCTATTCTGGCCTTTAAAATTCGAATGGAGATAAAATTCAACCTTACTCAAATTACTCTTGAGTGGATTTCAGTTTCATCAACAAACTATATGCGTTTTTGACAACCAGATTTTGCGTGCTCAAAATATTCCTGAGCTCAGTAAACCCATTGGTTGTCATTCCGATTTCAACAGGATACATGATAAATACACCCGTTGATTTTTCTATGAATACATAATATTTATTTTCCCAGCTCACAATGGCATCTTCGGGTACTGAAATCACTTCACTGTTCTTAAGTTGGATTTCACCCATAACGAACATACCCGGGAGAAGTTCGCTGTCGGCATTTTCCAGATCGCAGTGTATTTCACTGGTTCGCTCATCATTCAGGCTTTTGTTAATGAGATGAACACGGGCAGTATAATTTTTTTGAGGCTGAACATTGGAGTAAACATTTACTCTTTGACCGAGAACAATCAACCCCATATCTTTTTCAAAAGCCGTGAGACTGACATGTAGCTTACTTTCATCCACCAGCAAAAGCAAAACATCGGTGGGACTAACATATTTTCCAACATTGACATAAATGGCGGCTACGTAACCGTTAATAGGAGAACGCAGCGTAACGGATCCGGATAATGAGGTTTCATCCAATAGATCGGGATTGATATGTATTAACTTTAATTTTTCGTACAGCGCCTTCGTTAAAACTTTCTGACTCGTATAATCGCTACTGGCTTGTTGAAAGGTTTTGTCACTGGTTGATTTATCAGCATTTAAATCTCGTTGACGGAGGAAGTCTTTACTGAGAAATTCTTCTTTGCTTTTCGCCATCAGGTAGTCTTGTTGTAATTGGATGTACTGAGGATCTTCCATGATGACCAGCATGTCGCCTTGTTTTACCCGGGTTCCAGGCAAGAGATTCATTTTTTTAATATACCCTCCAAACGGATTGCTAACGGATATTTTATTGGCAGGAGGAACTTCAATCACTCCATTTAGCCGGATGGAAGTGCTCATTTCCTTTTGTTGAGGTTGACCAATGACAATCTCAGCGTTTTTTATTTGCTCTGGGGTTAGCTGAACAATATTTTCGATACCAGATGTTACTGTATCGGCTTTTT
>LNFM01012783.1_pt1 | contig 10902 bp, 11 predicted proteins | sample 596031 | NCBI WGS metagenome assembly LNFM01 (sample SAMN04254537, study PRJNA301005) | activated carbon metagenome | isolation source: dual media filters at the Ann Arbor, Michigan drinking water treatment plant | place: USA: Ann Arbor | reverse complement strand
CGGCGGCCACGCTCGCGCTGGCCCTGCCCGCCAGCGCGCTGGCCCAGGCCTACCCCGACAAGCCCGTGAAGCTGGTCGTGCCCTACCCGCCCGGTGGTGCCACCGACGTCATCGGCCGCGTGCTGGCGCAGAAGCTCGGCGCCGCGCTCGGCCAGCAGTTCATCGTCGACAACCGCGCCGGCGCCGGCGGCAGCCTGGGCGCAGGCCAGGTGGGCAAGGCCACGCCCGATGGCTACACGCTGCTGATGGGCGCCCTGACCAGCCACAGCATCAACGCCGCGCTGAGCCCGGCCACCGTGCCCTACGACATCAACAAGAGCTTCGCGCCCATCGCCATCGTCGGCACGGTGCCGCTGGTGTTCGTGGTGCACCCCGACGTGAAGGCCAGGACGCTGGCCGAACTCGTCGCGCTGGCCAAGGCGCAGCCGGGCAAGCTGGCGTTTGCCTCGGCCGGCAATGGCTCGCCGCAGCACCTGTCCACCGAGATGTTCAAGCGCATGGCGGGCGTGGACGTGCTGCACGTGCCCTACAAGGGCAGCGGCCCGGCCATGACCGACCTGATGGGCGGCCAGGTGCAGGCGATGATCGAGACCGCACCTGCCGCGCAGGGCCACGTCAAGGGCGGCAAGCTGCGCGCGCTGGCCACCACCACCAGCGCGCCGGTGGCTTCGCTGCCGGGCGTGCCCACCACGGCCCAGGCCGGGTTGCCGGGCTTCGAGGTGAGTTCGATGTTCGGCATCGTGGCGCCGGCGGGCACGCCCGAGGCGGTGATCACCCGGCTCAACGCCACGCTGAAGACCATCCTCGCCGACCCCGAGGTGCGCGAGCAGTTGCTGGCCCAGGGCGCCATCGCCACCCACACCACGCCGGCCGATGCGGCCAAGGCCATTCAGGCCGAGTTCGCGAAGTGGGACAAGGTCATCAAGGAAGGCAACATCAAGGTCGAGTGAGCGCGGGCCGGGGCCTGGCGATCTTCAGACCTTCAGAACTTCAGGCCCCACAAGACCATCAGCGCGACGATCAGCAGCGCCGGCGCCACGCGGTGGCGCAGGCCGTGCGTGGGCCCGGCCCTCAGCAGCCACCACAGCTGCAGGCTCACCGCCAGCAGCATGCAGACGGTGGCGAAGACAAAGCGGTTGCCCGAGCCGTCGGCCAGCGCAGCGGGGTCGGTGGCCGGGTCCAGCTCGGCCATCCATGCGTATTTGTGGCCGGGCAGCACCAGCAGCACCAGCAGGCCGGCGACGCTGAGCGCATAGCCCAGCCAGGCCCAGGCGGGCACGGGCTTGTGCGGCGGGTTCACGTCTTCAGCAGCCCCGACAGGCGCGACCAGAACCTCACGATGAAGTTGCCGTAGCTCGTGTTCTTGCGGATGCTTTCCAGGCTCAGCCCGAGGCCGCGGTTGTAGCGCGCGCCGGCCACCTTCACGGCGTCCATGCTCAGCGCTGGCCTGGCCGTCTGCAGGCCGTCCTTGTCGATGATCTGCCGCAGGTGGCGCGCCACCAGGCTGATGTTGAAGGCGTCGTTTTCCAGGCAGTTGGACAGGCCGCGCAGCTGCTCCGTCGTCAGCTTGGCCGGGTCCAGGCCGAGGGTGTGCGCCGCGGTGCGCAGCTGCATGCTGACAGCGCCGAAGGAGGTGCGGGACGGCGTGTGGGTGATGGTCAGGTTGCGGTCGATCCAGTCGGGGCCGCTCCAGTCGAAGGCACGCACTTCAAAGGCCAGGCGGTCGATGCCCGAGGGGTCGCCGGCCACCTCGATCCAGCACACGCCGGCCAGCAGCTCGGGCGGAAAACCCTGGTCGCGCGCCGCCACGCGGATGGCGGCGCCGTTGTGCGCCACCCAGCCGTCCTTGAACTTCTGGATGTAGGCCTTGCCGCCGCCCCAGCGCTCAGGCACCAGCTTCCACATCAGCACGTCCGACGTGCTCCAGCGGGCTGGGGAATGCGTGACGCTGCAAGAAAACTCAGGCATGGCTGCTCCCCGGCTTGCGGTGGTTTCCTGGCACCCGACCGGAGGCGGTGCCGCTGCGGCATGATCTTGGCACGAAGCCATGCCGCCACGTGCACCTTGCACGCCGCTGCGCCTGCAGCGCGACGGCGCCAGCGTCCATTCACGCTCGCTGTCGCTGCCGGCGCTGGCTGCACTGGCCGCGCGCAGCGGCTTTGGCTATGCTGCGGCACGGCTCGAAGACAGTTCCCCGGCCGCCCAGTTTGAAGGTGGTGACGGCACGCCGGCCACCGATGGAGGAGAGAACACATGATCGCAACCGTGCAGACACGGCGCCCCGCGCGCCTGACCGCCCTGGCGCTGGCCGCGGCACTGGCCACAGCCCTGGCCGTGTTCGCTGCGCCGGCCTTGGCCCAGGCCCAGGACACCGGCACGCGCAACCCCGGCACCACCGACCTGCGCTTTGAAGGCGTGTGGGCCAAGCCGGGCTCGGTGACGCTGATCAAGCAGTTCCCCAAGCACCTGGTGCTGCAGGGCAAGGACGAGGCCTCGGTGTGGTCGGCGCGCTGCGTGCTGGGCGGTGGCAAGGCGGTGTGCCGCGGCCATGGCTTCACCATCACCGGTTATGACTTCGCCTACGAGAGTGTCGTCACGCTGGAAGCCGGCAGCCTTCGCGATGTCTGGCGCGCCGTCTTCCCGGACGCCCAAGACCTGAGCGGCAACGACCTGCTGCGCCCGGTGGCGCTGCCGGCCTTCGAGCCCGCGCGCAAGAAGCCCTGAGCACGCGCATGCCTCCGCGCCGCAGCTTCCACGCCGGGTTGCTGGGGCTGGGTGCGGCCCTGCTGCTGCCGCGCCCGGCGGTGGCCCAGGGTGCGGTGCCCTCGCCGCACGCCATCGACATCCCGCGCTGGTTCTCCAACAGCCTGCTCGACTTCAAGGACGAGATCCCGGAAGCCGCACGCGAGGGCAAGCGCGTGATGCTCTACTTCGGCCAGGACGGCTGCCCCTACTGCAAGGCGCTGATGGTGGCCAACTTCGGCCCCGGGCCGGTGGCCGCGGCCATCACCGCCAAGACACGCCAGCACTTCACCGCCATCGCCGTGAACATCTGGGGCGACCTCGACGTCACCTGGATCGACGGCACCCGCACCACGGAAAAAGGCCTGGCGCGGCAGCTGAAGGTGCAGTTCACGCCGACGCTGCTTTTTTTCGAGGCCGACGGCCGCGTGGCGCTGCGGCTGGACGGCTACCAGCCGCCGGAACGCTTCACGCATGTGCTCGACTACGTCATCGCGCGCCGTGAGCGTGAGCTGTCGCTGGCCGATCACCTGAACAGCGTGGCCCCCGAGCAGCCTGCGGGCACCGCTGCGGCCCCGGCGCCGCAGCCCTACCTGATGAAGGCGCCGCTGAACCTGGCACGCGCTGGCCGCGTGGGCGGCCCACGCCCGCTGGCCTTGCTGTTCGAAGCGCCGGGCTGCAAGGCCTGCGCCGAGATGCACGCCGAAGCCTTCACACGCAGCAGCCTGCGCCGCCAGTTGCGTGCGTTCGACATCGCCCGCATCCTGCCCGGCGCACCGCAGCCGCTGACCGCACCCGATGGCCGCCGCAGCGACACGCGCGCGCTGGCGCGCGACCTGCGCATCAACCTCTATCCGACCGTGGTGCTGTTCGACGCCGAGGGCCGCGAGGCCTTCCGCTTCGACGGCTACATGCGCCCCTTCCACATCGAAAGCGCCTTCGACTACGTGGCCAGCGGCGCCTACCGGCGCGAGCCACAATTCCAGCGTTTTGTGCAGGCGCGCGCCGAGAAGCTGCAGCGCGCCGGGCAGCACGTGGACCTGTGGCGATGAGTGAACATGACGATGAAGAGAGTGAAGGTCGAGGTCTGGTCTGACTTCGTGTGCCCGTTCTGCCTGATTGCCGAGCACCCGTTGCGCCAGGCCGTGCAGATGGTTCAAGCCAACGGCGTGCAGGTGGACATCGAGTGGATGCCCTTCGAGCTGCGCCCCCACCCCACGCCCACGCTGCGCCCGGAAGACCCCTACCTGCAGACGGTGTGGCCGCAGTCGGTGTACCCGGTGGCACGGCGTTTCGGGGTTGCGCTGAAGCTGCCCAGCGTGTCGCCGCAGCCGCACAGCGCGCTGGCCTGGCAGGGTTACCAGCACGCGAAGGCGCACGGCCTGGGCGCGGCCTACAACCAGGCCGTGCTGCACGCGTTTTTCCAGCACGACCTGGACATCGGCCGCACCGAGGTGCTGGCGGCGCTGGCCGCCGGCATCGGCCTGGACGCGACGGCCTTCACCGCCGCGCTGCAGGACGGGCGCTACCGCGAGGCGCATGCCCAGGCCCTGGCGCGGGCGCAGGCCGAGGGCGTGAACTCGGTGCCGGCCTTCCGCATCGGCACGCGCCGGCTGGCGGGCGTGCAGGAGGCGCAGGTGCTGGCGGCCGCGCTGCAGGCGGCAGCACAAGACTGACCGCGCCGCGCTAGCCGAAACGGCCCGGCCCTGACGCCCGCATGCCCGGCCTGGCGCTGGCAGCATCCGGGCATGAGCACGAGCCGCAGTCACCATCCCGCCATCACCCCCCACGCCGAGGCCGAGCCTGCCGCCCCGGGCTGCGCGGTGGACGGCACCCTCACCGTGCTCTACGACGGCGCCTGCCCGCTGTGCCGGCGCGAGATCGCGCTCTACCGCGGCCTGCCGGCATCGCAGCCCCTGGCCTTCGTCGACGTCAGCGACGCCGCCAGCGCACTGCCCGCCGGCACGCAGCGCACGCAGCTGCTGGCGCGCTTCCACGTGCAGCAGCCCGACGGCACGATGGCCGACGGCGCGCGCGGCTTCGTCGCGCTGTGGGCCGTGCTGCCGGGCTGGCGCTGGCTGGCGCGGCTGGCCGCGCTGCCCGGCATCACGCCCTTGATGGAGCTGGCCTACCGCGGCTTCCTGCGCCTGCGCCCGCTGATGCAGCGCGCCGCCGCGTCCTTCGAACCCGCCGCCCTGCCGGTGCCGGCCGCGCTGGTGGGCGAGCTGCGCAGCGACCACGCCGGCGAAACCGGCGCGGTGTGGATCTACCGCGGCGTGCTCGCCGTCGCGCGCGACGCCGGCGTGCGCCGCTTCGCGCAGGCCCACCTGGCCACCGAGCAGGAACACCTGCGCCTCATCAGCCCGCTGCTGCCCTGGCCGCAGCGCAGCCGGCTGCTGCCGCTGTGGCGCGTGGCTGGCTTCCTCACCGGCGCGCTGCCGGCGCTGGCCGGCCCGAGTGCCGTCTACGCCACCATCGCGGCGGTGGAGACCTTCGTCGACCGCCACTACCAGCAGCAGCTCGACCAGATCGACGCGCTGCCGGCGCCCGGGCAGGCCAGCGCCGCGCCGCTGCGTGCGCTGCTGGCGCGCTGCCAGGCCGACGAATGCCACCACCGCGACGAGGCCGCCGCGCTGCGCGGCAGCCCGCCGGGCTGGCTGCTGCGCGGCTGGTGCGCGCTGGTGGGCAGCGGCTCGGCCGCGGCGGTGGTGCTGGCGCGCAAGGTCTGAACGCGCCGGCCGCGCGGCGCGGCGCGGCCTTCGGGCGCCAGAGCAATGGCGACTCGCGCCACCGTTTTGCCATGGGCGAGGGGCCGTGCTTTCGACTGGCCCATCAGCGGGGCCAGCGCGCTGCAGCCTTGGGCTGGACGGCTGCTTTCGGGCTTCTCATCCAAGCCGGCGGGTGGTCAAGTTCGACCCCAAGCTGCCCGTCGGCTTACTCCAAAGCTGCCTGATGGACCGGCCTGGCTTCGTCCCGTTCCGCGTCTACAGAGCTGCCGTTCGTGGCTACCGGCGGTCGGCCAAGAACGGGCGGCGGCGAACGACTGCTATCGGGCTTCTCGCCTCGGAAGTAGTCTCCGCATGTCCAGGTTCAACTTGTAGCGCGGCGAGATCGGCGAGAGGCGCCTTCCGGCATTCCATCGACTCGTCCGAACATTGCATCCGAGCGCCATGTCCTTTGCCCTTCGAACGGTCGTATCAGCAGGGTCACCGTTTTCTTCGGCGTCACCCGCCGGGCCGATCAACACGATCGACCGGCTGGTAAACGATCCGCACATAGCCGGGGTCGGCGAGATGTTCGTCGTGCCGAGCATCCGGTGGCGGGCAATGTTGACGCGCAGCCACACGAAGCAAGGCGCCACACCTACGCGCGTCAAAACGCCGGCGCTGCTGATCGGCCAGCACAACGAGGTGGTCTTCGCCGGCCTGCTCGGCATCACCGGCGAGCGCCTTGCCAGCCTGCGCGCGGCTGGCCTCGTCTGAAACGCGTCTGGTGGAGAGTGCAATCGCGCAACAAGCGCTCAATCGCCTTGGTCGCCTGCCTGCAGCCGGTTCTCATCGCCTTCAGTCACGCCTTTGGGGCGGGTGCACCCAGTGGCGATCGGCTGCCTCCAAGCAGGCTACCAATCGTTACGCTGGGGCAACGTTACTTCGACCTGTTCGTCCTTCGCTGAGAAGCGTAGGCGTGGCCGGAAGCCTTAAAAGCGATCCCAGCCCGTCCGGACGCGTTAGGACTTCGGCGCCAGGTAGTCCAGTTCAGCGACGCCGCTCTGACCATCGGCGTAGGCTGTCCTGAAGCTCGGGCGCTGTTGCCAGCGCTTCCAGTAGGCGTCCAAAAATTCGAAGCGTTCATCCAGGGGCGTCGCGTTGACGGGGAACTTCGAGAACGCGATTGCCGTGCACAGGGTCATGTCGGCGAAGGTGGGCTCATCGCGGCCCAGCAGCCATTGGCGGCCGTCGGACAGGTGCTTGTTGACGAGCGAAGCATGTGCAATGGCTTCCTTGCGGCAGTGCTCGCCCCACGCCTCGTTCTTGGTCAACTCGAGCTTGAAGCCGAGGCCGGTGTGCAGGACGTGGAACGCGGTGACGATCCGATAGAGGATGTGCACCCAGATCCGGTTTTCCCACATGGTGTCGAGGCCTTGCTCCAGCGCATCGTTGCCCATGATCTTGCGCCCTGGATACGCTTGATCGAGGTAGCGCACGATGGCGGCGGTTTCCGAGAGGAAGGTGCCGTCCGCGAGTCGGAGCGTTGGGGTTTCGCCCCAGGGGTTCATGTTCAGGTGGTGCCAGCCCCGCTGCTCTCCGGCACGTGTCATGTCATAGATCGTTTCATCGAAGTGGTCGACGATGCCCTTCTCGTGCATGAAGAGGCGCAAGCGCTGCGGGTTTGGGAAGGCCGAGGGCGACGTGAAGATTTGAAGCTTGGCGGACATGATGGGTTCTCAATTGGCTGAGAGCCTACCTAGCAAAAGGTAGGTGGAAGGTAGCGGACACGTCTTGGACGTCGAAACTGCCTGTCGATTGGTAGGTGAAGGAGTTCGCGCGTTGTTCAGTGCCCCACGCGAGGAGCGGCGGTGTCAGCGCCGGCCGGGGGTAGTCAACCCCAGCCTTCGATCGTCACCTTGCCGCGCGCGCGGCCGCTCTCGATCAGTGCGTGGGCGCGACGCACCGTGTCGGCGCTGATCGGCCGCAGCGTCTGCGTCACCGTCGTGCGCAGCCGCCCGTCATCGACCATGACCGCGATGGCGTCGAGCAGCCGGCCTTGCGCCGCCATGTCGGGCGTCTGGTACAGCGACCGAGTGAACATCAGCTCCCAGTGCAGCGACAGGCTCTTGCGTTTGAGCGCCAGCACGTCCAGCGGCCGTGTCGGATCGTCGATGAGCGCGATGCGACCCTGCGGCGCGGCGGCCTCGACGATGGCGCTCCAGTGCGCGTCGGTCTGCGTGAGCGACGCGACCAGCGGCACCTGCGGCCAGCCCACGGCCGCCAGCTGCGGCCCAAGCGGCTGGGCATGGTCGATCACATGGTGCGCGCCGAGCTCGCGGCACCAGGCCTGCGTCTCGGGCCGGCTGGCGGTGGCGATCACGGTCAGCCGGGTGAGCTGGCGGGCCAGTTGGATCAGCATCGAGCCGACGCCGCCCGCCCCCCCGATCACCAGCAGGGCCGCCGAGTCGCCACCGCCCTGCGGCACGCCAAGGCGGTCGAACAGCAGCTCCCACGCCGTGATGGCGGTCAGCGGCAGCCCTGCGGCCTCGGCGTCCGACAGCCGCGCGGGCGCACGGCCGACGATGCGGGCATCGACCAGGTGGTACTCGGCATTCGTTCCCGGGCGGTCGATCGCGCCGGCGTAGAAGACCCGGTCGCCGACGGCGAAGCCCTGGACCTCGGCGCCGACGGCATCGACGTTGCCCACCGCATCCCAACCCAGAACCTCGGGCCGCTCAGGCTGCGGCGCCCGGGTCTTGCGGATCTTGGTGTCGACCGGGTTGACCGACACGGCGGCGACGCGCACCCGCAGGTCGCGCGGTCCGGGGGCGGGCAGGGGCAGGTCGACGTCGAGCAAGGCGTCCTTGCGGTCGAGCGCGCCGGGCTGCAGGTAGGCAACGGCTTTCATGGTGATCCTTTGGTTGCGACGCTCAGATCGCCGGGTAGTCGATGTAGCCCACCGGCCCCGCGGTGTAGAACGTTTGTGGGACGGGTGTGTTGAGCGCTGCGCCGGCCCTGAGCCGCTGCACCAGATCCGGGTTGGCAATGTACGCCCGGCCGAAGGCCACCGCATCGGCCCGGCCGGAAGCGACGGCGTCGATGGCGGTGTCGCGGTCGTAGCCGTTGTTGGCGATGTAGCTCCCCTTGAAGGTCCGGCGCGCCCATGCGTAGTCGAATCCGGGCACGTCGCGGCTGCCGCCGGTGGCGCCTTCGATGAAGTGGATGAACGCGATGCCACGCTCGTCCAATGCTTGCACCAGGTGGCCGAACACGGCCTGCGGGTCGCTGTCGGAGACGGCGTTGAAGGGGGTCACCGGCGACAACCGGATGCCGACCCGGCCGGCGCCGATCTCGGCGACGACGGCATCGACGACCTCGAGCGCGAAGCGGCAGCGGTTCTCGATCGAGCCGCCGTAAGCGTCGTTGCGCCGGTTGGCACCGTCGCGCAGGAACTGGTCGATCAGGTAGCCGTTGGCGCCGTGGATCTCGACGCCGTCGAAGCCGGCGCGCATCGCGTTGGCCGCGCCGCGGCGGAACTGTTCGACCACCTCGGCGATGCCCTCGACGCTCAGCGTCTGCGGCACCGGGACCTCGACCTTGCCGGCGTGGGTGTAGGCCACCACGCCCTCGGGTGCCAGTGCCGACGGCGCCACCGGCTGCAGGCCACCGGTCAGCTGCGGGTGCGTGACGCGGCCGACGTGCCACAGCTGGGCCAGGATTCGCGAGCCGGCGTCGTGCACGGCCTGCGTGATGGACTTCCAGCCTTCGACCTGCGCGTCCGAGTAGATGCCGGGCGTGGCCATGTAGCCCTTGCCGGCGGGCGCGACCTGCGTGCCCTCGCTGATGATCAGCCCGGCGTTGCTGCGCTGGCGGTAGTACTCGACGTTCATCGGGCTGCCGGGGATGTCGCCGGCGACCTCGTCGGCACGGCTGCGCGTCAGCGGTGCCATGACGACCCGGTTGGCGATCTCGATGTCGCCGATCCGGGCAGGTTGAAACAGCAGCGGCTCAGCGGCGGAAAGCTGGCGCAGGAGATCTGGGGAGGCGGGTGCGTTCATGCGGGGGGGAGGGGCTTGTGACGGATAGGAGTGGTCTGCCACTCGGCTGACGCATTGTGCGTATGCCTATGTAGAAGAGATAGGTCGTCGCAGTGATAGCATGTATTCCCCTCAGGAATACATAAAGTCCATGGACCGTCTGCGGCTGCTGGAAACCTTCGTGCGCGTCGTCGAGAGCGGTAACTTCTCGGCGGTGGCCCGCGAAGAGCGGGCCACCCAGTCGGCGATCAGCAAGCAGGTGCAGGCGCTGGAGGCCCGGGTGGGTGCCAAGCTGCTGGTGCGCTCGAGCCGCAGTCACTCGCTGACCGAAGCCGGACAGCTGTATTACGAGCGCTGTCGCCAGGTGCTCGACACGCTGGAGGAGGCGCGCATCGAGGTGCACCGCAGCGAGCACGAGATCAGTGGCGCGCTGCGGGTGGCGGCGCCGGTGGCTTTCGGGCGGCTGCACATCGTGCCGCGGCTGCAATCCTTCTACCGCCGTTATCCCAAGATGCGCATCGAGCTGCAACTGGACGATGGATTCATCGACCTGGTCTCGGCCGGCATCGACGTGGCGTTCCGCGTCGGCGAGCTCAAGGACAGCCGGCTGATTGCGCGCCGCATCGGCACCGCGCACCGCGCCACGCTGGCAGCACCCGGCTACCTCGAGCGGCATGGCGAGCCGCGGCACCCCAACGAACTGCAGCAACACAATTGCCTTGTCTACACCGGGCTGGTCAAGCTCAACGAGTGGAACTACGAGGACGCGGCAGGCCGGCAGCTCGCGGTGCGGGTGAGCGGCAACCTCGAATCCAACAGCTCGGAGGCCATCCGCCAGGCCGCGCTGGAGGGCATCGGCGTGTGCTACTCGACGCAGTGGGTCTATGGCGACGACTTGCGCGCCGGCCGCGTGCGGCCCATCCTGACGGCCTTTCGCCCGCCGTCGCTGCCACTGAACGTCGTCTTCCAGCCGACCCGCCGTCCTTCGCTGAAGGTCAACAGCTTCGTCAACTTTTTTGCCGACGAGTTCAACCGTGATCCCGACATCGCCGAGATGATGTCCGCGTATGCACAGGCGACTGTCTCCTGAGTCGCCACCCATCGACCAACGACAACAACGTTGCTCGGCGCCTTGCACCTCGAGCGCTCGCTGAACACCGAGACAGCTTCGTCAGACAACCCGCCCCGGCTGCTTTGTTGGCTTCAGGTTCAGCTGTAGCGCACGATCGCGAATGTCCGGTCTTTTGCATGCGGATGTCCGGCAGCGGTCTTACGTCGACTGCAATGACAGTGACCGGAACAACCTACAAATGTCTCCTGGTGTTTAGGGTTGTCGGACACCTGCCCGCGTGCGCAGCGAGCGGTCGACCTGCACCGGTTTGAGGGCAGGTGTCGGACAAGCCTCGGGGGAGGAA
>LNFM01012782.1_pt1 | contig 10902 bp, 7 predicted proteins | sample 596031 | NCBI WGS metagenome assembly LNFM01 (sample SAMN04254537, study PRJNA301005) | activated carbon metagenome | isolation source: dual media filters at the Ann Arbor, Michigan drinking water treatment plant | place: USA: Ann Arbor | reverse complement strand
TGATCGGGGAGGATTCATTGCGCAGGGCGAGAAGATTCACGGGCGGACTCCAGCAGCATCACTCGACAAAGCTGCGCAAGACCCGACCGCGAGGAACGCGTGGGCGAGGCAGCAGTCGTGGGGGCCGTGGATTCTAGCAAGAGGATTCCGCCTGGGAAGTGCCCTGCCCTGCGATGTCCTGCGCCTGTCCACTGACGACGACTGCCGCATACGAATGCAAAGGGCGCCGCGAGGGCGCCCTTTGCCTTGCGTTTCAGGGTGATGGCGACACCTGCTGCGGCGGATCCAGGACACCTGACGCAGCCGTGCTCCGCTGCCCGACTCAGGCCGCGTCGCGCTTGGCGCCATCGTGGAACTGCTCTTCCTCCGTGGAACCCTTCAGCGCCGTGGTCGAGCTCTGCCCGCCCTGGATGGTCTGGGTCACCGCGTCGAAGTAACCCGTGCCGACTTCGCGCTGGTGCTTGACCGCAGTGAAGCCGCGCTCGGCAGCGGCGAACTCGGCTTCCTGCAGCTCGACGAAGGCGCTCATCTGGTTGCGCGCGTAGCCGTAGGCCAGGTTGAACATGGAGTAGTTCAGGCTGTGGAAACCGGCCAGGGTGATGAACTGGAACTTGTAGCCGTAGCTCGCGATTTCCTTCTGGAATTTCGCGATCGTGGCGTCGTCGAGGTTCTTCTTCCAGTTGAAGCTGGGCGAGCAGTTGTAGGCCAGCATCTTGCCCGGGAACTTGGCGTGGATGGCCTCGGCGAACTTGCGCGCGAATTCCAGATCCGGCTTGCCGGTCTCGCACCAGACCAGGTCGGCGTAGGGTGCATACGCCAGGCCGCGGCTGATCGCCTGGTCCAATCCGTTGTTCGTCTTGTAGAAGCCCTCGACGGTGCGCTCGCCGGTGGTGAAGGGGCGATCGTTCGCGTCGATGTCCGAGGTCAGCAGGTCGGCGGCCTCGGCATCGGTGCGGGCGACGATGAGCGTGGGCACCCCCATGATGTCGGCGGCCAGACGCGCGGCATTGAGCTTCTCCACCGCCTCGCGGGTCGGCACCAGCACCTTGCCGCCCATGTGGCCGCACTTCTTGACCGAGGCCAGCTGGTCCTCGAAGTGGACGCCGGCGGCACCCGCCTCGATCATCGCCTTCATCAGCTCGAACGCATTCAGCACGCCGCCGAAACCGGCCTCGGCATCGGCCACGATCGGCGCGAACCAGTCGATGTCGTCCTTGCCCTCGGCGTGGTGCAGTTGGTCGGCGCGCGCCAGGCAGTTGTTGATGCGCTTGACCACCTGCGGCACCGAGTTCGCCGGATACAGGCTCTGGTCGGGATACATCTCGCCGGCGATGTTGGCATCGGCCGCGACCTGCCAGCCCGACAGATAGATCGCCTGCAGGCCGGCCTTGACCTGCTGCATGGCTTGGTTGCCGGTGAGCGCGCCGAGCGCGTTGACGAAGGGCATCTCGTGCAGCTGGCGCCACAGGCGCTCGGCGCCGCGACGGGCCAGCGAGTGCTCGATGTGGACGGTGCCGCGCAGGCGCACGACGTCGGCGGCGCTGTAGTTGCGGGTGATGCCTTTCCAGCGCGGGTTGGTGTCCCAGTCGCGCTGCAGTTCTTCGGCGGTCGGCAGGTGGTGGCTCATGGCGGTGTCCTTCTCGTGCTCTCGGGGTCGGGGGTGTCGAAGCGATGCAGCTCAGGCGTGATCGAGACGGCCATAGGCCGGCAGGGTGATGAAGTCTTCGAGGCTGTCGGCGCGGGTCAGCTCGGCCAGCAGCTGGGTGGCCTCCTTGATCCGCGACTGGCCGGGCAGGCCGCTGCGCGGCAGGCGCTGTTCGACCGTGCTGATGGCGCGCTCGAACAGGGCCATGTCGATCGGATCGCCGTCATCGAAGCGCTGGTCCGGGGTGTGCAGCCACTGCCAGAGCTGGGCGCGGCTGATCTCGGCGGTGGCGGCGTCTTCCATCAGGTTGTGGATGGGCACGCAGCCCATGCCGTCCAGCCAGGCCGCGAGGTAGCGCACGCAGACGTCGATGTTGGCGTAGAAGCCCTCGCGGGTGATGGTGCCGACCGAGGCGTGGATCAGCAGGTCGCGGCTGACCAGAACGTCGTCGCGGCGCACGTGCAGCTGGTTCGGCGTCGGCATGTGCTTGTCGAAGATCTCGCGCGCCACCGGGATCAGGCCCGGATGCGCCACCCAGGTGCCGTCATGTCCGGCGGTGACTTCGCGCAGCTTGTCAGCGCGCACCCGCGCCAGCGCTTCCTCGTTGGCGACCGGATCGCTCGGGATCGGGATCTGCGCGGCCATGCCGCCCATGGCATGCGCACCGCGGCGGTGGCAGGTCTGGATCAGCAGCTCGGAATAGGCCTTGAGGAAAGGCACCGTCATTGTGACCTGGCTGCGATCGGGCAGCACGCGGTCGGCATGGCGGCGGAAGGTCTTGATGTAGCTGAAGATGTAGTCCCAGCGCCCGCAGTTGAGCCCGACGATTCGGCAGCGCAGGGCGTGCAGGATCTCGTGCATCTCGAACACCGCCGGCAGGGTCTCGATCAGCACGGTGGCCTTCATGCAGCCGACCGGCAGGCCCAGGCGGTTCTCGACGAAGGCCATGGCCTCGTCCCACAGGGCGGCTTCCTCGAAGGCCTGCATCTTCGGCAGGTAGAAGTAGGGGCCGCGATCGCGCGCGTGCAGCGTGCGGCCGTTGTGGAAGGCGAACAGGGCCATGTCGAAGAGGCTGCCCGACATCGGCTGGCCGTCGACGCGGAAGTTGGCCTCGTCCAGATGCCAGCCGCGCGGTCGCACGATCAGGGTGGCCAGGCCTTCCGGCTTCAGCGCGTAGCGCTTGCCCTCGGGCGAGGTGTAGTCGATGGAGCCGGCGACCGCATCCATCAGGTTGATCTGACCGTCGAGCATGTTGCGGCGGGTCGGGCTGCTTGAATCCTCGAAGTCCGCCATGAACACCTTCGCGCCCGAGTTCAGCGCGTTGATGATCATCTTGCGGTCGACCGGGCCGGTGATCTCGACGCGGCGGTCCTGCAGCGCCTCGGGAATCGGCGCGATGGTCCAGTCGCTCTCGCGGATCTCGCGGGTCTCGGGGCGGAAGTCCGGCAGGGCGCCGGCATCGATCCGCGCCTGCCAGGCGCGACGCGCTTCCAGCAGACGCTGGCGGGTCGACTCGAAGCGGCGGTGCAGATCGGTGAGCAGAGCCACGGCCTCGGGCGTGAGCACGCGCTGCACTCGCGGATCGGCCGCGGCCTCTGGCGAAAAGCTCTGGGCAGCGCTGCTGGGGGCCATGGGCATGCTCCGGCGTGTCGGGCGTTTGACCTTATGTCGCAGCGCAGCGTTTGCCTAAGCAAATGTTTCAATGTTTTGGATTATCAAATCAAATACCAGAAAGTCCTAACCTCAGAAACCCCTTTCAAACAAGCGTTTGAGAGCCAGGAAGGCAGTCGACGCGGCCGCGAAGTGGCGGCGAAATCGCGCTGCGACTGCCCGCTGCAGGGCCGGAACCCAGCCGAATCCATCGAATCGCGCGCCTCGCAGGCAGGCGCGGACCGTCGAGCCCACCCCTCTCGCGCGCGACCTGCCCATGCGCAGAGAGCAAAGCAAACCACAGCCTCCCTGAGCGACACCGCTGCGCGCTCGGCGCCGTGCCTGGCCGCCACGTTCCGCTTGGCGGCCCACGACTTGCATCGCGACTGCCATCGATTCCGCGCCCCATGCAGGCCCGGAACCCCATCGGGAGTTCGCCATGCGAACGCTGGAAGAACAGGACGTCGTGCTGGGTCGCCCGCTCGCCCAGGCGGTCTACGACGTCGAAGGCAAGCTGCTGCTGGAGCGCGGGCACGTGGTGCGCAGCGCCAGTATCCGCAGCGCGCTGCTCGACCGCGGCTTCCTTAAGGACGAGGAGGCGGCAGCCCCCGCACCGGAGGACACTGCAGTCGCCTTCGCGGGCGCGCCGCTCACCAGCTCGCTGGTGATGCAGCCTTCCGTGTTCGCAGGCCTGCGCAGCGTGCTCGACGCCCTGGTCGACGTGCAGCAGCTTCTGCTGCGCGGTGAAGCCCAGGGGCTGGGCGGGCTCCAGCACCTCAACGGCCTGCTCAAGTCCTACGCCAGATCCGATGTCGATGCCGCGATGGCGGCCATGCAGCTGAGCGACCCCGAGGACGGCTTCAGCGCACGCCCCATCCATGCCGCCCTGCTGGTGCGCATGCTCGGCGCCAGCGCCGGACTCGACGAAACCACCATCGATAGCCTGAGCGGCGCCGCGCTCAGCCATGACCTGGCCCTGCTGCCGCAGGCAGCCACCCTGCACCGGCAGGTCGCGCCGATCAGCGCCGGCCAGCGCGAGGACATCGACCGCCACACCCTGCAGGCCGCGGCCCTGCTGCAGACTGCCGGGCTGCAGGATGCGGTCTGGCTGGATGCGGTGCTGCATCACCACGAGCGTCTCGACGGCAGCGGCTATCCGCATCGGCTTGGCGGCGAGGAGATCCGCCGCGGCACCCGCGTGGTGACCCTGGTCGACACCTACTGCGCGATGATCCGGCCGCGCGCCTACCGCGGCGCGGTGCAGTCGAAGGACGCCCTGCGCGCCCTGTTCCTGGAGCGCGGCACCGCTGTCGACGAGGCCCTGACCGCGCTGTTCATCAAGCAGGTCGGCCTGTACCCGCCGGGCGGCATCGTCCGCCTGGCCAGCAACGAGGTCGCCATCGTCACCCGCCGCGGCGAGAACACCACCCAGCCGCAGGTGCGGCGACTGCTGAAGGCCGACAGCACGCCCGACATCGACCGTATCGCCCGCGACACCGCCGATCCGCGCTACGCGATCGCCGAATCCCTGCCGCAGGACAGCTACCGCGCGCTGTTGAGGGGCATCGAACGTCTGTGGGATTGAAGCGCGCCGGCACGACATTGACCGGACAGTGATCTGCGCAATCTCAACCAACCCGCGCGGACGCGGTCCCTGGACCGACCGCAGCGACGGCACGCACGCGCTCCCGTTGGATCGGAAGCCCATGCTGCGCGAGCGGCTCAGGGCGGCGAAGCCTCGAAGCCGTCGGCGAACAGGGCGCTGCGCTGCGGCGAGCGCCAGGTGCGCTGCAGGAGGGAGGTCGATGTCCCTGCCAGCCCGCTGCGGTATTGCGCGGTCACCCGCAGCCACTGGCCGCCGAGCGCTGCGGGTGCCGACACGCACCAGCGCGAGCCCTCACGCTGGGCATCGCCGAGCAGCTGCCATTGGTCGCCGGTGTCCGAGCGCTCGAAGCGGGCGGCGAAGGGCCGCGGGGCCGCGTCTTCAGCGCTCCAGCAGAGCCGCGTGTCGGCCTGCTCCAGAAACCAGCGGTAGCGCGCCGGCTCGCGCAGGGCCAGCCGCGTTACGCCGCCGCGCGAGCTGCCGCCGATGGCGACGGTCAGACCGCTGGTCAGTAGATGCGCCCGGTCGTCCAGCGCCAGCGCGAAGACGAGTAAGCCCGTGGTCGGGTCCACTCCCGGGGTCGCGAACTCCGGGTCGCGGGCCCCGCCGTCGAGCAGGCGGGTGGTTTTCAGGGGGCGGATGCACCCAGCGACCTGCCGAGCGCCTCCAGCTCGTTCCGCATCAGGACGCCGGGCGCCCAGACGGGCCTGAGCACGTGCGCGGCGTCCTCGAAGCGCTGCCGCGCCGCCTCGCGCTGACCCGCCGCCAGCAGCGCGCGCGACCACCACAGGTCGAGCTTCGCCACATCGGGATGGCGCTCGCCCATCTCAGCCGCAAGAAAGGCACGTGCTTCCGAGAAGTGGCGGATGGCCGCCTCGGGTTGCGATTCAAGCAGGGCGAGCCGGCCGCGCAGGCGCAGCAGCAGCATGCGGTCGAAGCGCTCTGCGACGAAGCCGCTGGCGGCAATGGCCCCCAGCTGGGCGTGGGCCTGCTGCGGCAGGCCACGCTCGACCGCAAGCACGCCGAGAAAGATGCGGCTGACCACGGTTTCGAAGTGGGCCGGCCCCAGCAGCTCAAGCCGCGTGCGCAGCGCCGCCTCCTGCAGCGACTGCGCCTCCTCGTGCTGGCCGAGGCGGGCCAGCAGATCGCCGAGATTGCTCTGTGCACGCGCCATGGGGACGCTGCGCTCGGGTTGGACGCGCAGCCGCAGGCGCAGCGATTCGCGCAGGTAGGGCAGCGCAGCCAGCGGGTCACCGCGGTCCACGGCGAGCGCACCCAGATTGTTCAGCGCCATCGCGTGCTGCGGACTGTCCGCACCGTAGACGGCGATCGCGCCCTCCGCCTGCGCGCGGTAGGCGAGGTCCGCCTCCTCGTAGCGCCCAAGGTCATGCAGGGCCGCGCCCAGGTCCGCCTGCGCCGTGACCGCGCCGGCGCTGTGCCGCTCGTCCGCGGACAGACTCTCCAGCAGCCGACGGTAGAGTTCGACGGCCTCTTCGCCGCGGCCCTGATCGCGCACCGCGCGGGCGATGCTGGACTCCAGCGAACGCAGCGCCGGCGAACGGGCGCCGAGGCGCGCGGCGGCGCGTGCATGGGCCGCCCGCAGGACGCGCTCGCTGTCGACGTAGCGGGCCAGCAGCCAGTACACCTCGCCCTGCTGTTCGAGCACCCGCTGCAGCGGATCGGATTCGCCTGCCGGGAGCCCATTCGCCACCCGCTCGGCCTCGTCCAGTCGGGACAGCGCTTCGTCCAGGCGCCCGGCGGATTCGAAGGCCGCCGCCTCGGCCAGCAGCACCGCCAGCGCCACGGGACCGGCGCCCGTCCTTGCGCCATCGACGAAGCCGGCGTGCCCGCGCGCGCGCGCCGCCGACACCAGCGCAGCGTCGATCTCCCGCGCCTGCGCCTGCTGGGTCGCCTGTTCGGCGGCACTGAGCGCTGCCGATGCGTGGGCGCTGGCCTCGGCGTGCAGGCGCTCGGCCGCTGCCCAGGCGCGCAGCGCCGGCTGGGGCAGACCCAGGTTGCGGTGGATCGCCCCCAGGGTGTCGTACAGGCGCGCACGCACCTGCGGGTCGAGCGCAGTCTGCGCATCGACCGCCTGCAGGCCCTCGGCCAGCACGCTGCGCAGGTCGCGCTCGGCAGCGCGGGGGTCGAAGGGATCGGCACCGCGGAACACGCCGACCAGCAGATCGGTGGTGCGCTCGGCAGTCCGCGCCTCGCGCTCGGCGCGGACCTCGGCGGCGAGCGCGCGGTCGCGCTCGCGGACCAGGCCCAGGGTGAAAGCAAGCGCAGCGCAGACCGCCAGCGCCGCGGCCGACAAGGCCCAGCGATGACGGCGCAGGAAGCGCCCGCTGCGATAGCGCCAGCCGCCCGCGCGCGCCTGCACCGGCTCGCCCGCCAGCAGACGCCGCACGTCCTCGCCCAGCGCCGCCGCGCTGGCGTAGCGCGCAGCGGGCGCGTCGCGAGTCGCGCGCTCAATGATGGAAGCGAGATCGCGATGCCAGACGCGCGGCGGCTGCGGCAGCAGCTCGCGCAGGATCACCCCGAGGCTGTAGACATCGCTGGCCACGCCGACTGCGTCGCCGCGCGCCTGCTCGGGGCTGGCGTAGCCCGGCGTCAACAGACGCAGGCCCTGGGTCTCGGCGTCCTCGCCCTCGCCCATCCACGCGGCGATACCGAAGTCGAGCAGGCGCGCGCGCCCCTGCCCATCGACGCGCACGTTGGCGGGCTTGAGATCGCGATGCAGCACCAGCTGGCCGTGCGCATAGGCCACCGCATCGACCACCTGCAGCCACAGCTGCAGGCACTGCACCGGCGTGGTCGTCGGCTCAGCGCACCAGGCATCGAGCGTCTCGCCGGCGACGAACTCCATCGCCAGCCAGGGCTGGCCATCCTCGCTCACGCCGCCGTCCAGCAAGCGGGCGATGCCGGGATGCTCCAGCCGCGCCAGCAAGCGGCGTTCACGCTCGAAGCGCAGCCGCCGCTCGCCGTCGGGAAAGCCGCGCAGCAGCTTGATGGCCACCTGCTGCGCATACAGCCCATCGCTGCGCTCGGCGCGATACACCACGCCCATGCCGCCGCGGCCGACTTCTTCCAGCAGCCGCCAAGGGCCGACGCTGCGGCCCACGGGATCGGCCGCGAACTCAAGGCTGCGCGCCAGTCGAACGGGCGCCTGCAGGGCCTCGCTGGTGCTCGACTCCGCCGCCAGAAGCGAGCGCACTTCAGCGCGGACCTCGGCATCCTCGCAGGCGGCGATCAGCGCCTCGCGTGCACCTGCATCGGCTGCGTCCGCGGCCGCATGGAACAGGGCCTCGACCTCGCGCCAGCGCTGGGGATCAAGCATGCGCGGGCCTCAGGCGAGCTCACGCTTGAGAAAGGCGCGGGCCAGGCGCAGATCACGCTCGACCGTGCCCAGCGACACGCCCAGCAGCTCGGCGATCTCGGGCTGGCTCAAGCCGCCGAACACATGCAGCTGCAGGGCCTGCGCCTTGCGCGCGTCCTGCACCTGCAGGGCGCTGAGCGCGGCATCGAGGCTCAGCAGGTCGGCGGCCTCCGGCCGCTCGGCCGCCAGCTCGACATCGAGCGTCACCCGCAGGCCGTCGCGCTTGGCGGCCAGCCGCGCGCGGGCGTGGTCGACCAGGATGCGGCGCATCATCAGCGCGGCGATCGCCAGCAGATGCGCGCGATCGCGGAACGGCCCCTCGACTTCGCGCAGACGCAGCCAGGCCTCATGCGCCAGATCGGTGGGCCGCAGGGTGTGCTCGGGGCGCTCGCCGCGCAGGCTGCGCGCAGCCAGCTGGCGCAGCCCGGCATAGACCTCGCGCAGCAAGGCGTCCTGCTGGCGCGCATTGAGCGCCGCGTCTGCAGGGATGCCGCTGGAACCGGTCGCGGCCGACCACTGCGCAAGCAGAGTCTGCAGCTCCAGGTCCACATCGGGGCGATCCAGTTCGGTCTCCATCCTCCGCCGTCCCTGCTGCCGTCCGTCGAGGCGAGAGCTTAGCAACGCGGCGCAGCGGTTCCGTGTGCTGGCTATCCTGCAAGCGCAGAAACCAAGCGCATGCGATCGGTTGCGGCCGCGTCGACCCTGCGGTTCGCGAGCGGGCTCACGCGGCTCAGCCCAGCGCCGCGGCGAAGGCCCGCCAGGTGCGCTCGATCGCCGCGTCATCGATGTCCAGATGCGTCGCCAGACGAATGCGCGTCCCGCCGACCGAAGCAAGAATGCTGGCCTCGGTAAAGGCTGCACGCAGCGCATCAAGCCGGGCCTCCGGCACGCGCACGAACAGTAGATTGGTCGGGGTTGCCTCGACCTTCAGGCCCAGCGCCTCCAGCCCGCGCGCCAGCTCAGCAGCACGCCGATGGTCGTCGGCCAGACGTTCGACATGATGATCCAGCGCATAGCTGCAGCCGGCGGCGAGAATGCCTGCCTGCCGCCAGCCGCCGCCCAGCACCTTGCGCCAGCGTCGCGCCTTCTCGACCAGGGCTGCGTTACCCAGCAGAACCGAGCCGACCGGCGCACCCAGGCCCTTCGACAGGCACACCGACACGCTGTCGAAATGTCGGGTGATCTCGACCGCCGGCACGCCCTGCACCACCGCGGCGTTGAACAGGCGCGCGCCGTCGAGGTGCAGCCCGAGCCCGCGCGCATCGCAGAGCGCGCGCGCCTCGGCCAGGTAGTCCAGCGGCAGCGGCCGGCCGTGCCACGTGTTCTCCAGGCAGAGGATCTTGGTGCGCGCGAAATGCGGATCGATCGGCTTGATCGCCGCGCGCACCGCCTCCAGCGGAATCGAACCGTCTGCCGCCTGCGGCAGCGGCTGCGGCTGGATCGAACCCAACACCGCGGCGCCGCCGCCCTCGTACTTGTAGGTGTGCGCATCCATGCCGACGATGTACTCGTCGCCGCGCTCGCAGTGCGCCATCAGCGCCAGCAGATTCGACTGCGTGCCCGACGGCACGAACAGCCCGGCCTCGAAGCCCAGCATGTCCGCGAGCTTCACTTGCAGTGCATTGACCGTCGGGTCATCGCCGTAGACGTCATCGCCGACCTCGGCGGCCAGCATGGCCGCACGCATCCCAGCGGTCGGTCGGGTGACGGTGTCGGAGCGGAGGTCGATGGGGGGCATTGGCAGCGGTGGCAGTCGACGGAATGCAGAAGCGTCCACGCTCTGCGGCGGCGGGGCCAGTGTCATTGGGTGGCCGCCCCGGGACGGCCTCTCCCTACGGAGGGCCCGCTCGAAGGCCCGCGACCCCGATTGAGACTTGGCCGACAGGCGCGTCGGGCGCTGCGGAGGCGTAGGTCCAGATTCTGGACTCGGAATTCTACAGATCCACTTGAATCAGATTCCAGATATTCGCGCCGTTGCATTCAGCGCAACACCCTGCTTTAGCTGGCTTTTTACGACTTCGGATCAAGATGCAGGATTGCGCGCCTGCAGATATCGAGAGAAACTCGTGCAGATCCTGCCGGAGCGGCTCCGATGCCAGACTTCCATCATCACGAGCTCTGCCTCCTGAACCCTGCGTTCGATTCTCCGCTCGTCGATGTGATCACCGAGCTCGAGCATCTGCGCAGGCTGAGACTGCAGGGGTCGACGCCCGAGCCCGTGTTCCAGCAACTCAAGACCATCTTCCACATGCTGGAGAGCCTGGGTTCGGCGCGCATCGAAGGCAACCATACGACGCTTGCGGACTATGTCGAGGCGCGACTCGACGAATCCCCTGCCTCGCTGAGCGACCACCTGCGGGAAATGGCCAACATCGAGGAGGCAATGCGCTACATCGAGGCGCACTTCGAACCGGGGCAGCCGCTCAGCGAGCACTTCATCCGCGAGCTGCACGCTATCGCAGTGCGTGGGCTGAAGCGCGAGGGAGACGCGACGCCGGGTGCGTATCGGCGGACGACGGTAAGCATTGGACTGTCTGAGCACTCGCCACCTGAGCCCGTGCTGGTGCCCCAGTACATGACGGAGCTGGTGGAGTTCATCAATCGATCGGACGCATCGAAGTATGACCT
>LNFM01012781.1_pt1 | contig 10902 bp, 10 predicted proteins | sample 596031 | NCBI WGS metagenome assembly LNFM01 (sample SAMN04254537, study PRJNA301005) | activated carbon metagenome | isolation source: dual media filters at the Ann Arbor, Michigan drinking water treatment plant | place: USA: Ann Arbor | reverse complement strand
GTTGGCGTTAGTGGCTTTGCTATCGTTGATGAAGCGCACGCCTTCGATGGTTCCGGCGCGCTCAAGGCGATGCGGCAAACCACCGAATGACGTCAGCGCGTTCGCGACGATCCGGTGATCCGCACCAAGCGCACGCGTCGCCGCATACGCCGCCGCGGCGTTCTGGGCATTGTGCTTGCCCGCAAGCGCAGGCGCAGCGCTGAGATCGGCAACGATCTCCGAGCGCCCGGAAAGCGCGTCCACCAACCTGCCGCCGATCGCGGAAACCCCGCGCCCCAGCACCTGGCCCGAGGAGATCGGCGCGACGTGCTGCACGCCAGCGCGCGTCAGCTCAGTGCAAATCTGCGCGCAGTAGTGATCGTCCACGCCGATCACCGCCCAATCGGCTGCGCCTTGATTGAGGAAGATGCGCTTCTTGGCGTCGACATAGTTCGCCATGTCGCCGTGGCGATCGAGGTGATCGGGCGTCGTGTTGAGCCACACCGCAACATCGAGGCGCAGGCTCGATGTGATGTCGAGCTGATATGAGCTGAGCTCGATGACGTAAAAAGCGCCCGCGTGCAGGTTCGGCAGTTCCAGGATCGCATTGCCGATATTGCCGCCGAGGCGCACGTCCTTGCCGGCTTCTTTCAGAATATGCGCGATCAGCGCTGACGTCGTGCTCTTGCCGTTAGTGCCGGTGATGCCGATGAGCTTCGGACGCTGCGTCGCCGGTAGTGCGTTCACGGCGCGGGCGAAAAGCTCGATGTCGCTCATGATCGGCACGCCGACAGCTTCGGCGAGCGTCACGACACGGTGCGGCTCGGGAAACGTAAGCGGCACGCCGGGCGAAAGCACGAGCGCTGCAAACGAGCGCCAGTCGCGGCTGTTGATGTCGGACGTTGGCACGCCTGCCGCTTCGGCCGCCGCGCGCGTCGCGTCATTATCGTCCCACGCATGCACGCGTGCGCCGCCGGCAGCGAGCGCGCGCGCAGCCGCAAGCCCCGTGCGGGCAAGCCCGAACACCGCAACGTCGCGGCCTTTGAATTCCGTGATCGGAATCATCCGATCGCCTCCAACCCGTGAGCCAGCGGGTGTGCGCTGCTTCGCCCCGTTAACGCAACTTCAACGTCGCGAGACCAGCGAGCGCGAAGATCATCGCAATAATCCAGAAGCGAATGACGATCGTCGGCTCTTGCCAGCCAAGCTTCTCGAAGTGGTGGTGGATCGGCGCCATCAGGAAGAGCCGTTTTCCGGTGCGCTTATACACAGCGACTTGCAGCATCACCGAAAGCGTTTCGAGCACGAACAGACCGCCGACGATCGCCAGCACGATTTCGTGCTTCGACGCGACAGCCACTGCGCCGAGCAAACCGCCAAGCGCCAGCGAGCCGGTATCGCCCATGAACACACGCGCCGGCGGCGCATTATACCAGAGGAAGCCGAGCGAAGCGCCGAGCAGCGCGCCGAGAACCGTCGAGAGTTCAGCAACGCCCGCGACGTGGGGAATGCCCAGATAGTCCGAATAGTCGACGCGGCCGACGAGGTAGCAAATGATGCCGAACGTGCCCGCAGCGATCATCACTGGAACAATCGCCAAGCCATCGAGGCCATCGGTCAAGTTCACGGCGTTGCCGAAGCCGACGATCACGATCATCGCAAACAGCACATAGAACGCGAGCAGCTGAATGCCCCAACCGTTCACGAACGGCAGTGCGACAGCGGTTAGCGCGTCGCCCGCCGTGAGCGCATTCCAAAAGCCCGCGATGTCATGTGTCTGGCCAGGCGTCGCAGCTACCCATTCGGCGACAAGCATCGCCAGCGCCGCCACAAGCGCGATGGTGAACTCAAAGCCTAAGCGCAATTTCGCCGAGAGGCCGCCATGGTGTTGCTTCGTCACCTTGGCGTAGTCATCGACGAAGCCGATGGCGCCAAAGCCCAACGTCACGACCAGAACCGCCCAAACGTACGGATTATCGAGATCCGACCAAAGCAGCGATGAGATCGTCAGCGGAATAAGAATGATGAGCCCGCCCATTGTCGGCGTGCCCTTCTTGGTCAGCAGGTGGCCTTGCGGGCCATCTTCGCGGATCGGCTGGCCCTTGCCCTGCCTTTTGCGCAGCCAGGTAATGAAGGGCGCACCGAACGCGAACGCGATGATCATCGCGGTGACCAGGGCGCCGCCAGTGCGGAAGGTGATGTAGTTGAAGAGGTTGAAGAATTGCGAGCGCTCTACGAACTGCGCCAAGAGCTCAAGCATTCATCGTCCCCCCGTTCGTGACAGCGAGCGCATTCAGCGCTGCAACCACGCGGCTCATTTTCGAACCGTTCGATCCCTTTACGAGCACGATGTCGCCTGCCCGTAACGCGGGCGCAATGACCGGAATCAGCGCGTCCGCGTTCTCGGCATAGCCGCCGCGGCGCGACGCGGGAAGCGCCTCCATGAGTGCGGCCATGCGCGGCCCTGCCGCAAAGACGAGATCGACGCCGGCTTGTTCCAGAGGTTGTGCGAGGCCTGCGTGATAGGCGCGTTCTTCTGGGCCTAGTTCCAACATATCCCCAAGCGCCACGATGCGGCGGCCGCCGCTTGCGGGCTTGCGCGCCGCGAGTGTGGAAAACGCAGCGGCCATGGAAGCGGGGTTGGCGTTGTACGCGTCATCCACAAGCATGAACGCGCCGAACGCGGCTTCGATGCGCGTGGCGACGCCGCGGCCATCGAATGCGCGCAGATGCTCCAGCGCGTGCGCCGCCGCTTCGATGTCGCCGCCGACAACATCAGTGGCAGCAAGTGCCGCCACAGAGTTCAGCGCCCAGTGCGCGCCTTCTACACCGACGCGATACTTGATCACGCGCCCAAGAATTTCCGCCTCGGCGTTCGAACCGGTCTCATCCATGTCGAACTTCAAGAGACGCGCCTCGCACTCCACGCCGCGGCCGAAGCGGATAAGCGTTGCGCCATTGCGCTCCGCTGCTGCGATCAGGCGCTCTGCGTGCGGCGCATCGTTCGGGACGATGGCGGCGCCGCCGGGTTCGAGGCCGGCATAGATATCGCCTTTTTCGTCGGCGACCGCTTCGAGCGAGCCCAGGTTTTCGACATGCGCCGGCGCGATCGTCGTCACCAGCGCAGCGTGCGGTTTTACCAATTGCGTCAGCGGCAGGATTTCGCCGCGATGGTTCATGCCGATTTCGAAGACTGCGAACTGGCTTTCGCGCGGCATGCGCGAAAGCGTGAGCGGCACGCCCCAATGATTGTTGTAGCTCTTCACGCTCCGGTGCGTCGGCCCGCTAGCGGAAAGGCAAACGGCGAGCGCTTCTTTGGTAGACGTTTTGCCCACCGAGCCCGTCACCGCGACACGCTTGGCAGCGCACCGATCCCGCGCCGCTTCGCCCAGCTTGCGCAAACCTTCGAGCACATCCGGCACGCAGAGCGCCGAGCCAAGCTCATCGGCCGCGCGCGCGTCCGAGATCAAAGCGGCGCCGGCGCCGGAGACGAACGCTTGCGCCAGGAAATCATGTCCATCGCGCACATCTTTCAGCGCCACAAACAGATCGCCCGGCTCAAGCGTGCGCGTATCGATTGAGACGCCCGTGACGCTCCAAGCGCTGCCATTGATGAGCCGCCCACCTGTTGCGGCTTGCGCTTCTTCGGCGGACCACAATTCGCTCATCGCTGCTTCTCCAACACGCCACGCGCCACGTCCTGATCCGAGAACGGATGCGTGACGCCTTTGACGATTTGTCCAGTTTCGTGACCCTTGCCGGCGATCAGCACCGCGTCGCCCGGCTTCATCATCGCAATGGCTTCGCGGATCGCCTGCGCGCGATCTCCGATCTCTGTTGCGCCCGGCGTCGCCGCCAAAATCTGCGCGCGGATCGCGGCAGGCTCTTCGCTGCGCGGATTATCATCCGTGACAATTACGACATCCGCATGCCGATGCGCGATAGCGCCCATTTTCGGGCGTTTGTCGGCATCGCGATCGCCGCCGCAGCCGAACACGGCGATGATCCGCCCCGGCGCGTGCGGGCGCGCCGCGCGCAGCAACACATCCAAACCATCCGGCGTGTGCGCATAATCGACAAACACATGCCCGCCGCTCGCGCTCTGGCCGATGTGCTCCATACGGCCCTTCACAGGCTTCAAAGCCGCCATGCCGGCGAACACCATTTCCGGCGTATCGCCGAGCGCCAATGCAAGCGCTGCAGACGTCACCGCATTGATCGCCTGAAACTCACCGATCAGCGGCAATTCAACTTTATGTTCTTTGCCCGCCCAGCGCAGGATCATCGTCTGCGCGTTCGGACGCGGCAGAATCTCGATGATCTTCAAGCCCTGCGCATCGGCGCGCCAACCGGCGGTGACAACCTTCAGCGGCTCGCTATCAATGCCGCGCAATGCGCGCGTTTCAAACACAGGCGCTTCCGGCGAATCCGCGTTGATAACGGCGACGCCCGGGCGCTTGACGTAATCCCAGAGCTTCAGCTTGGCCTCGCGATAGGCCTCCATCGTCTTGTGATAGTCGAGGTGATCCTGCGTGAGGTTCGTGAATGCGCCTGCGTCGAACGCCAGTCCTGCGACGCGTCCTTGCTCAAGACCGTGGCTGGAGACCTCCATCGCCGCATGCGTGACGCCGCCATCAGCGAGCAACGCGAGCGTGCTGTGCAGCGCCACCGGATCAGCCGTGGTGTGACCAAGATCGATGACGCCGCCATCCCAGATCGCGCCCAGCGTTCCGAGGCTCGCCGCGCGGTTGCCGGCATGCGCCCAAATCTGGCGCAGGAAATCGACGGTCGAGCTTTTGCCGTTGGTGCCGGTAACGCCCACCAAAACATGTGGGCGCTGCCCCTTGTAGAAGGCCGCGGCCGCATACGCGAACTCCAGCCGCGCTTCATCGACGATGACATGCGGCATCTCGGGATCTTCCGAGAGATCGCCCGCGCTCAACACCGCCACCGCGCCATTGGCTTTTGCCTGCGCAACGAAATCGCGCCCGTGCGCGGCCACGCCTTGCAGCGCCGCGAACAGGAAGCCAGGCTTTGCTTTGCGGGAGTCGGCGGTGAGGCCGGTAATCTCTAAGTCCTCGGCGTCAGCCGGGACGCCGTCGAAAAACAGATCGCCGAGTCGCATTCCCTCTCCCTAGCGCGCCGGCGCAGCGGGCTCCACTCGCAAACCGAGCATGGGGGCTATCCGCCGGAGCGTGCGCGCCACGACAGGCGCCGCAATTGCTCCGCCGACAGCGCCCTCGCCAACGCCGTCCAACGACACGACGATCACATAACGTGGGTCGTGTGCCGGAAATACGCCTGCGAAAGAGGAAAAATTGCGGCTTTCGTCATAGCCGCTCGTGTTTTCGAAAACTTCCGCCGTGCCGGTTTTGCCGGCAACCGCAAGGCCGGGAACATCGGCCGCCCGGCCGGTGCCGCTTGTGACGGTCGCGCGCATGTAGGCAAGCACCTGGCGCGACACTTCGGGCGAAAACACTGTCGTGCGTTCGATTCCCACATCCGGCCCGCGCGCCAACAAAGTCGGCGCTACGCGCGCGCCTTGATTCGTGAACACCGTATAGGCGCCGGCGAGTGTGGCCGGCGTCGTCGCCAAGCCATAGCCAAACCCCAAGCCGGCCACGTCACGGCGGCTGCGCGCGCTCGGCGCGATCGGCTCTTGCCGGCGGGCCAATTCCAAAGTCGGCGGCGACAGCAGCCCCAGTCGCTCCAAATACGAACGCTGCCGCGCACCGCCCAAGCGCAGCGCCAAACGCGCGGCGCCGATATTCGAGGAATGCGCAATGATCTCGCGCAAACTGGCAAGCCCAGGCGCTGGCTCATGATCCTCGATGATCGAACCATCGACATCGAAATATTGATTGAGGTCGAAGAGTTCGCCCGAGTTCGTCAGCTCTTCCTGCAGCGCCATCGCGACCGTGAACGGCTTCACCGTAGAGCCGAGCTCGTGCACATCGCCGGCGATACGATCGGTGCGCGCAGCTTCGCTCGCTTGCCCGGCTGTGTTGGCGTTGTAGGTCGGCCAAGATGCGAGCGCATAGACCTCACCTGTGCGCCCATCGAGCAGAATGGCGGAGGCCGCCGATGCGCTAGACGCACGCGCGGCCGACGCGAGTTCGGTTTCAAGCGCGTACTGAATGCGCACATCGAGCGAGAGCCGCACCGGACGGCCTTCGGCGGCAGCGGCGCGGATTTGCTCATCGAGTCCAAGCTCGACGCCAGCCAGCGGATTGAGATCCACGTCAGTGAAGCCCAACGTATGCGCGGCGAGTTCGCCATGCGGATACGTGCGCCTGTCTTCGCGTTCAAAGCCGATGCCGGCGAGGCCGAGCGCTTGCACTTGCTCGCGCTGCTCGGGCGAAAGACTACGGCGCAGATAGATGAGACGACGCGACGTGTCGTTGAGGCGGCGCACGAGCGTCGCGCGATCCAAGTCCGGAAATAGCCCGCGCAACACGTCGGCGGTTTGGTTCGCATCCCAGACGCGGTGCGGCTCAGCCGTCAGCGCAAACGAACGCACAGTCGTCGCCAGCAGCTCGCCATTGCGATCGACTATGTCGGCGCGCTCAATCCGGGCGACAGCTGCAACGCCGCGCGGCGCCGCCAGCGGATCGCCGGAAAACGCGAGCTGAATAGCGCGCCCGCTCAGCAACAAAAGCACCGCAAAAACGCCCAGCGCCAGTAACCGCACGCGATTGCGCGCCGGCGCTGCTTCGCCCGCGACCGGCGCTTGCGCGATCGCTGTAAAGCTGAACGCTTTCACTCGGGCGCTGGCCGCTGCTTCGGCGCCGGCAGACGCGCGGCGATCTCGGATTCCGGCAACGCGGCGCTCTCGCTACCCGTCACCGAACCCAAACGATCTTGCGCCAAACGCTCGATCCGTTCCGGGCTCTCCAACGCAGCGATCTCAGCGCGGAGCGCGCGCATGTCGGCTTCGCCTTCGGCGATACCGTTCTGCAATTGGCGCACATGCGCTTCGGTCGCGGCGGCGTCGGTCTTGGCTTTGTACAAGCCAACCGCCAGCGCGATGATCAGCACCAATGCAAGAATATGCAGCGTGCGTCTTAGTTGAGCTTTTGCCATTCTGCCTCCGCTTTCGGCGCGAGTTCTGGCGGATCGAGATCGTCCCAAGCCGGCGCGTCTGTCCGCACCGCCCATCGCAAACTCGCTGAACGGGCGCGCGGATTGACGAGCGTTTCGTCATCGCTCGGCGCGGTGGCGCGGCGGCGTTCGAGCGTGAAGCTCGGCGCACGCTCTGGCGGCAAGTCCGGCATAAAGCGCGAACCGCGCCCGTTCGCATCGGCGCGCGCGGTGATGAATTGCTTGACCATGCGGTCTTCCAGCGAGTGGAACGAGACCACCACCAAACGCCCGCCCGGCTTCAGCACGCGCTCGGCCGCGGAAAGCCCGCGCGCCAATTCGCCCAGTTCGTCATTCACCAGCATGCGCAAAGCTTGAAACGTCTTTGTCGCCGGATGCGTGCGCGCCCCTTTGCGGCCGCCGACGGAATCTTCGACGAGCTTGGCAAAGTGCAGCGTGCGCGTGATCGGCGCAGCCGCCCGCGCCTGCACGATGGCGCGCGCGATGCGGCGGCTCTCGTCGTCTTCGCCGTAATGATAGATCAGATCAGCGAGCGCGGTTTCGCTGAGCCGGTTCACGGCGTCGGCGGCGCTCAAGCCTTCCTTCTCCATCCGCATGTCCAAATCCGCATCGGCCTGAAACGAGAAACCGCGATGGCCCTCGTCGAGCTGGAAGGACGACACGCCGAGATCGAACACGACGCCATCCACCAAGTCCGGCGCCGCAAGATCGCCAAACCGGGCTTGCTGAAGCGTGAATTTACCTTTTGCTGACTCCGAAAGCGCCGCCCCACGCGCGATCGCGTCAGGATCGCGATCAAAAGCAATGACTTGGCAGTCGGCCCGGCCAAGCATTTCGCGCGAATAACCGCCGCCGCCGAAGGTCGCGTCGATATATGTCCCGCCCGGTTTGAGGGCGAGCGCTTCCATCGCTTCGGCGAGGAGGACTGGGGCGTGCCCTGAATTGCTCATTTCGGCAGACGTTACAGCGAGTCCGCCACTCCGATCCTGTAAAGAATCAGCTAATCGTCCCGCCAAAGCAATGATGACTGGGCAATGACGGGTGGGACATGGCGGGCGACATGACAGGGTTCGGGGCGGGTTCCAGCGCAAGCCAGCCGGCGGCTATCGTTATCCAGAGCGGCCGCGCCAAGGCGGCCAAGCCGGAAGAAATCTACCAGGCCTGGCTGCAACTGGCCGAGGCCCGCATTCCGGCCGAGCAAACCCTGCTCAACGGCTACGCGCTGGCGAGCGCCGATCAAGCCACACCCGGCGAAGCGCAACTCGGACAAGTGCTCGCCTTTTTCGACGGCCTCGCATCCAAACTCTTCACGCGGCAAACCGATGTCGGCGAAGTCTCCAACTATATCGCCGGCGACGCCCGCCACTGGCGCGATCTCTTGCGCGGCTTCCGCAAACGCAGCACCGCCGCCAAGGAAACGCCGCGCTACGCCCAACTCACCCGCGCCCTCGCCGCGACAGAGTTCCTCGCCAGCGATCCAATCACTGACGAAGAGCGCAGCGCCTTCTCACTCGACAACATCCGCGCCAATCTCGGCCCAGACGCCAAGAGCATCGAAATCGTCGCCGACCTACGCTGCCGCTCGCCATCGATGCGCGCCGTGCCGAACATCGCCATCTGCCTGCGCGATGAGAACGGCGACATCTGCGGCGAAGCCGTGTTCGCACCGCCCGTCGCGCAGTTGCAGGGCCAATGCACCGAAGGCTTCGCGGCGACGCTGGAGGCCACGCGGGACATCACGGATGTGGAAGTGAGCTTAACGCGGCAGGCGGTGGCGTAAAGTCGAAGCCTGCTATTGGCCCATTACAGACATTCACTGCGTCTCGCAGCATAGTCGAAAACACAAGCCACGCCTCAGTTCGGATCGCCGATGACCGAAAAGCAATTGGACCAGCTTTGGGCCTTCCTTCACGTCGCGTTTCGCGTCTCGGTGTTCTCCGTTTTTGCGTTGATTATCGGTGGCGCGGCGCTGGCGTGGTTTGCGATGGAAAACGGTGCCCACTAGCGTCCGCAATCGGCGAGATTGCGCCGTATCCGGCGAGTGTGATCAATGGTACAAATGGAGCAGATCAGCCATCTGCAGGTTTCATGAGATGTCGGCTTCGGAGAGGCTTCAGGGAATGATCGCACGCTTTGTGTCCGGTGAGGACACAAGCATCGAACTGGCCAATGAGATCGAGGCGGCCATAGATGATGCGTTTGAGCATGACGACTTCATGCAAGAAACGGTCGAGATGTTGGCTATGTACCGACCCGGCGGGGGCGAGTTCTTGTTCGACGTGCCAGAGATGCGTCAGAGACTAATCGAGACTGAGGCCCGTCTTCGCGCCAAGTAGCCGGCGTTGAATGACGGCTATCGGCGAAAGTCTGCCCCCTCACGCAAGCCCGCTTACGGGCAGATGCGGCGCTTTAAATCTGCTAACGTGACCACAGCGCCGGAACACCTCCGGGCTCGTTCATTTCGGATTGCCGCATGATCAAGGACTTTGGCTGGAGCGATGCGCTGCAAGCGGCGTTCGAGCCGCATGCCGCGGCGGGTCTATCGCCCGCGCGCGTGGTCGCACATCATCGCGGCCTTTGGCGCCTCGTGACGGATGCGGGCGATTGCGCGGGACGCCTCAGCGGGCGCTTTGCCGCTGAAGCGGGTGCGGGCGAGCATCCGGTCGTCGGCGACTGGCTCGCGATCGCCCGCGTCGATGGCGCCGACGGCGATGCACTCATCCATGCGCTGATGCCGAGAAAGAGCGCGTTCGCGCGCCGGGCGGCAGGTGGCGTTGGCGTGCAGATCGTTGCCGCCAATGTCGACATCGCGTTTCTGGTCGCCGCCTTAAACAACGATCTCAATCCACGCCGGCTTGAGCGTTATCTCATCGCGGCGCGCGATAGCGGCGCCGCGCCTGTCATCGTTCTGACCAAAGCCGATTTGAGTTCAGACCTGGATGCTGAGCGTCAAGCCGTCATCGATATTGCAGCAGGCGCGCCAGTGGTGACGCTTTCGGCGCTGACTGGCGAAGGCGTCGAGGCGCTCCAACGCTGGCTCCTTCCCGGCGTGACAGCGGCGCTGCTCGGAAGCTCCGGCGCCGGCAAGTCCACGCTGCTGAATGCGTTGGCAGGCAAAGAACTGATGTCGACCGGCGCCGTCCGCGAAGCCGACGATCGCGGCCGCCACACCACGACGCATAGAGAGCTCTTTCGTTTGGCCGGCGGCGCGTTGCTGATCGACACGCCCGGCATGCGCGAACTCGGCTTAGTCGCGGACGAAGCGGCGCTGGACGAAAGCTTCTCCGACATCACAGCACTCATTCCGCTGTGCCGGTTCTCCGATTGCACACACGCGTCCGAACCCGGCTGCGCCATCCTCGCAGCGCAAGCGGACGGCAGCTTGAGCGCCGAACGCTGGCAATCCTATCTCAAGCTACAGCGCGAACTGGCTTTCGTCGTGCGCAAGGAAGACCCGGCCGCCGAAGCCGCGAACAAGACGCGATGGAAACAAATCCACAAAACCCAACGCGCCAAATACAAACATCGCTACGATAACGAAGGCGGTTAGGCTGAAGTAATTGGCCCAATTCTGACGTCTGGGTCGGATGCCGACAGTTAGCGTCCCTTCTCCTGGTTAAGGAGAAGGTGGCCGCGCAGCGGCCGGATGAGGTTTACCGGAGCCTGCCGAACTAGTGCGGTGCCGGTGCGGCAATCGCCGTCTGTTTTTCGCCGAAGGCGGACGTTCACAGCTCCAACCAATCGATGGACGGTGACATCTGCTGATCGCGCAGAAAGCTCAGAACAGCGCGAACTGCGATCGAGAAGTCCACTACGCTCGTG
>LNFM01012779.1_pt1 | contig 10903 bp, 6 predicted proteins | sample 596031 | NCBI WGS metagenome assembly LNFM01 (sample SAMN04254537, study PRJNA301005) | activated carbon metagenome | isolation source: dual media filters at the Ann Arbor, Michigan drinking water treatment plant | place: USA: Ann Arbor | reverse complement strand
CCCGCCACTCAAGCTTGCCCATGTCCGCCGGGCCTTCAGCCGAGAGATGTTCGTCGTGGCCTATCCGCGGGAGACCCAGGGTCGACGTGTACGTCGACGGGTTCGACTTGGGATGCGGTTGTCGCAACAGCGAAAGCTCGCGCTCTGCAGGATTGTTTGCCTGGACAGTCAAGCCTCGCCGCCGCCCTCAGCCGAAGAACACGTAATCCTGACCGCCCACCGTGCCGAAGCTCTGCACCGGCAATTGCGCCTGGGTGAGGCCGGAAAACGTCACCGAGGTATCGACCAGCCCATCGCCATCCAGGTCCCAATGCATTGTGGCGCCCTGGTAGCCGGCCGCGCCGTCACCCTCGACCCAGATGAAGCCGCTCACACCCGGTTTGTAGCCGAAGATCGTCACCTGCTCGCCCGCCGCATAGTCGGTGATGGTGGACCAGGTATTGGCCGTGGCCGCCCCCCGGCCATCGACGAAGAAGGTATCGACCCCCGCGCCGCCGGTGAGGAAGTTCGAGCCCAAGCCACCATCGATAACGTCATTACCCGCGCCGCCATCCAGCGCGTCATCGCCGGCGCCGCCATTGAGGAAATCGCTCAGGACCGTGCCGAGGATGATGTCGTTGCCGCTGCCGCCAAGCTGCTGGTTCACCAGCCCCTGCACGGGGCCGGTATATGCATCGGGCAGGATGTAGCCGGCCGAGGCCGCGCCGAGCTTGGCGAAGACCAGGCCGTTATTGGCCGGGGCGGATTGCAGGCTGGCGATGTTGACAGCGGCGGCATTGCCCCACTGAAAATTCTCGACATTGACGAATTGGTCCAACCCATCGGCGCCGCTGGTGATGACCACCTCGTCGCGCACGCCGAAGCGGTAGGAACCTTGAGTGCCGGAGAGCCGTGCGAGATCGGTACCCGCGCCGCCATCGATGGCGTCATTGCCTGCGCGCCCATCGATGAGGTTGTCGCTGGCATTGCCCGTCAGGCTGTCGTTGCCCGCGCCGCCGATGAGGTTGTCGATGCCGATCAGCACATCGGTACCGCCCAACCCATCGGTGGCCACGCCGGTGACGAGGTTGGCGATGAGATTTCCGATGCCGCTACTGTAATCCGCCGTATCGACGTTGCCACCGCCATTCAGCGTGTCGTTGCCACTGCCGCCGACCAGCGTATCGTTACCATTGCCGCCGGTCAGCACGTTGGCGTTGCCATCGCCGGTCAGGCGGTCATTGCCGGCGCCACCGGTCACGTTCTCAGTGGTCGACACGGTGTCAGTGCCGCCACTTAGGCCATCGACGATCGTTCCTGCGGCCAGGTTGGCGACGATGGCCTGGGCTGACGTATTGCCGGAGTAGTCCGCAAGGTCGATGCCGGTGCCGCCGATCAGCGTATCGCTGCCTACGCCGCCGACCAGCGTGTCGTTGCCCGCGCCTCCGTCCAGCACGTTGCCGTTGCCATCGCCGGTCAGCAGGTCGTGGGCGGCGCCGCCGATCAGGTTGTCGATGCCAAGCAGCGTGTCGATACCGCCCAGGCCGTCGGTGGCCGTGCCGGTGGCGAGGTTTGCAGTAAGATTTGCGGTCCCGCTGCTGTAATCCGCAGTATCGACATCACCGCCGCCGCTCAGCGTGTCGTTGCCGGTGCCGCCCACCAGGGTGTCGTTGCCGTTGTTGCCGATCAGCACGTTGGCGTTGCCGTTGCCGGTCAGGCGGTCGTTCCCGGCGCCACCGGCGACGTTCTCGACGTCGATCAGCAAATCTGTGCCGCCGAAGCCATCTACAACCTGCCAAAATACGTCGCCCAGAAAGGCGACGATGGCCTGAGCTGAAGTATTGGTGGAATAATCTGCCGTGTCAGTGCCAGTGCCGCCTCTCAACTGGTCGGTGCCTACGCCGCCCACCAGGGTATCGTCGCCAGCGTTGCCCAGCAGCACGTCATCGCCGGCATTGCCCACCAGCGTATCGTCGCCACCGTTGCCCTCCAGCCAGTTGGCATTGCCATTACCGATCAGGAGGTCGTTCGCGGCGCCGCCGGAGAGGTTGTCGATGCTCAGCAGCGTGTCGATGGCGCCCGTGCCGTCAGTGGCCACGCCGGTAGCGAGGTTTGCGGCAATGGCTGCGGTTTCGCTGCTGTAATCGGCTGTGTCATCGCCGCCACCACCATCCAGCGTGTCGTTGCCAGCGCCGCCCGCCAGCACGTCGCTGCCGGCCCCGCCGGTCAGCACGTTGGCGTTGCTGTCGCCGATGATTTGGTCACTGCCCAGGCCGCCGAGGACGTTCTCAATATTCGCCAGTCTGACCGTGCCAGCATTGAGACCATCGAGAATCGTCCCACCGGCCAGGTTGGCAAAGAGGTCGGTGGTGCCGTTGCTGTAATCCGCCGTATCGACGCCGCTACCGCCATCCAGTGTGTCACTGCCTCCGCCACCCCTCAGCGTGTCGTTGCCGGCACCGCCGGACAGGACGTTGGCGTTGCTGTTCCCCGTAACCCGGTCGTCGCCGGCGCCGCCGGTGACGCCCTCGATGCTGATCAAGGTGTCCGTGCCGCCGCGGCCATTTCCGATCGTATTCGTGGCCATGTTGATAACGAGGGCCTGGAGCGACGTATTGCCGGAGTAGTCGGCAATGTCGATGCCGGCACCACCGTCCAGAACGCTGGCGTTGCCGTCGCCGCTCAACAGGTCATCGCCGGCGCCGCCGATGAGGCGACTGATGCCCGACAACGAATCGATTCCACCGAATCCGTCAGTGGCCACACCCGTGGCGAGGTTCGCGGTGACTCTGGCGGTGCTCCTGCTGTAATCGGCCGTATCGACACCGCCACCGCCATTCAGTGTGTCATTGCCGGCGCCGCCGATCAGCACGTTGGCGTTGCCGTCGCCGGTCAGGCGGTCGTTGCCCGACCCGCCCGTGAAGTTTTCAAAATTGACCAGCGTGTCAGTGCCGGTGCCGGTGATCTGCCCAACTGTGATAGCAAGACTGACGGTAATGTCGGTGGTCTGGTCCGAGTAATCCGCCACATCAATACCGGGGCCGCCGTCCAGCGAGTCATTGCCCACGCCGCCGCGCAGCGTGTCGTCACCGGCGAGGCCAACCAGCACATCGTCCCCACCGGCGCCGACGAGCAGGTTTGCCTCGTCCCAGCCCGTCAACCGGTCGGCTTGCGCGCTCCCTATAGTGTTCTCGAAGTTGAGGTTGGAGCCAAAGCCGGGGCCGGATGAGCCCAGGTTGACGATGACGCCCGAGCCTGTCCAGAAGCGATAGTCGAGCGTGTCGCTCCCACCTATCCCACCATTGACCAACCCGACGATGTTGGAACCGTTACGAATAATCAGCGTATCATCAAGGCTGCCGAACTGTACGGCCGAACTTTGAAAAGGGCCCGACGAAATAGTTCCAGAATTATCAAGAATCAAGGAAGTGGGCGCGAATGCATAAATGCCATATGAACCTAAGGAAGGGTCACTTGTAGATATTGTTCCAGTATTGATGATAGTCAGATTACCATAAGGGACGCTGGCAGCGACGGATATGGCTGAGCTCGTCCCCGTAGCGATGATCGATCCGGCGTTTGAAATAACGACACCCACAGCGTTATTCACCATAATTGGCGCTGTGCTGCTCGCGCTCGTGAGCGAGGCGCCATTCTCGACTATACCGGTTTCAGACCCAGTAAGGACCCGCGTAGTGGCGCTCTGCTGACCCGCCGAAACAGTGAAGCCCGCCATAAGCAAAAATCCCTGAAATTCTATATTGGTGTTAAATCATTACCTATCTGTGTGTAGTCGGCCGCCCGTGCTGGTCACGACTCCAAATTGCCGGACTGCAACGCCTTAAGTCACGACTAGCCCGGAATATTCATCAGGGCTAGCGGACATGGCGCAAACGCTTGATCCGCAATAGAATTCGGTTGCGATACCTGAACCCGATCGATTTCGGAGCGGATGCCCGCCAAGGTTGAATTTACCCTCGCGCTGCCCGGCCCTGTCGATAGCGTCCGCGCCAGTGGTGTGAATTCCCCACTCGTTTTGGCGGAGGTTGGGCGCGAAGGCCGGCGCGCCCCCACCCGCTCGGCACTTCCGTACCAAAGTGTTCGCTCTCGAAGTATGGATTTTGGGCAAGTGGGGTGCGAACCAGCGCAAGTGCTGGCCGCGCTGAAATTGGCCTTTGGCCTAGGTTTTTGAGTTCCGTACTATAAATTCCATGTCAGGAGGTCCGGAGAGAATTGGCCTCCGGAGAGCGATTTTCCGCCGTTTCCGCGTCGGGCCAGTCAACAGGTCTGCCCCAAAAACCCCAGGAAACCTGACACTCAGCGCGGCGGTCGGTCTGGCGGAGAGCACGGCTGGTACTGTAACTGGCGGAGGAGGCGCGACCGGTTACAAGCGGTCTCTGCGCTGGAGCCTTGGAGAGCTGGACATTCAGGCGGCTGAACGTTCCTTTGTCCAGGTATAGGACGCCTTGCCGGCTCGCATGACCTTGGCGCCGCTGCCGGCCAAATGCCTCGAGCTGAACGCGATGGTGAACGCCTGGCGGTTCATGCGCGACAACTGGCTGTCGAGCGGGGTGTTCCAGGACCACGACGACATCGCCGCACATTGCTGCCCACCACTGGAACTGGCTGATCGGGCAGCCATGGCGCACCACGTCCATCGGAATGCGGCACTCGGCGCTTCGGTTCTGGTTAGCGGGATTTGGTACAAGCGTCCGCACCCGACCTTGCGCCATATCTGGCATAACCAGCTTGCAATCCCGCTTCCCAAGCTAGCGGCGCATCATTAACGGTGACAGCGATGTCGTCCCCCCTCATCAAGGCCGATCAACTCGTCAAGCGCTTCGGCGCGCTGGTGGCCAATGACCATGTCGACCTGACGGTCGCGGCGGGCGAGGCGCATGCGCTGCTTGGCGAGAATGGAGCCGGCAAATCGACGCTGGTGAAGATGCTCTACGGCCTGCTTCAACCCGATGAGGGCCGTATCCTTTGGCGTGGCGAGGCCGCGGCGCTGCCCGGGCCGCGTGCCGCCCGCGCGCTCGGCATCGGCATGGTCTTCCAGCATTTCTCCTTGTTCGAGGCGCTGACGGTGGCCGAGAACGTGGCACTCGCTCTCGACGGTAACGAGCCACTGCCCCGCATCGTCGAACGGCTCGGCGACGTCTCCCGCGCCTATGGTCTGCCGCTCGAGCCGCGGCGCGAGGTCTGGCAGCTTTCCGTCGGCGAGCGACAACGGATCGAGATCGTGCGTTGCCTAATGCAGGACCCCAAGCTGCTGATCCTCGATGAACCGACCTCCGTGCTGACCCCGCAGGAGGCCGAGAAGCTGTTTGTCACGCTCGGGCAGATCTGCGCCGAGGGCCGCGCGGTGCTCTATATTTCGCACAAACTCGAAGAGGTTCGCCGCATCTGCGAGACCGCGACGGTGTTGCGGCACGGCAAAGTCATCGCGCACTGCGATCCGCGGACAGAGAGTGCCGCCTCCCTCGCGCGAATGATGGTCGGTGCCGAGGTGGGCGCCGTGCGGCATGATGTGACGGCGCCAACAGGTCCGCTGCGCCTTTGCGTATCGGCGCTGTCATTGCCCCCGGCCGAGCCGCATGGTGTGGCCTTGAGATCCGTGTCGCTGGGCGTGCATCGCGGCGAAATCCTCGGCATCGCCGGCGTCGCGGGGAATGGGCAGGATGAACTCTTCGCAGCCCTGTCCGGGGAGCGGTTGGCGCCCCGCGCGAAGGTGGTGATCATGGACGGCGCGGCGGTCGGGCGGGAGGGCATCAACGCCCGTCGCCGGCGTGGCGCCGCTTTCGTGCCCGAGGAACGGCTGGGCCACGCCACCGCACCGCGTTTCACGCTCAGCGAGAACGCCTTGTTGGCGGGCCACGCCACGAATGGCTTCGTCGCGCAGGGCTTTGTCGATCACAAGAAGACGCTGGGCTGGGTGGATGCGGTGACCAGAGCCTTCGACATCCGCAAGGGCCCACGCGATCCAGCAGCGCGGGCCTTGTCGGGCGGCAACCTGCAGAAATTCGTCGTGGGCCGCGAGATGCTGCGCAAGCCAGGCGTGCTGGTCGTGGCGCAACCGACCTGGGGCGTGGATGCTGGCGCGGCACAGCTCATCCGCCAGGCGCTGGTGGACCTGGCCAAGGACAGCGCCGCGGTGCTGGTGATCAGCCAGGACCTCGACGAGTTGCTGGAGGTTGCGGACCGCATCGCGGTGGTCTTCCACGGCCGGCTTTCGGCGGCACTGCCCGTGCCGGGACTGACGCGCGAGGCGCTCGGCCTGCTGATGGGCGGCTCCGGCTTCCCTGCCGAGGCGGCGCTGACGGCATGAGGCTGGTGCTGGAGCAGCGGGTGGAGACACCGCTGGCGATGAAGCTCGCCTCGCCGCTGATCGCGGTGGGGCTGACGCTGGTCTCGGCTGCGATCATCTTCGCTGTCCTCGGCCACGACCCGTGGCGGGCGCTCCACGTCTATTTCGTGATGCCGCTGTCGGATGCATGGGGCCTGCAGGAAGTCGCGGTAAAGGCGGCGCCCCTGGTGCTGATCGCGGTCGGCCTCGCACTCTGTTACCGCTCGAACAATTGGAACATCGGCGCGGAGGGCCAGTTCCTGCTCGGTGCGATGGCGGGCGGCTGGCTGGCGTTGGCAACCCATGGGGCGCCGCAGGGCCCGTGGCTGCTGCCGGCGATGCTGGTCGCGGGCGCCCTCGGCGGGGCGCTGTTCGGCCTGATCCCGGCGCTGCTGAAGACGCGTTTCGGCGCGAACGAAATCCTGACCAGCCTGATGCTGGTCTATGTCGCAGAACTGCTGCTGGACTGGCTGGTGCGCGGCCCCTGGCGTGACCCGCAGGGCTTCAACATGCCGGTCACCGTCACCTTCGAGCCGGAGGCCATCGTGCCCCTGCTGTTCGATGGCGGGCGCCTCAACATCGGCACGCCGATCGCACTTTTGGTCGTTGCCCTGGTCGCCGTCTTGGTCGGCCGCACGCTCAAGGGCTTTGAGATCCGTCTGGTCGGCGAGGCGCCGCGCGCCGCGCGCTTCGCCGGCTTCGACGAGAAGAAGCTGACCCTGGCCGTGTTTGCCTTCTCGGGCGGGTTGGCGGGGCTCGCCGGCATCCTGGAGGCAGCGGGGACGGTCAGGATGCTCCAGCCCGGCCTCTCGCCGGGCTATGGCTTCACCGCGATCATCGTGGCCTTCCTGGGGCGGCTGAACCCGATGGGCTGCCTGGTGGCGGGCGTGTTCCTGGCGATCACCTTCATCGGCGGGGAGAATGCCCAGATCATGCTGCGCGTGCCCTTGGATGTGACGCGGGTGTTGCAGGGCCTGCTGCTGTTCTACGTGCTGGCCTGTGACACGCTGCTGCTCTACCGGCCCAGGCTGCTGCGGGGGGCGACGGCATGAGAAGGTTCATGCGGCGCATGTGCGGGGGCATGCGACGGTGACCCTGCTTGAAGCGATCATCCTGACCATCATCACCGCCTCCACGCCGCTGCTGATCGCGGCGATCGGGGAACTCGTCGTCGAGAAATCGGGCGTGCTCAACCTCGGCGTCGAGGGCATGATGATCATGGGCGCGGCTTGCGGCATCGCGGCCGCGATCGGCACGGGTTCCTCGGTGGCGGGTGTGGCGGCCGCGATCCTGGCCGGGATGGCGATGGCGACGATCTTCGCGGTGCTGACCCTGGGCCTTGCGGTGAACCAGGTGGCGGCGGGCCTCGCCCTTGCGATCTTCGGGCTTGGGCTGTCGGGCGTTGTGGGGGCGGGCTTCGTCGGCGCCCCACGCGCCGGCATCGGCAAGATCGACATTCCCTTGCTGTCGGCGATCCCCTTCATCGGGCCGGTCCTGTTCCGCCAGGACCCCTTCGTCTATGCCTCCTTCGCGCTGACCGGGGGCGTCGCCTGGTTCCTAACGCGGACCAAGGCCGGGCTTATCCTGCGCGCCTGCGGCGAGAACCACACAGCGGCCCATGCGCTGGGCTATCCGGTGCTGCGGATCAGGTTCGCAGCCATCCTGTTCGGCGGCGCCTGCGCCGGGTTGGCGGGCGCCTACCTCTCGCTTGTCCTGACGCCTTTTTGGTCCAGCGGGATGACGGGAGGGCGGGGCTGGATCGCGCTGGCCATCGTCGTCTTCGCCTCCTGGCTGCCCTGGCGGGCGGCGGTGGGGGCTTACCTGTTCGGCGGCATCACCATCCTGCAACTGCATGCCCAGGCCTTCGGCGTGCCGGTGCCGTCCCAGGCGCTGGCGGCGCTGCCCTACCTGATCACGATCGCCGTGCTGGTCGCGATCATGGCACGCCGGCGCGGCGGGGCGGCTGGACCAGCCTCGCTGGGCGTGCCCTTCGTGCCGGACCGTTGAGCCGGCGCGCCGCGGCGGGTTGAACCGGGCGGCGGGGTCTTCGGCCACCCGCACCGGGTCAGCCGGCATGGGTCGCGCGGCCACGCGACGGCGCGGGCAGGATGCCCGAAGCTTGGGCGGCGACTGCCATCCGCGCGGGCAGGGGGGCCGTCTCACCCGGCCCGCCACGCAGGGCGGCGGTTGCGGCGTAGCAAATAAATCATGTACGGACTGTTATCTCGAGTGTTTGTTTGGAGTCCGCTCATGACCTTTACCCGTCGTCATCTGCTCGGCACCGCCGGCGCCGTCGCAGGCTCGACAACGCTGGGCGGCCCGGCCGTGGCGCAGTCCCGGCTCAGCGTCGGTGTCGTGCTGATCGGCCCGGTCGGCGATTTCGGCTGGTCGCACATGCACGACCAGGGCCGGCGCCGCATGGCCGAGCTGCTGGGCGACCGCGTCAGCGCGACCACCGTCGAATCCGTGGCCCCGCCCGATTTCGACCGGGTGGTGACGCAGCTTGTCCGCACCGGCCACCGGCTGATCTTCACGACCAGCTTCTCCTACTTCGCGCCGACGCAGCGCCTGGCGCCGCAGCATCCCGGCGTCTTCTTCGAGAGCGCGACCGGCCCGACCACGCTGCCCAATATGGCGATCTACAACGCCCGCTTCTACGAAGGCCGCTACATCCAGGGCGTGATCGCCGCCCGCAAGTCGCGCAGCAAGACCATCGGCTATGTCGCGACCTTCCCGGTGCCGGAGGTGATTTCCGCCATCAACACCGTGATGCGCGGCGCCTGGTCCGTGGATCCCGCCATGAAGGTGCGGGTGGTCTGGGTGAACGCCTGGTCGAACCCGGCGCGAGAGGCCGATGCGGCGCGTGCCCTGATCGACCAGGGCTGCGACGTGCTGTGCAGCCACACCGATGGCCCTGCACCGCTGCAACTGGCCAATGAGCGCGGCGTCTTCGGCTTCGGCCAGGCCTCGGACATGACGCGCTTCGCCCCCCGGGCGCATCTGACCTCCTCGGTCAACAACTGGGGCGACTACTACGCCGAGCGTGCCCAGGCCGTGATCGCCGGCACCTGGCGCCCGACCGACACCTGGGGCGGCCTGGGCTCCGGCATGTTCCGCATGGCCGCCTGGACGAACATGACGCCGGAGGAAGTGTCCGAGGCCGAGCGCGTCCGCGACGCCATCGCCGCGGGTCGCCTGCATCCCTTCGATGGCCCGATCATCCGCCAGGACGGCACCACGGTGATCGCGGCCGGCCAACGCCTGACGGACGACCAGATCCGCGCGCAGAACCACTTCTACCAGGGCATTGAGGCGACGATTCCGGGCTGACGTGAACAGGCGCCGAACCAGAACCCCGTCGTTATTGAGACTACCACTTTGATAATCTGAAAGAAAACGACGGGGCGATGGGGTCCTGAGCGGCGCCGATCGGGACCCCACTCACTGGCCAAAGTAGGCAACAAACTCAGAGAGTTGCTGGTGTGTTGGGAAGGGCCCTGATTTGGCACCTATCGCCGGCCCGTGAATGCCGCGTAAATGCTAGAGCGCGATCGCCTCAATCAGAATCGTTGATGGGGCTTCCCCGACGCGGGCTGGATGTGATTCATCCCTACTGCTAGGGCCCGTTGACTATAAGGTATTCCGGCACGGCTGAGCGCCATCTCGCGGCTCTGCATCTGGCGTTTCCAGAACGTCTCCATCTCCGGGACGTCCTCCGACTTGACTGAGGACCGAGGGCCACTTCCTGGACGTGTCCATCCAAGAAGCCGGGTGACATCAAGACTTCGGATACCGCAGCCTATCGCCGCTGGGCGGCCTGGGCCCGGACGACGTCCATGCCATCGGGCGGGTGATCTGGCTTGGACGGCAGGTGGGCGCGTAGGCGGCGACAGAGCCTGTGGACAACCCCACCGAATTTATTGTTTGCTTGCCGCGAGCAGTCTCGCTGCCACCCAGGGGATTCCGGACGATTGATGCGCATTAGCCGACGGAGTCTTGTTGCCAGCCTGCCGAGCCTGCTCGCGGCGTGCGCGTCGTCCGAGGCGCCGCAATCCGAGCCGATCGTGGTTCCACCGCAGGCGGATGCCGCACCCCGCGTCTCACCAGAGCCACCGCCCGCTGCCGTGCCGGCGATCGAGCCGGACTACCGCCGGATCTACGCGGCCGTCACCACCGATCGCTTTTCGATCCCTGCGGTAAACCTTGGGCGCATCGATCCGCGGTTCCTCCGTCGCGAGGTGGCCTATCAGCGCGACGACGAGCCGGGGACCGTCGTCGTCGATACGGCCGCACGCTATGCCTACTTGGCCATTGAGGGTCGCCGAGCCATCCGCTACGGCATCGCCGTTGGCCGGGACCAGGCTTTCAACCTCACCGGAGAAGCGCTCGTCGAGCGCAAGGCCGCCTGGCCGAATTGGCGCCCGACGCCCGACATGGTCCGGCGCGATCCGCAGCGCTACGGCCATTTGCGGGAGGGCCTGCCGGGCGGGCACCGCAATCCGCTCGGCGCGCGGGCGCTCTACCTCTACCAGGACGGCATCGACACCTATTACCGCCTGCACGGCACGGTCGAGCCCT
>LNFM01025376.1_pt1 | contig 10904 bp, 5 predicted proteins | sample 596031 | NCBI WGS metagenome assembly LNFM01 (sample SAMN04254537, study PRJNA301005) | activated carbon metagenome | isolation source: dual media filters at the Ann Arbor, Michigan drinking water treatment plant | place: USA: Ann Arbor | reverse complement strand
CTTTAATCACCTTTTGTCCTTCCTGCACAATTTTTTGTTCATGGCTTTTGAGTTCAAAAGTTTTTGGGTCAAGTACCATGTACTCTTCTTCTACTCCAAGGGTAAAATTTTTATAGTTCAGAATCATAAGTTAGTTTATAGTTTAATGTTTAGAGTTCATAGTTTGGATTCCCGCTAAAGTAAAAGTGCAAAAGCTTTTTACGATAACTACAAACCACAAACTATGAACAATAAACTTTTTATATTAATGGACTGCCGTTCGCACCTCTTCTTACATATTCTCCCCAGGTAAGATTGTCTTCCCCTTCTTTATTAGCCAGTGCTTTTTCAATGGCATAAGTTGCTGCAGTTTCAACAACCCATTCAAAATTTTCTTCCCCTACACTTGCTTTATCGGCATCAGGCGCAGGATTACAAAAATCAATGGCATACGGTACGCCATCTCTTATGGCTAACTCAACGGTATTGAAATCATAGCCCAGGTATTTATTTATTTTCAGAACGATGTCAGTCATCTGCTGCAATCTTTCTGCAGAGGGCTTAAAGTCGGCTACATAGCGAAGATGATGCGGATTGCGGGGTTCATACGACATAATGCGAACATATTTGCCACCGATGCAATAGCAACGATAATATTCTGTAAACACAATCTCTTCCTGGAATAGCATAACCAGTTGACCTGTTTCAGCATGTTTTTCAAAAAAATCTTCTTTGCTATCTAACCGGTACACATTCTTCCACCCACCACCAGCAAACGGTTTCATATAAACAGGAAAACCAGTGTAACCGAAAATGCTATCCCAATCCAGCGGAAATGCAAGATTGCTGAACGATTCATCAGAAGTGTCGTCCGGTAAATCTCTTGATGGAATAATAGCCGTTTTTGGAACGGGCACACCAATTTTTGTCATTAAACAATTATTGAAATACTTATCATCTGCACTCCACCAAAAAGGATTATTAATAACCGCAGTGCCGGTAACAGCTGCATTCTTTAACCAGGTACGGTAAAATGGTACATCTTGCGATATGCGGTCAATGATAACGGTATAGCCGGTATGCACACCTTGCATGGCTTTATCAATACGAACAGGTTCTGCAATAATGCCCGGTACATTTTTACTATTTACCCTCGCTACAAATGCTTCGGGGAATGAACGTTCTTTTCCATGCAGGATTCCAATTTTCTTCATAAACAGATTTTAAATGATGAATAAAGCAGTCATTGCAAAATAAGTAAGGCAATAATGCACCGACTTTTACCAAATTTATTTTTTCAAAGCCATATAAACAAATTAACCTGCTACAAGGATGTGTATGTTGAATTTAGTTTAGCAAGGGCTGATTATTATGAAATCCTTAATTTTGCGGCCATGCAATTGGCTAATGTACCCGGTATACAGGTTGAAACTACCACTATAGAATCAACTTTTCTGGAAAGAGATGTAAAAGTGGATGTATACCTGCCGCTTAATGTGGCCGACTCCTCCCAACTGAGTTTACTGCTGATCAATGATGGGCAGGATTTACCAAAAATGTTGTTTGATGAAATGCTGGCTACTCTTTATGCCGGCGATGATGCGATTACACCTCTTTTGTGTGTGGGCATTCATTGTGCACCAGATCGTAAAATGGAATATGGTGTTGCCGGGCATGAAGATTTTTTGGGCAGGGGTGCCAATGCGGGATTATTTACGTTGTTTGTTTTTAAAGAATTGCTGCCGTTCATACGCAAAACCTATGCGGTCTCTTCGTTTAAAGAAAAAGCTTTTGCTGGTTTTTCTCTCGGAGGATTGATGGCATTAGATATTGTTTGGAACCATCCGGCAGAGTTTTCTAAAGTAGGTGTTTTTTCCGGCTCACTTTGGTGGCGAAATATTGATCAATCTGATGAATTGTATGATGATGATAAACATCGCATCATACACCAGCAAATACGAAATGGAAGTTATTTCCCCTGGTTGAAATTCTTTTTTCAATGCGGTAATATGGATGAAACAAAAGACCGAAACAATAATGGCATTATTGATTCAATAGATGATACTCTCGACCTGATCAAAGAATTGGAGGCAAAGGGATACAAAGAAGAAAAAGATATTAAGTATCTGGAAATGAAAGATGGCCGGCATGATGTAGCTACCTGGGGCAGGGCCATGCCTGCTTTTTTAAAATGGGGCTGGGGTATAAAGCAACAAGCCGATTAATCAACCTGCACTATATTTTAGGGTCAACATAAAAAAACCTCCCGATTTAAATCGGGAGGTTTTTTTATGAGTTATTAAGTAAGTCTTAATTGAATAAGTAACGAAGACCAAACTGAACAGAGTAAGTAGAAGCAATGCTTACATTATCTCTAAATGTTCTTGTTACAATTTGATTATTTGCAGTTGCCAATCTGAATTGAGGTATAACTGCACCACCCGGAACCAATGAATTCTGATTTTGCGGTAATAAAATCTGGCTGGCGTTAATTGTTTTTAATTTACCCCAGCTTGGGTTTAGCATATTACCAAAGTTGAAGATATCGGCTGTAAACTGAAGCGTATTGCGATTCTTGCCTGTTTTTACAAAAATATCCTGCATAAACTTCAAGTCAACTCTGTTAAGCCATGGAAGTTGTGCACCATTACGTTCTGCATATTGACCTCTATGACCTTTAAGGTATTTATCCTGCATGATATATGATTCAAACAAGTTGCGTTGCGCAGTCTGATCGTAAACAACACCACTAACGGTCTGGCTGCTAAATTGCATTTGCTGAACTTCACCGGCTGTAGGAATGTAAATAAGGTCGTTACCATTTACACCATCTCTGTTAAAATCTCCATTGTAAGTGTACGAGAATCTGCCGTTGATAGAGCCATTATAAAATAACGAAATAGTTGTAGCAAGGAATTTGAAATATTCTTTACGGTAAGATAACATTGCTACTACGTTGTCTGGGACTACAAATCCTGAATGAGAAAGTTGTGGAGTATTTAAACCAAATACTTGTTGTGTGCCCTGGTATGCACCCAAGGGCTGGTCGCCACCACCATCATGTAAATTACCAGCAATAGATTTAGTATAGGCAACAGAAGCCATAAAACCTTTGCTGAATGGTTTTTCTATTCTTGCAGTGATAGAAAAATAATAGCCTTTGTTACCATTATCAATAATAGTAGGAACAAACTGGCTATTACCGCCTGGTACAAAAACACCTGCAGGATTCAACGTATTGATAAATCTTGTCTGAACTGATGAACCATAAATAGGTCTGTTATCAGGATAACCAGATACATTTAAGTTTTGCGGAGCTATATAGTTCGGGCTTCTAAAGAAAGCTGTATTTAAGTCTTTATTATAAATTGCCTCAACAGATGCTACCATACCCCATGGTAATTTAGTATCCATTGCCAAACTTGTTTTCCAGGTTTGTGGGTTTCTGAAACTTTCAGTTAAAGCTGTTACCGAAGCAGGAACTATTGTTCCGGCCACAGGTACTGACCCTGGGCGATAAGCTGCAGGATCCGGGTTAAATGGACCAGGTGTTGCAACACCGGATAATGCACCAGTTGATGTATACCTGTTAAATGCCTGGGTAATTTGAAGCATTCCATTATCACCTGATTGGCTAACTATCCATACAAATGGAATTTTTCCGGTGAAGATGCCTGAACCACCACGAATTTGTAATGAACGGTCGCCATACAAATCCCAGTTAAAGGCAACTCTTGGAGACCACATCAATCTTTTACCAGGTAGAATACCAGTATTTACTTTTTCTCCACCTTCAAAATTTTGAGCTAATACAAGTGGGTGAGTTAACACCTGAGGTACACCTGGATAGGTTGGTAAATCAATTCTTAAACCAACAGTTAACTTGAAATCTTTGTTTATTGAAATTTCATCCTGCCCATATACAGAGTATTGTCTGAATTTAAAGGCAGAAAAAGCAGGAGCAAAATTCTTAGATAATGAATACGTTAATGCATAGTCTGTAGGAAGAGCTCTTAAAGCCGGGTTTGGATTTAATGCACTTTCAAAATCAGCCCATGTTGCAAAACGATAATAGCTGGTTGCAAAACGCTGGAAACCGTTGATCGTTTGGCTTTCATCAAACTGGAAACCAACTGTCCAGCTATGCTTATTTGTTTTCCAGGTAAGGTTATCAACTAATGAATACATTTTTACCTGGCGAAGGTTACCGAAACTAAAAGGTTCATAACCAAATGAAGTATAAACTGCACCAACACCACTACCTGCTTGTGGAACAACACCACCACCTGTACTCATGATATCAACAAATGGAAATATCTGGCTATCCGATTCACGGGAGTCATTCTGGTAAGTATAGGTAGCTCTTACTGTGTTAGACAACTTTCCGAAAGTTGAGTTCAATTCTCCAGCGAATGAATAGAAATTAGCACCCTGGAAATAGTTTGAATTTTTAAAATGTAAAGCCGTACCAGCAGTTCTGGTAGCTGTACTACCAGCCACCGTACCCAAACCTCCAACAGAAGTACTTGGACCGTTTGGTTCTCCACCTTCTACCTGGCTATAGCGTAAGTTAAGACGGTGCTTATTGCTGATATTCCAGTCAATACGGGCCATTATCTTCTTTCTTTCAATATCCGGCGTATAATTGTCAAAAGGACCTGTTACATAACCATAATTGTTAAGCAGGTAATTACTGATATAAGTTAATGAGTCTGCTGTTGGTCTTTTAATATTGGGGCTGCTTCCATAAGGAGCGGCCGCTGTTGCAGCAGGGTTAGGTTGTATTGAACGGGGTTGTTTTTCAGTTTCATAGTTTATGAAGAAAAACAATTTGTTTTTGATGATCGGCCCACCAATACGAACACCTTTTTGATTGAACTCTTCAGGGGGTCTGTCAAAATAAGTATTCTCAACTCTTCTTCCACGTTGTTTTTCTGTTCTGAAATAATTGTAAACGGATCCGGTAATTGTATTAGTTCCTGAACGGGTTACCGCATTGATAGCACTACCAATGAACCCTGTCTGGCGAATATCATATGGAGTGATGTTTACTGAAATCTCATCTAATGCATCCAGCGAAATTGGAGCACCTCCCGCAGGAAGGTTACCACCAATACCGAAACTGTTATTAAAATCAGCACCATCAATAGTAAAGTTATTCTGACGGAAGTTACCGCCACCAATTGACTGCCCATTACCTTGTGGAGTAGCACGGGTAAGATCGTTTATACTTCTTGAAATAGTTGGCAACTGATTAATCTGACGTTGATTAATATTAGTAACCGCCCCTGTTCTATTGGCATTTAATATATTGCTTCTTCTGGCAGTTGTTATTAAAACGTTTTCTAATGTTCCTTCTATTTTCCTCAACACAGAGTTAATAGTAAAGGCTTCTGACAATTGCAGGTAAATATTTTCAAATTTTTCTGGCTCATGTCCTACAAAACTTATCTCAATCAGGTAAGGACCACCAACCCGCATGTTCTGGATGTTTATAGATCCCCCACTTCTGGAAATAGATGTGTACTTAGTTCCGGAGGGAACATGCGTAGCAACGATAGTTGCTCCCACCAGCGGGTCGTCCGTGGTGCTTTTTACAGTTCCTACTACAGCGGAAGTAGTTATCTGACCAAATAACAAAGGACTGGCTATTAAAGCCAAAGCAAAGAAAAAGAGTATTCTCTTAAATTTCCTAATTAAATATAGGCAAATATTAACATTCTATTATTGAAAAATAAGCCTTTACAATGACAGTGGAAGGGCTCTTTTAGCTGCCTCTTTATTACAGAACATTAGCTGCCGTTTCTTTGTTCTATTTTTGCAAAAAAAAGTTGGTATGTTAGATACTATTGAAAGTGCTATTGAGGATATTAAAATAGGCAAACTGGTAATTGTGGTAGATGATGAAGACCGTGAAAATGAGGGTGATTTTATTACAGCAGCCCGTAATGTAACACCAGAAGTCATCAATTTTATGGCAAAACATGGGCGGGGCCTGATTTGTGCGCCATTGCCGGAAGATCGCTGTGATGAATTGTTACTGGAGCAAATGGTTAATAATAACACCGCCTTGCATGAAACTGCTTTTACGGTTTCAGTGGATTTGCTGGGTTTTGGTTGTACCACGGGTATTTCTGCCCACGATAGGGCTAAAACAGTTCAGGCATTGATTGACCCGACTACTAATCCGGCTGATCTAGGCCGCCCCGGTCATATTTTCCCTTTACGGGCAAAAAAAGGTGGTGTATTACGCCGGGCCGGACATACAGAAGCAGTAGTTGACCTGGCAAGATTAGCCGGTTTTGAACCGGGGGGTGTATTGGTTGAAATAATGAACGAAGATGGTTCTATGGCCCGGCTGCCCGAATTGCTAGAAGTAGCTAAGAAATTTGATTTTAAAATCATTTCCATTAAAGACCTGATTGAGTACCGGCTTAAAAGAGATTCGCTGATCGAAGAAATTGTTCGGGTGGATATGCCGACTAAATATGGCGACTTTCAATTGGTGGCATTTAAAGAAAAGAATTCTACGAACGAACACCTTGCATTAATAAAAGGTACCTGGGAAAAAGATGAAGCGGTGTTGACAAGAGTTCACTCATCCTGCTTTACGGGTGATATTCTTGGTTCGCTGCGTTGTGATTGTGGCGAACAATTACATAAGGCAATGAAGATGGTACAGGCAGAAGGTAAAGGAGTGATATTATATATGAACCAGGAAGGAAGAGGTATTGGGTTATTGAATAAACTAAAAGCTTATCGTTTACAGGAACAGGGAATGGATACGGTAGAGGCCAACCTCCATTTGGGTTTTCAAATGGATCAACGGGATTATGGTTTGGGTGCACAGATACTTCGTCAATTAGGAGTTACCAAACTAAGACTGATGACCAATAACCCGAAAAAAAGAGTGGGTCTTATTGGGTATGGGTTAGAAATTGTTGAAAACATTCCTATTGAAGTATTTCCTAATCCTCACAATGAAAAATACCTGCTTACAAAAAGAGATAAGCTGGGGCATGAGATTTTGGATGATGAGTAGATGAAAATAATTTCAGACCTACTTTTATGGTTGTAGTGGCGGATTCAAAAAGTGTGAACAGACCTGATTAATTTAAATCTGGCTCGTCCTCTTTCTTTACAGCTGGCAATACTTCCGGCGTTGCTAATATTGTTATTGCCGTTGGGGTAGAGGGTGGTGGTACTACGGGTAACTTTTTCTTCTTCCTGAAAATGTCGCTTAACTTATCAAAGTCTTTTCGGAAGTTGATGCTGCCGCCATATCTTCTTGCTTTACCTAATCCACCACTTGTTGTAAGATAATCTGCATTTTCTCTATAAAAGAAAGCTGCACGGATCATCAGGCAGTAGTTGTATGCTTTGCTGAATATTTGCCTGTTGCTGCAATGGCGCATCCAAACCAACACCCGTAGATATTATAAACCGATTATTAAAGAAAGAACGGCCGATGGAGAAATTTACATTGCTTCCCAGATTAAGGGCAGTACTATTATTTTGGTCAATTATATTCCTGTTATAAATAGTGGTGTTAAGACTTATATTGTATTTATCATTTTTCAAAAGTCCGCCCAGTATCTTATTCAATTCTTCGCTTAATACATTTAGAAAAATTCCAGATACCGTATTTAATACAAGGCCTTGTCCTGATACATCATTTCCCAGCAATGAATTATCGCTTGGCGCAAAACTATTAAATACAATCAGGTAGGTAGCTTGCTTGGTAATTTCAGTAGTGTTCTTTTGCAACTGCTGTACAATCAATGCCAGCTCAGGATCTGTTACAGCAACACTTGTGTTAGGAAAATCCAGCGAAAATTCAATTTTCGGTGTAAACAACTTTTCAGAAAGCTTAGCCACCACATATACATCACCTCTTGCATTGGAAGCTCCGGAACTTATTTGTTTTAATCTGGCGAGTGGTGCAAAGCTTACCCTTTCTGCTTTGTATAAGGCTTCAAATTTTATATTGGCATCCATCGGGTCGCCATTCCATTCAATGTAATTTTCAGCATCCTTCCGCAATTCAAACGGCTTTTTAAAAAAGGATTGAAATGTAAAGAGATAGTTTCCTTCTTCAATATCAAAACGGCCTCTCAGGGTTAATGGTTCAGTAGTACCGGAGCGGATGTTTAATGTACCTGAACCTTTTCCTTTTATTTCATCACCTGTCAGCTCATCCAATATCACTTTTACCGTAACCATCGGGTTGGCAGTAATGTCCACATCGTACACAATATTGGTAGCGTTTTTGGTGAAATCACTATCTGTCATCTCCCGTCCATATTTTCTTTCTACCAGGAAGTCGGCAATGCCGGATTCTCTTCCTGAAGCGGCAGGTAGTGTTATACTGCTGCTATCTGTTGTTGATGCACTGGCATCAATCTTCATATACATATTGGATTGCGGACCTAGTAAGGAAAGTGAACCTGTTCCTTTTACATTACCAAAGAACTGCTTATTGTCTTTATAAGTTGTGTTCAATAATTGCACAGGCAGGTTATCAGCTTCGCTGGTGGTATTGGGTTTTCGGGTTGATACATCAAGGTTATAAAACATGTTTTTAAATGATTCATGTTCTATACCACCCCGTAAATAAAGTGGATTGCCGGTAACCGTATCAGTTAGTACAAAGCCATCCATATTAATTTCAGTAGGAGACAGTTCAATATCTGTGTCCTGTATTCTATAAAAACATTGAGTAAAAATTACCCGTAGCCCCGCATCTTTCAATCTTCCTTTTCCGGTAACACTCAGGTTTTTAAATTCACCGGCCACGGTTACATCACCGGTTAAATAGCCTTGCATGTCAGTGAAGAGAGTGCCAAGAAAACGTTCCAATATGCCGATTTCAAAATTTCTTGCTTTGAGTGCAATCAAATTATCCTTTGCCCGGTCGCCAAAAAATATGGTAGCATCAAAACCAAGATAGTTTTCCTGGTTAATGGTATTGCCTTTTATTTTTAATTCTTTTGATATGTTATCGTATGACAGCGAAGTTTTCAATTCTCCCAATGAATCATTATCCAATCGCAAATATTGAGTTTGAATATCGTCTGAATAAATTTTGATATTGCCTGTTGGATCCTCTACTGATATATTACCAGTTAATAAACCTTCCAACCTGTTTTTAGGCATAAAGAACGGCGCAAAGTCGTTGAGGTTTAGTTTTGTCAGTTCTACTTTTAGATCGTTCCAGTTACCAATAGTGGATGGCTGGGTTTTCATTACTATTTTTTGTTCTCCTTCACTTAATACTAATTGTCCGCTTGCCGGGTTGTTTCTTCTGAAAATTAATTCACCTGTTTCATCAATGGTCCATAGCTTACCATTCACCGTAAACGAAGAAGGATCGAATTCAATTTTTACTCCATCATTATAGGTAAGTACCAAGGCATTGAGGTTGGCTTTTTCTACGGTTTGGTTAGCACCGGAGATAATAGAAACTCTTGATGAATCGTTATGAGCATTTACTTTAAATAGTGCTAACGGAATATTAAGGCTGTCATTGATCTGTATATTTCTTGTTCTGCCTAGTAATACAAGACTGTCTGCAGTGCCTTTGGCAATCAGCTTTACATCATCAAAATTATATTGCTTGTATTTGAATTGTGGAATGTCCGCTGTAACATCAATTGTATGATTGTCTAAGTGCAACTGCCCTTCCAAATGGCTGTTATTGAAACCAGCTAAGCTGCTATCTATCAATTTTAAATATTCATCTACATAATAGGTGGTAATATCAAATTTGAAATCCTGATCGGCAGGATAGCGGCGGGGAGCATCTATATAGGACGGGTAATATTTGTTCAATAAAAATGTAAATGCATCAGGTAGTTCTCTCAACCGGTAATTGCCGCTAACACTTGCTTTAAATTCGTTTGATACAGCCGTTAAAATTTTTGCACTATCTACATAAGCTGCTGTTACAATCAACGAATCAAAAGGAAGACGGTTGCCATCTTTTGTAAGTTCAGCATCTGTAATACGGGCAGTACCTAAAAAATTATCAATATTGGCACTGGTAAAATTGAAATTCAATTTTCCCCTGAAGCCAATGCTGTCTTTTGTAAGTTTTAAATTTTTAAAATTGATGGTTGCAACATCTGCAATAAGATTGAAGCGGGGGGTGCGGCTATTAAAATCGATAACACCATTTAGATCAAGATTTGCATTTTCATCCCGAATGGCGGCAAAGCCTTCAAATAGTTTTTTATCCAGACGGCCTTTTACAGAAATGTTTTCATAACGATAGTTTTTATAGTCGGCAAAATTGATGGTTCCATCAATTAATGTATTCCGGCTTTTTTCATCAAAACCTTTGCCTTTTACAGTGCCGGTTAATGAAACATTTCCAATATCGCTATCGCCTAAAAATTCTCCTAACCTGAAATTGTCGGTGGCAATGGTGCCGGAATAAACCGGGTCCCGCCCCACAGGTAATTTCATATTTAAATCACTCCGGATAGTGCCCAAATTGGTTTGTATAGTACCAAAGGTTACAAAGTCACGAATAAAACCAGTGAAGCTTCCCCTGAAGTTTACGTATTGAATTTTTGCAAGGTCGGGTGATTTTATTTTTCGTAATGCTGGTATAAGAGTTACTGCATCACCATAGGTTGTTTTAAATTCGTTGGCCTTAAAATCAATAAAGGTTTGATTGATATCCGGCAAACCCGTCATGGTAACATCACCATTTAACAAGGTGTTGTTACCTGCTTTGATCAACAGGTCTCTTCCGATAAGATCATCTACGGTGCCCCTGAATTTCCCTTTGATGCTGATTTCCTTTTTCCAGGTGTTCATGGCCGGTGCAAAAAATGCTATATCATCACTATCAATGTATGAATCGTCAAAATTGGCCGACATTTTTACCTTGTGGATAAAATTGCCCATATCGCTGATAT
>LNFM01012777.1_pt1 | contig 10905 bp, 10 predicted proteins | sample 596031 | NCBI WGS metagenome assembly LNFM01 (sample SAMN04254537, study PRJNA301005) | activated carbon metagenome | isolation source: dual media filters at the Ann Arbor, Michigan drinking water treatment plant | place: USA: Ann Arbor | reverse complement strand
ACAGAGTCTCCCCAGACCCCTGCCGCAACTGAAGAGATCGCCATGGCCTTCCGCACCCTCGATGACCTCGATCCGCGCGGGAAGCGCGTGCTGCTGCGCGCCGACCTGAACCTGCCGGTTAAGGATGGCCGCATCACGGACATGACGCGCATCGAGCGCCTCTGCCCGACCATCGCGGAGCTTTGCGCGAAGGGTGCGCGGGTCATCGTCTGCTCGCACTTCGATCGCCCCAAGGGCAAGCGCGTGCCGGAAATGTCGCTCAAGCCGATGCAGGCGGCGCTCTCGGCCTCGCTCGGCAAGCCCGTCGCCTTCACCGATGATTGCATCGGCGCCGACGCGGAAGCCGCTGCCGCCGCACTGAAGGATGGCGAGGTCCTGCTTCTGGAAAACACCCGCTACCACGCGGGCGAGGAGAAGAATGACGCGGCGCTGGCCGCCGGCCTCGCCAAGCTTGCCGACGTCTTCGTGAATGACGCCTTCTCCGCCGCGCATCGCGCGCATTCCAGCACCGAGGGCGTGGCGCGCTTGCTGCCGGCCTATGCCGGACGGCTGATGCAGCAGGAGCTGGAGGCGCTGGATGCGGCGCTTGGCAATCCGCAGCGGCCCGTGGTGGCGATCGTCGGTGGGGCGAAGGTGTCCACCAAGCTGGATCTGCTGGGGAACCTCTCCTCCAAGGTGGATGTGCTGGTGATTGGCGGCGCCATGGCCAACACCTTCCTGGCGGCGCAGGGGCATGTCGTGGGCAAGTCCCTCCAGGAGGCCGACATGCATGAGACGGCGCGCGAGATCCTGGCGGGCGCCAAGGCGCGCGGCTGCGAGATCGTGCTGCCGCTGGACCTGGTGGTGGCCGAAGGCTTTGCGGCGCATTCGCCGAACCGCGTGGTGGGGCTGGATGGCGTGCCGGCCGATATGATGGCGCTGGATGTGGGCCCGGCGACGGTGGCGGATGTGGTGAAGCGGTTGTCTTCGGCGAAGACGCTTGTGTGGAATGGGCCGTTCGGCGCGTTCGAAATTGCGCCCTTTGATGCGGCGACGGTGGCGGTGGCGCAGGAGGTGGCGCGGCTGACCGAGGCGGGGCAGTTGCGCTCGGTGGGTGGTGGTGGCGACACGGTCTCCGCGCTGCGCCATGCCGGCGTGTCCGAGCGGATGAGCTATGTGTCGTCCGCCGGCGGCGCGTTTCTGGAATGGCTCGAAGGCAAGGAACTGCCCGGGGTGGCAGCCCTTAGTTGAGGATTGCAAAGGCCTGGGCCTTTGCCGGGGTCAAGGGGCGGAGCCCCTTGTGCTTCAATAGGGAAGCTTAAGCCCCGCCTCCGGCCAAGGCATGCTCACCAGCTTCCCTGTATTCGACAGCGTGATGTAGGCGGTCTTCATATCGGCCCCGCCGAAGCAGATATTGGTCGGCATCCGCTCCGGCATCTTCACGACATCCAGGATCTCGCCTGCCGGTGAGACGGTCGTGATTTCCCCCGAGACCAGCGTGGCGACGACGATGTTCCCCGCGGCCGTGATGGCCAGGCTGTCCAGCCGGCGGAAGCCCGGGAATTGGCACAGCAGCGAGCCGCCGCTGGTGCTGGGCCAGGGGTTCTTGCGGAGGTGGCCGGGGCCCATGATGTCGAAGCCCCAGAGGCGCCCGGTTTCGGTTTCGGCGACGTAGAGTTTTTCCCCATCCGGGCTAATGCCAATGCCGTTGGCGCCGCCGAAGATGGGGAAGGCGGCTTCGATGATCCGGCTGCCGTCGAGTGCGGCCCAATAGACGCCGCCATGGTCGCGGTCCCGCGCGCGGACCTTGCCGAGATCGCTGAACCAGAAGCCGCCCTTGCCGTCGAGCTGGAGGTCGTTCGGGCCTTTCAGCATCACGTCGCCGCAGCGGTCATAGAGGGTGCGGACGCTGCCGGTGGCGATGTCCACCACCTCGATGCGGCCGTTGGTGTAGTCGGGCGCGGTGCCGGAGGGGCGGAGGATTTCGGGCTCCTCGTGCCAGCTGAAGCCGCCATTGTTGCAGAGGATGAGGGTGTTGTCGGGGCCGGCGGCCAGGCCGTTCGGGCCGCCGCCGGTGCGGGAGATGATGCTGCGCGTGCCGTCGGGGGCGATCTTCGAGATGACCTGGGCTTCGATCTCGACGAGGGCGATGGACCCATCGGGCAGCACCACCGGGCCTTCGGGGAATCGGAGGCCGGTGGCCAGTGTTGTGAGACTCATCTGCGGTCCTCCCCTTTTGGTTCCGGCCAGGATGCGCCACGCTTGGGGCCTCGCCAAGATGGAGGCTCCCATGGACCCTGTGACGCTGGCCGTGCTCTCGGCGCGATTCACCGCGATCGTGGAGGAAATGGGCGAGGGGCTGCTGCGCACCGCCTATAGCCAGATCCTGAATTCCAGCCGCGATTTCTCGATTGCGGTGACGGATGGCGATTGCCGCCTGGTGGCGCAGGCGGATCACATTCCAGTGCATGTCGGCGCCATGCCCTTCGCGGCCAAGGCGGTGCGGGATGCGTTTGGCGACAAGATGAAGCCGGGCGACGTGTTTCTGCTGAACGACCCCTGGCATGGAGGTTCGCATCTGCCGGATCTGACGATCGTCTTGCCGGTCTTCGAGGGCGGCGTGGTGCGCTTCTTCTCCGTGGTCCGCGCGCATCAGAGCGACATCGGCGGCGGCACGCATGGCGGCTACAACCCCAATGCGACGGAGATCTGGCAGGAGGGCCTGCGCATCCCGCCCATCCTGCTCGGCGAGAATGGCGTGATGCGCGAGGATCTGGTCGCGATGCTCGCGCTGAACACGCGCATCAACCGCGATTTCCGCGGTGATCTCGCGGCGATGCTGGGGGCGGCGAAGCTGGGCGCCAACCGGCTCGGCGAGTTGCTGGCGCAGCATGGCGGCGCTGGGCTGATGGCGGCGGTGGAGGCCATCCTGGAACTGGCGCATGCGCATACGCGGCGCATCCTGGAAGCCTGGCCCGATGGCACATGGAGCGGCACGGCGCTGCTGGATGATGACGGACACGGGAATGAGAACATCGCCATCCGCGCCACCTGCACCAAGCAGGGCGGCACGCTGACGGTGGACCTCAGCGCCAGCGACGACCAGGTGCCGGGCTTCGTGAACTCCTCCTACGCCAACATGTTTTCCGCGGTCTGCATGGCCTTCGCCTATCTGCTGGACCCCGATGTGCAGAAGAATGAGGGCGCGTTTCGTGCACTGCGCGTCGTGGCGCGGGAGGGTTCGGTGGTCTGGGCACGGGATGGCGCGGCGGTCACGCTCTGCACCAGCCATTGCAGCAATGAGATCGTGGAGGCGATCATGCGCGCCATGCAGCATGCCTGCCCGGATCGCGCGATGGGCGGCTGGGGGCGGCGCTTCCGCATCGCCATCACGGGGCGCGATGCGCGGCGGCCGGAGCGGAAATTCGTCTGGCACCTCTTCCATGCGCGGCCGGGCGGCGGCGGGCATGCGAAGGGCGATGGCTGGTCCACCGCCGGCGAGTGGCATTCGGCCGGCGGGCTCAAATTCGGCAGCGTAGAAATGGCCGAGGCGCGCTTCCCGCTGCATTTCCGCCGCCATGAATTCCAGGGCGGCACGGCGGGGCTGGGGCAGCATCGCGGCGGGCATGGGGCCTCGCTGGAGCTGGTGGTGGAAAGCGACGGCCCTTCGCGCGGCAACACCGCGGGCGACGGCGCGCGGCATGGCAGTGCGGGGATGTGCGGCGGGCAGGACAGCGCGCCGCATCGCTATGCGCTGCGACAGGCCGATGGCACGGAGCGCCTGCTGAAGACCAAGGAGGTCGGCGTTGAGATCCAGCCAGGCGAGGTGCTGGAAATCCGCTCGGCCGGCGGCGGCGGCTGGGGTGACCCGGCGCAGCGCGACCCGGCGCTGATCGCGCGTGACATCGAAGAAGGGCTGGCCTGATGCACTACACCATCGGCGTGGATGTCGGCGGCACCTTCACGGATGTGGTCGGCGTGGATGAGGAGGGGCGGGAATTCCTCGCCAAGGCGCCCAGCACGCCGCATGACCAGAGCGAGGGCGTGCTGGATGGCCTCCGCAACCTGGCCGCCGCCATCGGCCTGACGCTGACCGAATTGCTGGAGACGACGACGCGCATCGTGCATGGCACCACTGTCGCGACCAACGCCCTGCTGGAGCGGCGCGGCGCGCGCACGGCGATGCTCACCACCGAGGGCCATCGCGACGTGACGGCGATGCGCGAGGGGTTGAAGCCCGCGCGCTATGACCTCCGCCTGCCGCAACCGCCCGCGCTGATCCCCCGCGCCCTGCGCCTGCCAGTGCGCGAGCGGCTGCGCCCCGATGGGCGCGTGGAGATCCCGCTGGATGCGGCGAGCCTGGATGCCGCCATCGCGCGGCTGCGCGAAGCGGAGGTGGAATCGGTCGCGATCTGCTTCCTGCACTCCTGGGCCGCGCCGAAACATGAGCATGCGGCGGCCGAAGCCGTGCGCACGGCGCTGCCGGGCGTCTTCGTCACCTGCTCGGCCGATGTGCTGCCGCAGATCAAGGAGTTCGAGCGCTTCTCCACCACGGCGGTGAATGCCTATGTCGGCCCCGTCGTCTCCCGCTACCTGACGCGGCTGGAATCGCGGCTGCGCGAGGCGGGATACACGCAGCCGGTCTTCGTCATCCTCTCGCATGGCGGCATGGCGCCGATCGCGGAGGCCGCACGCCTCGCGGTCGGCACCGCGCTCTCCGGCCCGGCGGGCGGTGTGGCGGCGGCGGTGGCGCTGGCCAAGCGTGGCATGGGGGAGCAGCTGGTCACGCTCGACATGGGCGGCACCTCCACCGACATCGCGCTGATCCAGGATGGCGCGACGACGCTGGGGCGCGGGCGCGAGGTGGGGGGCGAACGCATCGCGCTGGACAGCCTCGATATCATCACGCTGGGCGCCGGTGGCGGCTCCATCGCGCATCTGGGCGCGGGCGGCACGCTGGAAGTCGGCCCGCAATCGGCCGGCGCGCGGCCCGGCCCCGCCTGCTACGGGAATGGCGGCACGGAACCCACCGTGACGGATGCGAATTTGGCGCTGGGCTACCTGGATGCCACGCGCTTCCTGGGCGGCGCGCGGCTGCTGGATGCGGCGGCCTCCGAGCGCGCCATCGCCGCGCTGGCGGGCAAGCTGAAGCTCTCCACCGAGGCCACGGCGCTCGGCATCCATCGCCTGGTGAATGCGCGCATGGCCGATGGCGTGCGCGTCGCCACCGTCCGGCGCGGCGTGGACCCGCGCGGCGCGACCCTGCTGGCCTTTGGCGGCGCGGCCGGGCTGCATGCGAGTGCGGTCGCGCGGGATCTCGGCATGGCGCGCATCGCCGTGCCGCTGTTTGCCGCCGGGCTTTCCGCCTGGGGCATGCTGCAGACCGAGCTGCGGCATGAGATCGCCCGCAGCGTGGTCAGCGCCACCGCCATGCCGGAGGATGCCGCGCTTGCCGCGCTGTTCGACGGGCTGGAGGCGGAGGCGCGCACCCAGCTCGCCCAATGGTTTACGGGCGAGGTTCGCGGCCATCGCGCCGCCGATCTCCGCTACGGCGAGCAGGTCTTCGAGATCACGGTGAACCTGGATGGCGCCACACCCGACCGCGCCGGCCTGCGTGAGACCTTCCACGCGCGCCACCGCGCGCTCTTCACCTATGACCTGCCGGAGGAGGAGGTGGTGCTGGTCACCGCCCGCGCCGCCGCGGCCGGGCTGCTGCCCGCGCTGCCGCAACGCCCGGCCGGGGCCACCACGCCCGCCGCGCCGCAAGGGACGCGCCGCGCGCTGCTGGAGGGCGGCTGGACGGAGCTCCCGGTCTGGGATTTCGCGGCGCTGGCGGGCGGTCAGGCGGTGCAGGGCCCCGCGATCATCGAGAGCGCCACCACCACCATCCTGCTGCTGCCCGGCGATGCGGCGGAGATGGACCCGCGCGGATGGCTCAGCATCCGGCTGTGATCAGGGCGGGCGGTCCTGGCCTTCCCAGCCGGATTTGCGCTCGTAGTGCTTGTAGTACTTGTCGGTGATCTGCTGCGTCATCACCACGATGGCGACATCGGTCGTGTTGAACTGGTGGTCCAGCACCGCGCCATCGCCGACATAGCCGCCCAGGCGCAGATAGCCCTTGATGAGCGGCGGCAATGACATCAGCGCGCGCTTCCCGTCGAAGCTGCCCGCCGGCAGCCGGTCCATCGGCAGGTAGCGGGATTCCACCGCGCGCGGGCAGAGATCCGGCGGCGCCTGGTGGTTCTGCGCGAGGTAGGAGAGCTGCGCCGCATTGGCATCGAGGTCGGTGCCAGGCAGGCTGGCGCAGCCGAACATGAGGCCGATCTTGTGGTTGAACACATAGGCCGCGATGCCGCGCCAGAGGAGCTGCAGCGTGCCGCGCGTCCGGTAGGCGACATCGGTGCAGGAACGGCCCAGCTCCAGGATGCCATCCTTGTAGGCGAGGATGCGCGTGATGTCGTACTCATCCTCGGAGTAGAAGCGGCCGATGCGCTGGGCCGCGCCACGGCGGATGAGGCGATAGGTGCCCACCACGCTCTCCGGCCCCTCGCCACGGTCATGGTCCACCACCAGCAGGTGGTCGGCCACGGCGTCATAGGCGTCGGAATCCAGGCCGCTCGCGGTGGTCGCGGCATCGGCCCGGGCGCCCATTTCCTCGTAGAAGACGCGGTAGCGCAGCGCCTGGGCGGCGATCACCTCGGCCTCGCTCGTCGCGACGCGGACGCCGAGATTGCTGGAGCGGATCTCCTCGAAGGGCAGGTCTACCCTCATCGGCGGCGACCGAAGATCTCGAGGCGCAGCTGCACCAGGTCGAAGCCCAGGCGGGCCGCGATGTCACGCGCCAGGGCGTCGTGCTCCGCGTCGGAGAATTCGATCACGTTGCCGGTGTCCACATCGATCAGGTGGTGATGAATGCCGCGGTCGGCCGGGTCGAAGCGGGCACGCCCCCCGCCGAAATCGCGGCGCTCCAGGATGCCCTTCTCCTCCAGCAGGCGGACGGTGCGATAGACGGTGGCGACCGAGACGCGGTTGTCCAGCGCCACGGCGCGGCGATACAGCTCCTCCACGTCGGGGTGGTCTTCGCTCTCGGAGAGCACGCGCGCGATGAGGCGGCGCTGGCCTGTCATCTTCAGGCCGCGCTCCACACACATCTGTTCGATCCGGGACATGCGGTCGCTGATGGTCCCGCCCTCTCTGCCGTCCTCGCCCAGGATTTCCGGGCCCCGGAAGCCCATAGAGCATGTTCGCTCGTGACAGAAGCCGCCCCGCCCGTGGCGGGCGGGGCGGAAAGACTCAGGCGCCCGCCTTGCGCGACTGCGTGCCCAGGCCGATCTGCTTGGCCAAAGACGAGCGGTGCTTCGCGTAGTTCGGCGCCACCATCGGGTATTCGGGCGGCAGGCCCCACTTGTCGCGATATTGATCAGGCGACATGCCATAGGATGTCTGCAGATGGCGCTTCAGCATTTTCAGCTTCTTGCCGTCCTCCAGGCAAATCAGGTAGTCGGGCGTAATGGATTTCTTCACGGGCACGGCCGGCGGCTTCTTCTCCACCTCGACCCGCGCAGGAACCGAGCCGAGCGAGGCGAGGGTGCGATGCACCTCGATGATCAGGTTCGGCACATCATTCACCGAGACAGGATTATTTGACACGTGCGCTGAGACGATTTCAGCCGTGAGTCCCAAAAGATCACCGCTCGTAGAATTATCTGACATGATTTTTCTTTCCCAAATTCACTTTGATGGTGATTAGAGCTTTCATCTGCGGTTTCGCAAGATGGTGTTGAAGATATTTTCAGTAACACATCACCGAGAGCAAGGACGCGCATGTTCCAACTGGATGTATCGGCCGACACTTGCCCCATGACGTTCGTCCGCACGCGGCTGCAACTGGACCGGATGCCGCCGGGCGAAGTGCTGGAGGTGCGCTACCAGGGCGAGGAGCCACGCCGGAACCTGGCCCGCAGCCTGACCGAGCAGGGCCACGCCATCCTGGCGGAGGAGCATGCCGCCGATGGCCGTGGCATGATCCGCGTGCGCAAAACGGGCTGAGCTCAGCGCGCGGCGCCGGCCACGATGTTCACCGCCGCGGCGAGGATCACCGCGTTGAAGGCAAAGGCCACCAACCCGTGCAACAGCACCAGCCGCCGCATGGCCGGGCTGTCGGTGGTGACGTCGCTCACCTGGAAGGTCATGCCAATGGTGAAGGCCAAATAGAGGAACTCGCTGAATTCCGGGGTGCCGTCGCCGCCGGGGAAGACCAGGCCCTCCTCCCGCATCCAGTATTCATGCGCATAGTCCTGCGCGAAGAGCAGGTGGACATAGACCCAGGAGAGCAGGATCGCGAGGATCGCGATGGGGCCGCCCAGCCCCTCCCAGCGCGCCACGAGGAAGAGAAGCGAGGCCGCGGCCGCGGCCACCGAGAGCGCGGTGATGGCGACCCGCCCTTCGCTCATCTTGCGGGCCCGGGCGCGCATGGTCTCGGCCGGCGCCTGGCCCAGCCGCCGCAGCAGCAGCGAGGCATAGATCAGCACATGGGCCGACCAGCCGATCATGCCGGCGATCTCCAGGTTCAGCCCAAGGCTCCAGAGCAGCAGGAAGACCACAAGCCCGCAGGCCAGGCCCTGCAAGGTGAAGCCGTGCCGCAGGCTGCCCGGCAGGCGCAGCACGGCGGTCAGGCCGCCATTGCCTGCGCGAAGACCCCCGCATCCACATTGCCGCCGCTCAGGATGATCCCCGTCACGGCATCGCGCGTGGCGAGCTTGCCGGCGAGAACGGCGGCCAGCGCCACGGCGCCGCCCGGCTCCACCACCAGCTTGAGGTGGGTGAAGGCGAAGCGCATGGCGGCGAAGACCTCGGCCGGCGTCACCACCAGCCCACCGGTCACGCGCGGGGCGTTCACCGCGAAGGTGATCTGCCCTGGCTGCTTCGAGAGCAGCGAATCGCAGAGGCCGGAGCCCAGCCCGTCATTGGCGATGCGATGGCCGGCGCGCAGCGACTGGCCGTAATCATCCCAGCCCTCGGGCTCGACGGCGAAGATGCGGGCCTGCGGCGCCAGCGCCTTGGCCGAGAGCGCGGAGCCCGCCAGCAGCCCGCCGCCGCCGGTGCAGATGGCCAGCTGGTCCGGCCTGAAGCCGGCATCGCGCGCATCCTCCAGCAGTTCCAGGATGGCCGTGCCCTGGCCCGCGATCACATCCGGGTGGTCGAAGGGCGGGATATGGGCGGCGCCGCGCTGGGCTGCCAGTTCGGCGGCCAGCGCGTCGCGGTCCACGCCGTGGCGGTCGAAGAAATGGATCTCGGCGCCCCAGGCGCGCGTGGCCTCCACCTTCACCCGCGGCGCATCCAGCGGCATGGCGATCAGGGCCGGCATGCCCAGCGCATGGCAGGCGGCGGCGATGGCCTGGCCGTGATTGCCCGAGGAATGGGTGACGATTCCGCGCGCCCGCGCCTCGGGCGGCAGGCGCAGCGCGGCATTGGTGGCGCCGCGCAGCTTGAAGCTGCCGGTGATCTGCAGGGGCTCGGGCTTGATCAGCACCACGCCACCCGCCGCCTCATCCAGCGCGCGGTGGCGCAGCATGGGGGTGCGGCGGATGCGGCCCTTCAGGCGCTGCGCGGCGGCGCGGACATCGTCGAAACTCGGGGTCATGCCGCGAATCTCCGGGGGTCGGTGGGCGCGACGGCGGCGCCAAGGTCGGCATCCGGCGCCTCGCCCCGCACCAGTTGCGCGAGCAGGCGGCCGGCCGCGGGCGCGGTCTGGATGCCATAGCCGCCCTGGCCGCAGAGCCAGAAGAAGCCGGGCGCCGCGCAGGGGCCGATGGCCAGGCCGCGATCCGGCGTGAAGCTGCGCAGCCCCGCCCAGCGGTGCTCGACGCGATGCACGGGGATGTCGAGCGCCTGCTGCATGCGGTCCACCGCGATGGCCACGTCCAGCTCATCGGGCTGGGCGTCGCAGGGGGCGCTGTCGGTCTCGTCGGCCGGGCTGACCATGAGCTTGCCGCGCGCTTCCGGCCGCACATACCAGGAATGGTGCATGTCGCCGACCATCGGCCAATCGGCGCTCTGGTAGGGGCCGGGATCGATGATCAACGCCGTGCGCCGCTTGGGCTGCAGGCCGATCCTGGCCACGCCGGCGATGTCCGCGACCACATCGCCCCAGGCGCCAGCGGCGTTGACCAGGGCGGGCGCGGTGAAGACATCGCCCGTGCTGGTCTCGGCGTGCCAGAGGCCCTTGGCGTACCAGAGGCGCCCGGCCTTGTTCCGCAGCGCCAGCACGCCGCCCGCGCGCTTGATCTGCGCGAGGAAGCCCTGGTGCAGCGCCGCCACGTCGATGTCGAAGGCGTCCTGCTCGATGGCGGCACTCACCGCCCAATCCGCCCGGATGGCGGGGACCAGGGCACGTGCTTGCGAGAGCGGCAACGCCACGCGCCCGTCATCGAGCGAGGCCGCGAGCTCCGCCGCCTGGTCCGCATCGGCCAGGGTCAGCACGGGGCGGTGATGCGCCAGCTTCGCCTGGGTGAAGCCCGACGGTGGCGCCTCGAAGAAGCCGCGCGAGGCGCCGGTCAGGATCCGCGCATCGGCGCTGCCATAGCTGAGGATCCAGAGGGCGGCGGAGCGGCCGGTGGTGTGGTAGCCGGCGGCGCTCTCCGCCTCCAGCAGGGCCACGCGATGGGTGGCGGCGAGATGCGCGCCGGCGGTCGCGCCGGCGATGCCCGCCCCGATGATGAGGGCGTCGAAATGATGGGTGTCCATGTGCGCCATCCTCTTCCCCCAGCCCTGGCGCCGCAAGCCGGTTGCGCTGCATGCCGGAGAGTGCCTAACCTCCCCGCCAGCGGCGAAGACCGCGCGGAAACATCCAAGGGAGTACAATCATGTCCAACAAGGATCTGTCCCGTCGCGCCGCCCTCGGCGCGGGTGCGGGCGTCGTCGCCG
>LNFM01012776.1_pt1 | contig 10905 bp, 7 predicted proteins | sample 596031 | NCBI WGS metagenome assembly LNFM01 (sample SAMN04254537, study PRJNA301005) | activated carbon metagenome | isolation source: dual media filters at the Ann Arbor, Michigan drinking water treatment plant | place: USA: Ann Arbor | reverse complement strand
CGATGGCGTCGATGAGCCACTTGCCGATGCCGGGCCAGCTGAAGATGGTTTCCGTCAGCACCGCGCCGCCGAGCAGGCTGCCCACCTGCAGGCCCAGCACCGTCACCACCGGGATCAGCGCGTTGCGCAGGCCGTGGTGGAAGACCACGCGCGACGGGCTCAGGCCCTTGGCGCGCGCGGTGCGCATGTAGTCCTCGCGCAGCACCTCCAGCATGGCGCTGCGCGTCATGCGCGCCACCACGGCCATGGGGATGGTGCCCAGCGCCAAAGCCGGCAGCAGCAGGTGCATGACGGCGCTGTGGAAGGCGCCGCTTTCCTGGCCGCGCAGGTCGGCCAGCGCGCTGTCCACCAGCATGAAGCCGCTGACGGTGTCGATGTCGTACTCGATGCCCACGCGCCCGCTGACCGGGGTGAACTCGAGCCCGACGCTGAAGCACATGATCAGGATCAGGCCCCACCAGAACACCGGCATGCTGTTGCCCACGGTGGCCAGCGCCATCACCAGCTGGTCGAACCAAGAGCCGCGCTTCAAGGCCGCAGCCACGCCCAGGGGCAGGCCCAGCAGCAAGGCCAGCAGCAGGGCGGCCAGCGCCAGCTCCACCGTCGCCGGGAACAGAACGGCAAACTCGGCCGCGACCGGCTCGCGCGTCACCAGGCTCTTGCCCAGGTCGCCCTGCAGCAGCTGGCCCAGGTAATGCGCGTACTGCACCGGCAGCGGCTGGTCCAGGCCCAGCTGCGCCATCAGCGCGCTGCGCGCGGCTTCGTCGAGCCGGCGCTCGCCGACCATGATCTCTATCGGGTCGCCCGGGATCAGCCGGATCAGCGCAAAGGCCACCAGCGTCACGCCCAGCAGCGTGGGCACCAGCGTGGCCAGCTTCTTCAGCAGCAGCGTGAACATCGGAGGTGCATCAAAACAAGAAGGGGCCTCGTGCGAGGCCCCTGGTGCCGGTGCTTCGCGAGCGTTTAGAAGAACTTGTACTCGACGTTGACGACGAAGGCGCGGCCGCGCGGGTCGGCCACGCGCGGCTCCCAGCTGCTGCCAGAGCCGAAGTTGCTGTCGTAGGTGGCCGCGAACGGCGGGTCCTTGTCGAACAGGTTCTTCACCAGGCCGGTGACGCTGAGGTTCTTGATGCCGCTGTAGGTGGCGCTGAGGTTGTAGGTGGTGTAGTCCTTCACCTTGGCGTTGAAATCGGGCGGCGTCACCCGGCCCGAAGCCACGCCCGGCAGCACCTGGTCGTTGTAGCCGCTCTTGTGGATCTGGCTGAAGGTGCTGCTCCAGTCGCCGCGCTTGTAGCTCAGGCTGGCGGTGTGCTTCCAGCGCAGGCCCAGGTCGCCGGCGAAGCTGAACTGGCCCACCTCGCTGGCACCGAAGGGCGCACTGGCCAGCACGCGCGAGCGCTTCTTGATGAGGTAGGTGCCTTCCAGCCCCGCGGTCCAGCGTGCGCCCAGCGCGTCGAAGGCGCCCTTGAGGCTGACTTCCACGCCTTCGGTCTCGGTCTCGCCGGCGTTCAGCCAGCGCTGGTCGATGACGAGGCGGCCCGTACTGTCGGTGGTGAAGCGCTCAGGGAAGAGGTTCACGTTCTCCAGCAGCGTGCGCAGCGCCAGAAGCTGGATGGTGCCCTCGCGCTTGATGCTCCACCAGTCCATGCCGATGGACAGGTTGGCGATGGGCTCGAAGATGAAGCCGGCGCTGGCCAGCTTGGCTTCTTCGGGGCCGAGGTCGGGCTTGCCGCCGTTGATGATGAGCGGGCGGATGGCGCCGCAGCCCGGACGCGTGGTGTCCACGCGGCCGCCGGGGCAGATGCGCGGGTCGGCCACGTCGGCGCCGGTGTATTCCGCCTCGGAGATGCCGTTGTAGAGCTGGTTGAAGGTGGGCACACGGAAGCCGGTGCTGTAGGAGGCGCGCAACAGCAGCGTGTTCAGCGGTTTCCAGCGCGCCGAGACCTTCGGGTTGGTCGTGCTGCCGAAGCCGTCGTACTTGTCCTGGCGTGCCGAGAGGGTGGTTTCCAGGTCCTTCGTGATGGGCACGATGACTTCGGCGAACACGGCCTTCACATCGCGCTTGACGCCCAGCAGCGCATTGCCGTCGTCGAAGGGGGCGGCGAGGATGACGCGGCGGTTGGTGGCGGCGCGCTCGTCGCCGTTGAACTTGTACTTCTCGGTGCGCATGTCCACGCCCACCGCCGCCAGCACGTCACCGGCCGGCAGCTTGAAGGCCGGGCCCGAGACCGTGAAGTCGGCCTGGGTCATGGTGAACTCGCCGCCGTACAACACCGTGCCGCGTGCCGACGCTGCTTCCAGCTCGGCCAAGCCTGCCGCGCTTTGCGTCTGCCCCGGCAGCAGGAAGACATTGATCTTTCCGGAGTTCAGCGCCGGAATGATGCCGGGCCCGCCGTCCGAGGCGCCGGTGGCCGTGGTGCCGCGGAAGTAGTAGCCGCCGCCCAGCGTGGACTTGCTTTCGCTCACGGCCTGCGCAATGCCGGCGCGGTAGTCCCAGCCCAGCAGCGGGCCTTCGATGCCAGCAAAGAGGCGCCGCGTCTCGGTGGTGGTGGTGATCTCGCGCGGCCCGCACTCGATGCAGCGCCAGCGGTAGGCCATGGGCTGGCCGCGCTGCGTCTCCAGCGTCGGGAAAGCCGCCACCAGGCGATTGAATACCGCGTCGTACGCGGCCGCTGAATCCGGGTTGCGCGGAAAACGCAGCTGCTGCGTGGTCGTGTTGGGCGTGAGCTGGAGGTTGGAAAAGCGCTTGGCCGAATCGGCCTGGGAGCCGGTGGCCTCGGCCGTGACGAGATGCCCGCCGCCCAGCTTGAAGGCACCTCGGGCCACGAAGGTGAGGGTGTCGATGGGCTGCTGCAGCACGGCTGCGCGGCCGGTGTCCCAGGCACAGGCCAGGGCCGCCGTCGGTGAGTCCCACAACAACTCGTCATACGCGGCCTGGCCGGTGATGGCGCCGCAGCCGGGGCCGCCGGGCAGATCCAGCACGTTGATGCCGCCGCTGGCGCGCACGGTGGTGCTGCCGGGCACGAACGGGGCCGTGGCCGCCGAAGGAATGATGGTGCCGGCCAGCGGGAAGATGGTGGCAAACGGCGTGCCGCGCGTGTCCACGCTCAAACCGCGGTTCGGCTGGAAGGTGTTGACGAAATCGCGCTGGTCGCCGCGCAGCGCCTTGTTGTCGCTGTAGGACAGCGAGGCCATGAAGTTGAAGCCATCGGTGTCGAGGTTGCCCAGCCCGCCCAGCACGCTGGCACGGTAGATCTCGCCGCCGCTCTTCTGCGGGATGTCGGCCACGGCCTGCACGGTGAGGCCGGTGAAGTCAGTGCGCAGGATGAAGTTGATGACGCCACCCACGGCGTCGGTGCCATAGGTGGAAGAAGCGCCGTCCTTCAGGATCTCGATGCGCTGCACCGCCGACATCGGAATCTGGTTCAGGTCGACCGTGCCGCCGTTCAGGCCGTGCGCCGCCACGCGGCGGCCGTTCAGCAGGATGAGCGTGGCATTGCTGCCCTGGCCGCGCAGGTTGGCGCTGGAGGCGCCGTTGTTGCCGCGCTGCGCGCCGCCCACCACGTCTGCGTTGCTGGCCAGGTTGTCCAGGCCGCTGCCGTTGGTGGACAACTGCAGGATCAGCTGCTCGGCACTGGTGATGCCTTCGCGGTCGAGCTCGGCGCGCGTGATCACCTGAACCGGCAACGCGCCTTCGGCCGCGATGCGCTTGATGCTGGAACCCGTGACGGTGATGCGCTGCGGCGCGGCGGGCGTCTGCGCCAGTGCGTGGCTGGCCAAACCGAGCAGCGCCAGGCTGCCGACTACGGTCTTGAGTTTCATCCGGGGTCCCTCGAAAAAGAAGAAGCTGCGGAGGCGGTCTTGAGGCCGGCTCGCCCGTGATCACGCCCTGCAACAGTGTTGCCTTCCAGCATACGGCGGCCCATCGGGAATAACCAATGTTCAAGGGCTGTAAGCCCCTGAGCGCAGGTGATGCGGCATCCATACAACAGTGTCTGGACGCGCGGGCTGCGCAGGGTCGCCCTGCGAACCGTGTGAACATTGCGCACCCGCCCGCCCCTCACCACCCGCACCGCCACCTTGACGCCCACCCCCACCCACCCCTGGCGCTGGATACCGCCGCTGTACTTCGCCCAGGGCCTGCCCTATGTGGTGGTGATGACGCTGGCCGTGGTGATGTACAAGAACCTCGGCGTCAGCAACACCGACATCGCGCTGCTCACCAGCTGGCTCTACCTGCCCTGGGTCATCAAGCCCTTGTGGGGCCCGCTGGTCGACCTGCTGGGCCGCAAGCGGCGCTGGGTCGTTGCGCTGCAGTTCACGCTGGGCGCCCTGCTGGGCATGGTGGCGCTGGCGGTGCAGGCCCCGGCTTTCCTGCAGATGACGCTGGTGATCTTCTGGCTGATGGCCTTTGCCTCGGCCACGCACGACATCGCCGCCGACGGCTTCTACATGCTGGCGCAGCCGCCCTCGCAGCAGGCCGCCTTCGTCGGCGTGCGCAGCACCTGCTACCGGCTGGCGATGATCGGCGGCCAGGGCGGGCTGGTCTACCTGGCCGGCCACCTGCAGAAGACCACCGGCCAGGTGGCCCTGGCCTGGGCCTGGGTGTTTGCGCTGATGGCGGCGTTTTTCATCGCCGTGGCGCTGTGGCACCACGTCGTGCTGCCGCGCCCCGAGGCCGACCGCCCGGCACCGCGCAGCAGTGGTTCGAAAGCCCGCTTCTTCGCTGACTTTGCGACCGTGTTTGCGGCCTTCTTCCGCCGCCCGGGCATGGCGCGCATCCTGGCCTTTCTGCTGCTCTACCGCTTTGCCGAGGCGCAGCTGCTGAAGCTGGTGACGCCCTTCATGCTCGACCCGCGCGAAGCCGGGGGTCTGGGCCTGACGACGCAGGACGTGGGCATCGCCTACGGCACCTTTGGCGTGGGCGCGCTCACGCTCGGCGGCCTGCTCGGCGGCTGGCTCATCAGCCGGGGCGGCCTGAAGAAGCTGCTGTGGCCGCTGGTGCTGTGCATGCACCTGCCCAACACGGTGTACATCGCGCTGGCGCTGTGGCAGCCCACGGGCCTGGGGCCGGTGAGCGCGGCCATCGCCACCGAACAGTTCGGCTACGGCCTGGGCTTCACGGCCTACATGGTCTACATGCTGATGATTGCCGGCGGCCACGACGGCGCCGCCGGCACCGACGGCGCCGGCGGCGAAAACCCGCACAAGACCGCGCACTACGCGCTGTGCACCGGCTTCATGGCCCTGGGCATGATGCTGCCGGGCATGTGGGCCGGCTGGCTGCAGGACCAGCTCGGCTACACGAACTTCTTCATCTGGGCCTGCGTGGCCACCGTGCCGTCGTTCGCGGCCGCCGCGCTGCTGCGCATCGACCCGGCCTTCGGGCGCAAGGCCGAGGGGCAGGCTTAACGTTTGCCCAGCAGGCCGCCGAGCATGCCGGCCAGATCACCGGCACCGGCGGCACCGCTGGCGCTGCCACCCGCGCCGCCGAGCAGGCCGCCCAGCAGGCTGCCCAGGTCGGCGCCGCCGGCCGGCAGCTGGCCTTGGGGGCTGAGGCCGTCCACCACCTGGGGCAGCAGCTGCGCCAGCACGCCCAGGCCCTGTTGCGGGTCCAGCCCGAGCTGGCGCGCGAAGCCGGCCACGGCGTTGCCGCCCAGTGCCTCGCCCAGCGACGCGGCCGAGACCGGCTGGTTGGCGCCCGTGGACACCCACGAGTTCACGGCATCACCCAGCCCGGCCTGCTGCAGTTTCTGCAGCAGCGCCGGCAGGCCGCCGCTCTGGTTCAGCAGGCCCATCACGGCCTGCAGCGCATCGGCGCCGCCGCTGCCGCCGGCTGCGCCGCCCGAGTTGGCGGCGATGGCGCCGATGACGGAATCGAAGAGGCCCATGAACTGCTCCTGAAGTGGGGCGGCGCGCGACAGAACTGCCGCAAGCCCGGGCCGCACTGTGCCCGAGGCCCCGGCGCTGTCAAGCCAGGCCCAGCCAGGCCAGCACCGCCAGCGGTGCGGTGTCGGCGCGCAGCACCCGCGGGCCCAGGGCCACGGGCACGAAGCCGGCGGCGCGCGCGGCGGCTTCTTCTTCGGGCGCCAGGCCGCCCTCGGGGCCGCTGAGCGTGAGCACCGGCATCGCATCTGGCCCGGCACCGTGCGCCAGCAGCGTGGGCAGCGGCCGGGCATCGGGCTGCAGGCTCAGCAGCAGGCGGTGGCTGCCGCGGCCGGCTGGCTCTTTCGGCAGCGCCGCCAGCCAGGCTGCGAGCTCCTGCACCGGCGCCACCTGCGGCACGCGCGCGCGCCCGCACTGTTCGCAGGCGGCTTCGGCGATGGCCTGCCAGTGCTGCTGCTTGCGTTGCGCACGTTCGCCGGCCAGGCGCAGCACCGAGCGCTGGCTCATCAGCGGCTGCACGCCCGTCACGCCCAGCTCGGTGGCTTTTTCCACCAGGCTGTCCATGCGCTCGTTGGCGGGCATGGCCAGGGCCAGGGTCACGGCGCGCGGCAGCTCCCGGTGCACGGCCACGGCCGCGCCGAGCCGCACGCGCACCTCGCTGCGGCCTACCGCCAGCACGGTGGCGGGCCAGTCGCTGCCGCTGCCGTCGAAGACCTGCAGCACGTCGCCCGGCTGCACACGCCGCACCTGCGCGTGGCGCGCCGGGCCGGGGGGCAGGCTGATTTCGCCGCCGGCTTGCAGCGGCAGGGGCACAAACAGGCGCATCGTCAGGCGGCCGGGCTCAGCGGGCCAACACCGCTTCCACGGCCAGTGCCACGCCCGCCAGGGCGGCGTCGTGGCCGGCGGGGGCGGCCAGCATCAGGCCCACCGGCAGCTCGCCCGGGGCCTGGCAGGGCAGGCTGAAGGCGCAGCCGTCGAGGAAGTTGATCAGGAAGGTGTTGCGCAGCAGCAGGCCGTTGGTGCGGAAGAAGGCGTCGTCGTCGGCCAGCAGTTCGGCCATCGGCGGCGCCACCATCGGCACCGTGGGGCAGATCAGCGCGTCGAAGCCCGCCAGGCGCTGCGTGGTGCGCGTGATCCAGTCGCGCCGGCGCTGCTGCATCACGATGTAGTCGGCCGCGCTGACGCCCTGCCCCAGCTCGACACGCCGCGCCACGCGCGGGTCGAAGCGCTCGCGCTGCGTGGCCAGGGCTTCGCGGTGCACGGCATAGGCCTCCACCGCCGAGAAGCCGCCCGGGGCGTTGATCTGCGCCACCTCGGCCAGTTCGGCCAGCGGCAGCGGCACGATCACGGCGCCGGCCTTCGACAGCCGCTGCAGCGCGTGTTCGAAGGCTGCGGCGACGGCGGGCTGCAGGCCGTCCAGCACCAGGGTCTGCGGCAGCGCCAGGCGCAGGCCCGCGAGCGAGGCCGCGGGCCGCGGCGCCACCGCCAGCGGTGCGCCGGCCAGCACGCCGTCGACGATCAGGCAGTCGGCCACGCTGCGCGTCATCGCGCACACCGTGTCCAGCGTGAAGCTCAGCGGAAACGCGCCCGCCAGCGGCGTGCGCGCCTGCGTGTTCTTGAAGCCCACCAGGCCGCACAGCGCGGCCGGCACGCGGATGGAGCCGCCGGTGTCCGAGCCCAGCGCGGCCACCGCCTGGCCCAGCGCCACCGACACCGCAGCGCCGGACGACGAGCCGCCGGGGATGCGCGCCAAGGCCGCGTCGGCCGGGTTGCGCGGCGTGCCGTGGTGGGGGTTGAGGCCCACGCCCGAAAACGCGAACTCGGTCATGTTCGTCAGGCCGGTGATGGCCGCGCCGGCGCGTTTCAGGCGCGCCACGGCCTCGGCATCCTGCGCCGCCACGGCTGCACCTTCCCGCAAGACCGAGCCGGCCATCGTGGTGCGGCCCTCGATGTCGTAGAGGTCTTTCACCGTTACCGGCAGGCCGGCCAGCGGGCCGAGTCGGTGGCCTGCCTGCGGCCCGGCCGCCAGTGCCGCGTCGGCCGCCTGTGCGGCCGCCCTGGCCAGCTGCGGCAGCAGCGCGGTGTAGACGGCGGTGGCCGCCGTGCCGCCGGCTGCCGCCAGCACGCGCTCGATGAGTGCGGCGTGTGCGCCGGGCGTGGTGAGCGCCGCGCGCAGTTCGGTGATGGTGGGCAGCATCGCGGACGTGCCCATCAGGCCGACAAGGCCAGGCCGTTCGGCTGAGCGCGTGCCGCCGAGCGCACGGGCACGCCGTGCCGCGTGTGCTGCAGCGCCATCAGCACCAGGCGGCGCAGGGCTTCCCACGGGTGGTGCGGCCACTCGGGGTGTTTCAGGCCCTTCACGATGCCGTCGCAGATGCTGGCCGCGTCCAGCAGGTGGGCCAGGCTGTGGCCCGGCAGCAGCGGCAGCGCACGTTCAAAGAGCTTCTCCTTCAGGCCCCAGGCGCTGGCCTCGCGCAAGGCCAGCGGCAGCGGTTTGCCGGCGTCCAGCGCGGCGCGGGCGCGGGCCAGCTTGCGCAGGTCGTCGGCCAGGTTCCAGTGCACCATCACCGCGGCTTCGCCTTCGTGGCGCAGGCCGTCCAGCACGCGCAAAGTGCGCGCGACCTGGCCCGTCCACAGCGCTTCGCTGAGCTTGCTGATGTCGAAGCGGGCCACGTTCAGCACCGCGGCTTCCACCTGTTCAAAGGCCAGCTCGCCCTTGGGGTGCAGCAGCGCCAGCTTCTGCAGCTCTTGGTGCGCGGCCAGCAGGTTGCCTTCCACCCGGTCGGCAAAAAACGCCAGCGTGCGCTGGCCTTCTTCACCGTCGCGCACACGCTGGCCCTGGCGTTGCAGGCGCTGCGCCAGCCAGGCCGGCAGCGCCTTGCGGTCCAGGGTTTCCACACGCACGGTGGCGCCGTGGCCGTCCAGGGTGGTGAACCACGCGGCCTTGAGCTGCTGGAAGTCCAGGCGCGGCAGCGTCACCAGGGTCATGACGTCGTCGTTGAGATGCTCGCAGTAGCGCTGCAGCGCCTCGCTGCCTTCCTTGCCCGGCTTGCCCGAGGGAATGCGGATCTCGATGAGCTGCTTCTCGGCGAACAGGCTCATGGCCTGCGCCGCGCCGAGCACGCCGCTCCAGTCGAAATGGGCGCCGCTGACGGTGAAGACCTGGCGCTCGGTGAAGCCGGCGGTGCGCGCCGCGGCGCGGATGGCGTCGCCGGCTTCCTGCGCCAGCAGCGGCTCGTCACCGTGGAGGGTGTAGAGCGGCTTCAGCCCGCGCGCGAGCTGCGCTTCCAGTTGGTCGGGGCGAACGTTCATCGTGCTTCGGGGCCTTCACACTTTCACGGCGGCCAGGCGGCGCAGCACCTGGCCCACGAGGTCGTCCTGCAATTCGCGGAAGAGTTCGGCCTCTTCGAATTCCTTGGCCAGCGCGGCGGTTTCGCTGTAGCTCATGTCACGCTGCAACAGCAATTCGGAACGGGCGATCAACTCGCGTCCGCCCGGCGTGTGGGCGCGGAAGTTCAGCTTCAGCCGCAGCTGCAGTTCACGCACCTGCGCCGCCGAGGTGCTGGCCACCACGCTGCGCTCGCGCAGGTCTTCCAGGGCCTGCAGCACCACCTGGGCCTTGTCGGGCGCGTCCAGCACGCGCACCTGCAGCAGCAGCTGGCGGCGCAGTTCTTCGGCCAGCGGCGAACGCGACGCAAAGCCGGTGAGCGCGATGCTCTGGAAATTCAGCTCGGGCGGGCGGCGCAGCTGAAAGCCGCAGCCCGCCAGCGCGGACGCCGCCGCCAGCGACGGCAGGCCCCGCAGCAGCCGGCGCCTAGACGACCACATTCACCAGGCGCCCGGGCACGATGACGACCTTCTTCGCCGACCGGCCTTCGGCAAAACGCAGGAAGTCGGGGCTGGCCAGCGCGGCAGCTTCGATCGCGCCGCGGTCGGCGTCCGCAGGCACGCGGATGCTGCCGCGCAGCTTGCCCGCCACCTGCAGCATCAGCTCGATCTCGTCCTGCACCAGCGCGGCTTCGTCGACCTGCGGCCAGGGCGCGTTGACGATGTCGCCGTGGCCTTGCGCAAAGCCCAGCTCTGACCACAGTGCGTGCGTGATGTGCGGTGCTGCCGGGTAGAGCGCGCGCAGCAGCATGCCGAAGGCCTCTCGCGCGGCGGCCGCATCGGCCGGTGTCTCGGCCAGCTTGGCGTCGTCGATGGCGTTCAGCATCTTCATCGCGCCCGAGATCACGGTGTTGTACTGCATGCGATCGAAGTCGCTGCTGATCTGGCGCAGCAGCAGGTGCATCTCGCGCCGCAGGGCGGCGGCGGCGGGGCTGGCCCCTTCGAACGAGGCCGCGGCGCCGCTCAGCTTGGGGGCCAGCTTCACGCCGGCGTTCCACAGCCGGCGCAGGAAGCGGAAGCTGCCTTCGGCACCGCTGTCGCTCCAGGCGGCGCTCTGGTCGGGCGGGCCGGCGAACATCGTGAACACGCGCGCGGTGTCGGCGCCGAACCTGGCGATGATGTCCTTGGGCTCGACGACGTTGTTCTTGCTCTTGGACATCTTCTCGATGCCGCCCAGTGCCACCGGCAGGCCGTCGGCCCTGGCCGTGGCCGAGACCGGTGCGCCGCGGTCGTCGTACTTGACCTCCACTTCGGCCGGGTAGAACCAGCGCTTCTTCCCGCCCTCTTCCTCGCGGTAGAAGCTTTCGTTGAGCAGCATGCCCTGGGTGAAGAGCTTGGTGAAGGGCTCGCTGAACTTCACCAGGCCGATGTCGCGCATGGCCTTGGTCCAGAAGCGGGCGTAAAGCAGGTGCAGCACGGCGTGTTCGATGCCGCCGATGTACTGGTCCATCGGCATCCAGTAGTCGTTGCGCGCGTCCACCATGGCGTCGTCGCTGCCGGGGCAGGTGTAGCGCATGTAGTACCAGGCGCTGTCGACGAAGGTGTCCATGGTGTCGGTTTCGCGCTTCGCCGGCTTGCCGCACAGCGGGCAGGCGACGTGGAGGAAGCTCGCGCAATGTTGGAGCGGGCTGC